>Ga0265327_10003858_pt1 | contig 13823 bp, 11 predicted proteins | sample 41621metaG_FD_202089 | JGI IMG/M metagenome (GOLD analysis project Ga0265327, IMG submission 202089) | Rhizosphere microbial communities from Carex aquatilis grown in University of Washington, Seatle, WA, United States - 4-16-21 metaG | ecosystem: Host-associated > Plants > Roots > Rhizosphere... | reverse complement strand
AGAGCGAGGCGAACTCCACGCCCACATTCAACTGGCCACCCTCGCAACCGCGGAGATCCAATGTAAGCGTGTCCGCCGGGCCGAGGCTCGCGAGCGCACTGCGCGTTTCCGCGACGGTGCTGGCCGTGAAGCGACGCACCCGCAGCATCAGGCCGGTAATTTTCTTTTCCGGGATCACGCTGCTGGGCCCCAGCTTTTCGCGCGCGATGCGGATGGACTGTGAGCGGCCAAAGGAATGCTCCACGCGCAGTTGCACTTCCGTGCCGGCCGCACCCCGGATCAGCGCGGCGAGGTACTCCAGATACGGCCGGTCCTTGGCGGCGCGTCCGTCCACGGAAAGCAACTTGTCGCCTGCTTTCACGCCTGAGGCCTCCGCGGGAGAACCGGGCAGGGGAAAGCAGAAGAACTCGCCATTCCGTTCATTGAGCGCCATGCCTACTCCGCCATCGGAGCCGTTGCTGAGGCGCTTGGCATCCAGATAATCCTCCGCCGGCGTGTAACGAGTATAGGGATCGTGCTGATGGCACCAGATCTGCAGCGCGCGCTCCACCAGACTGTGGACGTCCAGCCGCTGGCCGGGCGCGTTGGCCAAAGCAAGAATTTCCCTTTGAAAAGTCGCCCAGGCATCTGCATCGGGAAGCGAGGAAAGGTCCGGGTCATGACCCTTGCCGGGTTCGCCCAACTGCGCGGCGAGGCCGTGCAGCGCCTTGTTCAGAAAAACGGGAAGGGGTTCGGTCTTGTAGACCTTTTGCAGGATAATGTCCTCCGCCTCCTTAAAGAGGTCAAAGGCGGAAGCCTCCGCACGCGAAAATTTCTGGGCGGATGCTGTCCCAACGATCAGCCCAACCGCAAGCAGCGGCACGCCGCAGAGACAGCGCAGCAAGCGCGCGAAGCCAGCGCATCGCGCCCTCGAGATCATTGCTGGGATTCCAGTTGCGCCTTCTTCCGCTCCAACTGGCGGCTGCGCGCCTGCTGATCTTCGGTATCCGCCTGTACATCGCTGAGACGATTTTCCAATTCCACCTGGCGACCCACAGCCTTGTGTTCAGACCAGCCAAAAAGGCCGCCTTGGGTGGGATCTCCCGTGGTCTCGCAGGAGCTGAAGGTGGCGAGGGCGGAAAGCGCAAGAAGAGCCTGGATGAGTTTCATGGCGGCGGAGCGGTTGGAAAGAAGATGGCCGGAAGACGGCAGATCAGACGTCGATGGAATTGTTCAGCGCGGCGAGTTTCTCCTCATTCTGGTTCAGCGAGGACTTGGTGCTGCGGAGCTGGCCGATGCGGTTGTTGAGCTCGGCACTGCCGGTTTCCTTGAGAGGCTGCTGCTGGGCGTCGATTTCGCCACTCACCACCTTGACCTGCTTCTTGGTTTCGTTCTGCAGGGAAAGCACCGCGCTCTTCAGCTTGCGGAGTTCGCCCTTGTCACCGCGGCTCTTGGCGTTGTTGATCTTGGCCTTCAGGTTGGCGATCTGGTTGGAAAGACGGTCGTTGTAGGCCACGGCGTTGTCGTTGACCTTTTCCGCTTCCTCAATGCAGGCGTTTAGCCAAGCTTCGCGGTTCGCGTAGTTCGCCTTCTTGCGCGCCACATAGTCACCGTAGGCAAGACCCGCCGCGCCACCTGCGGCTGCGCCGATCAGGGCCCCTTCCCAGGAGTGGTGGCCACTGTTATTGCCGATGATGGCCCCGGCAATTCCCCCGACGATGGCGCCTGCGCCTGCGCCTTCAGCGCGGGTGCGGGTCTGGTCGTCCTGGATGTTGGCACAACCGGCCAGCATGGCGGCGGCGGTCAGGGCGGTGCTGGCTTGGAGAAATCGGGTCTTCATGGTCCGTCGAGTAAAGAGATGCCTGCTTGAGACGGAATATTTATCCCAATATTCACCGGGAGTGCAATGAAAAACGCCATTCGCCCCCCGGGCGGCAGGATTTTCAGGTTTCGCGTCCCTCGTTCGCAACCAATGCGTAGCAACCTGGGAGCGCGGCACTCCGACGCCGCTTGGGGAAGCCCCGCCGCTTTTTGGCCGCGCTTCTGGGCCTACAGACGGGAAGTCAATGCGCCCCGGCGGCGCTATTCCCTGCCGTCTTCGTGCACAAAAACACGAGCGGGATCATCGCGAACAACAGCAGTGCCGCGAGATGAAAACTGTCGTTAAAGGCAAGGATGAAGGACTGCTTGCGCACCGTGGCATCGAGGATCTGCACGGCGCGATCTTGGGCGCCCACTGCATCGATACCCTGGGTCATCAGATTGTGCGTGATGGCATCCAGCCGTTCGCGCGTCAGTGGATTGTAGAGGCTCACCGTCTCGCCGAGGTGATGCGAGTGGAAGTGCTCGCGATTCGTGAGCAGCGCGGAAAGCAGGGCAATGCCGATGGAGCCGCCGAGATTGCGCAGCATGTTGAAGAGCCCGGAGGCGCTGGGGACATTTTTCGTTTCAATGCCGCCGGTGGTGATCATGGAGAGCGGGATGATGGTGCAGGTCAGACCAATGGCGCGCACGATTTGCGGAAACACGAGCTGGTCATGCGCCGTGTCCGCGCTCATGGAACTCATCATGATTGCGCTCAGCCCAAAGAGCAGCAGGCCAAAGGCGACGATGATGCGCTTGTCGATCCACTTCATGAAAAGCGGCATGAAGGGCATGACCACGAGCTGCGGCAGGCCCACCCACATGAGCGTGCTGCCGATCTGCAGTGCGTTGTAGCCCTGGATCTGCGCGAGGTACACAGGCAGCAGGTACATGAAGCCGTACAGGCCAAAGCCCAGCACGAGATTCACGATGCTCCCGAAGAGAAAGTTCCGCCGCGCAAAAAGGCGCAGGTTCACCACAGGCGCCGTCTTTTTGCGCAGAAGCTGGATGGCGATGAAGACTGGCAGCGCGATCGCGGTGATGATCGCCAGGTTTGTGATGTACTCCGAGCCGAACCAGTCGTTGCGAGTGCCCTCTTCCAGAAACACCGTGAGTGAACCGAGGCCGAGCGCCATGAAGAAGATGCCCGCCCAGTCACCCTGCTTCAGCATGGAGAGACGCGCCGCTGTGGAATCCATGCCCCAGGCGATGGCGGCGATGAGAATGAAGCCGGGCAGGAGGTTGATGTAGAAAATCCAGGGCCAGGAATAGTTCTCCGTAATCCAGCCGCCAATGCTTGGGCCGATGGCGGGCGCGAACATCGCGCTGAGACCGAAGAGCGCGAAACCCACCGCCTGCTTTTCCGCGGGCAGTTTCAGCAGCACCATGGTGGACGCCATGGGAATGAGCGCGCCGCCGGTGAATCCTTGGAGAGCGCGAAAGATGATCAGGCTGGGCAGATTCCACGCCATCCCGCAAGCCATGGAGAAGAGGAGGAAGAACGCGCTGTTCCAAAGCAGATAACGCCGCAGGCCGAAGACTTGGGAAAGCCAGCCGCACAGCGGAATGACGATGATCTCCGGCACGAGATAGGCGAGCGAGACCCATTGGCCCTCATCGAGCGTCGCGCCAATGCCGCCGGTGATGTTTTGCAGCGACGAGTTCGAAATCTGAATGTCCAGCACTGCCATGAACGCGCCGAGCAGCGAGCCAAGCACCGCGATCCAGTTGCGCAGCGATTTGCGTGCGTCGTCAACCGCGAGTGCCGTGGTGACAGAGAGGGTAGCGGTGGCGCTCATGGCGGCGACGGAGTTGATAATTTTACGTTGAGGGTTGATGGCCTGACCCCATCAAAACTTAGCTCCTTGGTTTCTTTGCTTCTTTGCGACAAAACCCAATACAGGTTGCTTCATTCTTTCACTTTCACAGTCGCGATAACGGACAGCCCAGGTGAAATGCGGTCCGCATAGGCCTTCGCATCTTCGGGCTTGAGGAGAATTTTCACCGGCAGTCGTTGCACCACTTTCGTGAAGTTGCCTGTGGCGTTGTCGGGTGGAAGCAGGGTGAACTTGGCACCCGTGCCGGGAGAGAAGCTGTCCACGTGGCCAGTGAAGTGCTGGCCGCGGATGGAATCAATCGTGATATCCACCGGCTGGCCGACGCGCATGTGCGAGAGCTGGTTCTCCTTGAAGTTCGCCACCACCCAGTTGTCCGTGGACACTATAGCGAGCAGCGCCTGGCCGGGCTGCACATGCTGGCCGGTCTGGATCGAGCGTTTGCCGATGCGGCCGTCCTCCGGCGCACGCAGCACGGTGTAGGAAAGTTGAAGCTGCGCGTCGTCCACCGCCGCTTGGGCGTGGTCGCGGCCCGCCTTGGCGACGGCAAGATTCGCTTCCGCGGTGCTCACGCCGGCGTGGGCCGCATCGCGGGAAGCGAAGGTGGCGGCATGCGTGGCGGTGGCGGAAGCAAAGGCCGCCTTCATGGAATCAAAATCCTGTTTTGAAATCGCCTGACCTGCATTGCTGCGGAGCTTTTCAGCACGGTCAAAATCCTGGTGCGCCTTCTCGAGCTGCGCGGCGCTGGCCTCCACCTGCGCATCCGCCTGGCGGGACGCGGCGCGGGCCTGGGTGAGCGCAGCTTCCGCCTGCGGCACTTGGGCGGCGGCCTGCTCCAGCGCGGTCTGTGCGGCCTGGAGTTTCATCTCGTAGTCGCGCGGATCGAGCTTCGCGAGAGGCTGTCCTTTGGTGACCATCTGGTTGTCGGTGACGAAGACTTCCTGAATGTCGCCCACGATGCGGCTGCTGATGGGATGCACGTCCGCTTCAATGAAGGCATCGTCCGTGTCCTCAAACTTGGCGGCGTGGTTGATCCACAGACCCAATCCGGTGGTGACCATGGCAAAGACTGGCACGCCGATCAGCAGAAGCCGGCTGCGGCGGCTTCCAGTTTTCGCCGGGGCAGCGGCTGGCATGGGGAGGGCCTCCGGACGGCGGGTGTCCTTGAGAAGGACTCCATGTTGGAGGGTGTCGGGGGTCAAAGTGCGGCTGCTCATGGTGATTGGCTCCTTTTGGTTTCTTCATGATATTCGCCGACCACCTCCACCGCGGACATGACTTGTTTTCTTTGCACGTGATAGGAAAAAACTATAAGCTGCGCTCGTGGAACTGCGGCACCTCCGATACTTTGTGGCCGTGGCGGAAGCGCTCAGCTTCAGCCGGGCCGCCGCCAGCCTGCGCCTCGCGCAACCCTCACTGAGCACCCAGATTCGCGATCTGGAGAATGACCTGGGCCTGCAGCTCCTGGAACGAAACCGCAACCGCGTGGCGCTCACCGACGTGGGCGCCATCTTCCTCAAGGAAGCCAAGCAGGTCTTGGCCCGCGCGGAGAAAGCCGTGGCGCGCGCGCATGAGGCCGCCGCGGGCCGCGCCGGGGAGCTGCGCATTGGCTCCATGGGGCCACTCACCATCAGCTTCCTGCCCACTTGCCTGCACCGGCTGCACGTCGCCCTGCCCAAGGCGCGGGTAAACGTCACGGAAATGGGACCGCCTGAGCAGATCGCGCAGATCGATTTGGGCCGCCTTCATGTAGGCTTCGTGCCCGCGCCCTTCGCCACGCTCTCCGCGCGCAAGCGCCTCACCACCCAGGCGATCCTGCGCAGCCCGCTCACCATTTTGATTTCGGAGCATCATCCGCTCGCCGCAAAGGGCATCGTGAAACTGCGCGACCTGGAGAAGGAAATCTTCCTCCACATCTACATGTTCGGCAGCGATGCCCAGCGCTTCTGGACGCAGGAAATTTGTGAGGCCAGGGGCTTTTCCCCGCGCTTCGGCGTCGGCGCCACGAATGCGGACAACCTCGTCACCCTCGTCGCCGCGGGCGAAGGCGTGGCCCTCATCCCCCGTTTCGCGGAGCGGCCCAATGCCCCTGGGTGCATTGGACTGAAACTCTCAGACAAAGGTCTGAAATACGAGCTGCTCGCGGTGTACAATGAACGCTTCCCCTCTGGCCTGAGGGACACGCTGCTGAAGATTGTGGAAGAAGAAGCGGGGAAACTGGAGAAGAAATTGGCGGAGCAGGAGAAAAGGCGAACGTTATGACCAACAGCTACATTTTTCACAAGAATGTCGTCCAACTTGGCGGTCGACTGCCGCGAGAGTTGTTACCGACGGAACTCGCCAAAGAATATTATCGTGTTCTGGACAACAATGCGAAGACGCTGATTTCGAGCGCACAAGAGATATTACCTCAATTGCCTCCTATACATTTTGATTTCGTACTCAGCGGAGAGATCAACGCCTGTGCGTTTAAAGCGGACAATCGCTACTTTATCGGAGTTACAACAGGAACGCTTTTCATGCTCGATCTGGTTTTGTTGCGAATGCTTTCAGATCCGCGCTTATTCGATTTTGCTCTCGATTCTTCCTTGGAAGCAACTGATCTGCCAAACTTGGTGGACTATGCTCCTCATGCGGACAGAATGTACAATTCAGGGCAGCTTCCGATTCGCCCGAAATCGACGCAGCGCGAAGATTATGCAAGACATCTCTTTGATCATGCTTTTCTCTTTCTAGTTGGTCATGAACTCGCCCATATTACACGGGGCCATGTTGATTACTATGATGATAAGGTGGGTCTGACCATGATAGACGAAATGGGCTGGGTTCCATTCGATTCGGAGAAAATGTTGGAGCGGCAAAGTATTGAGGCTGATGCTGACAGACGTTCAACTTTCTCTCGAATCGCTTCGATTGAACTTCAGCACTTGAACCACAGTAAAGAAATTCCTGCATGGGCAAACTCCGTTGAAAGCCCAAAAAAGCTTCTATTCGACTGGACGTTGGCTGTGAACATCCTGTTTAGATTGTTTGGAGACATCAGGTTTAGCCCGAAACAGCTCCTCCATGAATTCTATCCTCCACTCCCTTTAAGACGCATGATGGTCTCGGGCGCGACTCTCGCGTGCGCTTCTAGCTGGGACGCCATCACCGAGGATGACTCTGCGTTTGCCGTGAGAACAGCAGTCAAATATTGTGAGTATGCTTTCGCAACAATATTGGGCGAAAATCCCTCTATGGAAGGCGTTAGAAACGCAAATTCTCTTGAATGCAGGGAGCACAATCGTCTTTTGGTAAAATTTTGGTATGAGACGATGAGGGATCGAATTGTAAAACACAGCTACGAGCCTGATTTGATCGGAGCGAACGAAGGGCTCAAAGAGTGAACAGCTTTACAGTCTTCATGCTAGGCAACAGGTGGTTTTTGCGGAGAATGCGGAAGGAATGAAACGCCTCATTTCATCTGCAAAAAAGACCAGGCGGCCGGCGGCATCTCAAGCCGGGAGGCAAGAGACTTGATCTTTTCGAGAGAGGTTTCGTGAACGGGGATCTCCTGCTCGAAGAGAATCTCGCAGAGGCTGCCGAGGGCGACTTCCGGCTCGGGCTCGCCTTCGGTGATCAACTCATGGAGGTCCTGGTACACATCAGCGGAGAGTTTTCCTTTGAAAATGCGAAGGAGGTCGAGGAGTTCTTGTGCGGCGGGTGCCATGAGAGTGGAATGCCTATCTTTGGCCGCAAACAAGTGCAAAAGCAAAGAATGCTTCACACCTCAGTCCCACTTCTGGCTCCCTTGTTCCCTTGCGTGGAACCCATTGCAGGTAAGACCACTTCAAATTAGGACCACGATTTCCGCGTGGGGACCCGGCTAACGAACCCCCGCGCTATTTTAGATCCTTTTTGAAGTCCAGCGTTTGAGATTCGGGGACGATGATTTGCTTCTTCTCGCCATCAACGGTGTAAGTGATGAGCGTTTCCTTTTTTTGAGCACGCGCGGGGTCCTTACCACCGGCGCCTTCGCGAGTATTGAGGCAAATACTGGGCGCACCGGATTCAAACGCCTTTTTCACGATCGCGGTCGTGCTGACGAAGTGGGAGTGATTGTTCACCTGCCGATAAGTGGAGGTCAAGATGACCACCACGGGAGCTTTGTTGGGCGAAGGAGCATCCCTTAAGCTCGGAGCGACGTCGTTGGACTCACCTTCCCCGGTGACGAGCGGGGCCGCAGCGTTGAACGAATGACTCGCGCGACACGGCAGAATGCCAAGGGCAAGGAAGATGCTGAGAATGGGCGGTAAGAATTTCATGGGAGGGAACGCAGGGAACCCGCGACTTGATCGGGAGATTGGGGAAGCAGAATGGTGGATGTCTTCACGCCAACTTCCATCCCTCACGGTATTCCCGCGCGATGAGCGAGTTCGCGTGGTCGTCATCGGTCTTCCCGGTGACATGGTCCCACTTGATCTTCTTGCCGGTGCGGTAGGCGACGCCGCCGAGGTGGTTTGCGATGGTGAGCAGACCGCTGTAGGAGAAATCGCAGGAGGCCTTCTTGCCGGCGCGGGCGGCTTCCAGGAATTCGCGCTGGTGACCGGGCGAGTCGGGAATGGAATGGGGCGGGCGTTTGAATTCCTCCACCTTGTCGTCCAGCATGAGGAGATGGCCGCCATAGTTCGCGACCAGCATGCCGCGTTCGCCGATGAAGACGGTGCCGTCCTTCCACGGGGTCTGCGGGATTTTCGCGTCAGTCCAGATTTTGGGTTTTTCGGTGCCCTGGTACCAATGGTGGGTGACAGGCGCGAGATCGCCGCGCTGGCCGTAGGTCCAGGTGGCGCGCATGTTCGCGGGCGCGATTTCCGGATGCGGCGGCGGACCGTGGCCCTCGATCGTGAGCGGGTGATCGAGCTTCAGTGCCCAGAAGGGCAGGTCGTTCGAGTGGCTGCCGAGATCGCTCATGGTGCCGTTCGCGAAACTCCAGTAGCGGTACCAGCGCGGGCCCGGGAAATAGATGTCGTGGTAGGGCCGCATCGGCGCGGGGCCGATCCACAGGTCCCAATCAAGTTGCGGTGGCACGTTCAGGGCCTCAGTGGGCATCTTGTCGATGTAGTCGAGCAGCCCGGCCTTTACGAAGAGGTCGCCGTTCGCCTCCGCCTCGGCGCGCGATTGCATGCCCCAGGAACGTGAGACCCAGGTGTGCACCTCGCGCACCTGGCCAAGCACACCGCTCTGCACAAGCTCAACCACGCGATGATAGTTCGGCGTGGCATGCATCTGCGTCCCCATCTGGGTGGTGACACCGGCCTTCGCCGCGGCCTCCATGACGACGCGGCACTCATGGACATCGCGCGTCAGCGGCTTCTCGCAATACACGTGTTTCCCGGCGCGCAATGCGGGCAGAGTGGCAAAGGCGTGCGTGTGCTCCGTGGTGGCGATGAAGATGGCGTCGATGTCGTCCATCTTCGTGTGGAGCTCGCGGAAGTCCTTGTAGGTGCGCGCCTGCGGAAAGGAGCCGGCGGCGTATTCCAGGTTCTTGGAGTTCACATCGCAGAGCGCGATCACATCCACCAGCTCCGGCATTTTCTTGGCTTCCGACACATGCGCCCCGCCGCGACCACCCGCGGCAATGAAGGCGATGTTCATCTTCGCATTGGGCGACTTCGCGGAAACAATCGCTGGAAAGCCCAGCACCGAAGCGCCGGTGGCAAACAGCGAACGCTGGAGAAAGCGACGGCGCGAGGAAGCGCCAGGACCGGGAACGAACGAGGAAGAAGAGGCGGGCGTCATGGGAGGGAAACGCAGCGTAGATGATTTACATTTCGCACAGTACGCGACATCATGGCTCCCCACGCCACCACATGAAGGGCCACATTGTCATCCGTACGGGGAATGAGTTGCGCGCGTTTGCGCTCGACAAGGCATCGCCCACGATGATCGGCTCCGCGCAGGACATGGACCTGCGGATTGCCGAGGCGGGGATGGAGCCGATGCACGCGCAACTGGTGTGGGAACCGCGCGCCAGCACGTGGCTGCTGCTGCCGGGATCCGCCACGGCCACGAATACTCTTTTGCTCAACGGCAACCCGGTGTCTGCACCGAAGGAACTCGATGACGGAAGCCTTGTGGAAATGCCAGGGCTGCTCATGCGCTTCGGCCTGACGCCGGACACCCCGAAACTGGGCGGCCAGGAGATCACGGAATTTCCGCTGCGCCGAGGCGCGCGGTATGTATTTGGACGCCCGGGCGGCGAGGCATCCTTGGTGCCAAAGATCGAACTGGATGCGGAGGACACGCGGCTCTCACGGCATCATTTGGAGATTGATCAGGCGGGTCCAGGTGTCGTATTCGCCACGGACAAGAGCCAGGCGGGGACACTGCTCAACGGCCAGCGCTTTGACCGGCGTCAGCTCGTGGTGGGCGATCGTCTCCGGCTCGGAACCTACTGTCTGGAATTCACGGGTTCCTCGCTGCGCAGCGTCTCCAATTCCGGCGGCGCAAAAATCGAAGCGCGCCATCTCACCTTCACCCTGCGCGACGGGCGAAACATTTTGAATGATGTCTCGCTCGATGTGCCCGCCTGCTCCTTCGTGGGCATCCTTGGCGGATCGGGGCAGGGAAAGAGCACGCTGATGAACGCGCTCTGCGGCGTGAATCCCGCCACCACCGGCGAGGTCTATGTAAACGGCGCGAAACTCGGTGATGCGCGGCAGATGGCAGCCGCCGGCATTGGCTATGTACCGCAGGATGACATCGTGCACAGCGAACTCACGGTGACGGAGGCGATCACGTGCAGCGCGCGGCTGAAACTTCCCGGCAGCACGCCTTCACGCGCCATCGCGGATCTCGTAAGCGAGACCATCGACCGCCTCGGGCTCACGGAGCATCGCGACAAGCGAATTGCCTTGTTGTCCGGTGGACAGCGCAAGCGCGTGAGCATTGCGACGGAGCTCTTGGCGAAACCGAGCGTGTTGTTTCTGGACGAGCCCTCCAGCGGGCTGGACCCCAAGACGGAATACGACCTCATGAGCCTGCTGCGGCGACTCGCCGCCGACTGCACGGTCGTATGCACGACGCACGTTTTGGGCCGGGCGTATCTGTTCGACCAACTGTGCTTTGTGCATGGCGGGCACCTGATTTTCAGCGGCACGCCGGATGAGGCGCTTCGGTGGTTCCAGGCAAAAGATGGGCTGGAGGAAATCTACCTGAAAGTAGGCGCGGACGGGACGCTTACCGGAGCTGAATGGCGGCGTGAGTTTGAGCAGGCACGCGCCCATGCCAAGCCACTCGCCTACCTGCCTTCCGCGGATGAGGGAGAGAATGAGAAGAGAGTGAAGCGCGGTCCCGGATTCTTCCGGACTCTCTCCATTCTGCGGCGGAGGCAATGGCGCATCCTGCGCGCGGATTTCCTCAACCTCCTTTTTCTCCTCGCGCAGCCGCTCGCCATCGGGGTGCTGGTGGGCTGGGTGGCGGATGATGCGGTGCTGCGCATGTTTCTCTGCGTGGTGGCCACGTTGTGGTTTGGCTGCAGCAATGGCGCCCAGCAGATCGTGCGTGAGTTGCCGATCTTCCGCCGTGAGCGGGTCTGTGGTTTGGGGCTCAACTCCTACTTGCTGAGCAAATATCTATTCCTGTCCGCCGTGACGGCCTTGCAGGCGCTCCTGTTGCTTGTGGTCACGCTCTTCACGGCGCACACGCTTCATCCGGGCAAGTTCAAGGCGCCGGTCTTCTACATGGAGATGATGAAGCGCATCGCGCCCCTGCCGCCCTCCGCGGACGCAGGCACCGCGGGCACGAAGTCAGGAGAGCCCATCGATTTCGACATCGTCACGGTGGAGAACAAAGACGAAAAAAACAAGGCCCCGGCGCCTGCGCCTCCACCCAAGCCGGTAGTCGCACCGCCACAGCCCGGGCTGCTGGTGCGTGCCATGCTGCCCGCCGCAGTGTTCTTCGAGTGCGGGCAGAACATTTTGGATTCGACGGATCCCGGCGAAGGAAAGCCGCCCGCGCCAGAAACTGTGGCGAAAGCATGGCGCGTCATGATGGTGGCGCTGGGGCTAAAGCTTGGCGCGCTGCTCGCGGCGGCCTGCGTGGGTGTGGCGATCGGTTTGCTCATTTCCGCGCTGGTGCGCACGGAGACGCAGGCGGTGATGTGGGTGCCCCTGGTATTGATCCCGCAGATTCTGTTTGGCGGCTTTGTGGTGACTCGACCAGAGATGTCCATCAGCGTGCAGGCGGCGGCGCAGATCGTGCCCAGCTTCTGTGCCCAGCGCATGATGGACACGGGCGGCATCTACGGCCAGACCACCCCGCGCATGACGAACCGCACCAAGTATCCCGTGTTCCTCACGCCGACCGGTGAACAGGAGGAGGTGACCTGGAAGGAAGCGGGGGAGGAAATCACGGAGAAATACGACAAGGTTTCTGACTGGAACAAAAGCTGGCAAAACCTCGCGGTCTTTCCCGACCTGGTGGGACGGCACCAGAACGTCTTCCGCATCGTGCGCGGCGTGAAGAAGTATGACGAAACCACGAACGTGCGGAATGACGTGCGCTATCCCATGGGCACGCTCTTCTTGTTCACCGCTCCGGCAATTACCTCCCTCCTCGTTCTCGTTTGCTGGCTGGCAACCTGCTATGCTGGCACCCTTTTTGGCCTCTCTCGCAGTCAGCGGGGGAGGTGATGCGAATCCCCCCTCACTTCGGCAGGGCCGTCCCGGGCACTCGGGGAATTTTTGGCTGATAGTGCGGCAGATCTTGCGGCAGCGGTTTCACCCGTTGGTCCTTTGGAATATTGAGACGCTCTTCTAGGATCGGCAGGTCCCGCATGATCGAGGTCCCCTTTTGTCTCATGCCCTTGTCGTAATATTTCTTCAAGATCTCGTAGGCCCTTTCCCAAGAGGGACGGTCGCTCAGCTTTACCATTTCGTAGGCCGCCATGCGTTCAGCGTATTGGTATTTTTGGCCGCCCTTTGCATAACATTCGAGATAGGCCTCGGCGGCTCTTCGGTCGTCGAATTGCTTGTCTTGAAGGATTTGCCCCAGCCGGAGCCAGAGACTCGGGTTGTTCGGCAGATACCGCAGTCCTTCTTCTAAAATATCCTTTCCCATCTGGATGTGCTCGCGAATCAGCTTGTTCCGGATGGCGGGCCGCAGGCTCTTGTCGCGCTGATAATAGGCCGTGGCATTGTAGGCCATGTGCCATGACGCTTCCTCCCAATAGGAAGGGTTGTGGGGTTCCAGGCGCGTGGTGACTGCCATGAACCGCTGCACGCCCTCCCAATTGACGTCTTCAAAGGCACCGTAGGCTGCCAAATAGGTCATGCTGGCCACCAAAGAGCGAAGTCCTCCCACTGCAGCAGCCATACCCATCTGTCCAAGACCTTCCAGCACGCTCCAATTTGGTGGCTCCTCCACCAATTGCTGCTCCTGCAATTCTCTGGAGAGCCGCTCCTCCATTGGCAAACGCACCAGGCCCACCAACACCAAGAGCAGTAATGCCAAGGTTTTGCGGGAGAGAAAGAAGGCTTTCACCATGGCGCCGGATTCCCTTTAGAGTTCCTTTTCCGCGAAAAAGAGATACGCCACTGCGGTGTAAAGCACGATGTAGAGCACCGCGAAGCCGGTAATTTGGGCCAAGTAAAAAATGGGAATTGACGCACCGCGCACCGCAGCGTCTACCAAATCAAAAAGCGTCAAGTCCGGGCAAAGAATGGCGATGATGAAGGAGAACAACTTCTTCCAAGTCACCGTCAGGGACTTCAATACGAAGGATCGCAATAGACCCTCGCCGTGGCCGACGATGGCAAAGCAGAGGCTCACGATGATGGTGAAGAGTGTCGAACTCGCGATACAGGACATGAGCAAGGCCATGGAGGTCATCACACAAGCCTTCAGAAATACACACCAAAGCCCAGCTTGCAGACTCCACGAGGGACCAAAGCGGCTTACGAATTCTCGCACCTGAGCAATGTTTTCCGGCGTGTCCTTGTGCTCCGCCTGAAGCGCGGCGTAGTAGGAGTGGGCCAGCATCGACTGCTTGAGCCAAAGCACAGCACAGAAAATCACGTCCATCACCACCAGTCCTGCTGCCAACAGCAGTATCACTCCCAACAATTTGCCCACCAGATATTCGTGACGTGGCACCGGTTTGCAGAG
>Ga0265327_10003857_pt1 | contig 13824 bp, 3 predicted proteins | sample 41621metaG_FD_202089 | JGI IMG/M metagenome (GOLD analysis project Ga0265327, IMG submission 202089) | Rhizosphere microbial communities from Carex aquatilis grown in University of Washington, Seatle, WA, United States - 4-16-21 metaG | ecosystem: Host-associated > Plants > Roots > Rhizosphere >... | reverse complement strand
GACCGCATTCGTCCAGAAAAAGCAGCCAACTTTTTGCTTCGGCGGCAGCGGCCTGTTTCGGCAGCAGCGAACGCTTCCAGGATGGGATGTAGAACCAGTCGGCAAGATCGGGTTTCCTGGCGTTGGGCGCCTGCGCCAGGAGCTTTTCAGACGCCACCGAAGTTCCGTCGCCCGGTTCGATCCAATAGCGCTTACGTTCGAATGGATAGGTCGGCAAAGACAGCCGGTGGCGTTTCTCATGGGCATGGAATCCGTACCAATCCACGCGCGCCCCTGCGAGCCAAAGCTCGCCCAGCGTGGGCAACATGGAAGACGACGTTTGTTCCAGCGAACCGAGCACAATCTGTTGCTCTGTCTTTTCAGGGTGTGCGTTCGCCAAGGTGTATAACGCTTGACGGGGCCCGATCTTAAGCAACACTTGTTCCGCTTCTTTGAGCAATGGCGTGATCTGCTTCGAAAAGGAACCGGGCTGTGAAAGGAGCTTATTCCAGTAAACGGGGTCTGTAGCTTCTTTTTCCGTGATCCGTTTTTGGGTGATTCCCGATACCCATAAAATTTCGGGAGCTTGCAGCTCGCCCTGCGTGACGGGTTTGTTTCCGGCAATCAGCGCCAGCGCCGCTTCGAGCGAAATCGCGCCTGCCAGGCAGCCCGCCACCAACTCACCGATCCCTTCTCCCGCCATATTCTGGGGCCAAATACCCCATTCCTGCCATTGTTTTGCCAGGGCATACTCCCAGGTAAACCAGGCGGTTTGCACCACGGCGGGTTGTTTCAAAGCTTGCTGCGCCAACTCGACTTCTGACGGCTTCGGGTAAAGAGCTTTGCGCAAGTCAAGTTTGAGCAGGGGTTGCGCAATTTCAGCGCAGGCATCGATTTGCGCGTGGAAAGCCGGTTCGTTTACGTAGATTTCGCGCCCGGCGTTGATCAGGCTGTCCTCTGCTGCGGGGAACAGGAAAGCGACAGGCCGGTTCTTGCTCTGCTGGAAACAGGTGTGGAGGTGCGCCGAATCTTTGCTCGACAAGGCCTCGATGGCATCCTGAACGTTGCTGCACAACAGCACGCGGCGGTGGGCAAAACCATGCCGCCCGATTTGGAGCGTAAAAGCCATGTCGGCTAGATTGGCGGTGGGATACTCCTTTAGGTATTCGACCAGGTTTTCCGTCTGCTTTTCAAGCGCTGTGGCAGTTTTTGCCGAAAGAATCAGCAATTGCTGCGGCCTGGATTTTCCGGATGGCTCAAGCCGCGGCGCTTCTTCGACAATCATGTGGACGTTGGTACCCCCGATGCCGAAAGAACTGACACCCGCTCGGCGCGGGAACCCGTTCGGCTGCCAATCGATCAACTTGGTCGCCACGAAGAACGGACTGTTGGCAAAGTCAATCTCAGGGTTGGGTTCGTCAAAGTACAGGCTGGGCGGAATCTGACCGTGCTGCATCGCCAGGACAGTTTTGATCAAGCTGGCGACGCCGCCGGCGTTTACCAGGTGACCGATATTGGTTTTTACCGAGCCGATGGCGCAGTATTGGTTGCCTTCTGCCCCGTTGCCGCGAAAGGCCTGCGTCAAGGCGGTGACTTCGATGGGGTCTCCCAGGCGCGTTCCGGTGCCATGCGTTTCGACGTAGGTGATCGTTTCCGGGTCTACTTCGGACAGGGCGATGGCTTCGGCGATCACTTCGGCCTGCCCATCCACGCTGGGAGCGGTAAAGCTGTATTTGATGGCACCGTCGTTGTTGACAGCGGTGGCGCGCAGCACCGCCAGGATATGGTCGCCCTCGTTGATGGCGTCTTCCAGGCGCTTGAGCGCCACCAGGCTGACGCCGCTGCCGCTGACGGTGCCGCTGGCTTTGGCATCGAATGCCCGGCAGTGTCCGTCCGGGTCGCCAATGCCGCCTTCCTGGTAGAAATAAGCTTCGTTGCGCGAGACTTGCAGCGAAACCGCTCCGCTCATCGCCAGGTCGGTTTGGTAGTTGAGCAAGGCCTGACACCCCAGGTGGACGGCCAGAGCACCGGATGAGCACAAAGTAGCGACGCTCATGCACGGGCCTTTGAGATTCATCTTGTACGCAACGCGGGTCGCCACGAAATCCTTGTCGTTGGCGAGCATGGTCTGAAAGCTGCTGGCCGTTTCGCGGGTATCCGGGTTCGACATGATGTTGCGGATCAAGTACGTACTCAAGTTGGCGCTTCCGTAAACGGCCACCCGGCCCGGGTAGCTCTCGGAATCGTAACCGGCCTGTTCCATTAACTCCCAGGCGCATTCCAAAAAGAGACGATGCTGCGGGTCGAGCAACTCCGCTTCCCTGGGGGGAATGCTGAAGAACTCGGCGTCGAACAGATCCATATCGTCAATTACACCATCCGCGCCCACATAACGGGCATTGCTCAACAGACTCTTATCCAGGTTTGATTCGGCCAACTGGTCAGCGGTAAAAAAGGTGATAGATTCAACTCCGTCGCGCAAGTTTCGCCAAAACTCATTGGTATTTTTTGCGCCGGGAAAGCGCCCGGTCATGCCAATGATGGCAATATGTTCACCCGGATTCCCCTGGTAGTTGATTCCGTCAGTCATATTTTTACTCCTGTTTCTTGTGATTGCGTTTCTGTAAAGCACCCATCCGACCCGCGCTGAAAATAGAGCAGATGGGTGCTTTCTTTAGAATTTATCGGTTATTTCCCGGGATTCAGAATCAGCGTATCGACAGCGCTTTTTTCTGCCGCCTGCCTGCTAAAAGGTACGGTATAGTATTTTCCAGCGACCCACAGCGGCGTCTGGTCTTCCCGCTGCGGGTGGAAAAGGTTTCCGTCCTGCCCGGTGGAATCGACAGCTTGCATTGCGTCCCAGTTGCTCAGGTCAATGATCTGGCGTTGCTGGGCGGCGACCCATACCCAATATCCCGTTGAAGGGTTCTTGATACTATCATAAGCGAAGTTCGTAGAGTAAGCCAAATTGACAGTGAATTCGTCGCCCGGGAAAGCATAGGTGCTGGTACCGAAAATTCGGCCTAGAACAGGCACACTCTCAAGTGCAAAATGAGTGATCCTGACCGTGTGCATCTTGCCCCATTGCCATTGGCTGGGATCAGAGCCATAATTTTTATTCAGCCAATTCATGGCATCGGTGAAGCTGCGGCGCACAGTATCATCGCGCGTTTCACGGTCTGGTGTGGTCACGTCATCAAACCAGGCATTGTTGGCGTCAGGCAATATCTGTGCGAGTGCCATAACTGCCTTCTGCGGAAATTGATAACCCCAGGCTGTGTTTTTGATCATTTCGTCTGAGAACGTGTTCTTAACCATGAACTGGTACCAGGTTTCATAAATCGACGCGCCTATTCGATCAGTCTCAACCCGCAAGTCCCAGTTTTTTAGATAATCCAACGCCTTTGCCTCCTCGTCATTTTGGGGTTTGACGGCTGCCAGGAGATAAGGTTCCATCTGCTTGGCCGGGAGCGAGTAGGTATCCATTTGGAAGGTATGCATATCCTCTACCGTCAGAAGTTTTCCGGCGTTCAATTTCTCATTGATCATGCTCGTAATGCGCATGATCCGATAGCCCTCATGGTATATGTCACGCGTCAACGAAAAGGGATAATCATCGTCTGAAATTACCTTGTTATTGGCTATGGCGATGAAACCGGATGGCGGGTTCAGGTAGCTTGGCAACATGTCGCCTGGAATATAACCCAGGTGTTCATATTCTCCCGTCCAACCGGGCACGGGCACGAGACCTGTGTGGTTGGGCTGGCGGATCGGTATTTTCCCGGCGGCCTGGTAGCCGATGTTCCCATCAACGTCTGCATAGACAAAATCGAGAGAGAGGGTTTCCCAGTTTCGGACTGCAGCGCGAAATTCATCCCAGTTTTGGGCCAAATTGAGCTTGAGAGCAGAATCAATGACGGTATTCCCCTCGAATACCGGCCATGACAGGGCGATTGGTTGGTCACTCGCCCAAACATCGTTGCTGCGCGTATCCGGCCAATCTTTTTGTAATTTGTCGGTGACCTTGATCATATCGTTGATCAGGGGCCCATGACGGGTGAACTTAATGTCCAGGTTGACGTCTGCTTGTCCCTTGACTTTGATTGTTTCTATGACATCTTTCAGGTCATACCATTGACCTTTGTATAAATACTTGGTCGGTTTTTCATTATTATCCACTTTCTCAAGATAGAGATCGACCACGTCTGGATTCATCAGTGTATATCCCCAGGCAATGCGGTTGTTGTGTCCCAGGGGGATGAGGGGCACGCCTGCGAAGCTGAACCCGCTGACGTCAAAGCGCCCGCCATGTAAGCCGATCTCATACCAAAAAGAGGGAACGAGCAGATTAAGGTGTGCATCACTGGCCAGAATAGGCTTCCCAGTGACTGTATGTTTTCCGTCGATCACCCAAGCGCCGCTGCCCCAAGGAATGTTGAAGTCAGTCATTGCATCACCCTGAGGAAGTTCAAGCCCGGCATTGCGCAACCAGGCATAATTATCCGCATCAGGCGGCACCATGGAAATACTTCCGTCTTGTGTGCGCGGCAGTCCTAATTTTTGAGCATAATCCTGCGCTGCGGTTAGCCAGGGGTAATTTCCAGGAGGAACAATGACGGGAGCCTCTTTTAACACCGGGGGCAACAGATCTTCTGCGGCTTTTTCGCCCAATTTGGCCACCACTTGCGCTCGGTAGAGTTCGTAGCCAAAATTTTGAGCCTGGTGGAGGGCCATGAAATTGGTCCACAACAGGCAATCGACAGGTTGGTAAGGTTCGATTTTGAGACCTGTGATGGTAAACTCGAGCGGCAAGCTATCACGGTGGGTAGCGACATAAGCATTGACGCCATCCGCGTAGGCTTGCAGGATGGTTTTTGCGTCCTGGCTGAGTTTGGGATAAGATTCCTCCGCAATCCTGTGTAAGCCCCAGATGCGCATTTGCCGGTCCGTATCGAGCATCGATGGGCCGACAACTTCACTCAGCCTGCCGCTAATGAAAGCGCGATGGAAATATATTTGCCATAAACGGTCCTGAGCAGTCACGTATGCCTGCGCAAAGAACAAGTCATGTTCGTTCTGGGCATAAACTTGCGCCACACCGCGCGCATCTCGAATAACCGTTACGGGAGCGTTCAAACCGGCAACCGACAGGTTGCCGTTGAGTTGCGGCCAGGGGCGCTCTACGTACCATGTGCCCACCGGTAAAGCAATAATGGCGACGATTAACACGATCAGGACCGTTCGGACGTACCATTTCTTTAGAATATTTTTCATTTTTCCTTTCCTTTAGTGAGGGATCAAAGTTTTTTAATCGTCGCCGACGTGCTTCTGTACACAAAACGCTTCAGACGATATTATTGCTAATCAGGTGATAATGCCTGTCCATAGGTGTTGCATTTCAGGACTGGTTTGCAGCAAAAGCTCCAGTTTTCCTTCGGCGACGATGCGACCGGCTTTGAGGACAATCACGCAATCGGCTTGTTGCAAGGCCAGGCGGCGATGAGAAACGGCCAGACAAGCCGAGGCCCGACCGTGATCGGCTTTCCTGAGCGACAAGAGTCGTTCCCAAAGCCTTTGCTCGGTTTCCACATCGAGCGCGCTGGACAAATCGTCAAACACGAGCAAATCCGGTTTGCGCGCAAACATCCTGGCGGCGGCTGAGCGTTGTATTTGTCCGCCAGATAGTTTGATGCCGCGAGGCCCGATCAAGGTGTCCAACCCATGTTCGAGCGTGGCGATATCGCTTTCAAAAACCGCCGAATGGATGGCCTGGGGCAGGTCGGCTTGCGCTTCGGGGATGCCGAGTAAGATATTTTCTCGCAACGTGTCGCTAAAAAGATGCGGCACCTGGGCCGTATACGCGCTACGGGGCGGCACAAAGAAGGAGCCTGGGTCTTGCACCAGATCTCCATCCCAACGAATCTCACCTGCATCCCGGGGTAATAACCCCAGCAAAACCCTGAGCAGGGTGGTTTTCCCCGAGCCGATTTGCCCGGTAATCACCGTAAAAGAACCGGGCACAAGCTGTAAGTGGATGTCCTCGATCCCATGCTCACTTCCCGGGAAGTGATAGCTGAGGCCCGTCACTTGCAGCGCCGCCAGACGTTGCGCGCGTGTGGGGGAATTGTACAATGTGATTTGCGAATAATTTTCTGGATCAATCGCCCCGGGTTTGATTAACGCCTCAACGGGCGCATCTGGGACCAAATGTTCAATGCGCGCGATAGACACCCCGGTTTGTTTGTGCCGTGTCCAGTAGGAACCCAAAGAACTGACGGAACGATTTACAACATCCAGATAATACACAAACAAAGTCAGATCGCCGATGGTAAGGTGGCCTGACTGCAGGGCTTGGGATGCCGTGAGCAAAACCACGCCCACCCCCAGATTGACGGAATGCCTGAAAAGCGATTCGAGCACTTCGGTGAAAACGCGATCCTTGATCGCCGATATTCGACGACGTTCGTTGTAGTCTGAGAAGCGCGCGGCAATCCTGGTTTCGGCGTTGTTCACCTGGATTGCCTGGACGGCATCGAAAGTTTCTGCGATGAATCCGGTGACTGCGCCGCTGGTCTGGCGTGCGAGTGTGCGATAGTGTTCGACGCGACGCGCGGCAAGCCAGGCAATGAGCATAATCAGCGCCATCGGTAAAATTGAAACAAGCAAAATGGTGGGGGAAACGCTCAACAAAATCAGCAGGGCAATCGCCGAAAATGTCCCATTGGCAATTAAGTCGCTAATGAACAGCGCCAGCCCCGGCACGGCCTCGGCATCATCCCGGAAACGGCCAACCGCATCGCCCGTCGTTTCGGAGAGGGCGTTTGCTCCGGGACGCCGCAAAATATTTTCGAGCATGTTGCTTTGCAGCAAGGTTTGATTCTGCCGTAGAAAAGATACGCCCAGAAAGGAACGGCCAAAGATGCCCATTACCTGAATCAGCCCGCTGCCGATCAGTAAAGCAACCAGGCCCCATAAATCGAAGTGAGCCTGGGCGCTATGGGTTGCCAGGTTGAAAAATTCGCGCATGACCAGACCGGGAACCAGCCAGGTCAACATGACGACGCTTTGCGCCAGCGTCAGGCCGAGGTAAGTCCAGGATTGGGAACGGATCATCCCCCCCGCGTATTTCAAGGTTGGGCCTTTCTTGCCGGTGTTTGTGCTGTTTGGGGTTGTCACGCGAGCACCTCCTCCAACCCGGTTTGCAGCAACTGATAAAAGTTGGATTCGGGGTTATCGGCAAGTGTGGCGCGTTCACCAAACTCCAGGATTTGCCCATCGTCGATAATCATAATGTGGTCAACTCGTTCCACAGTATGCAGGCGATGCGCGATGATAATGCCGGTGCGATTTTCCAGCAATTTGTCGATGGCGCGTTCGATGCGGCGCTCGGTCAGCGGGTCGAGACGTGAGGAAGCTTCGTCAAGGATGACGATACCCGGGTCGGTGAGAAAAACACGCGCGAAGGCGAGCAACTGCGATTCGCCCGCCGATAGTCGCAGGTTTCCCTGGTTGAGACGCGTATCCAGCCCTTCCGGCTGAGATGTCAGCCAGTTTGAAAGGCCGAGGTCGATCAACGCCTGGGTAATTTTCTCGTCGGGGATACTCCGGTCGAAAAAGGTCAGGTTGTCACGCACCGAAGCGTCAAAAAGCTGCACCGTTTGCGTTACCATGCCGACGCGCTGGCGCAGGTGATCCAATGCGATCTGCCCCAACCCTACAGGAATTGTTGAGCTGGCGTGATTGCCGTTCGTTTCCAGGCAAATATTTCCACTGATCGGGTCGTACAGGCGAAAAAGCAGGCGCGCCAGGGTTGTCTTGCCGCTGCCGGTGCGACCCAACAACCCCATGGTTTTTCCCGGAAGCAATTGAAAAGATACGCCCTGCAAAACCGGTGTCTCATCACTATAGCCGAATGTCACCCGATCAAAAGTAACCCCCAATGCCCCTGCCGGCAAGTCTACAGGAGACGGCGCGTTTTCAATCTTGCTTTTTAAAGACAGGAGTGACTCTGTTCGTTCAAGGCTCGCAATTGCCTGCTGTAAATTCTGAAGTTCGTTCGTCAGGTCTTGAAAACGCTGAAAAACGAAGAAAGTAAAATAAATGATCAGGTAAACAGCGCCAATCGTAATCAGGCCGGATTGCAGCAATGAATAACTCATTGAAAAAGCCACAATCTGCCCGATGATGTATAGCCCGATCCAGACAACAAAGATCAGCGCCCCGGCCAGCGTACTTTTGACATCCGCTTTTAGGCGCAGTTGGTTCAGGGTAAGCAATTTACGAATGGCGTATGGCACGACGCCATTGGAACGAATATCTTCTGTGCTGGAAAGTTGTTCTTCGAGAAGCCCAAACACGTTAGCGCTGGCCTGGCGGCTGGCCGTCCAATAGGGAACACCAACACGCCGCAAGGCCATCATCGCGCCCAGGCCAACGCCAATATAAGCCAGGATAGCCAAAGAAATCCGCACGTCGATCGACGCCAGGATTACCAAAACGCCGAACAGGAGCACGACGTTTCCGACGACGTTGATCATAAACCTGGAAAAGAAGTTGGACAACGCCAGCATGTCGCCGTCGATGCGTTCGATCATTTCGCCGGGTGTATGCAAGGTATGGAACGACATATCCAACTTCAGGCAATGAAGGGTTAAATCGGCGCGCATCTGGTTCGTTGCCCGCCAGCCTACATCCTCACCTACATAAACAGCGGCGATGCCCACTCCTTGGGTCAGGACGGAGATGCTTAAAAAAGCCAGCGCCGCCATCAGCATGGGGGTTATATTGCCATGGCTTACCAACGTATCGATAAAATAACGAATGATCAGGGGATTTGCCAGTTGCAGGCCGATGCCGGCAAAGACCAGCACGGCAAGCAACCAGAATTTAAACCTCAACGGTTTGAGATATTTGGTGAATAGATCCAGGTAACGTTTCATGCCATGCTCAATGGATTTTCTGTTCTCAACGTTGACGCCGATTGGCCATTTTTTGCTTGCGGAGTTGCATGGCTTCCTTTTGTTTGCCAGTGCGCTCACGCACCGCTTCAAACGAAGGTTCTTCCACTTTTTTACCGGCTTGGATAATTTGCTGCGCCAGATCAGCAATGGTGGGGTATTGCATTAAGTTGGCGACGGACATATCCCGTTCGAAGACTTCGACAAAACGGGTGTGGACACGCGTAATCAACAGGGAATCGCCGCCTAGATCGAAGAAGTTATCGTGGACACCGATCCCTTCGATGCCCAGCACCGACTGCCAGATTTCGGCCAGCTTCTGCTCGGTCTCGTTGCGCGGCGCGGCGTACAATGTCATTAGCTGGGGCCGAGGATGGCGCGGACGGGACTCAGCCTGTGCTGCATTGCCCGTAACGAGCGCGGCGCTCTGCGCTCGATTGTGCTCAATACGGGCCGCCAAATCGCGGGTCGAAACCACCACGCGCGCCAACCCGCTGGACAGAATGCGGTCGAAGACCTGGACGCCTTCGGCGGACGTCAGCCCTTCGGCCAGGTCTTTGTTAAGGCCGCTGGTTTGCAGGCTGAGTTCGCGCTGGGCGCGCCCTGAGCCTGTCGAAGGGTCGTGGAAGAATTGGTCGGGCGTGGTGCTGTGACGCGTGGCGCTCAGTTTGCCCGCGTCGCCAATGCGCACGACGGAGAACTCTTCCACCGTGACCAATTCGAGGCCGTTCTCATCGAGCAGCGAAAGGTCAAAGCGCAGGGTCTGGCTCCCGGTTTCGCGCCCACCGACGAAACGGGCGTAGCTGTAAAGTTTGAGCGGCAGGGGGCCGTTCAGCTTCAGCCGTTTATAAGAAAGCGGCAGGTAGCTGCCTTCGCTCTTGAAGAGCCGCAGGAAACTGGCAGCAAAATCGAGCAACGCCGGATGCAGCTTGTAAATGCCCAGGTCGGCGGCGAAGGCTTCGGGGAGTTCGAAAAGGCCCAGGCCTTCCTCCGCGCCCAGCTTAACGGAGCGCAGCGTCGTCCAACGCGGGCCGAACTCCATCGAGCGCGGTTCGGCGTCGGTTTCGTCGGTGATCAGAATGGATTGACCCGCCGGCAGGCTGCCGCGCTCCAGACGGAAATGGCCCAGGTGAGATTGTTCCAACGGAGCGGGCACGTCGCGCTCATTACAACGGGATTCGATCTCGGCCAGGTCCTGCTTCACCGGTTCCACATTTTCCAACGGGAAGATGCTGCCGTTGGCGTGTTCTTCCCATTCGTCGGCATCCAACGACATTTTGCTCATCACCGAGAAGGCAAAGCCGACGCCCTGCTTTTTGAACAATGTGCGGACTTCTTTTTCTTCGTCGCCTTCGAGCACCAGCGGTTTCAAGAAGACTACGTCGCGGAAGTCCATCACGCTTTGACCGGTGCGCGCCTCGAAAGCGACGCGCGCCATTTCAATGTAAGCGGTTCCCGGCAAGGTCGGTTTATTAAGTATCCAATGCTCGTTCATTTCCCAGTGGTCGCTGGCCCGCAGGTGACTGATGTATACCTCCGCGTCGGCGCTAACCGCTTGGCGTTTCTCAAAAAAAGGATGGTTGATCTCACTGGAAGCTACGCCGGCCCATTGCTGTATGGCAGCCGCAGCCATGCCGGTATCGCGCCAGGTTTCCCAGTTGATATCGACGAAAGACAGTTCGGGGTGGGCATGGACAAAAGCGTCCATGAAGGCGTTCGCGGCGACGTAATCCACCTGGCCCAGACGGCCCACAACAGCGTTGATCGATGAACACAAGACAATGAAATCCAACGGCTGGTTTTTGACGGCTTCGGTCAGCGCCAGCGTGCCGCGCACTTTGGCGGCCAGGACGCTCTCAACCATATCGCGCGTCTTCAACTGGATGACGCCGCCGCCAGGGATACCCGCCGCGTGGATCACACCGTTGATCAAGCCGAACTGCGCCTGAACCTGCGCCACGACCCGTTGCATTTGTTCCGTTTCGGTGGCGTCTGCCGCAACGACCAGCACCTGCCCGCCGGCCTGCTCGATTTCCTGCACACGCTGAATCTTTCGGCTGAAGGGATCGTTCTCGTCATGCGCACTTAACCAGGATGCCCATTCTTCCCTCGGCAGGGTTTCAGGTCGATCCACCAGCGCCAGCCTGGCATGGACGCTTTCGGCGAGGTGTTTGGCAAGCGTCAGGCCGATGCCGCCCAGGCCGCCGGTGATCAGGTAAACACCATCCTGCCGGAGTTGGGAATTTGTCTCTTTGGGTTCTTCCAACCGCAGCGGTTCGAAGGACTGCACCCAACGGTGCTGCCCACGCCATGCGACGATGGGTTCTGCCGTTGTGGCGCAAACTTCGGCGAAGAGCGCCTCGACCAGTTTGGGCGAAATGCCCGCTTCGGGCAGGACAATATCGACAGCGCGGCAGTGAAGCTGCGGGTATTCCAGCGGGACGATCTGGATCGGCCCCAGTAGCGCGGCCTTTTCGGGGACAATTAACTCATCGCCGCTGACATCTTGCAGGCCGTTGCTCAACGCCAGAATGCGGATTTCTTCGGTCAGGTTGCGTTTTCCGAGCGACTGCGCCAGGAAAAGCAGGCTGTAGAAACTGCGGTCGAACGCCGCGTCCAGGCTGGCTTGCGGGCCGGACGTGACATTCCATAGATGCAAGATGGTCTGGGGTAGTTTATCCGCCTGACGCAAATCATCGAGCAGGGCATCGTAGTCGCCTGCCTCGCCGGGGTTGACGGTATAGGCGCGCTCGTCGGTTTTTTTGGCAAAGGATAAGCCAGCCTGCACGATAAAGACTTCGTGCCCGGCCCGCTCCAGCCGCGCCGCTAACGCCGCAGCAAGGCCGGTTTCATCAGCCAGCAAAAGCCAGCGAGCCGGGGTCGCTTCGGGGGTTGGGCGCACAAGGGCCGATCGCTTCCACGAGGGCGCGTAGAACCAATCCGCCATGTCGGCTTTTTTCTTGTCGATGTAGCGGGCGGGTTGCGCGGAAGTGTCCACTTCGATCCAGTAGCGCTGGCGCTCGAAAGGATAGGTTGGCAACGGCAGGCGCTGGCGCTGCTCGGCGGCGTAAAAACCATCCCAGTTGATCTTTGTCCCGGTCAGCCACAGTTTGCCAAGCGTCGTCAGCAGCAAAGCCGAGTCGGGTTGCTGATCCTGCGGGTGACGCAGGGACGAGAGAATGACGTTTTCAGGTTGTTTGGCGGGATGGCGCGTCGCAAGTGTGTTCAGCGTGCGTCCCGGCCCCACTTCGAGCAGGATTTGGGCGGCATCGCCCAGCAGTTTTTCGACGCCCTGCGCAAAACGCACGGCCCGACGCAGGTGGTCGGCCCAATAAACCGGATCAACAGCCTGTTCGGCAGTCAGCCAGTCGCCGGTCAGGTTCGAGATGCAGGGGATTTGCGGCGCGTTGCGTGTGGCGCTTGCCACACATGCTTTGAATTCATCCAAAATCGGATCCATCATCGCCGAGTGGAAAGCGTGCGAGGTGTGCAAACGCGATACGGCAATGTTCTTCGCCGTCAGCCGCCGCTCAAGTTCTTCGACGAAGAGGCCAGGCCCAGAGACGACGCACATATTCGGCGCGTTGACCGCCGCCAGGGAAAGATTCGGCCCCAGATACGGTAGCACTTCCTTTTCGGTCAGCGGCACGGCCAGCATGTTCCCACCTGGCAAAGATTGCATCAAGCGTCCGCGCGCAGCCACCAGCGCCAGCGCATCTTCGAGCGAGAAGACGCCCGCCAGACAAGCTGCCACGTATTCGCCAATGCTGTGGCCGATCATGGCATTCGGGCTTATGCCCCAAGCCATCCACAAGCGCGCCATGGCATACTCGATGACAAAGAGCGCCGGTTGGGTGAACTGCGTCTGGTTGAGTTGTTTCGTCGCTTCATCAAGGTTCGCGCCCGACGCGGGATAGATGACCTGGCGCAAATCCACGCTCAGGTGGGGCAACAGGATTTCGGCGCAGCGGTCGATTTCGGCCCGGAAAACAGGTTCCGTTTGATAGATTTCCGCACCCATGTTGACGTACTGCGCACCCTGCCCCGTGAACATAAACGCCACCGGGCGCTCTTTCAGCTCTTGAGCGCCGCTCAACACCTTGCGCGGATCAAGCGATTCGAGCGCATCGGCGGCCTCGGCGTTGTCCCGGCAAACCAGCGCACGCCGGTAATTGAAGGTGCGCCGCCCAACTTGCAACGTATAGGCCGCATCGGCCAGGTTCGGGTTGGTTTGCTTTAAATAAGAAGCGAGATTACCGGTGGCAGTTGCCAACGCGCTTTCGGTCTTGGCCGAAAGCAACAGTAACTGCCAATCGCGCGAAGCGGAAACAAGCCCAGGGATGGGTGCGGCTTCGAGCACGGCATGGGCATTCGTCCCGCCCACGCCAAAGGAACTGACCCCCGCTCGCAGCGGCGCGTTTCCCTTTTTCCATTCCGTCAATTCAGCGTTGACAAAGAACGGACTTTGTTCAAAGTCGATGCGCGGGTTGGGCTTTTCAAAATGCAGGCTGGGCGGAATTTGCCCGTGCTGGAGGGATAGCACCGTTTTGATGAAACCGGCCGCTCCGGCAGCGGTATCCAGGTGGCCGATGTTGGTCTTGAGCGAGCCAATCGCGCAGAAGTTCTTCTTGGCCGTCAGCGCGCCGAAGGCCTGAGTCAGCGCCGCCACTTCGATCGGGTCGCCGATTTCGGTGCCGGTGCCGTGCGCCTCGATGTAAGTAATTGTTTCCGGGTCGACACCCGAAATTTCCAGCGCGTCAGAAATCGCTTCGGCCTGTCCCTGGACGCTGGGCGCAGTGTAGCCTACTTTGAGCGAGCCGTCGTTGTTGATGGCCGAGCCGCGAATGACGGCGCAGACGGTATCGCGTTGGGCAATCGCGTCCGAAAG
>Ga0265327_10003856_pt1 | contig 13833 bp, 12 predicted proteins | sample 41621metaG_FD_202089 | JGI IMG/M metagenome (GOLD analysis project Ga0265327, IMG submission 202089) | Rhizosphere microbial communities from Carex aquatilis grown in University of Washington, Seatle, WA, United States - 4-16-21 metaG | ecosystem: Host-associated > Plants > Roots > Rhizosphere... | reverse complement strand
GAAGAAATTCATCAGCAAACCGCCGCCCGAGTCGCATCACTAAAATCACGAGGCATCCAACCGAGTCTCGTCTTCGTGCGTGTTGGCGAAGACCCCGCATCGAAGGTCTACGTCGGGATGAAGGAAAAAACGGCGGCGCGTCTGGGAATTATTTCCACGACGCACGCGCTGTCGGAAAAAACGACCGAACAAGAGTTGCTCGCGCTGATCGCGAAATTAAATGCCGACAGAAATATCCACGGCATTTTGGTCCAGGCGCCATTGCCGAAACACATTTCCGAGACGCGCGTCTACGCAACGGTCTCGCCGCTGAAAGACGTCGACGGCTTTCATCCAGAGAACGTGGGCAAGTTGATGTTGGGAGACGAGACTGGTTTTCGTCCCTGCACACCGGCTGGCGTTCACGAGCTGTTGATTCGCTCGAATGTTAAAACCGAAGGCGCCGACGTGGTCATTCTTGGCCGTGGCAATATTGTGGGCAAACCGATGGCGGCGATCCTTTGCCAGAAGTCAAAACACGCCAACGCGACGGTCACGATTTGCCACTCGCAAACCGCCGACATCGCGACTCATTGCAAACGCGCCGACATTATCATCGCCGCGCTCGGCTCGCCTCAGTTCGTCAAAGCGAACATGATCAAGCCCGGTGCGACAGTGATCGACGTGGGCGTGAATAGAATCAATGATCCGGCGGCCAAAGGCGGTTCGCGCCTGGTTGGCGATGTCGATTTTTCGAACGTTCAACCGATTGCTGGAAAAATTACACCAAACCCGGGCGGCATTGGACCAATGACCATCGCGCTATTAATGCAGAACACCGTTCGCGCCGCCGAACTTTCAAACAAAGCTTAAAATGACACCATCACGAATTTTACCCGATTTGCAATGCTCGCTTGTTTGCGAAGACATCCGGCAGGAAAGCAACGGCAACTTCATCCTCATTGGCGTAATCAATTACATCAACGTGCAGCAGTTGCCGGTGACTGCAATGAAGCTTTGCTTCTTCAATCGTTGGACAGCCGGATTCGGCCAGTTTAACGAGAGCGTGCGTTTGATTGCTCCAGATCAGACGACTGTCCTGCGCAAGAGCGATTTGAAATTCACGCTACAGGACGTGGCCTTGCATGCGACGAATGTCACGGTCCTCGGACAGGTGAAATTCGAAACGCCCGGAGCGTATTACGTCGAGGTAATGGTTGATGACGTGATGAAACTCCGGTTTCCGTTAGTCGTAAATCTCGTTCAACCGCCTGAACAGAAACCGGGTGGCGGCCCAACTGCAATGGCTTAAGCCGTGGCTGACGAACTCCAACCAACCCCACCTGCTCCAGCCGAACCTGCTCCTGCTCCAGTTTCAGCGATAGCCTGGCAACCGTTTACGTTCGGAGGCGTCGCAACATTTGCCACCGCGCCGTTGCGACGGTTATTGATGGTTCAACTTGTGTTCGCCGTTGTGACGAGCGCGAGCATCGCGTGGTTTTTATCGCACGCTTACGGGCCGGTGATCAGCCAGACTATCGCACAGCTCCCCGAAGCAGCTGCAATTGAAGGCGGTTCGCTGACCGGGTTTGATGCGCCGATTGTTGTCGAAACGAAATTCCTGTCGGTGCAAATCGACACGAGGGAGGACGCGGAGTTTTCCGAATTGGCTGATTTCCAGATTGAGGGCCAGAAAACAATTGGCCGGGCGTGCTCACTGCTGCGCTCGTTGCTTGGATGCGTGGAGTTCGATTATCCGCACGATCACAAGATCAGTTTGGCACGGTCGCATTTGGAGCCGTGGTGGGGCGCCCGGCAACCGTTAATCTGGGGGCTGACATTTGTCGCCGGCGTCATCTACATGTTCATCTCGTGGGCTCTGCTGGCGGTCGTCTGGATGTTTATTGCAAAACTTGTTGGCTGGTTTGCGGATCGACAATTGAGTTGGACCGGCGCGTGGAAGCTTTGCTCGATTGCGCTGATGCCGGGGGCGCTGTTGTTGGCGTTAGCGGCGCGACTTTATCACTGGCAAGTGATCGATTTGATTGCGCTGTCGTTCTTCTATTTTGGCCATCTCGCGCTCGGGTTTATTTACGTTGTGGGATCGCCGTTCAAATGTCCGAAGATTGATGTGACGAAAAAAGCGGAACCAGCCGCGAAAAACCCTAACCCGTTCGCTTAATCCATGTTTGGCGGGTTGGCGCGGAATTGGCGCATGCGTTCAGCTTCGACAATCGCTTCCATGAGTCGGACGTCTTCAGCAATGGTCGTGCTGATGATGAGGTATTGAAAATGTTTCCATTGCGCAATTTCTTCCCGCGCATTTTGTAAACGACGAACGAGGTCTTCAGGCGATTCAGTGCCGCGACGGCGCAAGCGGATTTCCAGCTCACCAATCGTCGCCGGCGTCAGGAAAACGGTGACGAGCGCATGCTTGAGGTGCGAGTCTTGTTCGGCATGGTGACGGATGGTCGCAGCCCCCTGGACGTCGACGTTGAGTAAAACATCTTTGCCTTCAGCGAGACGGGCGATGACTTCGGATTTCAAAATCCCGTAGCTGTGAGCGTGAACTGTCGCATTCTCAAGGAATTCACCGGCCTTGAGCTTTTGGTTAAACACCTCGTCGCTGAGAAAGTAGTAGTCGAGCTGGTCCCGTTCACCGGGACGAGGAGGACGCGTGGTGCAAGTGACGGCGCGAGTCATCTCGCCGTGCCGCGTCAGCATTTGATGGCACAGCGTGGTTTTGCCGCCGCCGGAAGGGGCTGATATGACGATTAGTAATGAAGTCGGCGGCGTCATTCTACATTCTGAACTTGTTCGCGAAATCTTTCCAATTCCGATTTTAATGTTACCACTTCGCGCGAGATGATGCTGTCGTTGGCTTTCGCGCCGAGCGTATTGATTTCACGGTTCATCTCTTGCGCCAGAAAGTCCAGCGTACGGCCGATGGGCTCGTCCTTTTTCACGGAATCGTCGAACTGTTTGAAATGGCTTTGCAAACGGGTCAATTCCTCGGTGATGTCGATGCGGTCAGCAAAATAGAAGACTTCTTTGACGAGGCGTTCGTCTTCGAGGCCGGGAACTTCGAGGCCGGCGGTTTTGATGCGTTCGATGAGTTGCTGGCGGTAACGTTCGGCGACTTGCGGCGCTTGCTTTTGGACGCGGGCAACGGCTTCGCGCATAAGTGTTATGCGTTGCTGCAAATCTTTGGCGAGATGCTTGCCTTCCTTTTCACGCATTAAGACGAGCGTATCGAGCGCGCGGCTCAACGCCTTTTGGATAACGGGCCAAAGTTGATCGCCTTCGAGCGCGCCGTCACTGGATTGCAAGACGCCGGGAATGCGCAGAAGGAGGTCGAGAGAAATGGCGTCGGGAATACCGAGGCTCTTCGCGAGTTTTTTAAGCTCTTTGGTGTGCGCCTTCGCGAGCGCGGCGTCGATCTTCAATTTACCGGTGGCGGCTTCGGCAGCGTGGACGCCAACCCGGACCGTCACGCGACCACGCGCTACCCGTTCGTTAACGCCATCGCGGATCTGCGCTTCCAGCACCTCCAGTTCGCGCGGAAGATTTACCGCAATTTCACTTTGCTTGCGATTAACGGAACTAGCCTCAACGGTAATTTTGAATCCGGCTTGAGCGCTCTCGCCGCGCCCATATCCGGTCATCGACTTCATTGGTCGCCGAATATGGGCAAAGAAGTGGCGCACGCCAATCTTTTTATAAATTCGAAACTCCGATTTTCGAAGCGCCAAACAATTCGGCGTGCCTATCGGCTTGCCTCGGATGTGACTTTTGTGCCTATAACAATGCAATGACCTTCGCCAACCAACGAGCCGCCGGGGTGTTTTTCTTTATCGTTGGGTCGGCGGCGTTGATTGGAGGCTACGTCATATTTCGCGACCGTGTTGCCGCCCTTCCGTTCATTTCGGGTTGGTTGCTGTTTGCCTTCATGTTGATTTTGACAGTTTACAATGCGCGCAAGAAGCTGCCGTTTCTGCCGCTTGGATCGTCGGAGACCTGGTTGCAGATTCATATCTACCTGGGGCTGCTCACGGTGGTGTTGTTCGGTGTGCACATCGCGTTTCGGCCGCCGACCGGGTGGTTTGATGCGATTCTGGCTGCATTATATCTCGGCGTGACGTTGAGTGGATTGTTCGGATGGTTTGTGTCGCGCGCGATCCCAAAGCGCATAACGACGCGTGGTGGCGAAGTGTTGTTTGACCGCATTCCAGCGATCCGCCATTTGATTCATCAACGTGCCGAGGAACTCGCACTCAAATCGGTCCCCGAAGGCAAATCGACGACGATCGCCGATTTTTACGTTAAACATCTCGATTCATTTTTTCGCACGCCGCAGAACAGATTGAGGCACTTATTCGAAATTCGCAGCCCACTGCAACGGCGTCTCTACCAAATATCGGATATTAATCGGTTTTTGAATGAGAAGGAGCGGACGGTTATGGACCAGATTGCCGAACTGGTGCGGCAGAAGGACGGGCTCGATTATCATTATTCGCTCCAGTTCACGTTGAAGGCATGGCTGTTCGCGCACATTCCGCTGACGTATGGGTTGCTGATCTTTTCGGTAATTCACATCGTGCTGGTTTATGCGTTCTCGGGAGGAGCGAGGTGAACGAGCAATTGCCATCACCGGATTTCAATGAGCGCGACTACGATCGGCCGAATCAGAATTGGATTTGCGGCCGCGCCTGCGAGGGAGCGCCGTGTCGAGTTGGGCCGAGCGCGAGCGGGAAATGCCGGGCAACATTCGAGTGTAAACCTTCGCTCGAAACAAAACCCGGCGAAACGAAGGGACGATATTTTTGCACACGACCAAAGGAACATGGTGGACCTTGCGAACAGGGTCCGCTGCCTGATGGAACCTGTAGTCGGGCGATTCCGAAATGTGCGCCGGTGCGTAGTTTGCGCGGAAAACGCGGGGTGATAACGGCGTGCTTTGTGGCGGCGACGATTGGCGGGTTGTTGTTGGCGTTGTGTGGGCGGTTCACGTTCAAGTTCATTTCGCCCGGGCCGCTTTCGATTCAACACGCGGGAATGGCTTTCATGCGCGAGAGCGTGTCAGCGCAGAAAACATTTAAACGCGATTCGTGGAAGTTCGGTCCAGCCAACGAGCCGACGTGCGCGGCTTGTCATAACGCCGCCGCGAAAGGGCCGTCGCAGTGGATTTCCGCGGCAATGACAGCGGAGCCGGGACCGTTTGAGTTTCACAAGTTATTGCACGTGTCGAAAACTGACATGAAGCAGATCGATGCGTCATGCCGGGTTTGTCATACCCAGCACAACTTCCATCAGCCAAACGTGGTGCGCGATCATTCATGCTCGGCTTGCCATCGCGAGCACCAGGGGAGCGTCCGCATGCTGGAGCCTGAGGATGCGAATTGCATTGCCTGCCACGGCGATGCATCTGTGATGCAGGCGTCGTTTGAGAAAGGGCATGCGATGCCGACGAGCGCGTTCGATTACCGGCCGGATCTGGGCCGGGTTTTATTTAAGGAACCACGGCCTGAGCGCGGCTATACGCAAGTATTTCATTCGTTCGGGGACCACCCTGATTTCGAGATTCACGAGCAAAACCTGAAAGAAAGCGACACGCTGCGTTTCAATCACCAACGTCACTTCCAGAATGATATTCGCCTACACGGGAAGCAACTTGAGTGTAGTTATTGCCACAAGCCCGATGCTTCGGGTTCGTATTATCAGAAGATTTCGTTCGAGGCGGATTGCAAGGCGTGTCACTCGTTGCAGTTCGACACGCACAACGCAGACCTGACGTTGCCGCATGGCAATCCGGCAGCGGTGCGGGCGTTTTTGCGGAGTTTGCCAGCGCAGTATACTGAACTGGGACTGCGGAGAGGAATTACAGGCGGTGAGGATCTGGATAAGTTTGTTTCCGAGCAGATGCGACGGATTCGCGAGCAAACACAGTCGGGTGAAGACCTGGAACAAACGGTATTCTTCAGCACGGAGAAGACCGCGCCAACGGCAAACGTCGGCGGGACTGGTGATGCTGCGCCGGTAAAGTTTGCCGGATGTGCGCGTTGCCACCAGGTGACGGCGCGGGGTGAGCAGGTGCCGGTCGTGACGAAGCCCGTCATTCCTGATCGGTGGTTTATCCGCGGCGGCTTTGACCATTCCAAACATTTGAATGTTACTTGCGAGCAATGTCATAACGTTGCTCACAGTCACGACACAGCGGACATTAATCTTCCGGGAAAACATACGTGTGCGATTTGCCACACCCGAGCTGGCGGTGCGCCGGATACTTGCGCGACGTGTCATAGTTATCATGCCAAAGGGCAATGGGTCGCGGCTGGGAGGTAGAAGAATTATTTAACCACAAAGAACGCAGAGAATAGCTAAAGCGTCGGATTGCGGGGGAATTTGGCGTAGGGAAGGCGGGCTCCGCGGAAGGTGAAGTGGTCGGCGCGGACACCGGCCGGCGCTGGAAATAAGGAGTCGCCGTCTGCGCTAATGTAATCATCCTGATCCACGCCATCACCGCTCACGCCAATCGCGCCGATCAATACGCCGTTGCGATATAATGGAAAGCCGCCGGGGAAGATTGTGATTCCGTTGGGCAAACTCGGCTCTGGTGTTACGTCGGGAAGCAGGCCGGAGAATCCTTCCTGATCACAATAGAACGGCCCGGGCAAGGTGCGGATGATTCCCGGTGGGTATAGGCTTTCGGCCAGGAAACCCACCGCTCGAGTAGAATAGGCAATCGGATGCGGAAAAAGGTTTGTTCGCGTTGAGTAGTAAATGACGGTGCGCGCTTTTTGGATGGCGACGTCCCAACTGAACATAGTTGCGTCGGGAGTGCGGAACGTTCCGAGAACTGTTGGGGCTTGGGTTGGATCGTTCGGGTTGTTGACGACGGTGATGAAAACTGCGGCGGATAATCCGCGTGGTAATCGAATTCCGGCGCGCGTGCGAACGGCTCGGGCAGCGGCGCGGGCAAGGATGTTGGTGACTTCGGCGGCGGTCAGTCGGGGTTGTCCGTCAATCGTTCCAGGAATTGGATCGTCGATGATCGGCTGACGCAGTTCGCTGGTGACTTGCCCTAATGTGACGATTGGGTATGGGAACGGGGACGGTGAGCCGATGATTAAATAGGGAGCGACGGCGGCACCGAATGTGCCAAGCGGACTCAGTGGCACGAGTTTCGTGCCGCTATTGAGGTAAGGGACACGAATGCCATCGATGAACACATGTGAGCCCCAAATTTCCTGACGCGGTCCAAACCCGGATTGGCCGGCTAAGGCGATGTCTTCGTCGGGATGGTAGATGTAAAGATTTGGCAGGATTGGGTAACCACAACGGATGCTGCCGTCTTTGTTGGTGGCAAATGTTGCGGGTGCGCTCGCTACACCAATAGAGCCGACCAGGATGTTGCTCTTGTAGAGCGGCAGACCGCCAGGAACGCCAGCCAGAGATGTGAACGGTATTGGAACGATACTGTTGCCGGGCGAGGAGCCGAAAGTGATAGAGCTACCGGGGGCTTTAAATTTGTTGATGTCGGAGAATGGGAGATTGGAGAATTCGACGCCGACAAGTGGGCCGGGCGGCTTGTTGTTTACGGGTGGAGGAAAATGTTGCTGGACGATGAACCCGGCGGAGCGCGAGCTGAAGGCGTTTTGTTTGCTGCTCAGGAAGGCGGCGGTTCCGGCTTTGGAAATAGCGTTGCCGACGGTGTTAGCAGCCGGGCTCAATCCGTTAACGCTCCAGAGGCCGAGCACCCACCCTTCCCTATCCATAACGACGACGACGCTGTTCGAGGAAATGGCGTGGGCGCGACTGACGGCGCGGGCAAGAATGTTAGTGACGTCGGTCGCAGTGAGTTGCGCGCTTGCCCGAAGCGCGAAGATGCTGACAAATAAAAGGTAGGCGAGCCGTTTCACGCTCGCCATGTTAGGTATGATTTGGTAATCCGACTAGGAAATTGCACACCACCGCCGCCGCGAACAACCAACCTGCTAGAGACTCGCTTTCTTGTCTCCTACGGATATTGATTTTTTCGGTCTGCGCCTCGACGACTTTCGGGCAAACAAATCCGCCACCGGATGTTGCGAAACCCCATCAAACGGTGAGCACGAATCAACCGCCGCTTGCGCCATCGAAGTTTAATCCGGATAGCGGCAGACGATTGCCTGCGCCACGGCAGTCAGAGGATGAGTTGCGTTATCATCGTCGGTTTTATTTGGAGCGAAACCGTCCGGAGGCCGCGCCGTCGCAGTTTAATCCTGACCCCGGTGGCGGAGTCGCGACGCCAGCGCCTGAACCGTTTTACAAGACGAACTTCGGCGTGCTTCCGGAATTCCAAGGGCAACCGATTGAAAAGTCGATGCAATTGCCGCGAAAGAATCTCGAGAGCAGTGACATCGTGCCGGTGCAGCCTGTGCCTCCCGGCAAGTATGGAAACGAACCTGTTCCAAATACGCTGAAGCTGCCGAGGTCGCACACGCGGCTGAATGAACGAATTCCTTGGAGATGGGAAACGCCGGAATACGAAGGGCATGACTATCCGCCCAACACTGAGCCAATGACGAATCGGTGGAAAATTCCGTTTGCGCCATGGCGACGTTATGTGACGGGCGATGCGGAGACACCTTATTTGAATGCCGAACCTGCGATGTGGCGCCCTTATCGGCAAAGTGTTTTAAAAGGCGATTTGCCAATTATCGGACAGGATATTTTTCTAGATCTGACGGCGAGCACGGAAACGCTGGTGGAAGAACGCACGTTGCCGACGCCAAGCGGGATTAGCTCATCGCAGCCGTTCAGCGCGGAATTTTTTGGGAATAGCGAGCAGACTTTGGTGCAGCAATATTTTTCGTTTTCCGCGGAGCTATTCAAGGGGCAAACGGTTTTTCAGCCGCCGCATTGGACGTTGTTTGTGCAGCCGGTTTACAACTTCAACTACCTGGACCTGCACGAAACGACGGTGGTTAATCCCAACCCGGCGCGAGGCACGACGCGGTTCTCGGATTATTTATCACCGGTGCAACAAGCGTTTGGCGAGGTGCACCTGGGCGATCTTTCGGACAATTACGATTTCTGGGCGTTTCGATTGGGCAATCAGCCGTTCAACAGCGATTTTCGCGGCTTCATTTTTAACGACATCAATTCGGCGGCGCGCATCTTCGGTAATTACGCGAACAATCTTTGGCAATATAACGTGATCGCGTTCGACATGCGGGAGAAGGACACGAACTCGGAGCTGAACAAGCCGGATGAACGCGATCAACGAGTGTTCATTCTCAACGCTTACAAGCAGGATTTTTTTGTGAAGGGTTATACGACGGAGTTCAGTTTTCATGCGAACATCGACCAGGGACGCACGCATTACGATCGCAACGGCAACATCACGCGGCCTGAGCCGATCGGGACGGTGGTTGAACACGACATCAACGCATTTTATTTGGGATGGGCGGGCGATGGACACATTGGTCGGTGGAATGTGAATCACGCATTTTACGAGGTGTTCGGACACGATTCGTTCAATGGCATTGCCGGTCAACCGGCGGACATCAACGCGCAAATGGGCGCGCTGGAACTTTCGTATGATCGCGATTGGATTCGATACAAAGGGTCATTCTTCTACGCGTCTGGAGATGGCAAGGCAGAGGACGGCAAAGCGAATGGCTTCGACAGCATTGTAGACAATCCACATTTCAGCGGCGGGCCGTTCAGTTGGTATGCGCGGCAAGGATTTAATCTCGCCGGAACGTCGGTGGGATTAAAACAACGCAATAGTTTGCTGCCAGACTTGCGCACGAGCAAAACGGAGGGACAGGCGAACTTCGTTAATCCGGGCGTGTTTATTTACGGATTGGGAACGGAGATTGATGTCACGCCGAAGTTAAGAAATTTTATTAATTTCAACTACATCCGGTTCGCTGAGACTGACTCACTCAAAACTGTGTTACTGACAGACAAAGTCGGGGCAGAATTTGGTTATGACATCAGCACTGGTTTTCAATATCGGCCGTTGCTGACGGACAATGTCATTATCTCGACCGGCATCGGCGTTCTCGTTCCGGGGCGCGGTTATCGTGACATTTACCGATCAAACAGCGACCCGATTCCCGGCTTCGACACCGGCAGCCGCGGGAGGCTGGACACAGTTCTCTACTCGGGGTTGTTTGCCATTACTCTAACATACTGAATCAACTGAGGGCGGAATACGTCCATCCTATGTTTGACTGTTAGGTAGCGGATTGTATTATCGCAATCTCGCGTAAAAGCGTGAAATATCGTGAAAAAGTTAAGAATTCCACTGTCAGTAATTACTCTTTCGTTGTTGGTATCTCCTGTGTTTGCCGCGGAAAATCTGCCGCGCAAGCCGTTTGGCCTTGACGCTCTACTTCCGGAACCAAGCCAATGGATCGTGACGCCGCTCTATCAGTATACCGACTTTCAAAAGGTCTGGGCGGGCAAAAGCAAAACGGACATAACTTATCCGGAAGGACATGGGTTTGATCAAAATGATTTTGCGATTTTGACAGAGTGGGGTTTTCGAACGAACTGGGCCGCGGACCTTACGGTTGGTTTCACTGACCTGGCGACACGCGCTTACAGTGATACCCCGGGTGCGGTGCGGCACACGCGCGGCCTGATGGACACGCAGTTCGGAGTTCGATACCTGCTTTTAAACGAAAAGGATGCGGATTCCCCATGGACACCAACCCTAACGCTTCGCGCAGGCGGCATTTATCGCGGCACTTACGAAAAGGACTTTCCCTACGCGCCTGGAAACGGCGCAGTCGGCCTTGAAGTCGCAACCATGATGCGAAAACACTTTGGGTGGCGCGGCTTTGGCGGGTACCTGACGGGGGGTTATCGCGATCTTCGCAGCGGAGCGAATAGTCAGTTTTTTGCTACAGTCGGTTTCACTCAGGTATACAAATGCGTCACCCTCAACGCAGGCTATCGTCATCAGCAAGATACTACCGGCGGGGATGCGGTCAGTACCGGCAATAGCATCGATGGCAACAAGATCACTTACACTTCGTTCGTTAAGGAAGTGAACGAAGAGGTCGAAGCTGGAATTGGATATACGGACCATCACGATCGGCATTGGCAGTTCTATTGGCAGGCCAATTTCGACGGCCGCAACACGGGCGACAAGGACGTATATGGCGTTTATGTGAGTTTCCCGTTCGGAGGAAAACACAAAGACGGTTAGGGGCGAACGGAAGAGCTTAAGCGCGGAGCGGGACGACGGACTCGAATTCTGTTAACTCAACCTGCAAACGTTCCATCGGCAGGCCAACTACATTGGTGTAGGAGCCTTTGACCTGCGCCACGATTCGGTCACCCTGTTCCTGAATGGCGTAGGCGCCGGCTTTGTCGAGGGGGTTGACGTGGCGGTAGTATTCTCGGATCTGATCGTCGTCCAAGGAATGGAACGTCACGACCGTTTGCTCAGCGAAAATCTTTTGCTTGTGCGAGCGCAGGTGAATCAAACAGACGCCGGTCAACACGAGATGGGTCTGTCCCTGGAGCAAACGCATCATCGAAAAGGCTTCGTCCATGTCGTGGGGTTTACCGAGGACTTTTGAGTCAAGCGCGACGACAGTGTCCATGCCGATGACGAGCGCATCGGGATGATGTTTCGAAACGTGGCGCGCTTTGCGATAGGCGTTGAGGGAGCAGAGTTCACCGGGCGAGAGGTGTTCGGATTCGCTTTCGGGGGCGGCGCTGGGAATGACTTCGAATGCGACGCCGAGTTGGCGAAGCAACTCAGAACGGCGAGGCGAGCCAGAAGCCAGGATGACGGAAGGTAGGTTCATACGGTCCAGATCCAACTTTCGCCCACTCATAAGATTTGGCGCAAACTAGTGCCGATTTTGGTTTTTGGCAACTCCGCCAGTTAAGCGAATTCGCCCCAGTTAACGTGACGCATGTCGCTGTGTTTTTGAAAGGCCAGATGCATGCCAAAAGCCGCGCGGAGCGTTTGCGGCGAATGGGTGTGGCCGGACAGCGCGACGTAGTCGTGCAAAATTTTTCGGTACTCGGGATGGGCACAGTTGTTGATAATGGCCTCGGCGCGAGCGGCCGGGCTCTTACCGCGCAAATCGGCGACACCTTGATCGGTAACGATGGCGAGCACTGAATGTTCGCTTTGATCGAGATGACTGACGAGCGGGACGATGGTGCTGATTTTTCCGTCCTTCGCGGTCGATGGACAGGTGAAGATGGACATGAAGGCGTTGCGGGCGAAATCGCCGGAACCGCCAATGCCGTTCATGATGCGGCTGCCAAGAACGTGTGTGCTATTCACGTTGCCGGCGATGTCAACTTCGATGGCGGTGTTAACGGAAATAATACCGAGACGGCGGACGAGTTCGGGGCTGTTGGTAATTTCCTGCGGGCGCAAGAGGAGCCTGGAACGGAATTCGTCGAGGTTGCTATAGATGTCGCGGAGGAGCGGGGCGGTGACGGTCAAGGAACAACCGCTAGCGAAACGGCATTTTTCCTGTTTGATGAGTTTGATGACGGCGTCCTGAATGACTTCCGTGTACATTTCGAAGCACGGAATGTCGGGATGTTGCCCCATGGCGTCGAGCACGGCATTGGCGGTGTCGCCGACGCCGGATTGAATTGGCAGGAACGACTTCGGAATCAGCCCGCGACGCATTTCACCGCTGAGGAAGTTGGCGACGTTTTCGCCAATTTTGCGCGTGATGGGAGAAATTTCACCGAAGGACCCGGCTTCGTCGGGAGCGTTGTTTTCGACGACCGCAAAAATCTTTTTTGGATCCACTTTGACGGTGGGCGTGCCGATCCGGTCGGACGGCCGGAAAATCGGGATGGGATTCCGGAACGGCGGGTCTTCTGGTTCGTAAATATCGTGGAAGCCGCGGAGTGAATCGGGATGAAAGCGGTTGAGTTCTATGACGATTTTATCAGCTTTGTGACAAAAGGTCGGACTCGCGCCAACCGAGGAGGCCAAGGTGATCTCGCCGGAATCGGTTACGTCGCACGCCTCGATCACGGCCCAATGGACGGGGCCAAGAAATCCATACCGCACGGCCTGAGGCATCATCGACAAGTGCATGTCGAAGAAAGCGGTTTTGCCTTCGTTGATGCTTTTACGGAGATCGGGGTCAGATTGATAGGGTGTGCGGAACAAAACGGCCTCGGCCTTGGCTAACGCGCCGTCGAGGGAACGACCGGTGGACGCGCCGGACATGACACCAATTCGAAACTCTTCGCCTTTGGCATGGAGCTCTTTGGCATGTTCGCCGATCGCTTTAGGAACAACCTTCGCCGCTCCGGCGGGAGTGAACCCGCTGAAAGCGACGGTTTGGCCGTTCTTGATGTTGCTGGCAACTTCGGCCGCGGAAAGTTTTGGGAATGAGTTCATGAGATGACGGCCAGTACCTGACCCTCGCTGGCTGCGTCACCGACGGCAACTTTAATTTCTGTGACTTTGCCAGACTTCGGCGCGTTCACGCCTGTGTTCATCTTCATGGCTTCCAAGGTGAACACGCGATCGCCCTCGCTGACCTGTTGACCGATCGTTACGGCGATTTGCACAACTAATCCGGCTAATGGACTAACGACGGAGCCGGGGCCAGCGACGCCTGGAGCTACAGCAGCAGCAGTTGGTGCGGGCGCCGGGGGCGCAGCGGCAGGTTTTGGTGCGGGCGCAGCGATGACGGGAGGTGGTGGGGCAGCAGGCGCTGGTGCGGACGACGACGTTGATTCTGATTCGTCCGAAAGCTCGACGGTTACCTCGTAGGGTTTGCCATCAACGGTGACGCGAAGTTTTTTGATCATGGTGTTTTCGTATCAAAGTGGTTAGCGAGGTCTGTGGGAATGGAAAAT
>Ga0265327_10003854_pt1 | contig 13847 bp, 15 predicted proteins | sample 41621metaG_FD_202089 | JGI IMG/M metagenome (GOLD analysis project Ga0265327, IMG submission 202089) | Rhizosphere microbial communities from Carex aquatilis grown in University of Washington, Seatle, WA, United States - 4-16-21 metaG | ecosystem: Host-associated > Plants > Roots > Rhizosphere... | reverse complement strand
GGGGTCATAATCGGGCTGGCCAGCTTGGTCGTGGTCTATGGACTGTACAGCCTGACGCGCGCCAATCTGGACGTATTCCCGGAGTTTTCCCCGACCCAGGTCATCATCCAGACGGAATCGCCCGGTTTGACAGCCGAACTGGTCGAATCCCTGGTCACCCAACCTATCGAGAACGCGGTCTCGGGTACTGTCGGTCTTGATTCGATGCGTTCGCAGTCGATCCCCGGGCTGTCTGTCGTGACCATCGTATTCAAGGAAGGCACTGACATCTACCGCAACCGCCAGGTGACCGCAGAACGGCTGGCGACACTTTCCAGTCAACTTCCCAAAGGGGTCGTGCCCAACATTACGCCGCTGGCTTCCTCCGCCAGCACCGTGCTGGGCCTGGGCATCACTTCAGATGCACGTTCTTTGATGGAATTGCGTACCCTGGTGGACTGGACCATCCGTCCGCACCTGATGTCGGTTCAGGGAGTCGCCGATGTAAATGTGTTTGGCGGCGATGTCCGGCAGTTCCAGATCCAGGTGGACCCTGACAAGTTGATTCGCTACAACCTGTCGCTGCAGGAAGTGCTGACAGCTGCTTCGAGAGCGACCGGCGTTCGCGGCGCGGGCTTTATCGAGAACAACAACCAGCGCATCCTGATCAATAGCGAAGGCCAGACGCAAACCCCGGCGCAACTGGCGCAAATGCCGCTGCTACACCACAACGGCCAAACTGTGCGCATCGGCGACATCGGTCAGGTGATTGAAGGCGCAGCACCCTCGATCAGCGCCTCAGCCATCAATGGCAAGCCCGGCGTCTATCTTTCGGTACAAGGACAGCTGGGCGCCAATACCAAAGCTGTGACCGAAGCCGTAGAAAAGGCCATGCATGAGTTGGAGCCGGCGCTCGCCATCGAACAGGTCAAGCTCTACCCGCGCCTGTTCCGCCCGGCCAACTTCATTGAAACCGCGATTGATGGCGTCAAGACCGACATCCTGATCGGCTCGGTACTGGTCATTGCCGTGCTGTTCCTGTTCCTGTTCAACGTGCGCACAGCGTTCATCTCGGCCACGGCCATTCCGCTCTCGCTGTTGACTGCGATCATCGTGCTCGGTTACTTCGGCATCGGCCTCAACATCATGGTCTTGGGGGGGCTGGCCATCGCGCTGGGTGAAGTGGTGGACGATGCCATCATCGATACCGAAAACATCTTCAGAAGGTTGCGGGAAAACCGCTTGCTGGTAAATCCACGCCCTGCGCATCTCGTGGTGTTTGACGCATCGATGGAAGTACGCAGTTCGGTGGTTTACGCCACCATCATCGTCGCCATGGTATTCATGCCGCTGCTGACGCTTTCCGGCGTTGCCGGCAAACTGTTTGCCCCGCTTGGCTATGCCTATATCAGCGCCATTCTGGCATCGCTTGCGGTGGCCCTCACGCTCACACCAGCGCTGTGTTACGTGCTGTTTGCCCGGGCAAAACTGGAGAGCGAAGACCCGCCATTGATCCGTATCATCAAGGGTCGCTACGAAAAACTACTGCGCAGAATCGAAGGCCATTACCGGATCACTATTACACTCGCCATGGTCATCATTTCGCTGAGTCTGGGCATCCTGCCACTGTTCAAGAGCCAGTTCATCCCCAACCTGCATGAAGGCCACTACATTCTGCACATGACCGCCGTGCCGGGCACCTCCGAGCAGGAGACGCTGCGCATCGGCGAACGTGTGGCCAAGGCCGTCGGGGCGATCAAGGGCGTCAAGTCGGTGCTGCAATGGGTTGGTCGCGCTCAGAACGGTGCCGACACCTTTGGCACCCATTACAGCGAGTTTGAAGTTGAAATCGGTACGCTGTCGGGTGAAGAACAGAATCGCATCCTGCGCCAGATTCGGGAAACACTCGCAGGTGAAGGTGAAAAAAGCTTCCCCGGCGTCAATTTCGCGATCAACACCTTCCTGACCGAGCGTATCGAGGAAACCATCTCCGGCTTCACCGCCGCCATGGTCATCAATATTCACGGGCAGGATCTCGACGCTCTGGATCGCGACGCGCGCGGGGTGGCAGAGGTACTGAGCAGCATTCCTGGCGCATCTGACGTGCAAGTGCAGTCCCCCCCGGGGACGCCCAAGCTCAGCATACGTCTGCGCCCGGAACGTCTGGCACAGTGGGGCATGCAACCAGTCGATGTGCTTGAAAACATACAGGCCGCATTTGAAGGCGTTCAAGCTGCTCAAATCTACCAGGGCAACCGGGTCGTCAGCGTGAACGTCATGTTCACCAAAGAGGTCCGCGACGACCTGCGCGAGATCGGCGACCTGCCACTGAAAAATCCGGACGGCAAGATCGTTCGCCTGCGGGAATTAGCCGATATCGATCAGGAAAGCGGGCGTTCGAAGATTCTGCACGCTGGCGCCAAACGCATGCAGACCGTGACTTGCAACGTGGTCAACCGCGACATTGAAAACTTTGCGAGAGAAATGAAAAAGCGGGTCACCCAAGAGGTGCATTTCGCCCCCGGCGACTACCCGACCTTTACCGGCGAAGCTGAAGCACAAGCCAAATCGCGTGAAGACCTGATCGTGCATTCCTTGCTTGCAGGGGTCGGCATATTCCTCATGCTGTATATCGCATTCGGTCGTCTGCGCAACCTGCTGCTGACGTTTGCCAACCTTCCCTTTGCCCTGATTGGCGGCGTTCTAGCGGCGATGTTCACCGGCGGCTGGATTTCGCTGGGTTCGTTGGTGGGCTTTGTGACGCTGTTCGGCATTACGCTGCGCAATTCCATCATGCTGGTCTCGCATTACCAGCATCTGGTCGATGAAGAAAACATGATATGGGGGCTGGGAACCGCAATCAAAGGTGCATCCGAACGTCTGCCGTCCATCCTGATGACGGCGCTGGTCACCGCCCTCGGCCTGTTGCCGCTCGCCGCCGGTAGCGGTCAGCCGGGGCGCGAGATCGAAGGCCCGATGGCGACTATCATTGTGGGCGGGCTGGTGACCTCAACCATCCTGAATCTGTTGATTCTGCCGACCATCATGCTGCACTTCGGCAAGTTCGAAAAACGCCTTGAATAGCTTTCTGAAAACTTAAGATCAGTCGTATTTCAAATACTTAAAACGCGGATCGTCATTCGGCGTGCCTTCCAGTACACCGCCCAATTTTCCCGGCTGCCACTGGATTACTTCTTCAATCTTCTTCGCCAGGGCAATATCCTTGTCGGTGATGCCTTTAGCCGTGTGGGTCACGAGCTTCACGATGACGAACGCATAGGAAACCGCCAGATCCGGATGGTGCCAGGCCGCCTCGGCCAGATGCCCGATGGTGTTGACCACCATCAACGTGCCTTTCCATCCACTGGTCTTGTATTTACGGCGAATCCAGCCATCTTCGTAAAACCAGTGCGGTAACTCGGCGGCAAGTATTCCGGCGAGTTCCTCTTCGCTGTACACCCGTTCTTTCAATGGTTGCTCCATGGCGTTCTCCCTTGAGCTTCATTCAGTCTGCACGTGCCGGTGTAGGCCCGCCAGCTAGGATGGCAGAAAATTTCGCACTTCCGGATTTATCGAACACACTGATTGAACATTGCAATGGGGTGGAGAATTCCGCAAAACCCGCATCCAGCACACCTTGTTCGATCAGATAATGTACTGGCAACGGCTGCTCCAGACATTCCACATGCTTGACCAGCACCAGACGGTCAGCGCCGATCTTGTGCGCCAGCCATGCCGACAGACTGTCTGAAGTCACCTCCCAGTTCATCGGGATGCTTTCGTCCGCCAGCGCCATGTGGCTTGGCATCCAGATGATGGCCCGGTGTTGCCAGGAACGTTCGGCAATTTCAAGCTCAGAAGCCGCCGTGACCAGTTCCGGCTGCAGCGATTTCATCACCAGACCGTACTGTTCCATCGCCAGCAGCGCCATCTGGTGTGCTGTGGCATCATCGTAACCACCTATGTGCTGCGCGGTTCGGACGGTATCAGCAAATACACCGCCACCCGGCACGATCACAATGCGGCCATCGCTCTGGCGCGCCAGTATTGATAGCCAGGTTTTCAACTCGGGGGTTCCCAGCAGGCTGCCGCCCAGCTTAACGACCCACATGGAAGCGCTCCATCAATTGCAGCATGTTGGCTGCCTTGTCCCAGGTCTCGCGGTATTCTTTTTCCATTTCAGAGTCGGCCACGATGCCTCCACCCGCCCAGAAACGGATTTCCCCATTGGAAAATACTGCCGTGCGAATCGCGATGCTGGTATCCATGTTGCCGTCAAAACCAAGATAGCCTATAGCCCCACAGTAAATACCGCGGCGATGCGGCTCCAACTCTTCGATGATCTGCATGGCGCGCAGCTTGGGCGCGCCCGTTATGGAGCCGCCCGGGAAGCATCCGCGCAGCAGATCAATGGCGTCACGGCCTTCTGCCAGACGTCCAGTCACCGTACTTACCAGATGATGCACATTGGCAAAACTTTCGAGCTCGAACAACCGTTCGGCCTTGACCGAACCAATTGCACAATTCTTGCCGAGATCGTTACGCAGCAGATCGACGATCATGAGATTTTCAGCCCGGTCCTTGAGGCTGACCATCAAGTCGTCAGCGTAGGCCTGATCCTGTTGCGGGTCTGAGCCGCGTGGACGCGTACCCTTGATCGGTTTGGTTTCCACCCGTCCATCCTGCACACGCAGAAAGCGTTCCGGAGAGGCAGAGAGGACTTGCGCCGCTGGCGTATTGAGGTAAGCAGAGAAAGGCGCCGGGCTGTTCTGCCGCAATTCACGGTAGGCAACCCATGGGTCGCCTTCGGCATCAGCGCTAAAGCGTTGAGCTAGATTAACCTGATAACAATCGCCGGCGTCGATATAGGTCTGCACCTGACGAAACGCCGATGCATAGGCTGGCTGATCAAAGTTCGATGTTGTCTCTGATGTGACGGTGAACTTGCCAGTAATCGTGGTGGCCGGGGCACTGAATAATATCCTCAGCGCATCCCAACGAGCATGGGTCGCGGCATCATGCCCCTGCCCCACCAGATGCGAGCGACGTGCTTCGTGATCTACCACGACCGCCCAATCGTATATCCCCACCGCCAATTCAGGCAGGCGCTCGGCATCGTTCGCTTGCGCGGGCAGTGATTCCAGTTGCCGCGCCAGATCGTAGGAAAAATATCCGATCGCGCCGCCGTTGAAAGGCAGTTCGTTGACGGTCGGACGTGCGTATCGCTGCAAAATACCTTTCAGAATCGAAAAGGCATCTTCGGTAGAAGTCCGGCTATGCTCGCCTTCACTGACGGTGGTCACACCATGACTGGTCGACAACGTGATGAAAGGGTCGCAGGTCAAAATATCGTAGCGGGCATCGCTGCTCTGCCCATTGCCGCTATCGAGAAATACCGCCCATTGCGCATGAGCGATATGCGCAAACAAGTCACCGCTATCCTCACGATAGGGCAATTCCGCGATCAGTGCTGTCATCTGGACTTACTCGCACTCAAACGTGCAACCGCATAGGCCGGGAGGCAGGTGACGGCCCAATCCGCCACGTTTGCTTCGGCAGTCACCCATTCAGCGACGTCCCGATATGGACGAGCCATATTGCGAGCGAGCTCACGCACCAGAAAACGACCGGCACCGGCGCCGACCAAGGGGGCATCTTCAGCCAGCAAACCACGTGAGTAAGCACGTTCTGCAGCCTGCTGCAATGTGCGTAACTGGGCGGATTTAATGGCTAATGCCAATGCTCGCCATTGAAGGAGTCCGGCATCTGCCAGATCGCGTCCCACCATGCGTGCCAGACGACGTGCGCTGTCTTCAAGCGACTTCCCCGCGCCATCGGCAGTCTCAGCCATATCACAGGCCTCGGTCAAATCAACGGTCAGACGATACACATCGGCCATGGTGGCAAAATGCTCGGCGGCAACACCTTGCCATGTTCCGTCAAAAGGCACTTGCCTTACGACCGCCATGACCGGCGTACGAATCACGCCGGTATAGATCAGTTCTTCATGACGCATGCGTTCGGCATCGCTATAGGCAAGCACCGCTGCCCGTCCGTCATGTAACACCACCAGATCGCTGGTCGTACTGCCAACATCGATCAACAGCGCATCAGCAATATTGCCAGCCACAAACGAAGCACTGGCATGCCAATTGGCCGAGGCGATATCCGCGCTATGGGCATTCACATCCTCATAGGGGATAAACCCGTGGCGTGCCGCGTAAAAATGGATGCCTTGCCTGGAAAATCGATCATGCATGGCACTTGCAAGCGAATGAACGCCTTCGTGGCGGCTGCTGAAGATATCGGCAAGTTCTCCCGTCATGGTGACGGCATGACGCGCCACCGGCCTTGAAAACGTATCAAGAACGGCATCAATAGCCACTTCGAGATGCGACATACCCCGCCACAAGGGGCACGGTGCCTGCATCGCGTGCAACGCACTGCCGTCAGCATCCAGGAGCACGGCTTTGACATGGGCGCCACCCAAGTCCCAACCCAGCGTTACGCTATTCATTCAGGGAGATTACCACGACGTTGCGAGCCATCGTCAGAGGGAGTTCGAAAGCGTCATTATAGAACATGTCGAGCACCAGTCGCGCCGGGTTAAACCCTATAGCGCGATGCATCCCGACATAAGATGTCGTCAGGCGCGGGTTGATCTCAAGCACAGTCATTCCGGCTTCGGCCACGATCAGATCAACCCCGACGTATCCGGCAAGGCCTGGAAGCGCCTGTGCCACGCGTGCGGCAATGTCCTCAAATGCCTGCCAGTACTGCGCCATTCCGTTGATGATACTGCCGTGGTAGCTGAAATCATCATGATTCAATTGAATCAACTGCCGATTGCAAGTCAACAGCCATGCCTTTCCATTCTTGCAAAGCATGGACAGACTGGCCGCCTCCCCTGAAAGCAATGGTTGCACAATGTGGGTATCCATTCGTCCCGACAGATGCAACCATGCCCTTAAAGAGGGCTCATTCTCGAACCGGTGGGTATCCTCACAGCCGGCACCGTCATCCGGCTTGGCAACCCATGGTCCCTCGCCAAACGAAACATCCGTCGGATGATATATCGGGGCCGATAGCAACCCGTATCTGGTGAGCACCTCGCTGGTGGCAGATTTTGAAGCGGCAATCTCCACTGACGCAGGTGAGCAGCCAAGCAGCAATTTTCCCGATGCCATCACTCTATTGCCCAGACTTTCAAGTACGCCATCTGTTTCAGGGGCGATCAGCCATACAGCATCTGCTGCCTGTACGCAGCCCTGCCAGCAGGCATCAAAGTCGGATTCACATGGAATAGACACCACCTCAGCTGGCAAGGTTGCTGAACCAGTCAACCGATGATCACGTGTAGTCGAAATTACGACATCAGGGATGTCAGACAAATCCCGCAGTAACGATTGCAGCATCAGATCACCTTCGCATACCAGCGATGCAGGCAATGGCTCGCGATATAATCCCCCACCCGTCACATATTCAAAGACAAAGATTTTCAAGTGGATATCATTCCTGTCATAGATCTGCTGCAAGGCCAGGTAGTCCGGGCCAAGCTAGGTGAGCGCCACCTCTACCGCCCAATCGAATCCCGTCTTTGCGAAGGTAGCGAACCACTGCAACTTGTCGGAGCCTTGCTTGAATTATACCCGTTCGAATCTCTGTACATCGCCGATCTGGACGCCATTCAGGGGCTTGGCAATCACCATGAGGTTGTTGCAGCCATCATGGAAAAATTTCCAAAGCTACACATTGTTCTGGATGCAGGTTTGAAGCATCCGGAACAGCTGAACCTATGGGTCGGGCTGACGCATGACATGGTCATTGGCAGTGAGGGGATACAATCGATCGAACAATACAGAACCCTGATCGATGCGATGGACCCTTCCCGGACGCTGTTATCGCTTGATTTCGGCAAGGCAGGATTTATCGGCGTGCCTGAAATTCTCAACAACACCGCCCTATGGCCGGAACGGATCATCGTGATGACACTCGCCAGGGTAGGCAGCCAGCAAGGCCCCGATGAAGAGTTGATGAAACAGATTCTGCATCATGCAGGGGACAGAAAAATAATTGCTGCCGGCGGCGTTCGTGACGGGCATGACCTGCAGCGTCTTGCGCAACTGGGCGTGAGTGGCGTTCTGTTAGCCAGCGCGTTGCACGATGGACATATTGCAGCACAGGATATCAGGCAATAAAAAACCCAGGGATTAGCCTGGGTTTTCTCTATCGCATACTGGCTATTACTTTGCCTGGAAAGGATGTGCGTTCATTGGGTCTTTGTATTTCCTGACAACATCGGCAGCACGTGGCTCACGCGCGACAGCCGCCTTGATGGCCTGCTTGGTCGCCTTGTAGTTCCAATCCTGAATACGTTCGTCAATATCAGCTTTGTGATCGATAAAGACGCCGACACAAATAAACACATCATCTGCTTCTTCGGCAGGGATAGTACCGTCAGCTACGCAATCCATCACCGCCATGGATACACCACGCTGTGCGGGACCGAACATCTGCACGGCCTGCTTACCATTCTTGATCGTGACCTTGTTGAACATCACGGTTGAAGGCTTGGTCATCAAATTCGGTGCAACGACGGCCAGCAAACCATTGACACCCTTGCGCTGCGTCGTCAGCGTACGCGTGAAAGCACGCTCTGCAGCACTGCCGCGTGGTCCGATAATCAGGTCAATGTGTGCCACATTGAGCAAATCCAAGCCGCTACCATCGGGACGATTATCAATCACCAAAGCCTCACCAACCAGCACACGGTCGATGACCGGACCGTTACGCGATGCGGCTGGAGCGCTGGCAGACGCTGCACTGTCACTTCCGCCAAACAATCCTAAAATTTTATCCAGAATAGACATTGTCCAAGCTCCTGTTCAACACTTCTAACCTACGCAGTGATTCCATGCCGCAAAAAACACCGTCCCTGCCAACAACAGGGAACGGTTCACGGCTGGCATTTAGTTCTTGGCTGCGAAAGGATGGGCAGAAGTCTTGTAGGTAGCAACAACATCAGCAGCCTTTGGTTCACGCGCAATAGCGTTCTTCAGGGCTTGCTTGGTTGCTTGGTAGTTCCATTCCTGAATGCGTTCATCAATGTCAGCCTTGTGGTCGATGAACACACCAACACAGATGAATACGTCTTCAGCTTCAGCCAGAGGAATGGTGCCGTCAGCAACGCAATCCATCACCGCCATGGAAACACCACGTTGGGCTGGCCCGAACATTTGCACTGCCTGACGGCCGTTCTTGATCGTTACCTTGTTGAACATCACAGTAGCTGGCTTGGTCATCAGGTTAGGTGCAACCACGGCCAGCAGGCCGTTTACGCCTTCCTTCTGATCAGTCAGAGTGCGGCAAAAAGCTTCTTCGGCAGCACTACCGCGCGGCCCAATGATGAGGTCAATGTGAGCAACATTGAGCAGGTCCAAACCGCTGCCGTCTGGACGATTGTCGATTACCAGTGCCTCACCTACCAAAACGCGATCAATTACAGCCATTTCACTCTCCTAAAAACTGGGGAAAAATCCCGAATCATCAACGATCCGAGTCCTCGAAAAAATTTTCCGCATTATATCAGCACCGCGAAAAATGTTTTTTTTATATCAAAAATTTTTTCTACAACTCCAGAGCATTAATGTACTCGAAAATCAACGCACGATACTGGCACGAAGGCTTTCACAGAATGCAACGACTTCATCCAATACGGTCGGTGGAACATTCTGGCTACGCAGCGTTGCAGAAATGCCTTCAACCACCGCATCAAACTGCACACCTGTAATACCCAGTGTTGCCAGGTAAGCATAGGTGGTACGGACATCAATGGTACCGCCACCACCCAAAGCCACTTTGACAAACGAGATTTGCTTCTGAATTTGCGCTTCCAGAGTAGCCGCATCGGCCGCGTCAAAGAGCTTGACGATGCGCGGATCATTGAAAGCCTTGCCGTAGAAATAACGCACTGTTGACGACAGTGCTTCTTCGCCACCCAGACGGCTCAACAGACTGGCATTACGCACGAACGCTTCAGCGTTTACGCTGGTTAAACGGCTGACGTTAACGCGGCTGGTATAAGAATTTGGCTTAGAAGCCGTTGTCGCACGGCTTAATCGGCTGAGATTCGCCTTTGTAGTGTATGCATGAGTGCTTGCCATCATAAACCTCCAATAAAAACCATTTATCCGGAGGTCCAGTTTAAACCTGCTTTGAAAAATATGCACCACCCAATCGACATGAATTCAATTAGATAGACTATGGTTCCATTAACTTGTTGCTTGCTCAAGTATGGCTGAACCATTCTTGCCATTTTCAAGCCGGTAAATCCATGCCAGCAATTCTGCGACTGCGAGGTAGAGTTGTGGAGGAATGTGCTGATCAAGATCCACTTGCATCAGCAATGACACCATTTCTGGCGACTCGTGCACATAGACACCGGCGTCTCGTGCACGCTCGATGATGGCCTGAGCGATCAGCCCCTTACCTTTCGCTACCACCTTCGGGGCTGACTGACCGGCCTGATAAGCAAGCGCAATGGCTAACTGACGTGGCTCTTTAGCCATGCTGAATTGTCACACCAGATAATTGCAGGCCAGAGTTTTCAAAGCGCTCAGCCAATACAGTCATGTTCTGCTGCATCAACGTGGCGCTGCTGCTGTCTTCTGCTGAAATATCAAGCTGTACAGTCCCATTCACAAAAGCCAGTTTTGCACTTACGCCTCCCAGCGTCGGAAGTTGCAAATTCAAACGGGTATGCCAAGTCGGGCTTGCGTCATCGCCATACTCTCCCTGATGAGATGAGTCTTCCTCAATCGCCCAGTTCATCTGTTGCCCTGGCCAGACCTGCCCCTGCCAGATAACCTGACGCGTATCCAGTGCCTGCAACTGCTGCTGTATGAGGGGCGCAGCCTGTGGGTGCACGACATTCTCACTTGCGATGCGGTCCGTGGAAGTCGTCGATGAAGGTGGCGCCAATGATGTTGCCGTATCAGCATGTGTTGACTGCGGCGGCAATGGTGCAAACTGTCCCTGAGGTTCTTGACGCAATGACATGAGGGTCCGTTCACCATTCAACCACTGCACCTGATGTGATTCATAAAACAAACCACTTTGTGAGATTGACGTGCGTAAGGCCTGTGCAAATGATGGAACGTCTTCAGGCTTGTTCGTCAACACTGCAGCGGCTGAAAGCTTTGCTCCGGCCAAGGCCGTAGACTTACCCGCAAGGACGGATTGCATCAAATCACCTACGAACTTGGCAGCATTGCTAATCGATACCGGCGTGCCAGGCTGCTCTCGGGTGATCTGTTCAGTAGATGGTAAATTGCGCAGCAGAGCAAAAGTAAGACGCGGGGTATTCGAAACATAGGTCAGTTCAAGTTTTTCGCCCGCTTGCGTATTACGCGGTAAGTTCAGATCCAGCGTCTGATCACCCACTTGGACCTGAAAACGTCCATTGGGTAAGCTTGCCAGAACATAGGCCGGTATTTGTTGCCCTGGTGTCCATTGAGGCGTTTCCAGAGCACTCGACGACACTTCGATCAGCGGCGGGGCTGAAGTCTTGACCAGCAGCTGGAGCTGATTCTGAATGTCGTTATGAATCAATCACGGGCTCCGTGCATGGAAACGATTAATTCCGCCTCCCCGCGAGATATCCCGCAATTTTCCGAGATGCTGGCGACATCCCTACCCTGCTGAGCAAGATGGATGGCGCGCTGATAGGGGCTTGATTGTGGAACGTCAACTTCAGGTGGTTGGTAATGTCTCGCTTCAAGCAAGATCAGGCGCTCCTTGATCTGCTCGATTTCCCGCCGCAGTTCCAACTCAGCACGCTTTTCGTGGATCAAACCCAGCCAGCGCGGCTTACGCAACAGGCTGCCACCCGTTCGCATCAACAAGAGCATTTCCGCGATATAAACGGCGAGAATCAGAGCTACGACTATCAGTAATTCGCGCCAGGTAATAACAATACTTTCCACCTGCGACATCCTTTCAACGACACTGCTTCAGCTTAGCATATCAGGCGAAGTCATCGACATGACCATCTTGCGGATGACTCGGTTGCGGGTGTGGTTCAGGTAATTTCTTGTGTCTTTTTTGTTCAGCGAAATCTTCACGCGATGGAGGCTGCTTGAACGGGAGAATGGGGATACTGTATTCACGAATCGGCTCAATCGGATCGGTTGCCGCAGCCGTGATAGAAATCGGCTGATTTGCTGATGCAGTGTTATGCGCCTCGATATACATGAGAGAGTTTCCTCTCGTTATCGATTGAGCCGAGCAACTGTGTAATCTCGTTTTGCCAAGCAAGTATCAGTGACTTTGTTTGCTCGTCGCATTCGATAATGGCATGAATCATGATTCTGATTTGTTCGACAGAAGCTGCTTTGTTGCCCGTCTGATCGATCTTGATCAGTTTTCTCTGAATTAACTGACGCGCATTATCCAAATCCGGAAGATCGTCCCATCGCCCTTCCTGGGCAACGGCATTCAGCAAACGAGCATTTTCCAGCAGGCTTTGATAGCCTGCCAATAATTCATTTTCGCTGTCGTCAGGCACTGCCATAGCTGACAGACGGCCGAAGGATCGTACTTGGCTCAACAACTTCAGATTTAACCACGCTTAACGTTCCAATCGAATCCCATGCCCCTTTAAGGTCCTTCAGCAAACCCTCAACTTCATCTAACGCATATACATCAGAATTTGCATTGGCTTGAGCAAGACGATAAATCATATAGTCATACAACGCGTTAAGGTTTTGTGCGATCTCACCCCCGGCTTCCATATTAACGCCCGCTTTGAGGCCGTCATTGATAATAGAAATGGCTCTTGAAATCATCTTGCCACGCGTAGGGATATTGCCAGCCTTCATATCGGCTCTCGAACTTGCAATAGACACCAAAGCACCTTCGTAAAGCATTGAAATCAACTTATGTGGACTTGCGGAATTCACATTCCCCTCTAGGCTCATTGCTTGGTAGGCTCTATTTGCTGCAAAAGCATTCATGTTGGCACCTTTTAAATATGGAGCTATTAAGCCTTGCTGTTGGCGTTAAAAGTGGCAATTTGCTGGGTCAAGTATGTCTGGGTGTTATTCATCGAACTTAGCACCCCATCGAGTGCGGTGTATTGCTTGATATATCTCGCCTGTATAGTTGCCAGACGAGAATTCCAGACGCCAATTTGATGATTGATATCCGAGATATTTTGATTGATGCCCGATGTCCTGCTGGAAATCGTAAAGGTATTGCTTTGCGATGCCCACTGGTCGAATTGCTTCGCAATACCATTTGATGAGGCGAGAATATTCTGCACATCACTTTGATTGCTCGCGAGCGCAGCCTGAAACTTGGTGGTATCCAGCGACAATGTGCCATCAGTGGCCGATGAGAAACCAATCTGAGAAAGCGAAGTAAAAGCACCACTTCCAACTGAAGCTGCAAGGATCTTTCTCATCTGCGAGATCATGCCGATGACGCCGCTATCGCCCTGTAACGTTGATCCAGACTTGCTCGTTGCATCATACGACGTTTGACTCTTCATATTGCTGTACAACGCATTGTATGCAGTCACAAATGTATTGGCAGCATTCGTGATGGCCGTGGTATCGCTACTTACTTTCAACGTGACTGAATTGCCGGAAGTATTGTTCAGATTTAACGTTACACCCTGAATCGCATCCGTCACTGTATTCATAGATTTGCTGATCGCTACGCCATTCACCGTAAAGTTGGCATTGGTGCCTGCCACGGTTTCAGTCAGCTTCTTGGTCCCTGCTGGGTCGTAAGAAAGTAGGTCAGAAATTGAGGTATCAGAACTGGTACCTGCGACAGAAATCTTCATCGTATTACTAGCGCCAGAT
>Ga0265327_10003853_pt1 | contig 13850 bp, 11 predicted proteins | sample 41621metaG_FD_202089 | JGI IMG/M metagenome (GOLD analysis project Ga0265327, IMG submission 202089) | Rhizosphere microbial communities from Carex aquatilis grown in University of Washington, Seatle, WA, United States - 4-16-21 metaG | ecosystem: Host-associated > Plants > Roots > Rhizosphere... | reverse complement strand
CCGCTGCCGACAAGGTCATGAGTATTTACGCAGGGTCGAAGGGTTACTTCGACAAGGTTCCGGTTCCCCGCGTTCAGGAAGCGGAAACCCAGATGCTGCAGTTCATTCGCGAAACGAAGAGCGAAGTCCGCGATGCGCTGGTCAAGACGGGTGTCCTGGACGACAAGACCGAAGCGGCTTTGAAGGCTGCGTTGGAAGAGTGGCGACGGGAATGGGAAGAGACACACCGGTAATCAGGATCGTCAGCCAGCCGGTTGATTCAGCTGGCACGATTCGCGTCACAAACCAAGGGTTCGAGATCCTGGTCGGTTAGAAGACAGTCATGGCAAAAGCACGGGCGATCATCAAGCGGTTGAAAGCCGTTCGCAACGTTCGCAAGATCACGCGAACGATGGAACTGGTCGCAACAGCGCGCTTCAAGAAGGCGATGGATCGGGCTGTTGAGGCTGCGGCGTATACTCGAAAGATCTCGGAAATCGTCGCCGACCTGTCGCAGACACTGTCTGGCGATGATTCCGCAGCGGCGTCATTTTCCCATCCGTTGCTGCAGAAGCGAGAAACGGAAAAGAAAAGCGTCCTGCTGGTGATCACTTCGAATCGCGGTCTGTGTGGCGGATACAACGGCGGGGTCCTGCGACTGGCCCAGGCGCGAATTCGCGAAGCCAGGGCGAACCAGATCGAGCTCGGTATCGAAGTGTCCGGGAAGCGCGGCATCGGATTCTGCAAGTTCCAGAAGATTCCGACGACGGCCAGCTACACCCATTTCGAAGACAAGCCGACATTCGAAGAAGTGAACGCTTTGGCAACCCGGTTTATTGACGCGTTCATTCGCGGTGAAATCGATCGACTGGATGTCGCGTTTACGCAATTCGAGTCGATGTCACGCCAGAAGGCAGTGGTCCAGACGCTGCTGCCGATCGGCAAACTCGAAGGTGCCGCGAAGACTACGAAATCCGACGTGGAATACGAGTTTCTGCCGTCGCCTCAGGAAATCCTGGAAGAGATCGTGCCGACTTCGTTCAAGGCGCGACTGTACAAGTGTTTCCTGGATGCCGCGGTCAGTGAGCAGATTGCCCGAATGGTTGCCATGAAGAGTGCAACGGAAAACGCAGATGGCATGATTCGATCGATCCGTGCCCAGTACAACCGGGCACGTCAATCGCAGATTACGTCGGAACTGAGCGAAATCATCGGGGGTGCCGCAGCTCTGGAGTAGAGCGACGGGACCGCCGGTCCGGCCACGCAAGCGCGCAGGCTGGAAATAAACCAACCTGGGACTTCCAGAAAAACCTACGAGAAGTCAGAGAACAGCATGAGTACTGCGACAGTCAATATCGGCCACGTGACTCAGATCATCGGCTCGACGTTCGATGCCGAGTTTTCGATGGACAAGCTTCCCGCGATTTACAACGCGCTGAAGATCGACACCGAAGTCAAGGGCCTGAAGATCAAGGTCACTGGGGAAGTGCAGCAGCACCTGGGCGGCGGACGCGTCCGTTGCGTGGCGCTGGGTTCCACGGACGGGATGGTCCGCGGCATGGACGTGACGGACACGGGGGCGCCGGTCAGCGTTCCCGTCGGCAAGGGGACCCTGGGACGCGTGTTCAACGTGCTCGGCGATCCCGTCGATGGACGTGGCGATGTCCAGCATGATGAGCGGTGGTCGATTCACCGTGAACCGCCCAAACTGGAAAACCTCAGCTCCAAGACCGAGCTGTTCGAAACGGGGATCAAGGTCATCGACCTGCTGGTTCCGTTCGTCCGCGGTGGAAAAGCGGGTCTGTTCGGTGGTGCCGGTCTCGGCAAGACCGTCATCCTGACCGAGTTGATCGCTCGTATCGCTGCGGCACACGGCGGCTACTCGGTGTTCGCCGGGGTCGGTGAACGAACCCGTGAAGGAAACGACCTGTGGCTGGAAATGCAGGAAGCCGAAATCGGCAGCACCGGTCGACACGTGATTGAGCAAACGGCAATGGTGTTCGGCCAGATGAACGAACCGCCGGGCGCGCGTCTGCGTGTCGCGTTGACCGCGCTGACCATGGCGGAATGGTTCCGCGATGCCACTGGCGCCGACACACTGCTGTTCGTCGATAACATTTTCCGTTTCTCCCAGGCCGGTTCGGAAGTGTCGGCACTCCTGGGTCGTATGCCCTCCGCAGTCGGTTATCAACCAACGCTGGGTACGGAACTGGGCGCCCTGCAGGAACGAATCACCTCGACCACTCGTGGGGCCATCACCTCGGTGCAGGCCGTGTACGTTCCGGCAGACGATCCGACCGACCCTGCCCCCGCGACCGCGTTTACTCACCTGGACGCGTTCCTGTACCTGGAACGAAGCATCGCGGAAAAGGGTCTGTTCCCCGCGATCGATCCGCTGTCATCGTCTTCGCGAATCCTGGATCCGCTGGTCGTCGGTGAACGGCACTATAAGATTGCCCGCCGGGTTCAACAGATTCTGCAGCGGTACCGCGAGTTGAAGGACATCATCGCGATTCTCGGTATCGATGAATTGAGCGAAGAAGACAAGCTGGTTGTGCATCGTGCCCGCCGGATCGAGCGATTCCTGTCGCAGCCGTTCCTGGTGGCCGAACCGTTCACCGGCAAGAAGGGGAAGATCACCCCGCGAGAAGAAACAATCGAAAGCTTCGAAGAGTTGTGCGATGGCAAGTGGGATCATCTGCCGGAAGGTGCCTTCACCTACGTCGGTGGGATCAAGGAAGCGGCCGAGCAGGCCGAACGCATGGCCAAGGCATAGTCATTTGGAATGGAACGGGGAAGCGGCTTCCATGGTCAGGATCGATGGCGACATACGGGATGGTTCAACACCTCCCGTAGCTCAGTGGTAAGAGTCTCCGTCTTATAAACGGAAGGTCGTCGGTTCGATTCCGACCGGGAGGAATGCTTCCGGCAGGCAAGTTACAGAAACAGAATTCGGCTGCAAAACTATGTCCACCGGTGACAAGCTGAGACTGGTGATCGTCACACCCGAGCGGACGCTGCTCGATGAGCATGCGTCCGCCCTGCGATTCCCACTTTACGATGGCGACATCGGGATCCTTCCCGGTCGTTTGCCGTTGATTGGTCGACTGGGATGTGGCGAACTGAAAGTCACGTCCAGTTCCGGTGAACGCCATTACTTCATTGATGGTGGTTTCGTGCAGGTGCTCGGCTCAACGGTCTCGCTGCTGACTCACCGTGCCGTACCGGTCGAGAATCTGTCGGTGGCAGAAGCCGAGAAGCAGTTGAACGCCGCGACTACGCGGGTCGCTCACACTGACGACGAGTTCAAGGCCAAACTGGCCGATCAGATGCGGGCTCGTCGCATGCTGGCCCTGGCAGCCGCTCAACGGCCATAGCCATCCTGCTGCTCCACGTTGTTCGTGGCAACGATCGCCGCCGCTTGCGCAATTTCGAGTCAGTTGGTGTTGAAGCGACTGCATAGCCGTCAAACTTCACCGGTCTTGCGCAGGGCGATCTGAAAGCGACACCGCCCGGGCGGTCTACTTTAACTGATCGTCAACGGCGACCAGACTTCCCGACATCATGATCGAGATGCTTGTCGAGGACGCTGCCGGCCGTATCTGAATGATTCACGGCGGCAGATTCAGCCGGACGAAACAAGGGATGGTACATACTGCCGTGCTCCGCCTTCTGCGAGCGTTTGTCTGCCCGACACGATGTTGGATCGAGACTCCCCATGCCCACCGCCCTGTCCTGTCCGAATTGTCCTGGTTCTACGATTTCGAGTGATAACGAGTTCCGCCTGGTTCTGGAGTTGGATGACCGAGCGTTGATCATCGATCGGAACCAGATTCGGATTGGAACCAGCCCCGCCTGTGAGATTCGCCTGTCGCAGGGGCCTTTGCTGCATAGTGTGATTCATCACGAGGCGGGCGTGGTCTGGATCGAGGCGGATCAGGAAACAGCTGACCTGTTGGTGAACTGGCGCACGTGTCGACGAATGGCGTTGCGAGACGGCGATGTCATTAGTGCCGCGGGCGAGGACATCACGTTCCGCCATTCCCCCGTGCGGACGATGGAAGAAGATGCGGGCCGGATCGTGGGAGAAATCACGCAGTTGACCGCCGAGGAACTGTGTGATCGGATCCTTGTCGAACAGACCGCGGTTGATGAATTCGATGTACAGCGACTGGATGGCTGGCAGAAGCTGATGTCGGCCATCCGGGATGTCGCTGTTGAGATCCCGCAAGGCGATGTTCAGAACCCGGTTCCCACAATCGAAATCTCTGATGAATGCGAGCGACTGTTGGCGCAGATTCGCGAGATGTCCGAAGTGATCGAAGGGCGCAGTCGCGATCTGGAGCAGTGCGAAAGCGGGTTGATGGCCGCATCGGCGCTGATGCAGGAAGCGCAGGATCGCGTGTCTCAACAGATCGAAGAATTGTTGAATCAGATGAGCAGCGCCACCGAATCGACAGAGCTGAGGGCCAGCGCATAACGCTGACTTCCGACGATGTCGAAGTGAGCCACTCATAAATGGAAGAAGGCAGGCCCTGAGCCTGCCTTCTTCGTTTCAATTCAAGATCATCTGCCATTCAAGGGCAATGGAAGCCGTTACTGCGGCGCATCGCGAAACAACAGCGGGACCAGTTCGCAACCACGATCCAGGCACAGCGTGGATTCGGCGGCAGTCACTTCGTCGTACGTTGCGGCAGCCCCCGCAGTGATTCCCGTACCACACAGTGCGAACGGCACATAGCCGTGACTGTGCGTCTTGGTGCGCAGAAACGTGGGGTGGTCGGGACAGACGAGCAATCGGTACTCCCCCTGCGACTTCAGATACTCGTGCAGGGGGCCGACGATGTGACGATCGATTTCTTCGAGCGCCTGCACTTTGGCGGCCGCGTTCCCTTCGTGTGAGGCTTCATCGGTCGCCTCGACATGGACGACGATGAAGTCGGTCTGATCCTGGCGCAGAGCTTCAATCGCCGCGCGTCCCTTGGCCGAGTAGTCGGTATCCAGGTACCCGGTGGCGCCGGCCACTTCGATCACGTTCCAGCCCAGGAGTCGCCCCAATCCACGCAACAGGTCGACGGCGGTGATCACTGCACCGCGCTTGCTGAAACGCTCCATGAACGATTTGAACGCCGGACGCTGTCCCTGTCCCCAGAGCCAGCACTGGGTGGCCGTGTGGCTGCCTGAGGCCGCGCGAGCCTGGTTCTCGGGACTGGCGGCAAACAGCGGCTTGCTCCGCTCCATCAACTCGCGCAGCAGTTCGCTTCCCGGCCCCTTGGGAAGATGAGGTTCGATCGGCTGGTCAGTGATATCGTGTGGCGGCGTGGTCGCGGTGGCGGAACTGAAGGGGGCGGGAGTATTACGAGCCCGGTAGACGAGCAGATTGCGATAGCTGACACCAGCGTAAAACTTCCAGTGCTCGTTGCCGCACTGGTCGCGCTGAAGGGCTTCGACCAGTGTTCGGGCCAGGTCGTTGGGAATCTGTTCCGCGGTGAAGCTGGCCATCCTGCCGTCCTCGACAGTGACAAGATTGCAGCGAATCGCCCAGTCGAGTTCCCCGAGTTCAATCCCCTGCGCAGCGGCCTCCAGTGGAGCGCGCCCCGTGTGGTAGACGAGCGGGTCATACCCGAAGAGGCTCATTGTTCCGACATCGCTTCCGGACGGCATCGACGCGGGGACGTGGTCGGCCCGTCCGACGATCCCCATCCGGGCGACTTCGTCCATATTGGGAATTCTGGCGGCCTGCAGCGGCGTTTTCCCCCCGAGGATCGGCTGAGGTTCGTCGGCGACACCATCGGGAATAACAAGAGCGAATTTCATGGCAATCATTCGGCATTCAGGTAATGGAAACGGTTACCGACCGTTGTAACTCCTTCGCCAGCGCCTGTCGACTGGACAGAAGCTTGGACTCCTGATGAATCCGGAGGAGACTTTGGATATGCTCACGGCTTGCGTGTTTTGGGCTGACTGTCCTCCCTTTGTGTCGAAGCAACATGACTCACCCCTGGATCGCCGATCGGATGCATCGCATTGATGCGTCGGGAATCCGCAAGGTCTTTGACCTTGCCGCCAAAATGAAGAACCCGATCAACCTCAGCATCGGGCAGCCACACTTTGATACTCCCGAGCCGGTCAAACAGGCTCTCAGCCAGGCGGTTGAAGCGGGTCGCAATGTTTACAGCCAGACTCAGGGAATTGCCCCCCTGCGTGAAGTCCTGCAGAAGCGGGTCCAGGCCGAGCTTGGTCAATCGGATCGTGAACTGTTCATCACCAGTGGAACCAGCGGCGGCTTGATGCTGGCCCTGTCGGTCCTGGTGAATCCGGGCGATGAAGTGATCGCCTTCGATCCCTGGTTCGTGATGTACAAGCACCTGGTGACTCTGGCGGGGGGAACCTGCATCCAGATCGACACCTATCCCGATTTTGGAATCGACCTGAACAAGGTCCGGGATGCCATCACCCCGCGAACCAAGGCGATCCTCTGCAACAGCCCGTGCAATCCCACCGGGTATGTGGCGAGCGAGGCGGAACTCAGGGGACTGGCCGAGTTGGCGCGGGAAAAGAACATCTGCCTGATCAGTGACGAAATCTATCGGGTCTTCTGCTACGACCGCCCGTTCGTCAGCCCGGCCCGCTGGAACGACCAGACGCTGGTCATAGATGGATTCAGCAAATCGCATTCGATGACCGGCTTGCGGCTCGGGTACGCTCATGGTCCGTCGCAAATCGTCCAGCAGATGATCAAGCTGCAGCAGTTCACATTTGTGTGTGCTCCGCAACCGGTCCAATGGGCGGGCCTCGCGGCGCTCGACTGCGACATCTCGGATCGCGTCGCGGACTATGCCCGCAAGCGCGAATTCCTGCTGCGGGAATTGGGGGGGCTGTATGACATTCGGGGAGGAGGCGGAGCCTTCTATATGTTCATCAAGGCCCCGTGGGGAACGGGATCCGAGTTCGTCGCCAGCGCGATTGAAAACGAACTGCTGATCATCCCCGGCAATGTCTTCAGTGAACGGGATACTCACTTCCGGTTGAGCTTCGCCGCGGACGACAAGACACTGCAGCGCGGTGTGGAGGTACTGAAAAAGATCGCCCGGAAGTAATTCACGACTGGCGGCCGTGTCGGATCCAAGACTTGGTGTATCCACGGCGTTCTCATTCGAGACGGTTCGAGCCCATGCAGCGCCGCATCAAAGTTCTGTTCGTCATCGGCACAATGAGTGGCGGTGGGGCGGAACGGCAGGTGATCGAGATCCTGCGCTGGATCGATCGGACACGGTTCGAACCTGTTCTCTACCTGGCAATCCGGACAGGAGAACTGCTCCAACAGGTTCCCAGCGACGTTCCCATCTTCGCGTGGCGAGGGGATCGTCCGGAAACAGGTCTGCAAAGGTTGCTGCGACGCTGTCGCCTTTCACCGCTGCTGCGATACCTGCACCTGGCTGGCGTCCTGCGACGTCAGCGAATCGACATCGTGTACGATCGTACTTACCACGCGACATTGGATGCTGCGGGCGCCACGTGGCTGCGCCCGACACCGCGCATTTCATGCTGCGTGGTGGATCCCGAGCCTGAATTGAAGCTGCATGCGCGCGGTCAAAACTCGCTGGTCTGGAGAATCGCTCGATCAGCCTATCGCCGGGCAACCTGGGTATTAGCCAATTCCGACTCACTTCGCCTGCGGTTGATCGACTACTTTCAACTTCCTCCCGATCGTGTCGTCGCCTGCCGGAATCTCCTCGATCTGGATCGGCTGGATCGTCTCGCCAATGAGGCCTCGCCGGAGATCTCCCGCGAACCGTTCCTGGTCGTTGCCGCCGGGCGGTTGCATCCGCAGAAGGGATATCACCACCTGTTGGATGCCATGCGGGAGTTGGTTCATCTCAAAGGTCGCCGACTGCATCTGGTGATCCTGGGAACGGGCGAGCAGATGCCGGAGTTACTCGAAGCGGTGCAGACACATCAACTGCATGAGTCGGTCACGTTTGCGGGTTTCGTCGACAATCCACTCCCCTGGTTTCGCAAGGCACATCTGTTTGTCCTGCCGTCTCTTTACGAGGGATCGCCGAATTCTCTGCTCGAGGCAGTTGCCTGCGGAACTCCGGCGCTGGCAACGGATTGCCCGAGTGGCCCGAGTGAAATCCTGGAAGCAGGACGATGGGGAACCCTGGTTCCTCCCGCAGATTCGCAAGCGTTGGCGCTGGCCATTGAGGACGCGATGGATCACTACCCTGCCTGGCAACAGCGTGCCATGATGGCCAGCGACTCGGTCAGAAATCGCCATGACGCCAGGACAGGAATTCGAGAACTGCAGGCGCTGCTCGAACGGACCTTTACAGACAAGTAGCCCATGTGTGGTTTGACCGGATTCTGGAATCGACGCTGCGACCAGTCATCTGACGGACTGCGAACTGTCGCGACCGCCATGGCTGAAACATTGCGTCATCGCGGGCCGGACGACCTGGGAGTCTGGTGCGATCCACGGTCGGGATTGGCGCTGGGACACACTCGGCTCTCCATCGTCGACCTGTCCGCGGCAGGACATCAGCCGATGACGTCTCATTGCGGTCGTTTCGTGATGACGTTCAATGGCGAAATCTACAACCATGATGTGCTGCGGAGTGATCTTTCCGCCAGAGGACATTCCTTTCGCGGGCACTCGGACACCGAGGTCCTGGTGCAGGGATTCGTGGAATGGGGGGTGGAAGCAACGATCCGGCGATCGATCGGCATGTTCGCCATGGCCGTATGGGATTCCCACGAACGGCGGTTGATGCTGATCCGTGATCGGTTGGGCAAGAAACCGCTGTATTATGGGGAATTTGGATCGAACCTCGTGTTTGGGTCCGAGCTGAAATCGCTGCGTGCTCACCCGAATTTTGTCGGCGAAATCAACCGGGATGTCCTGGCGACGTATCTTCGCTGGTGCCACGTTCGGCATCCCGATTCGATCTATCACCATGTTCATTCGTTGACGCCTGGGACAATTCTGACGATTCGACCCGATCAGGCTCCGTTGCCGATCCCGGTCCCCTACTGGTCCTTTTCAGAGATCGCCGAATCGGGACAGGCATCGGTGCGGACGGCAGAACCCGTCTCATTCGAAACAGCGACCGATCATCTCGAATCGCTTCTGATGAAAGCGGTCTCCTGCCGGATGGTTGCCGATGTTCCGCTGGGGGCGTTCCTGTCAGGTGGCATCGACTCATCGCTGGTGGTCGCATTGATGCAGAAGCAGTCAACGCGGCCTGTCAAAACATTTACGATTGGATTTGAGGATCCCGCCTACAACGAAGCGCCGGATGCCGCCCGCGTTGCCCGACATTTGAAGACGGATCACACCGAACTGATTGTGACCTCACAACAGGCCCGTGACGTCATTCCGCGCCTGCCTGAGATGTTTGACGAACCCTTCGCCGATTCGTCCCAAATTCCAACTTATCTGGTGTGCCAGTTGGCGCGGCCGCAGGTCACCGTCGCGCTGTCGGGTGATGGAGGAGATGAAGTCTTTTGTGGTTACCGGCGGTACTTTGATGCGTTCGAGGGATTCGCAGGTCGTCCCATCGGCACGGGACGTTTCCGGGCCTCGCTGGGACGAATGGTCGATTGGTTGCGACGATCGCCGAATGCGATCAAGCGTCCCATTCAGGCCATGATCCGGGGAATTGGTCGACTTCCCGTGAGACGACTGGGACGTCCGTTTGGGCAACTTGCCAGCCTGCTCTCCGACGCAACTCCCGTCGACAGGTACATTCGCAATTTATCGCACTGGCAGGACGCGTCGATTGTTCCGGGAGCGGTGCAGACCCCGGTGGAACTTGGCGGCCCGTCATCGTTCTCGCAGCAGGAACTGTTTCAATGGTACGACACGCTGACGTATCTGCCGGATGACATCCTGACCAAGGTGGATCGGGCCAGCATGGCGGTTTCGCTGGAAGCCCGAACCCCGCTGCTGGACCATCGGGTTGTTGAATATGCGTGGTGTCTGCCGCACGAGTTTCTCGTGGAAGGATCTATTGGAAAACGAATCCTGCGGCAGATCCTGGCTCGACATGTCCCACAGGGACTGTTTGAGCGTCCCAAGGTGGGCTTTGGAGTGCCGATCGATGCGTGGCTGCGCGGGCCGTTGAGGGACTGGGCGGAAGACTTGCTGGATGAACATCGATTGCGGCGCGAAGGGTTTCTCAACCCGGCCCCGATTCGGCAGAAGTGGGCTGAACACCTGTCACGCCGCGGAAACTGGCAATATCTGCTATGGGATGTGCTCATGTTCCAGGCGTGGCTCGCTGGCCAGTCGCGGCGAACCGATCACTGAGGGACATGGTCGTCGCGGGCTTCGTCGACGTAAGGTCGCCATTTCCCATCGGGATAAAGCACTTCGCAGGGCTGGAAGTTCGCCTTGTATTCCATGGCGCGGCAGCCCTTCACCCAGTACCCGAGATAGTAGTGTGGGATCGACAACTCTAAAGCCGTCTTCAGTTCATGCAGTGCGCCGAACGTTCCCAGCCCTCGCTTGGATTCGCCGGGCTCGAAATAGAAGTAGACGCTGCTCAGGAACGTCGGCGCCATGTCGCAGATCCCCACCGCCAGGAGCGTCCCCTCGGGATTGCGATATTCAAATTCCACGGTCTGTGTCGGTGATTCATAAAGGAATTGCTTGAAGTCCATGGCGCTCGTGTCGGATGTGGAACGGGCATGCCATTCCCGCTGGTAACGGCAATACAGCCGATATTTTTCGAGCGAGTATTTGGGCCGGCCCCGTGAGATCTGCAGATCGTCATTGCGTTTCAGGCTTCGCCGCTGCGACTTGTTCATCACGAACTGACGCACGGGAACCCTCAGTGGCAGGCAGGCGCGGCAGCCTCGACAAACCGGCTGATAGATCATTTCGCCACTGCGACGAAACCCGGCATCCATGAAGGCCTGATAAGTCGTCCCGTCAATTTCCGACGCCAGGAAATACCGAGACTTCATCTGCTGATCGGGAAGGTAGGAACAGGGATGCTCCCATCCCGGCGCCAGTTCCAAATCCAGAGGAGGATGCCACGCAGGGTAGTCACAAGCGGGCTCCTGGTCGGCTCCATTCATCGACGACTTCCCAATTTCAAATGCGATTCTTGCGACGTGGGATGAGCGTCATTTCCCCGCCTCTGTTCGTCAGCAGCCAAAGGGAGCGGCAGTGGCGGTGTTCGAGCAGTCACTCGAATGTCATTAAGGGGTCTCCCCTCATCAGGGAAGGAAACCTCGTTCCCGCAATTCCTGAATGTTGTCAGGAGCACTCTTCATGACGCGTTCAGCTGCATAACGCAGGATGGCAAATCCCGCGAGCGGCGCTGGCGCTGTCAGGATCGCGACGCGATCTTCTTCCTCGTCATCCAGCTGGCGATTCAACTTCGTCACGACCTCTTCCACACTGTCGCTGACAATCCGCCGCGGACCGCTCTGGTTCTGCAGTTTCAGGTGCGAAAACGAGGCCGATCGGGCCATGATGAACTGAGCCAGACCCAGGTCATTATCGTCTTCAAAAAAATCCCGCAATTCGGGACGGGCGTTGTCTGGAGTGATGATCATCGGCCGGGTGATCTTGACTTCCCCCCTGGTCACGCTGACGGTCTTGTCTTCGTTCAGGCCGGAAAGGACCAGGAAGTAGGGGAGATCGGAATGTCCAAACGTGAACAACGAGTAGTGCACGGATCGAACGATCTCGACAGCCTCCATCGCCGCGCGAAACCGCTGCTCGCTCTCAAAATCATCAAATGGAAACACGAATGGAACTCCGTGGCTGTCATCCCAACCGTTGAACACGGAACATGCAGGAACCAACTCCAGTTGAGTCAAACGGAACACCGAACACAAGCGATTTCGGGCGAGGGCAAAACCAGCGAACTGCGTTTCTGTCGGAATGGAATTTCGCGGCATCACCAAACACGATGAAAGAAGCTCTGCGTGCCGGACGACAATCCGGCTACTTCGCGTGCCGCAAAACCTTTCCCGGTCGCGCCTGCGTCACGGTCCCCTGATCCAGGACGACCTTGCCGTTGACCACGACGTACAGGATCCCCTCGGGATAGTGGAATGGTTCGGTATAGGTTGCCTTGTCAATCACAGTGGCCGGATTGAAAACGACCAGGTCGGCGTACTGGCCCGGCCGGATCAGTCCCCGGTCCTGCAAGCCGATCTTGGCCGCGTTCAGCGATGTCATTTTTCGAACAGCCTCTTCCAGTCGCAGCTGATTCAGTTCACGCACATAGACGCCAAGCACGCGTGGAAACGTGCCGAAGCTGCGTGGATGCGGGTTGCCACGACGCAGCGGTCCTTCCACCGCATACGCGAGACCATCGGAACCGATCGAGCACCACGGCTGACTGAGGGCCAGCGTCATGTCCTCTTCCGTGTGGTGAGCATAGACGGTGCTGACACTTCCGTTTTCGACGAGCAGGTAATCGAGAAAGACATCCAGGATTTCCGGGGTCGGTGACTTCCCCTTGCTGAGTTCCGCCAGCACTCGATCCATCGTCAGACCTTTGAACGTGGTCTCCTTGCTGATCAGCATCCGGCTCCAGTCACCCCCCACGGCCGTGTAATGGTTGTACCAACCGGGAAGTCCATGGACGATGTCTCGTTTGATCTTCTGACGTGTCTCGGGATCCTTGATCCGTTCCCGCAAACGAGCGACACCCCCTTCATGAGCCCACGGCGGCACGATGCTGGCGAGATCATTGTTTCCGCGTGTGTAGGGATAGACATGCGCCTGCACGTTGACGCCGCGCGCGCGGGCCGCCTCGATCAGGCCGATGATCTCACGCATGCGGCCCCAGTACTGTTGATCGGCGATCTTCAGGTGAATGATGTCGACGGGCACTCCGGCCCGCTCACCAATTTCAATCGCTTCCTTCACCGCATCAAAAACGCCAGAGCCCTCGTTGCGAATGTGCGTCGAATAGATGCCGCCCGCTGCCGCCACTTCCCGGCAAAGGTCGACGACATCGTCGGTGTTGGTCAGCGATCCGGGGGGCATGGCCAGCATGCTCGACAGCCCCTGGGCGCCATCGGCCATCGCCTGACGAACCAGCTCACGCAATTGTTTCCGCTCGTCTTCGCTGGGACGCTCGAAGGAATCCCCCATCACGCAGCGCCAGACCGAACCGAGTCCCACGTAGGACGCCACGTTGACCGAGATTCCTTCGCGTTCAACAAGATCAAAGTACTCTTTCAACGTGGTCCATTGAAGGTTTCGTTCCCCCACGGTCAGTTTTCTGGGACCAACTTTTCCGAGCGACGGGCCGGCTGAGTCTCCTTCGCCCAGCACCTCGGTGGTGACGCCCTGCCGAAGTTTGCTGTGAGCCCGGCCATCCTCAAGGAGCAGCGTGTCTGAGTGCGAATGGATGTCGATGAAACCGGGTGCGACCACCATTCCCCGGGCATCGATTTCGACGGTTCCACTTCCCGGGGCAATCCGACCGACGGCGACGATCCGCTGATCCAAAATGCCGACGTCACCGTAGTACCAGGGATTGCCTGTCCCGTCGACAATGCGCCCGCCGCGAATCACCAGATCATAGTCGGCGGCAACGGCGGCAGCAGGAGTTTGCAGCGAGAAAACGATTGTCAGCAGCAGCGACATCGTTTGCAGAATGGGGAGGACGTTTTTCACGGGAGCGGCCCCTTTGCGGGAGACGTCGCCTGGTTGCGAATCACACCCCAGGCTGAATCGATTCCCGATCGCCGCATCCCCCGGCCGGCGTCAGATCGTTGCCCCCGAATTGAAGGTCGCCGACAGATCGCGGCGACATTCCCACTGACAAACTCAGCTCCAGAAATTCTCGCCGTGCCAGTTCATTGGCGGCTTGGTTAGAACTTCAACGTCGCCATTG
>Ga0265327_10003852_pt1 | contig 13851 bp, 8 predicted proteins | sample 41621metaG_FD_202089 | JGI IMG/M metagenome (GOLD analysis project Ga0265327, IMG submission 202089) | Rhizosphere microbial communities from Carex aquatilis grown in University of Washington, Seatle, WA, United States - 4-16-21 metaG | ecosystem: Host-associated > Plants > Roots > Rhizosphere >... | reverse complement strand
TGGTGGGTCAACTCGCCGAGTTCGGGGTGGTGTTCCTGCTGTTCATGATCGGGCTGGAGCTGTCCTGGGAGCGGCTGCGGCTGATGCGGCGCTATGTGTTCGGCCTGGGCGCCCTGCAGGTGGGGCTGTGCCTGACCGCCATCGCCGGCGTGGCCCTGGCCGTGGGTCTGCCGCCGGCCGCCGCCGCCGCGGTGGGCGCCGCCCTGTCCCTGTCCTCCACCGCCGTGGTCATGCCGATCCTGGCCGAGCGCAAGCGGCAGCACTCCACGGCCGGCCGCGCCACCTTCTCGGTGCTGCTGTTCCAGGATCTGGCGGTGGCTCCGATCCTCATCACCCTCACCATGCTGGGGCGCGGCCACCAGGCGTTTTCGCCCCGGCTGCTGCTGGCCTTCGCCCCGGCGGTGCTGGGGGTGGCGGGTCTGGTGGCGTTCGGCCGCCTGCTGCTGCGCCCCATGCTGAAATCGGTGGCCCGGGCCAAGAGCGAAGAGCTGTTCATGGCGGCGTCGCTGCTGGTGGTGATCGGCGCCGGCCTGGTGAGCGCCATGGTGGGCCTGTCGATGGCGCTGGGCGCCTTCATCGCCGGCCTGCTGCTGGCGGAGACCGAGTACCGGCACGAGGTCGAGGTGACCATCGAGCCCTTCAAGGGCCTGCTGCTGGGCCTGTTCTTCCTGTCTGTGGGGATCGGCCTCGACCTCAGCCTGCTGGCGGCCCGGCCGCTCACCATCATCGGGACCACGGTGGGGCTGATCGCCCTCAATGCCGCGATCGTCTTCGGTGTCGCCCGGCTGTTCGGCCTGGCCTGGCGCTCGGCGGCCGAGTCCGCCCTGCTGCTGGCGGCCGGGGGCGAGTTCGCCTTCGTGATCCTCTCCGAGGCTATGGGCTCGGGGGTCGTGGACCATGCCCTGGGCCAGGCGGTGCAGGTCTCCTCGACCCTGTCGATGATGTGCATCCCGGCCCTGGCCGCCCTGGGCCTGAAGATCGGCGGTCGCAAGGTGAGCGGCGAGGACCTGGCCGCCGATCCTGACCCCGGCCAGGCGGCGGAGGACCTGGCGCCGCCCCGGGTGCTGGTGGTGGGCTATGGCCGGGTCGGGCGGCTGGTGGGGGAAATGCTCACCCGCCACGAGATCGCGTGGGTGGCGGCGGAGCGGGATCCGCGCCTGGTGGAGGCGGGGCGGCATGCCGGGGAACGGATCTATTACGGCGACGCCTCGCGGCCGGAATTCCTCCGGCGATGCGGCCTGGAGACCGCGCCCGCCCTGGTGGTGACCATGGACGCTCCGGACGGGGTGGAGACCATCGTCGCTACGGCGCGGGGCCTTCGCCCCGACCTGACCATCGTGGCCCGGGCGCGTGACGCCCGGCAGGCGCAGCGCCTCTACGAGCTCGGGGCCACAGACGCGGTGCCGGAGACCGTGGAGGCGAGCCTGCAGCTCTCCGAGGCGGTGCTGGTGGAAATCGGCGTGCCGATGGGCCTGATCATCGCCTCGATCCATGAACGGCGCGACGAGTTCCGCAAGGCGCTGAACCGTCCGGACGCTCTCGGCGGACGGGCCCGCCGGCATCGTCGCGCGCCCCTGGTTTAGGCCGCGCCAGTCGGCGCCAAAGACACACCTTGATCCAAACCCGACAGGGTGGGATCGGGACTGGAACCAAGGCGAAAGGGTGGCGTTTTCGGGTCTGCGCGGCGGATGTCTTGCCGCGAAAAATCTGGGGCGAACGGAATGTCGCTAGGCATGGGCGAGGCGAACGGGACACAGGTGACACTCGCACCGGCCCGCTGCTGCGGCCATAATCCCTCTTTACAAGGTGATTCCAGGACCTTGCGCGCCGCGCACAGGCCGCTGCAAAGCGGTCGCCGCGGTTACGAGGTTCTTAAGACGAGTTACGGACGATCCACCCTCGCCAGGACGGGTGAATTCGCTCCGGTTGGGGAGTATCGCCCCATCGCCAGCGTTGCTTGCAACGTGGTTTATTGTGTAGCGTCCTGGCAGGTCGTGCGTAGGGTCGGGGAAAATGCGGCTTGGTGTGGCTTCGGCGACACTTTCACCGTGCTTCGGCCTTGATATAAGAATGCTGGGTCATAAGGCCGCAGCGTGGGCAAGAGAGGGCTCAATATGAAATTCAAACTCCTGGCAGGGGCCGCTCTGGCTGCTGTATTCGCCGCGTGGGGCGCTGCTGCGCAAGACACCGGCTGGTACGTGGCGGCCGACGTCGGCTACCATTGGCCGGACGCCTTCGAGATGAAGTCCTCGGCCTCGCCCCTCGGCGTGGGCGGCCCGACGGTCATCTGGAATTTCGCTCAGCAGGAAGACTGGACGGGCTTCGCCCGCCTTGGCTACCGGTTCAACCCGCACTGGCGCGTGGAACTCGAGGGCGGCTATCGTCCCGGTGACGTGAGCAGCATCCGCGGCAACGCCAGCCAGGCCATCCAGGGGCTCTGCAGCCCCGGCGTGACCCGCACGGCCGCCGCCCCGACCTGCGGCGCGCCCTCGGGCAGCATCAACTCGTGGACCCTGATGGCCAACGCCATCTACGACTTCATGCCGAGCGCGGCTTTCGACCCGTTCATCGGCGCTGGCGTCGGCGTGAACAACGTCAAGGCTGACAACATCGTCGGTCAGTACTCGACCGTTCCCAGCGCCCCGGCGTTCCAGAACCTCAGCACCAGCGACAACGACATCGCCATCGCCTGGCAGCTGCTGGCCGGTGTGTCGTGGAAGGCGTCTGATCGCCTGAACGTCGATGTCACCTACCGCTATCTCGGCGGCGCCGACACCCAGTGGGCGACCACGGGCTCCGGCCCGGTCCAGCTCGGCACCTTCAAGGGCGACTACAAGGACTCCTCTCTGACGCTGGGCCTGCGTTGGTCGTTCGCGGCTCCCCCGCCCCCGCCCCCGCCGCCCCCGCCGCCGCCCCCGCCGCCGCCGCCCCCGCCGCCTCCGCCCCCGCCGCCTCCCCCGCCGCCGCCTCCGCCGGCGTATGAGGCCAAGCAGTTCATAGTCTACTTCCCGTTCGATCAGTACGTGCTGACGCCGGAAGCCCAGACGGTGGTCTCGGAAGCCGCGAACTACGCCAATGCCGGTCACGCCACCAAGGTGATCGTCGTCGGCCACACCGACACCTCCGGCTCCGCGGCCTACAATGTCCGCCTGTCGGAACGCCGGGCCAAGGCCGTCGCCGACGCCCTGGTGGGCCTGGGCGTTGGTCAGCAGGCGCTGCAGGTGGACTGGAAGGGTGAGACCATGCTCGCCGTTCCCACCAAGGATGGCGTGAAAGAACCGCTGAACCGCCGCTCGACGATCGACATCAACTTCTGATCTCGATCACCGGCGACTAAGCCGAACTAAGCGGAAGCCCGGTCGAGAGACCGGGCTTCTTGCGTTTGGAGGCTCAGGTGAAGGATGCGCCCGGTGTCCCGATGACGCCGTTCTGCGGCAAGACGCAGCGCCTCGGACCGGCAGGACCGACCTCCAATCGTCATTCTCCGGTCAGCCTTCAGGCTGATCCGGGGAACCCAAGCTGACTGGCGGAACCGACTGAGGCCGACTGGGTCCCCCGGATCGTCTTTCAGACGACCGGAGGATGACGAAGATTGAGATGGGAGGGACTGGGCCTCAGATCGGCAACCCCGTCCCCGATTTCACTTCCTCCAGCACCGCATAGGTGCGGGTCTCGCGGACGCCGGGGATACGCACCAGCACCTCCTCGAGGAACTTGCGGTACTCCACCAGGTCGCGGACCCGGGACTTGATCAGATAGTCGAAGCCGCCGGCCACCATGTGGCACTCCAGAACGTCCGGCGCTTTGCGGGCGGCGGCGGCGAAGGTCTCGAACACATCCGGTGTGGTGCGGTCCAGCACCACCTCCACGAAGATCAGAACGTCGCGGCCGACCTTGGTGGGATCCAGGATCGCGGTGAAGCCGAGGATATAGCCCTCGTCCCGCAGCCGGCGCACCCGGTCCGAACAGGCCGACGGGGAAAGGTTGCAGCGTTGCGCCAGATCGGCATTGCTGATGCGGCCGTCCGCCTGCAGTGCGCGCAACAGGCGGCGATCGGTATCGTCCATTCGAAGAGAATTCGCCGAAGTCGCCATATCGCCATCTTTCATCGGGCCTTAGCCACTTAACTCCGTACGACATTCGGCAGAAAGGGCAATATTCCAGCGATATGGAAACGCACCTGACCCCCCTGCTCGCCGCCCTCGACGCCGAGAAGTTCGCCGGCGAACGCGAAGCCGCCCAGGCCCTGCTGGCCGCCCCGCCCCTCAACGCCGCCGAACGCGACGAGGTCCGCCATGAAGCGGAGGCCCTGGTCCGCCTGGCCCGGCGCGGCGCCAAGCGGCACGGCGTGGTCGAAAGCTTCCTCCAGGAATTCTCGCTTTCCACCCGCGAGGGCCTGGCCCTGATGTGCCTGGCCGAGGCCCTGCTGCGGGTGCCGGACGAGGAGACCCGGGACCGGCTGATCGCCGAGAAGATCGCCTCGGCCGACTGGGCGAGCCATCTGGGCCGCTCGGACAGCCTGCTGGTGAACGCGTCCACCTGGAGCCTGATGCTCACCGGCAAGCTGATCGATCCTGACGAGGAGGCCGCCGCCAACCTGCCGGGCTTCATCCGCCGGCTCGCCGGCCGGCTCGGTGAGCCGGTGATCCGCCAGGCGGTGGCCGCGGCGGTGCGGATCATGGGCGAGCAGTTCGTCCTGGGAAGGACCATCGAACAGGCCATCAAGCGCGCGGGCTCAGACGGCTATGTCTGCTCGTTCGACATGTTGGGGGAAGGGGCCCGCACGGCTGTCGACGCCGACCGCTATGAGGCGGCCTATGCCGAAGCGATCTCAACGGTCGCCCGCCTCGCCAGGGGCGAGGGTCCGGAAGCCGGGCACGGGGTGTCCGTGAAGCTCTCCGCCCTGTCGCCCCGCTATGAGGCGCGGGAGGAGGACCGGGTCTGGGCCGACCTCTATCCGCGCATCCTGCGGCTGGCGAAGATCGCCGCCGACGGCAATATCAACCTGACCCTCGACGCCGAGGAGGCCGATCGCCTGGTCCTGTCCCTCAAGCTGCTGGAGCGGCTGGCCGGCGAACCGGAGCTGGGCTCCTGGCGCGGCCTGGGCCTGGCGGTGCAGGCCTATCAGAAGCGCAGCCCCCGGACGGTGGAGGCGGTGGCCCATATCGCCCGCACCACAGGTCGCCGGCTGATGGTGCGGCTGGTGAAGGGCGCCTATTGGGACTCCGAGATCAAGCGCGCCCAGGTGGGCGGGCTGCCGGGCTACCCGGTCTACACCACCAAGGCGGCGACGGACGTCTCCTACCTGGCCTGCGCCCGGGTGCTGCTGGCCGCCGCGCCGGCGCTCTATCCGCAGTTCGCGACCCACAACGCCCACACCCTCGCCGCCGTGCGCCAGATGGCCCGCCAGGCCAATGTGGATCCGGAGTTCCAGCGCCTGCACGGCATGGGCGAGGCGCTCTATGCCGGCGCGGTGGAACGCTACGGCGCCCTGAAGCTGAGGATCTATGCGCCGGTCGGCGGGCATGAGGAGCTCTTGCCCTATCTGGTCCGCCGGCTGCTGGAGAACGGCGCCAACACCTCCTTCGTCCACGCCCTGCTGGACGAGAAGACCCCGGTGGGCGACGTGGTCAGAGACCCGATCTCCGCCGTGGAGGCCGCGGGTGGCGCGCCGCATCCGCGTATCCCCCTGCCGGTGGATCTGTACGGGACGGCGCGGAAGAACTCGCTCGGCGTCGATCTGTCTGTGGAGACTGAGCGTGCCCGGCTGGCCGTAGCGGTGGCGAGCCTGCCGGCCCTGGAGGCGCGCCCCATCGTGTCCGGCCGGGACACCGGCGCCGGCGCCGGCGAATTGCGCAGGTCGCCGGCCAATCACAGCCAGACCGTGGGCCGGGCCTGGAACGCCGACGCGGCCGACATCGAGGCCGCCTTCGCCGCCGCCAAGGCCGCCCAAGGGGGTTGGGACGCCCGGGGCGGTCATGGTCGGGCCGATGTGCTGCGAGCCATGGGCGACGCCCTGGAGACCCACCGGGACCGTCTGATCGCCATCTGCGTGGCCGAGGCCGGCAAGACCTATGGCGACGCGGTGGCTGAGGTGCGGGAGGCGGCCGATTTCTGCCGCTACTACGCCCACCTGGCGGAGCGCCAGTTCGGCGAGGCCGAAACCCTGAAGGGACCGGTGGGGGAGGTGAACCAGCTCTCCCTGCACGGGCGCGGGGTGTTCGTCTGCATCAGCCCGTGGAACTTCCCGCTGGCCATCTTCACCGGCCAGATCGCCGCGGCCCTGGCCGCCGGCAACGCCGTCCTCGCCAAACCCGCCGAACAGACCCCGCTGATCGCGGCGGCGGCGGTGAAGCTCTATCACGCCGCCGGCCTGCCGGCCGAGGTGCTGCACCTGCTGCCCGGCGAGGGCGCCGAGATCGGGCCGCTGCTCACCGGCCACAAGGACTGCGCCGGGGTCGCCTTTACCGGCGGCACCGACACTGCCTGGGCGATCAATCGCGGCCTGGCGGCCCGGCCGGGGCCGATCATCCCGTTCATCGCCGAGACCGGCGGGCTGAACGGCATGTTCGTCGACACCACGGCCCTGCGGGAACAGGTGATCGACGATGTGATCCTCTCGGCCTTCGGCTCGGCCGGCCAGCGCTGTTCGGCCCTGCGGATCCTGTTCGCGCCCAAGGACACGGCGGACAGCCTGATCGAGGGGCTGAAGGGGGCCATGGACGCCCTGGTGCTGGGAAACCCCGCCGATCCGCGCACGGACATTGGTCCGGTGATCGACGCAGAAGCGCAAGGCGCCCTGGAGGCCCACCTGGGGCGGCTGGAGCGTGAAGCCAGGGTGCTGCACCGCACGGAGACGCCTTCGGGGGGGACCTTCTTCGCCCCGACCCTGGCGGAAATTCCGTCAGCGGACTTCCTGCCGAAGGAGGTGTTCGGTCCGGTGCTGCACGTGGTGCGCTATGACCCCAACCGGCTGGCGGCGGCGGCGGGTCCCCTGGCGGCGGCGGGCTACGGCCTGACGCTCGGGGTGCACAGCCGGATCGAGGCCTTCGCCGAGGAGGTGCGCCGCGCCGTCCCGGCCGGCAACGCCTATGTGAACCGCTCGGTGATCGGCGCCGTGGTGGGAGTGCAGCCGTTCGGGGGCGAAGGGCTCTCCGGCACCGGCCCCAAGGCCGGCGGCCCCCACGCCCTGCTGCGGTTCGCGGTGGAACGCTCGGTGAGCGTCAACATCGCCGCGCAAGGCGGTGACCCGGCGTTGCTGAACCTGAGCCTGTAGGGCCTTCCGTCGCCAATCCGAAAACTGCGTTCAACCCGCGCAGGGCCTCGGACCGCCGCTGAAGGCCCGAGTCCCCAGGCGCCGATGGCCAGATCGCTGTGGAACATAGGGAGAACATATGAGATGCTCGTCCCTGGCCCGATCTGCCGGAGAATATTCACCACGGAGATCTCCGTGATCTCCGTGATCTTCGTGGTAAAATCTATGGGCGGTGGCGGCTGGGCGCAGGACGGCGCAGCTCCCACACCTACCCCGCCACCAGGATCCAGATGCCGATCACCGCGAAACTGGCGGCGGCGACCCAGCGGATCTGGGTGAGGGGCAGGCGGTCGGCGGCGGCCTGGCTGAGAAACACGGCCGGCGCGTCGGCGATCATCATGCCCAGGGTCGTGCCGGCGGCCACCAGGAACACCTGGTGGAAGCGGGCGGCCAGGGCCACGGTGGCGATCTGGGTCTTGTCGCCAATCTCCACCAGGAAAAACGTCACCACAGTGGTGAGGAAGACCGAGGCGCCGGCCTTGTCCTTGGGGGCGTCCTTGTCCTCGAACTTGTCGGGGATCAGGGTCCAGGCTCCGAAGGCCAGGAAGGCCAGGCCCAGCATCCATTTCATCCACGGGCCCTTGAGCACCTCGCCCGCCGCCACGCCCACGCCTGCGGCCAGCAGGTGGTTGGCGACGGTGGCGACGAAGATGCCGGCGATGATCGGCACGGGCTTGCGGAACCGCGCGGCCAGCAGCATGGCCAGAATCTGGGTCTTGTCGCCCATCTCCGCGATAGCCACGAGGCCCGTGGAGACGAAGAACGGCGAGGCGAGGGTCAGGTCGAACACGGGATACACCAGGGCGGGGCCGGGCAGGACCATTGGCTCTCCGCGCCGCCGACCCCGCCAGGAACCGACACGCGAAAGCCAAAGGTCTCGCCAGGTCTTTCGACTGGACGCGCCATGTCGAGGGCTCAGAGCCCCCGCCAAGTCTGTTGACGCGTCCCCTGCTGAACCCGCAGGCGGCTACTCCCCAGTGACGGGGGTTTGGTAGGGCCGGCGGCGGGGGGTGGCAAGCGAATTGCGCGCGGCCCGGGGGGCGAGGTTCTTTGTCACAGTCTCGTGACGAGGCCGGGCCCAAAGACCCGAAAAGCCTAGGCCGATCAATCGCCGCGATTTGGCGTTAACCTCTCGTTAAAGAAAAACACCAGGGGAGAACCGGCAGACCCCGTTGACGAGTCATTAGGCTTCGTGGCCCCATGATGTTGCGTATCGGGGCGGGGCGCCCACTAGATATAGCGATAGACCCGGTGCGGGGGGCCGCACAGGAAACGCCTGATAGTTATGGGTTTTGGATCATGAGCGGCAGCGAAGCGGTAGTGCGGACAGTCTCCGAGGCGGCCCAGACGGCCTCCGAACGGTTGGAACGACCGCAGCTTCAGCTTGTCCGCAAGGTGGAGGTGGACCGCAGCCGCGACGCCCTGCTCACCGATTTCGGCAAGACCACCCTGGAGGACCGCTACCTGCTGCCTGGCGAGAGCTACCAGGACATGTTCGCCCGGGTGGCCACGGCCTATGCCGACGACGCCGAGCACGCCCAGCGGGTCTATGACTACATCTCCAGGCTCTGGTTCATGCCGGCCACGCCGGTGCTGTCCAATGGCGGCGCCAGCCGCGGCCTGCCGATCTCCTGCTTCCTCAACGCGGTCGGTGATTCGCTGGAAGGCATCCAGGGCGTCTGGAACGAGAACGTGGCGCTGGCCTCCAATGGCGGCGGCATCGGCACCTATTGGGGCGGGGTCCGCTCCATCGGCGAGAAGGTCAAGGGCGCCGGCCAGACCAGTGGCATCATCCCGTTCATCCGGGTGATGGATTCGCTCACCCTGGCCATCAGCCAGGGCTCCCTGCGCCGGGGCTCGGCGGCGGTCTATCTCGACATCCACCATCCGGAGATCGAGGAGTTCCTGGAGATCCGCAAGCCCTCCGGCGACTTCAACCGCAAGTCCCTCAACCTGCACCACGGCATCTCCGTCACCGACGAGTTCATGGAGGCCGTGCGCGACGGGGCCATGTTCGGCCTGCGTTCGCCGAAGAACAACGAAGTGCTGCGCGAGGTGGATGCGCGCTCCCTGTGGCAAAAGATCCTTGAGGTCCGCCTGCAGACCGGCGAGCCCTACCTGATCTTCTCCGACACCGTGAACCGGGCCATGCCGCAGCATCAGCGGGATCTGGGCCTGAAGGTGCGCCAGTCGAACCTCTGCTCGGAGATCATGCTGCATACCGGTTTGGACCATCTGGGCCACGACCGCACCGCCGTCTGCTGCCTCAGCTCGGTGAACGCCGAGATGTTCATGGAGTGGCGCGACCATCCCACCTTCATCGAGGACGTCATGCGCTTCCTCGACAACGTGCTGCAGGACTTCATCGAGCGCGCGCCGCCGGAAATGGCCAACGCCGTCTACGCCGCCACCCGCGAGCGGTCGGTGGGTCTGGGCCTGATGGGCTTCCACTCGTTTCTGCAGGCCCAGAACGTGCCCTTCGAGAGCGCGCTGGCCAAGAGCTGGAACATGCGTCTGTTCAAGCATCTGCGCCGCCAGTGCGACAGCGCCTCCCGGACCCTGGCCGCCGAGCGCGGGCCTTGCCCGGACGCCGCCGATCGCGGCGTGATGGAGCGGTTCAGCCACAAGCTGGCCATCGCCCCCACCGCTTCGATCTCGATCATCTGCGGCGGGACCAGCGCCGGCATCGAGCCGATCCCCGCCAACATCTACACCCACAAGACCCTGTCCGGCTCCTTCGCCGTCAAGAACCCCTATCTGGAGCGCGTGCTGGACGCCAAAGGCAAGAACACCGCCGGGGTCTGGGACTCGATCCTGGAGAACGAGGGCTCCGTGGCCCATCTGGACTTCCTGAGCCAGGATGAGAAGGACGTCTACAAGACCGCCTTCGAACTGGACCAGCGCTGGATCGTCGAGCTGGCCGCGGACCGCACCCCGGACATCTGCCAGTCCCAGTCGGTGAACATCTTCCTGGCCGGCGACGTGGATAAGTGGGACCTGCACATGCTGCACTGGCAGGCCTGGGAGCGCGGCTGCAAGTCGCTCTACTACCTGCGCTCCAAGTCGGTGCAGCGGGCCTCCCACGCGGGGGGCGAGGGCGCCGCGGTGGTGGAGATGTCCACCGAGCGCACTGACTATGACGAGTGCCTCGCCTGCCAGTAGAATCCCTGGGCGAGACCTGCCGTCCTGTGTCAGCCTCCTGAAGCGCTCCGGGGGGAGCGCTGACCGGGGGGCGTCATGCGGACTATCCGCCAGACCGCCGCGACAAAGCCGCACAGTAGATGCGGCCGTAAGGGGCTGCGGCACGCTTCGTGCAAAGCGGAACCCAAAATCCAGTTGCGCCATTGCGGTGTCATGGAAGGATGCTCAACGGGCTTTCGAGTCCGAGGGGCGAGACGGGGAGAACGGGCATGAGGCCGTTGGCTGGTTTGGCCATCGCCTTGATCGGTCTGAACGCGGCGAGCGCCGCCATGGCCCAGTCCGCACACCCGTCTATCGACGCCGGCGCCGCCCGGCTTATGAACGCCGCCTTCCAGGCCGATGCCGGCCACGGGTTTGACGCGCCGGCCGCCCAGACCGATCCCATCTCCGCCTTGCTGGAACGTGACGCCTGGCGCCCCGATCAGGGCCTGACCCGCTGGGGCGTCAAGGAAATGGTGGTGGGGGGCGCGTCCGACGGCTCGGCGGTGGATTCCCTTCGCCTGCGGATCGGCGAGACCCTGCCGCAGAAGAAGATCACCGCCGTGGACCTGGCGCGAGGCGACGCCGAGGCCGACGCCTATGACGTCACGCTCGTTCGCAACTGGCCGCGGATGGTGGCCTTCGAAAGCGCCCGCTACGACCTGGATCTGACCCCGCATGCCGGCTTCGGGGTCGGCAGCTCCGGAGGCTCGGCCGAGGCCGGCGCCATGATCACCCTGGGGCGCAAGACCGCCAGCCAGCAGGTGGCCGAGGGCCTGGGCCGGCTGGGCTTCCACGAAGGGACGTCGGACGGCGACAATGGGCGATGGTACGTGTTCGCCGCCGCCAGCGGCCGGGCCGTGGGCCTTTCGCTCGCCGCCCGCGATCCAGGCTCCAACTGGAGCCGCACCATCGACAATTCCAGCGCCCTGATCGGCGACGCCCAGGTGGGGGTGGGCTGGCGCAAGGGGGCGATGCAGACCTCCCTGGGCTATATCCACCGCACGGTGAAGGGCGAGCACATGCTCTGGGGCGAGCAGGCCCAGGACGATTCCATGGTGGCCTTCTCCCTGAGCATCCGCCCGAAGCACTGAGGGCCGCTCACCCCTCCCAGCCCGCCTCGAACGGCATGCGGTCGGCCCAGAAGGCCGCCAGCCGCGGCTCGGCGTCCACCCGGCGGACCACTTCGGCCATCTTCGGCGCCACGTCGTAAAAGCGCCGGCGCCGGGGCGTCCAGCGCGAGGCCATGGCCACATAGAGGTCCAGCACGCTCAGCCTGTCCCCCAGGAGGAATCTGCCGGGCTCCACCTGGTCGTCCATGATCTTCCAGCAGTCGGCGATGCGCTGTTTGGTGCGGGCCAGGATCACCGTCTCGGCGGCCTTGTCGGCGGCGAGCCGGCCGGGCTCGTCCCGCACCCAGAACATCGAATAGATGGCCGCCGGCACATAGACCATCCAGCGCAGGAACTGCGCCCGCTCCGGGGCGTCCAGGGCCGGGGACAGGCCGGCCTCGGGATGGGTGTCCGCCAGGTGGATCAGGATCGCCGCGCTCTCGGTCATCAGCTCGCCTGTGGGCAGAATCACCGCCGGCACCTGGCGCATGGGATTGATCCGCCCGACCGCGTCGGCCTGGGCCTGCCCCGCCCAGGGGGCGTTCTCCACCACGGAATAGGCCAGGCCCAGCAGGGTCAGGGCCGCCTCCACGGCGACGCTGCCCGAGCCCCTGGCCCCGTGGACGATATAGGGGTCGCTCATGATTAATCCCCAGGTCTGCTCACAACATCTTGGGGGCCTGCGCTAACTCGCCGCTAGATGTTGTCGTGGATCGATGGCTAGATCGGAGCCTAGCATCGCACCCGTCGATTCCTGTCAGCAGGGGAAAGTCCGTCCGTGTCCGCCAAAGCCCATCTGCCCGGCCTGCTCACTCCGTCCTTCGCCTACAAGCCCTTCCGCTATCCGTGGGCCTATGACTTCTGGAAGAAGCAGCAGCAGGTCCACTGGATGCCGGAAGAGGTTCCGCTGGGCGAGGACCTGAAAGACTGGGCCGCCAAGCTCAACGACAAGGAGCGCAATCTCCTCACCCAGATTTTCCGGTTCTTCACCCAGTCGGACGTCGAGGTGAACGACAACTACATGGAGCGCTACAGCCGCGTCTTCAAACCCACCGAGGTGAAGATGATGCTGGCCTCGTTCTCCAACATGGAGACGATCCACATCGCGGCCTATGCCCTGCTGCTCGAGACCATCGGCATGCCCGATAGCGAGTTCACGGCCTTCCTGGAATTCCAGGAGATGCGCGACAAGCACGACTACATGCAGAAGTTCGGCGTGGAGACGAACGCCGACATCGCCCGCACCCTGGCCATGTTCGGCGGCTTCACCGAGGGCCTGCAGCTGTTCGCCAGCTTCGCCATGCTGATGAACTTCCCGCGCCACAACAAGATGAAGGGCATGGGCCAGATCGTCTCCTGGTCGGTGCGGGACGAGAGCCTGCACTGCGAGGGGATCATCAAGCTCTACCATGCCTTCAACGCCGAGACGAAGGTGGTGACCAAGTCGGTGGCCGACGACATCGTCGACTGCTGCAAGACCGTGGTGGGCCTGGAGGACAAGTTCATCGACCTGGCCTTTTCGGCCGGCGAGGTCCAGGGCATGACGCCCGAGGACATCAAGGCCTATATCCGCTTCATCGCCGACTGGCGGCTGCGCCAGCTGCACCTGCCGGAGGTCTACGGGGTGAAAGAAAATCCGCTCCCCTGGCTGCAGTCCATGCTGTCGGGCGTCGAGCACGCCAACTTCTTCGAGGCCCGGTCGACGGAATATTCCAAGGCGGCCACCCGCGGGAAGTGGGACGGCGAGGCCGGCGTCTGGGGCGAGTTCGACAAGCTGATGGCCAAGCGCGTGGAGCCTGCGCACCCGGCGGAGTAGGGGGTCAGGGTTTCGCGTTGATGTGGGCGACCTGAAAGCAGCCTCCTGGCGTGATCTTTCCCGTGCTCGCGGCGACGGTGGTCTGGCAAACGCCTGGTGCTTCGCCCTTGCTGTCGAACCGCGTGGACACGATCCAGACTGGGCCCTGGAGCGTGGCCGTATCCGGTCCCTCGCCGGCTGCAGGCCGCCCCAGCATCTGGCGGGCGATGGCGATTGCTTCTTGCGCAGTCCGCACCGGGGTCGGTGGCCGGGCCGGGGCGTGTTGAGCACAGCCATAGGTCAGGACGGCGACCATCATTAATGCTGGAATGGTCGGTCCGATCCGTCGCACCGTTGTTTCCCCCGCATGATCACGCGATGTCGTCGAACGCGCAGTAGCGCCACCAAACCGCTCATCCCGGCGAATGCCGGGACCCAGATCGTATGGC
>Ga0265327_10003851_pt1 | contig 13857 bp, 23 predicted proteins | sample 41621metaG_FD_202089 | JGI IMG/M metagenome (GOLD analysis project Ga0265327, IMG submission 202089) | Rhizosphere microbial communities from Carex aquatilis grown in University of Washington, Seatle, WA, United States - 4-16-21 metaG | ecosystem: Host-associated > Plants > Roots > Rhizosphere... | reverse complement strand
GTCTCCAGCAGGGCGATCACCGGGCAGGCCGCCTGGTGCACGATCTCGCCGATCAGTTCGAGCGCGTGGTCGCTACTGTCTCCGAGCCCCACAAGCGCGACATCCGGGCGCTCGCGCCGCGTGACGCTCGCCACCTCGCCCACCTCGATCGACCGCGCGACTACTTCATGGCCGAGACTGACGACCACGCCGGTGACGTAGTCGAGTCGATCGCTCCGCTCGTTCGCGATCAGGACACGAAGATGATGCTGATGCTCGGGTGTCTCGGCCAACAACTCCTCCGGATTCAGGAACGGGCTCCACCGAGCGGCCCGCAGCGACCGCAACTCCGATCGCACTGACGTGAGCGGGTTGGGCCGCGCACCGACAGTCTACAAGCGCGTGGGACCCCGATCAGGGTGGTACACTCGCCCAACCGTTGACCCGAGACGTTCGGTCAACGGAAGGGCCTGACCCCAAAGCTTGGCCAGGTGGCCGCAACCGACACCACGGATGCGGCGCTGACAGGCGATCGGAGGTCACGATGTTGCCCGTTCCCGTTAAGCGACCAGCGGCCGATCGGTCGCAGGCGGTCAGATCCTGCGTCGGGTACCTGGTTGACTCTCCCGACGGCCGGATCGGTACGGTCAGGGACATTCGGTACCGGCGGCGTGACCGAACCCAACCCACGGCACTCGTCGTCGGGGCCGGGCAGAACGGAACTCGTCTGCTCGTCATCCCGCTCTCTCAGCTCACCGGCGTCAGCACGTCGGAGCGGCGCGTCGTGCTGCGAGCTTCTCCTCGCATCATCACCGAAGTGCCACCACATTCGGCGTCGCTGTAAGAACTGGTTTCAGAATGCCCGGCTGTGGCGGCTGGTTCGCGACGGCGGCGGCGGCGTCCCACGCCACGTGCGGTGCTCAACGCGCCTTCCAGCAGGGGTGGCCGTGCTTGGATAGCACGTCCGCCCTGACCGGTGCAACCCGTCGGGTTGCACCTTCCTGCGCTCCGCCCGCGGCTCGATCCTTGCCGCCACCGCAGGCCCTGCGCCTCACGACGCCGCTCATTCTGAAACCAGTTCTAAGCGCACGGAACGCCCCCAGGGACGGCGCCGTCGGTCATGCCTCCGTCCTCCGAGTCCGGAGAGGGTCGCGGGCGGGGGTAGCAGCGGAGGCAAGGCCTCGCGCGGCGTTCCGCCAGAACGCGCTGGGCCTCCGGCATGGCGAGCGATACCGAGACCCCACAGGCGGTAATCCGGGCTGCGCCGTAGTCAGGCACACCCACCGCGTGAAACACGGAGCGCTCGGTGCTCCAACCCTCGAGGTAGACGATCTCTCCCACGCCTGCCTAGCCCCGGAGGGTCGCGACGTCGCCGTTCACGATGTCGCCGTTCACGGGAGGGACGGCGTCATGGCGAGACCCCGCCGCAGCCGTCTCGCGACCGAGGAACGCGGTCAGCTCGTTGATCGTGCTCATCAGAGGCGCCGGGAACACGACCGTCGTGTTCTTGTCTACACCGATCTCAACGAGCGACTGGAGGTTGCGCAGCTGCAGCGCGAGCGGGTGGGCCATCATGACGTCGGAGGCGTGCGCGAGCTCGCCGGCGGCGAGCGCCTCACCCTCGGCGGCGATGATCTTCGCCCGCTTCTCCCGCTCGGCCTCAGCCTGGCGGGCCATCGCGCGCTTCATCGTCTCTGGCAGCTGGATGTCCTTCAGCTCGACGACCGTCACCTCGACACCCCAATCCTCGGTCTGGACGTCGAGGATCGCGCGGATATCCGTGTTGATCTTGTCGGTTTCCGACAGCGTCTCGTCAAGGGTATGACGACCCACGACCGCGCGAAGCGTGGTTTGTGCGATCTGGCTGATCGCCTCGGTGACGTTCTCGATCGCGATCACGGAGCGGACGGCATCCTTGATCCGGAAGTACGCAACGGCCGACACGTCGACCGACACGTTGTCCTTGGTGATGATGCCCTGGGACTGGATCGGCATTGTGACGATCCGAAGCGATACCCGGTGAACGCGATCCGCAAATGGGGTTATGAAGATCACTCCGGGACCGCGCGCTTCGCCCTTCACCTTCCCGAGTCGAAACTGCACACCGCGCTCGTACTGCTTGAGGACCTTGACTGACAGGGCCAGAGCGACCGCAGCCAGCACCACCACGACTAGAACGACTACGAGCAGCATGTTCCCTCCTCGTGAAGCAGCGGTGCATGGGCGGAGCGATGTATCAGCAGCGCGCGCCGCCTGCCGGGAGTTCCGGCCGGTGCACGTGGCGCTTCGCGACTACATGGCCGTCCGGCCAACGTCAACGCACCTCTGCTGGCCAGATGCGGGCGGCCAACGAACCCGAACCGGGACGGACGGGGCAGCCAATCACTGGCGCCAGTTGAGCCGGCAGGTCCAGAGTAGCACCGCCCGAGACAACCGCCTGTCCGCGAGCTGACGCGATCTAGCCGTGTCCGGGCGCGGCAGGCGACAGCCGCGTGAGCACGTCGACCAAGAGGGCTTCCGTCGCCGCCTGCTCGGGCGTGTCGGAGCCGGCCGGCGATCGTGAGATCTGCTCGTAGGCGACGGCCATCGCCGCGAACACGTCCGGCGGTAGGCCGGCGGCGTCCTGAGTCGCCGAGATCTCGCGCATCTCCGCCACGTAGCGGTGGGCCTTGGACGCCGACGACGCCAGGTACCGCTCGATGCCCCCCATCAGCTCCGGGAACGACCGCTCCAGGTCGTCGCGCACCGCGTCCAGCACACTGTTGCGCTCCGCGGTGACGAGGGCGTGGATGAGGATCAGCGCGGTGCCCTTGTAGACGGAGGCCGTGCACATCTTCACGGCGGACGCCGCACCTATCTGGTCGCTGACCACGCGGACCTCCACGCCGTCGAACTCCAGGTCCGCCACCTCGTCGGCTCGAGGGCCGGACAGATAGATCCGCGTGGTGCCGGGCTGCCACGGCGGCGGACCCGAGATCGACCCGTCGACCAGCTCGGTGCCCGACCCGGTAACGGTGTCTGAGACGAGGTCGATCGTCATCGGCGAGACGGCGTTCATGTCAACCAGCAACGGCGTCCCCGCCGCCGCGTCGGCTACCGCCGTCGCCTCGCCGGGCGGCACGACCGAGAGCACGATGTCGCTGACCGCCGTCACGGCCGGCAGGTCGTCGAGCAGCTCGAACGGCGCTCGTGCCGCCAGCTCACGGGTGCGCGCCGAGCGGCCGGCCAGCGTCGTTACCACCCGGTGCCCGCTCCGCGCCAGGGATGCGCCCAGGGCGCTCCCCATCGCGCCTGGGCTGACCACGCCGATCACCATGCGGGGTAGCTTGTCAGACAGCCGACTGTGTCCCCGCTTTCACCTTCCGCGAGACTCACTTGCACATCTCCGACAAACTGATATCTTTGTGATATCAGATTATCGAGGATCGAGTGGAGGTGGGGTCATGAACGAGTCCGTCCACCCACAGGGCAAGCAGGCAGCGGCGCCGGTCGGCGCACCCAGCACCCGCGTTGTGATCGAGGAGCGGGCGGCCTGGTCTCTGAACGGCTGGCTCGGCGTCCTGATCGTGCTGCTGTGTATCGGGGGCGTCTGGTGGCTCGTCAAGCACGGGCACAGCTACGTCGCGATCGTGCCCGGCGTCGTCGCCATCGTGATCCTGACGTCGCTCGTCATCGTGCAGCCCGGCCAGACCAGGGTCGTCCGCTTCTTCGGCAACTACGTCGGCACCGTGCGCCGCACCGGCCTGACGTGGATCGTGCCGCTCGCCGATCGCCGCAACGTCAGCATCCGTGTGCGGAACTTCGAGACCAACCATCTCAAGGTCAACGACGCCGACGGCAATCCGGTCGACATCGCCGCGATCGTCGTCTGGCAGGTGGCCGACACCTCGCGCGCGCTGTACGCCGTGGATGACTACGTCGCCTTCGTGCAGGTGCAGGCCGAATCGGCCCTGCGGCACGTCGCCACAACCCATCCGTACGACGACGCGGGCGCCGGCGGCGAGTCGCTGCGCGGCACCACCGACCAGGTCGCCGACGCGCTCGCCACCGAGGTCGCGCAGCGCGTGTCGATCGCCGGTGTGGCCATCGTCGAGGTACGGATCAGCCACCTCGCCTACGCCGCCGAGATCGCCCAGGCGATGCTGCGGCGCCAGCAGGCCAACGCCGTCGTGGCCGCGCGATCGCGGATCGTCGACGGAGCCGTCGGCATGGTCGAGATGGCCCTCGAACGGCTCAGCGAGCGCGGCATCGTCGAGCTCGACGAGGAGCGCAAGGCGGCAATGGCCAGCAACCTGATGGTCGTGCTCTGCGGCGACCAGCCCGCCTCTCCGATCGTCAACACCGGCTCGCTCTACTCCTAGAGAGCCGTGCCCGAGCGCAAGCAACTCCTGCTGCGGATGGACCCCGCGGTCCACGACGCTCTTGCCAGGTGGGCCGCGGATGAGTTCCGCAGCCTGAACGCACAGATCGAGATGCTGCTGCGCCGGGAGCTGGAGGGCGCCGGACGGATGCCCAAGCAAGCCCGCCCCCTACCCCGGCGCGGGCGACCACCGGCCGCCTGACACGGTCGCAGGTTCGGCCGCGGAGCCGACGGGGAAGAAGACGCGGATGAGCTCAATCGACTGGCAGGCAATTCTTCGGATCCTGGGCGCGGTGGTCGCTGTATGGGTGGTTTCGCGGCTGTCGCACCTCCCCGTTCGGTGGGTGCTGGCGCGCCACGACCGGCGCGCGTCCGCCGACCCGCTCGACACCGCCGTTCTCACCGACCTCAAGCGGCGGGAGACCATCGCGACGCTGCTCCAGACCAGCGTTCGCTACGTGGCCGTGGTCGTCGCCGGCCTGTACATCGCGGCGCAGGGGACCACCGGCACCGCGGTGACGGCAATCGCCGGCGCCTCGCTGCTCGTCCTGATCGTCGGCTTCGCCGCCCAGCGCTTCCTGACCGATGTCCTCACCGGGGCGGTGATGCTGTTCGAGGGCTGGCTCTCGGTCGGCGACACCATCACTGTCGAGCCCTGAAAGCTGGAGGGCGTGGTCGAGGAGGTCGCACTTCGAGCCACCACCATCCGCTCTCCGTCCGGCGAGCAGCTCCGCGTCCACAACTCGCAGGTGCTGGCGGTGCGCGTGATCCCCCGGGGTGTCCGCGAGCTCGCCGTCGAGCTGTTCTGCACGGACGAGGACCAGGGCCGGGAGCTGCTGGACGCGGCCGCGAAGATCATGCCGGTCGGCCCGCTGCAGCTGATTCGCCCGCCCTACCTGGTGGCGGCCGACCAGCTCGGCGACCAGCTCTACCGGCTCCGGGCCCAGGCGGCTGCGGCGCCGGAAGCGAGTGGGTGGTGCGGGACTTCCTGCCCGGCGTGATCAAGGAGATGGCCCCCGAAGGCCCGATCGTCCACGGCCCGGTCGTGCTGGAGGCAAGCGGGGCGGCCGAGAACCGGTACGCCCGGTCGCTCGGCCTGCCCCGCTAACGGCGGCGGATCGGGGTGGCAATCGCGAGCCACCCACCGACGTGCTAGTCGGCCGGGGGCCGATCGACGATCATCGTCGTCCCCGTGCGGCGCGATGACGTGCCGACCCAGATCAGGGACACGATCAGGCCGACAACGCCGACCACCATCAGAATGTCCCCGACCAGCTTCCAGTTGACCGAGTTGGCATGCCACTGAATCGTCGTTGCCCACCGCAGAATGGCACCGACGGCGATGAGCAGGATTGAGGTTCCTACGCGCATATCAACCACACTCCTTTCGTGCGAACGGAGTACCCCGAAAGCGTTCACCACAACCGTGGCGTCAGGCGACGGTGTCGAGCACTTCGTGCAGGTCGTCGATCGCGCCGCGAAGCAGGCGGGAGACGTGCATCTGGCTGATATCCATCTTGTCGGCGATCTCGGACTGGGTCAGGTCCTCGAAGAAGCGCATCGACAGCATCGTCCGCTCACGACGCGGTAGGTGCGCGATCGCGCGTGAAAGCTGATCGCGGTCGTCCACGCCGGCGTATCCGGGATCCTCGTCGGCAAGCCGAGCATCGCCGCGCTCGCTGCCATCGGCGCCGAGAACGTCGTCGTCGAGCGTCTCGGTGCGATAGGCGCGATGGGCGACCAGAGCCTCGGCGATCGAGTCCTCGCTGTGGCCGAGATGGCCGGCCAGCTCAGCGGTGGTCGGCGTCCGGCCCAGCCGATGGGCGAGCCCGTCGCTCGACCTGGCGACGCTGCGGCTCAGCTCCTGCAGGGCGCGGGGGACGCGGACGGCCCAACCGCGATCGCGGAAGAGGTGCATGATCTCGCCCTCGATCATCCGCGCCGCATAGCGCTCGAGCGGCACCCCGCGCGACGGCTGGTAGCGGTCGACGGCGTTGATCAGGCCCAGATAGCCGCTCTGCAGGATGTCGTCGAAGTCCAGGCCACGACCGGCGTAGCGGCGGGCGATCGCCCGCGCCAGCCCGGTGTGCCGGACGATCAGCGCGTCGCGCGCGCCCTGGTCGGCGTGCCGTGCCTTGGTAATGAGCTCAACATCGGTGTGATGGGAACGTTCCATATGTGACTGGCCCTTCGTTGATTGCACTCCCTAGGTGTGCAGCCGGCGGCCAGGTGAAACATCCGCGTTTTGGAGCGCCTGTTAGGCGCTCTAAGCCGAACTCAACGGTGCGCGGCTGAGGTGGAGGCGCACGAACCCCGGTCCCAGCTCGCCGCCGAGGCGATCGGCGGTCTCCTTGCACCAGAGCTGGTCGGCGCACCACAGCTCGAGCCGCACCCCACCGGGGCCGGGGCGCCCGGCATGGATCACGACCTCGGCCGGTGCGGCCTGCACGGCCTCCGCCACATCGCGCCCGACCCGATCGGCCGCGAGCGGCCCGACTCGCGCCGACACCGCGATTCCAAGGACGACGCTCGCCGCCACCGCCGCACGATGGCTGGTGTTCGGAAGCCGGAGACTGAGGGTAGGGTGTTCGGAGATGTCAGCCGATGAAGTCATCGTCGCCGCCGAGCTTTGCATACCGGCCAATCCCGAGTACCTCTCGATCTGCAGGCTTGCCCTGAGCGGAGTGGCCGAAGACCTGCCGATCACCGACGGCACCCTCGAGGATCTGAAGCTCGTGTTGTCCGAGGTGTGCGCGAACGCGATCCAGCACGGCTATCCGGGCGACGAGCAGGGGACAGTCACCGTCACGCTGCGAACGTCCGCCGACCGGATCCTGGTGGAGGTCGAAGATCAGGGCGACGGAGTCGCCGAGCACGCCCTGGACGGGGTCGGCTTCCGGCTGCTCCGCCGGTTGTGCACCGGGTACCGGATCGCCGCCGGCAGGGACGAGCGCGGAACGCTCATCTCGTTCTGGTGCGCGCTGCCGGCGTGACATCAGACGTCCGCGCGTTCGGCGAGACGTTCCAGGGCTGCCCGTAGCAGCCGCGACACCTGCATCTGCGAGATCCCCATGCGGCGCGCGATCTCACGCTGCGGGAGCCCGGCGCCGAACCTGAGGCCGACCACCGCTCGGCTGCGGTCATCGAGGCCGTCAAGCAGCCCCTCGACGGTGACTCGCTGGAGGACCGTGTCGAGCTCGGCATCGGGGACGGCGAGCACTGCGTCTGCAACGTCGTCGACCTGCACGGTGTGGCGGAGCATCCGGGCGTGCAGCCCCTCGACGACCTGCTCGGGGTCCAGCCCGGAGGCGTCGGCGATCTCGGCAACGGTGGGCCGCCGCCGGTTGGCTGCGGTCAGCCGGTCGATGGCGGCGTCGACCTCGCGCCGCGCATCGCGAACCGATCGCGGAACGCGCACGGGTGCCGCCGCCTGGCGGACACAGGCAAGCATCTCACCGACGACGAAGCCCTTGGCATAGGCGATGAACGGCGTGCCCTGACCTGGGTCGAAGCGCCGTGTCGCGACGAGGACGCCGACGAAGCCGGCCTGCTCGAGCTCCTCGGCCGGGACGCGGCCGGCCAGCCGGCGGGCCATACCCACGACCAGCGGCCTGACGCTCTCCAGCAGCTGGCCGCGCGCGTCGGCGTCGTCGGCGGCAGCGCGGACCGCGAGTTCCGACACCGGGTCAGACTCCGGCACGTAAGGCGACCTCTTCTCCACGGAGCTCGACATCGTCGACCAGCGAGGCCAGGAGCAGCTCGCGATTGGCAAGCCGTTCAGGCGACACCGGGGAGACGATCACCTCGAGCCCGGATTCCACCACACGTGCCTCGAGTCGCACCTCTCCGGGCGGGCAGGTCGCCACCGCGAGATCTACGGCCATCACGAACTCATCGACCGCATCGATGTCGAGCGTCGTCCTGGCGGCCAACGCCAGCACCAGCCGGCTGGCCACTGCCGTCGCCGGCACCGCCGCTCCAAAGCGCGCACTCACGGAAGGCGCATCGGGCATGGGGCCAGCGTAGCCGCGAACCAGTGCGGACGCGGGCCGAATCGGACGCTATCGTGACGTGATGCGCGACCGGAACGGGCAGTGACCGGCGAGATCATCTCGGAGAACCGCTTCGAGCTTCGCGTGCCGGCCACCGCCGAGCACCTGCCGATCGTGCGGCAGGGGCTGCGCGGCTTTCTGGAGGCCGACGGCGTCGAGGGCGAGCGCCTCGAAGACGTTCTGCTGGCGGTCACGGAGGCGTGTGCCAACGTCGTCCAGCACGCATACCGGGAGGAGAAGGACGAGGGCGCCGTCGACCTGATTGCCGCGGTCGGCGAGGGCGTCGTCACCGTAACGGTCGTCGACAGCGGGCTCGGTTTCTCCCCGCGCGTCGACAGTCCGGGCCTCGGCCTGGGACTGCCGGTGATGGCGGCGCTGGCCACTCGTCTCGAGATCACGACGCGGGAGACCGGGGGAACCATGGTCGAGATGGCGTTCGAGCCGCAGTGACCGGCAGGTCTCTGCAGCTCTAGTTCCCTCTCCGGAACTCGGCCCACACCTTCGTCCGGCCGTCGTGGACCAGGCCCCATCGGTCCGCGATCGCATCCACCAGGTGCAGTCCCCGTCCCGACACCGCCGCCGGGTCGAGTGGCGTCTGCAAGACCTTCCGGCGGTCGAATCCCTCGCCGGTATCGACGACCTCCAGCCGGACGACGTCAGGATTGACCACCAGCCGCACCCATACCGGCCCCACCGACCCGCCGTGACGGACCCCGTTCGTCACCAGCTCGCTGACGACCAGCTGGACGTTGAGCCGGAGCTGCGGGTCGGGCGCGATCTCCGGCACGGCCTCGATGGAACGCCGCGACGCGGCCACTGCGGCGGGGTCAGAATTCAGCCGGAGCTCGAGCCGCGTTCCGCATCTATCCTCGACCATCATGGACTAGCGTTCCGCAGATGGTGGACCGCGACGTCCGCAAAGCCGAGAACGAGAGCCTCTTCCGCGACGTCAACGAGCGCGTCGAAGACACGGCGATTCGGTGGGGGACGTCCGAAGGACGGATCGCCTTCCTGTGCGAATGCGCCGACCTGGAATGCACGGACCGCGTCGAGCTGACGGTGCCCGAGTACGAGCGGGTCCGGGCCGAGCCGGCGCACTTCGTGATCTTCCCGGGGCACGCCGACCCGGCGTTCGAAGTCGTCACCGCGACATTTCCCGGCTTCGAGGTCGTGGCCAAGCTCGGCGAGGCAGCGGCTCGAGCCGAGGCGGACGACCCACGGGCCTGAGGTGGCAGACATGAGGGGCGGATACCCGCGGGCGGCCCCTGCGAAACAGGTCTAGCCGACGGCTTCGGCGCGCGTGGCGACCACAGTGAGAACCGTGTCGATCCGTGTCAGCTCGATCAGCCGCTGCACGCTGTGGCTGGGCGGGTCCCCGAGCACGATGGTGAAGGGCAGACCGGCCGCCTTGGCCTGATCGTGCTCGCCGACCAGGATCCCCAGCACCGCGGAGTCGACGAACGTCGCCTGCGAAAGATCGACCACGATGGGGCGGCCTTCCTGTCGCAGCGCGTCGATCGCCGTGCGGAGGCTGTCGGCCGTCGACAGATCGTGGTCCGCGTGCAGGGCTACCACTGAGCACCCCGCAAGCTGTTCGGTCTGGAGCGTGCCTGCAGTCACCGGCTGAGGATAGACGATCACCACGTTTCTCCACTCCCCGGCGCGGGTACTGGCGGCTCATGCCGTCTCCTGATCCTCGTGCCACGAGGTCGCCGGCGTTCGCACTGGAGACCATCGAGGAGCGGATCGCGGTCGTCCGAGTCGTGGGCGAGCTCGACATCGGCTCCGCCGACGCTCTTCGCTCGGTGCTCGACAAGGCCGAGTCGTCCGGCCCCGAGATCCTCCGGCTCGACGCGTCCGAGGTGGCCTTCCTCGACTCCACCGCGCTGGGCGTGATCCTGGCGTCAGCGCAGAGGATGGCTGCCCGCCACGGGCGACTGGAGCTCGTCTGCGAGTCGCCGGCGATGAGGCGGATTCTCGAGCTGACCATGATCAGTCGCACCGTCCACCTGCTTCCCTAGAACCGCACGCACCCGACGTACAGCCGCACGCATGAGCCGGACAGCGAGCGCGCCGCGGGCGATCAGGAGGAGACCACCGACCACCGGCGCAATCGCCAGCTGATCGAGCTCCTCAACGAGCTTCGGCTGGCCGTCCCCGGCGTCCAGATGCTCTTCGGATTCATGCTGGCCGTGCCGTTCAGCGCCCGGTTCTCATCGGTATCCCAGCTCGACCGCGGCCTCTACATGGTCGCGTTCCTGAGTGCCGGGGCGGCCTCGCTGTGCCTGATCGCGCCGACCTCGATCCACCGCATCGAGTGGCGGCACGGCCAGAAGCGGCAGCTGATCAACCTGTCCAACACGCTGGCGATCGCCGGCACCGCGTTCCTGGCAATCGCGATCTCGACGGCGATCACCTTCGTCACCGACGTCCTGCTGGGCGGCGCCTGGGCCGCGCTGATCGGCGGCGCGTCGGCCCTGCTGTTCGCCGGGCTGTGGTACGCCCTCCCGCTGATCAGGCTCTGGCGGGTGGGCTGACCGCTGCTTCGAGCGCGGCCGCGTCGGCGTGTAGTCGCGCTGGACGGCGAGCTCGCAGGCGCCGCACAGGTTTCCCGGGTTGTACTTGCTGAGCGGCGTCTGGCAGCGCGCGCAGACCGACTGCCGGTACGTCCGTGCCGGTACGTCCGCGACGGACGGCCACCGTCGGAACCGAGCGTGTCGCACTGGCCTTGCGGGCGATGCGGCCGGACCACGTTTCTACCAGACCGCCACGCCGACAACCGGGAGTTTCCCCTTCACGTTCCGTGAGATTCCCGCGCTGCAGGCGTGTCAAACGTGTTTGCCGCGTGGGCGCGCCGGGCAGGTATAGGGCATGGCACTTCTTCTGCTCTTCATTCTCGCGGTACTGCTGATCGGCGTGGTCGGAGCGATCAAGCTGACGTTCTGGGTGCTTCTGATCGCCCTGGCCATCGTTATCATCGCCGGGTTCGTCGGCCGCAGCGCCTTCTCGCGTTAACCAGGTTCAACCGCGCCGACAGCGCCTACTCGTCGTCTGCGCACTCCACGTTGACGTAGCCGGAGCGGAACGGCCGCGCGTGACCGGAGTGCTCGTCGTAGGCATGCCGCCAGACACAGCCGGTGTCGTTGGTGAGCAGGTGGATCGACACCGAGGTGACGTCGCTGGTGGTGCGCACGCGGTGGATGTCGTCGCGCGGCGGCAGCAGCGTGTACAGATCGCCCTCCTCGAGCGGCCGGTTGGTCACCAGTTCCACGTTCCCGCCGCGCTCGGCGTAGACCTCCTCGTCCTGGGTGCCGCGGTAGAGGCCGACCAGGCCCCATGCCAGGTGGTCGTGGATCGGCGTCTGCGCGCCGGACGGCACGACCAGCGAGAACAGCGACAGCGATCCGTCCTCCGCCCGGTACAGGAGCCACTGCCCGATACCGCCGCCCATTCCGCTGTCCGGTGCGTCGGCCTGGAATCGCTGGGGGAGCCACTCCGGGTCGGCCAGGAGCGACACGAACCGGGGTCGGATCTGGTCGCAGGCGTCGCTCGGGGACGACGCCGACGCAATCACCGCCTGGACGTCGGTCACGAACCCGCGCACGACCGGCGTGTCCAGCACGAACTCATCGGACATGACTCCTCCTCAGATCGCTTGAAGATCGCTCCCGACCTCGATCAGCAGGTCTCCCGGCTTCACCGCGGGACTGGTCGTCACCACGAAGACGACGCCGTCGGCGGGCGCGGCGACCTCCTCGACCTCGGCGCCGAGCAGGTCGCGCACGAGCCCTATCCGCTGCCCCTGCGTCACCTCGCTGCCGCACGGTACTGCAGCCTCCCACCACCCGGCTGTGCGCGCTCGGAGCGGCGTCGACCGGCCGACGTGCACCATCGGCGACGGCTCGGACGGCTGCTCATCGGGCAGCATGCCGAGCCAGGACGCGACGTTGCGCGCACCGGCAACAAGGGCGGCAACCGCGGCGGGGGCGACCTGGCCGCGGTCGCCGGCTTCGGCGATGATGGCGGGGATCCCCTCCCGCGCGGCCGCCGTGCAGGTCATGCCGGCGAAGTCGTCGGGCTGATCCATCCGGATCACGTAGCGCAGTCCGAATGCCTCGGCCATTGCCCGCGACCGGTCTTCGACCGGCGAGGGGTCGTAGAGCGTGAACGGCTCCAGCGCCTCGGCCATGTCCCCGCCGTGCAGGTCGAGCAGCGCGTCGCTCCCGCGGACGTATCGTTCGAACACCTCGTGCGCCAGGGCGTCCGCGAAGGAGCCGGCCGGGTCACCGGGGAAGCAGCGGTTCAGGTTCTTGCCGTCGATGGGCACGACGAACGGCGTCCTCCACCAGAAGGCAGGGACGTTCACCACTGGGAGGACGACCACGCGCCCGGCCAACCGGTCGGAATCGAGCGTCCCCGCAAATGCGCGAGCCGCCTCGATCGAGGAGTACTCACAGCCGTGCACGCCCGCGATCACGCACAGCAGGGGGCCGTCGGCCGCGCCGACGACCTCGATCACCGGCCATTCCCAACCTTCCAGCACGGGGTTCGAGAACGACACCAGGCCTGTCGTCACCACTGCATACACTCCCTGCTCGCGCCCACCGGTCGGGAGCCTTGAGGCGCGCACCTTCGGAGTATTTCAGCGGTCTGACGGCGGGTCAACCAGCCGCCCCGGCGCGCACCCGGTAGCGCAGGTGCGTGGCGAAAGGCGACTCGACAACGGACGTCCGCTCGAAGCCCAGATCGGTGGTTGTCATCCCGTCGAACAGTCGCTTCCCGCCACCCAGCAGGAGCGGTGCGACGGTCAACGTGAACTCGTCGACGACGCCCGCCTCGAGGTACTGACGGAGCAGATCGGCGCCGCCCATCACGATCACGTTGCACTCGCCTGCCGCGGCGCGTGCACGCTCCAGCGCCTCGATGGCCCCTCCGGTGACGAACTCGAAGCTGGTGTTGCCCTTGACGACGGTCTCGTGAGGCCGGTGCGTAACGACGAACACCGGAACGCCGAACCCCGGATCGTCCCCCCAGCCGTCGACCACGTCGTGCATCGCCCGGCCGACGAGCCACGCCCCGCCCGAGGTGAAGACCTCGTCCATGTACTGCTGGTCGACACCGGCCGGCTTGCCCTGCGGGTGGTTGTCGTACGTCCACGGTCCGCCGAACACCCAGTAGTGGAGTCGCTCTCCGCCCTCGCCGAGGCCGGCGCCCCGCCGGTCGTTCGGCCCGGTGACGAACCCGTCCAGCGACATCGTGATTCCTGCGAGCACCTTGCCCATGTCGCACGCTCCTCTCGTCCTGCCACCTAGAGCGCCTAACAGAATGCCTCGCGGCGTCTGGCAGGCGTCGGGCTGCATCCGGAATCTGCGTGGATCGCAGATTCCTCCTGAACCTTGCAAGTCTGCGACTTGCAAGTGGAGGCGATGGCGCGTCTTGCCCAGATGAACTCCGTATATGGGCTGC
>Ga0265327_10003850_pt1 | contig 13860 bp, 14 predicted proteins | sample 41621metaG_FD_202089 | JGI IMG/M metagenome (GOLD analysis project Ga0265327, IMG submission 202089) | Rhizosphere microbial communities from Carex aquatilis grown in University of Washington, Seatle, WA, United States - 4-16-21 metaG | ecosystem: Host-associated > Plants > Roots > Rhizosphere... | reverse complement strand
CGCGTTCCTCACCATCGCGCCGATCACCCAGGGCCACACCCTGGTGGTACCGCGCGCCGAGATCGACCAGTGGCAGGACATCGACGCGGCCGTCTTCGCGAAGGTCAACCTCGTCGCGCAACGCGTCGGCCGCGCCATCCGTAAGGCCTTCGACGCCCCACGCGCCGGCTACATCATCGCCGGGATGGAGGTGCCCCATCTGCATGTGCACGTCTTCCCGGGTTTCACGCTGACCGATTTCAGCTTCGAGAACGCCGACCCCAATGCCTCGGCGGAATCCCTCGACGAGGCGCAGGCGAAGATCAAGGCTGCGCTGGCTGAGATCGACTAGTCCGCACGATCTTTGGCGCCGTCTCGGTGGTGTCCAGGTCGTCCGGTCCGGCGTCGTCGTCGGTCATGTCGGCGCGCGGCAGCCGCACCTCGAATCGGCAGCCCTCACCCGGCGCGGTGTGCACGGTGACCGTGCCGTCGTGTGCGGCGGTGAGGGCATCGACGATCGACAGCCCCAGCCCCGTGCCGCCGCTGCTGCGGGTACGTGACGTGTCCGCGCGATAGAACCGCTCGAAGACGCGTTCGGCATCAGTCTTCGTCATGCCCGGTCCCGCGTCGATGACCTCCAGGACGGCGTCATCTCCCTCGGTGCCCACCCGAACCCGGACGGCCGCGGTGGTGTGCCCGAGCGCGTTACTCACCAAATTGCCCAGCACCTGACGCAACCTCAGTTCGTCGCCGATGACCTCCGGGGTCCCTGGCCCATCAAAGACTTCCAGTTCCACATCACGTTCGGGCGCAGTGGCTTTCGCGTCGTGCACGGCGTCGGTGGCCAGCACCAGCAGGTCGACGAGGCGCTGTTCCATGGGCCGATGTGCGTCCAATCGCGCCAATAGCAGCAGGTCCTCCACGAGCTGACCCATGCGGGTCGACTCGCCTTCGATACGGCCAAGCACCAGCTCGATATCGGTGGCCGCGCCCTGGCGGTAGAGCTCGGCGTAGCCGCGGATGGTGGTCAGGGGTGTGCGCAATTCATGGCTGGCATCGGTGATGAACCGGCGCATGCGCTCCTCAGAGGTGCGGGCCGTCTTCGCGGACTTCTGCGAGTCGGCCACCGCACGCTGAATCTGCGCCAGCATTCCGTTGAGCGCCAACGATAATCGGCCCACCTCGGTGCGCGGGTCGCGTTCGGGTACCCGTCGATCGAGATGACCGGCGGCGATATCGGCGGCCGTCGCCTCCACCTCGGCCAGCGGCCGCAGGCTGCGGTGCACCAACCAATATCCGGCAATACCAAGCACAGTCAGCACGGCGGTCCCTATGGCCACCTGCAACCACAACAGGTCCCGGGCCGTAGTGCGCACATCGGTGATGTCGCGGGCAACGGTGGTGTACCCGCCCATCGCGTCGTGGCGGGACACCGCACGCCACTCGGTGGTGCCGTCGGCAGAGCGCACCGTCACGGGACGGCCGCCCACATCATTGTCGAACGGCAGGTCCGGATCGGCCCGGGCACGGTCATTGAGCATGATGACCACCCGCCCGCGGTCATCGGTGGTGCGGATGAAGAACAAGGACGGGGGCCGATGCCGGTTGGTGTCGAAAGTCGGCGGCGGTGGAGGGGGCCGATTGGCCCACCCATTAGCGGCGTCGATCAGCTCCCGATCGGCGCGGTTCATCATGGTGCGCTGCATGGTGGTAGTCACCGCGATGCCAGATGCCACCAACCCCAGCGCGACCAGAACCAAGGTTCCGACCACGAGGCTCACCCGCAGCGGTACACCCCGACGAACGCCGGGGCGGGTACTCACCGCGGCTCGCGCAATACGTATCCCACGCCACGAAGCGTATGCAACAACCGCTTCTCACCGTTGTCGATCTTGCGCCGCAGATACGAGACATAGGACTCGACGACGTTCACATCGCCACCAAAGTCGTAACGCCACACATGGTCGAGGATCTTCGGCTTACTGAGCACGGTGCCCGCGTTGATCATGAAATACCGCAGCAGCGTGAACTCCGTGGGCGAGAGCGCGACGGGCTCGCCGGTCTTCCACACCTCGTGGGTGTCCTCGTCGAGCTCGATATCGGCGAAGCTGAGCCGCGACTTGCGGGCGGGCTCCGAGCCCATCCCGGAGCGGCGCAGGATGACGCGTAGCCGGGCCACCACCTCTTCGAGGCTGAACGGTTTGGTGACGTAGTCATCGGCGCCCAGCGTCAGCCCGGCGATCTTGTCCTGCAGTCCGTCACGCGCGGTGAGGAAAAGCGTCGGAGCATCGATACCGTCGGCGCGCAGACGCCGCAGAACGCCAAACCCGTCCATCCCGGGCATCATCACGTCGAGGATCACCGCATCGGGGCGAACCGTGCGGGCCAGATCCAGCGCGGCAGCCCCACTATCGGCGGTATAGACGTCAAACCCCTGGAATTTGAGACTGACCGAGAGCAGCTCGACGATGTTCGACTCATCGTCGACCACCAGCACCTTGGCGGGCGTGGTGCCGTTGACGGGAAACGTTCCTTGGTGTGTCTCAGTCGTGATGCTCACCTCCGACAATCTTCCCCTCAAAATTTACGGTGCGCTGGATCTTCGCTGTGAGGTTCCTGTGAGTTCTTCACAGGAGATTGTCAGCCAACCGCGCAAACTCGCCCTAGAGTTGTGCCATGAAGCTGGTGTCGCTGATCACCGCGCCGCTCAGGATTTCGCTGGCCGTTGCCGATACCGGCTTGGCGGTGGCCGCCAAGGCGATCGATACCGGGCGCGAGATCCTCGCCGAACTTCCCGACGGGGAGCCCCACGACGGTCGCCGTGACGCCCCCGGCGCGGGCCTGGTCGGCACCGTCGAATCCCTGCTGGGGATGGCCGGGCGTAAGAGTCCGCTGCAGTCGGCGATGAAGGTCGCCGAGCTGATGGAGGACGACAAACCGCTTGGCAGAGCGCTGCGGCCGGGCGGGCCGGTGGAGCGTGTCATGGCGCCCGGCGGGCTTGCTGATCGGCTGACCGAACCCGGCGGCGTCCTGGACCGGCTCTTCGCCAAGGACGGGCCCGTCGACAGATTGACTTCACAGGATGGCGCCCTGGACCGGGCGCTCGCTCCGGGAGGGCTGGTCGACCAGCTGCTTGCGGAGGACGGGATTCTGGAACGGCTGATGCGCGAAGAGGGCGTCCTGGACAAATTCACCGCCACAGACGGTCCGCTGCAGCAGCTGGCCAATCTGTCGGAGACCGCTGCCAAGGTGGCGCCCAACATTGACGCGCTGACACCCACCATCGAGCTACTGACCGATACCGTCTCGGCGCTCAGCTCCGTGGTCGGTCCGCTGGGCGGCTTCCTGCCGCGACGGCGTCCGTCCCGGCCGTCCGGTTCACCGCGGCCGATACGGTCCGAGCGGGTTATCGAAGGCGAGATATAGCGGGCGGGCTAGTACGACTTTCCGTCGGCATAGCGCTGCCGGCGAAAACTGCGGCCCCTACCGCGATTGCGGCTCTTGTAGGTCGGCAGTTGCGAGTCGCAGTTCGGGCAGACGAGTCGCAGATTCTCTCGACAATTGTTGGCGGGGTTTCCGTCGATATGGTCCAACACCAGTACAAGCGGGGAGTCCTGCCAGATGCTCGCTCCGCTGCAGATCGCGCAACGGCCCAATTGGGCCTCGGCGAGAAACGCGCGGACGTAGTGTCCGCGACGACCGTCGACCCATGCCTCGCCCGACGCAAGCCACAGTTTGATGAGTTCGTCACGCCTGGCCATCGCCTGGCAGGCGTTGCCGCAATAGACCTTCTGACTGCGCTTGGAAAGTGACCTTCCACAGCCGAGGCACGTTCTCATGGGCTGAAATTAAGGGCAGGCACTGACAACTCGAATACCTTGTGGAGCCCCCGGTCAGGATTGAACTGACGACCTTCCGCTTACAAGGCGGGTGCTCTACCACTGAGCTACGGAGGCAATGGAACGTCGAACAGCTTAGCGGTCTTAGTCGATGACATGTTCGGAGCCCACCCGCGCGGCCTGGCACATCGCTAGCCCTTGACCAGCAGCGCCACCAACAGCACGACCATCCCCAGCAGCAGGACGCTGAGGAAGGTCGGCATGTGACTCGGCGGCAGGTCGGCGTCGCGGCGCATGGCGTCCTGCACCCGGCGACGGCGTCGCGCAGCCGCCATCGCCAACAGACCGCCCGTGGTCACCAAAAGGATGCTCACCACATGCCGGGCACCCGGAATCCAGAACTCCGGGACGAACTGCATGAGGGCGACACCGCTGGCGATAAGCGCCAACGAGGTGCGCACCCACGCAAGATATGTCCGTTCGTTGGCGAGCGTGAATCGGTAATCAGGTTCGGCGCCAACGGATTCGCCGATGGTCACGAGCCGTACTTCAGCCACAGCGGCAACACCTTGTTGAGCCGGTCCATGAATTTCTGCAGACCGACACGGTGCTCACCGAAGCCCATCGGGTCAATCCGATACTCGGGGAACGCGATTCCCACACCGAAGAGACCAGGGGCGATGATCCCGTTGGCCGGGTTGTACTCCAGCTTTCCCCACTGCGGCGCCGCGGGCACCGGCCGCGGGCTGAATCCCACGGTGTACAACGCGTAGTCGCAACTCTGGAGCAGCTCGGGGAACTCGGGGCTGTCGACGAGGCATCGCTGCAGTCGGGCAGGCAGCACCCCGTCGATGTTCTCCCGTGCCCACCGTGCCGCCTCCCCCTTCAGTCCGGTGTCGTCGAACAGTGTCCAGTCCCCCATATCGACCGCGTAGCGCAGCGGCCCGCGGTAGAAGTTGATCACCTTGGCCGCCGGCCCCGCCAGGAAGTTGGGCAGCGCGATCATGCTCGAATGCGAAGCGCCGAAGACTGCGACAGTGGCGCCCTCCAGCGGCAGCGCGGCCAGCTTCTCAGGGTTGAGCGCCGCCTCGAGCGGGATCTCGTTCAGCCACGGATAGTCCAGGTTTTTGGGAACCGAGCCGACGGCGAGAATCACGTTCTTCGAGGTGATCTCGCCCGTTTCGGTCTCTACGGTCCACCGGCCGCCGTGCAGCGACAGCCCCGTCGCGGTGGTGCGCAGGGCGCTCACCTGCTCGCGGAGCTGGCCGGTGATCCATACCAGCGGGTCCGCAACATCACCGAGCAGACACGTGTCCGTGGGCGCAAGGTCGTTCAGCGCGAAATGCGGCGCATGCGCGAACCGGAAGGACTGCGCATCCGTCAGGTAGTTGATGAACAGCTTGACCGACGTATTACTGGGCACGGCACGCCATTTCGTACCAAAGTCACCTGCGGCGAACTCCGGGTCGATCCAAGCGATGGAGCCGGACGGCACTCCGCGATCAAGGAGCTTCCCCACTGCCGCAATTCCCGCGGGGCCCGCACCGACCACTGTCCATCCGTACTCGCTCACTGTTCTGCCCTTACTCTGCGTCGAAAATCTCGGAACGCCACCGCTGCACTTCCGGTGACTGTCTTCGATTGTTCTGCGCAACGACAGGCGCGAGTAGTGACTAATCCGTGAACAGCTCCAAAGTTTTACTTATAAACACAGGTAAGACGGCTACGAACGTTCCGTGTCTTCTATTTCCCAGGTACTGGGGAGCATGGGAGCCACCTGCCGGGTGTCATCGGAAGCGAGTCTGACGGTCCGGGCGCTGTGCGTATCCGTGGCGGCGCGCGCGGTACCTGCGAATCCCAGCGGGCCGGCGCCTCTGCTCGTGGCCGCGCGCTCGACGGTCTCGGCGGAGTGCCCGACCGTCGCGCCCATTCCGGCTGTCTCCTCCAGGTATTCGTAACGTTGGCCTCCGATGCGGGCCTTGCTCTTGGCGCGCTGCCTGCGTCGAGCCTGGGCTAGCGCCGTCGCGCTTGCCGCTGCGGCGGCATCGACGGTGTCGACGGCATTCTCCGACGACTTCGCGGCACCCTTGGGACCAAAGCTCACTCCAGGTGGCACTAAACCGGGTATGGCATAAGTGATTCCACTCAACGGCGCGGGCGCGGGAGACGGGGCCGGCGCGGCCCCGCCCGATGTGGGAGTGATCGCCGACGAGCCTCCCGACGGCGTGACGGACATGGCCGGCAGCGCTGCGGCCGCCACACCCGGCTCCGGACGGTGCACAGCGCGGAACACCGGCCGCTCAGCTGATGGGGCCGGTGCCGGAGCCGGAACCGCCGCCGGAGCGGGACGCAGGTGTATCAACGCCGCCAATCCGCTAAGCCCGCTGAGGGCTGGAATGAGGAACGGCAGCAGGTACGAGGCGTAGTACGGGTACCAGAGCAGGTCGTAAAGGAACAGCATGATCACCGCCAGCACCGCCGAGGTCGCCGGGTTGAAGCCCATCTTTTCGAACCACTGCTGGAATCCCTGCAGCATCTTCGAGATCTGGTCCGGTGAGCCCGGGATATCCGACTGGTCACTGCGCGCTTCGCCGCCGGGCGCGAGAATCGGGGGTGCCTGTTGCGTCGGCGGGATCGCCGAGGTCATGGCCTCCGTGGTCGCCTGATACGTGCTCATGGTGGCTGCCGCCTGCACCCACATCCGGACATAGTCGGCCTCGTTGAGCGCGATCGGAATGGTGTTGATTCCAAAGAAGTTCGTGCCCACCAGCACTGCGTGTGTGACATGGTTGGCGGCAAGCTCCACCAAGGTCGGCATGGCCATGAGCGCGCTACCGTAGGCTGCCGCCGTTGTTTCGTGTTGCGCGGCGATGACACCGCTCTCGACAGCGGCCTGCTCGAGCCATGCCAAGTACGGCGCGTGGGCAGCCACGTACTCCGATGCGCTGGGCCCTTGCCAACTACTTGCCTGTACCCCGGCCAAGATCTGGGTCAGTTCAACCGCCGTGCGCGCGTAGTTGTCCGCGATCTCTTGCCACTGCAAGGCAGCGGCAAGCACCGCCCCCGGACCGGGTCCCGCACTCAACAGCGCCGAATGCACCTCCGGAGGCTCCGCCATCCATATCGGTGCCGTCACACGCCGCCTCCCTGCCTAATGGGCGCAACAGTTTCACGCCACAATTGGAGTAGTCGTACTGAGTGACGAAAAGTTCCCACACAACCAGAATCCGCGTCTGAAATCACATTTATCGTTGCGCGCCAGGAATTCCCACGCAGTGTCACCGTCCCGTACAGTCGGCCCCATGCCAGTCATCGACGCTCGACACCTCGACGGTGTGTCCGAGACCGCGCTGCTCACCTTGCACCAACGGGCAACGGAAGCGGCCCGGCCGGACGGCATCATCGACGACCCGATGGCCGTTGCGCTGCACGCCGGCCTGGATTACGACTTTCAGCACTTTGGCCGCATCCATCAAGCTACTGCCTTGCGTGCCTTGATATTCGATAATGCAACGCAGGAGTACCTTGCGGAACAACCCCGGGCGAGTGTAGTGGCGTTGGCCGAAGGATTGCAGACGAGTTTCTGGCGCGTCGACAACGGCGAACTCACCTGGTTGTCGGTAGACCTTGAGCCCATCGTGCGGCTACGCCAGCAGCTACTCCCGCGATCGGACCGGTTGCGCTACAGCGCCCAATCCGCGCTCGACTACTCGTGGATGGATCGGGTGGATGACTCCAATGGGGTGCTGATCACCGCCGAGGGCCTCTTCCAGTATCTGGAGCGCGAGCCGGTGTTCGATCTGATCACCGAGTGCGCCAGGCGTTTTCCCGGCGGCAGGTTGATCTTCGATTCGGTGCCGAAGTTCCTGAGCGCACACTCGCAACGCGGCATGAGACTCAGTGAGCAATACACCGTGCCGCCGATGCCGTTCTCGTTCACCGCCAACCAGTACGGTGAGCTGCGCGCCATTCCCGGCATCCGCAGCGTGCGTGAGCTGCGGATGCCGGCGGGGCGTGGCAAGGTGCTGCGCTGGGCCGGCCCTCTCCTCTATGCACTGCCCGGCCTGCACCGGCTGCGCGCACCTCACACGGTAATCGAGTTCGGCTGAGGTAAAAGACCTTTCGGCGAGTGGCCGCTATCCGGCGGCGACAGCGAAATCGCCACCGGCCCTGACGAGCGTGTCGTGCACTTCTTCCACGGACAGCACACTGTCAGTCAGGACACGCACGGTCGAGGCTCCCTTGGGATCCAGGTCGACGGATACCTCACGCACCGGGTCGAGTGCGGTCAGCGCCTCGGTCACTCCCATGACGCATGAGTTGCAGTGCATCCCGCTGATGGCGAAGATCTGCTCGGACATCGTGTTTTTCCTCCTGAGATATTTGTTCACAACGGATTTGGTGGAACGAAACCTTCTAGGGCGTTTATGCGCCCCATTTGGCTCCTTCTGCCATGTCGCGGGCGTTCATCGACAGGGTGTTGGTTTCGTGGGTGGTGCCCATGGCGCGGTAAGCGCGGATGAGCTCTTCCATCGCGGTGTTCCACTGAGCCTGCCAAGCGGCCTGGCTCATCGAGGTATCACCGTGCCAGGCCGCCTGCAGGGAAGCCTGCTGAGCGGCCAGGTCAGCACCCAGAGCGGTCAGCACACCGGAGTAGGTGTTCATCTCGCCGGCGTGGGCCAGCATGGCGGGGTAGTTGAAAGTGATCTGCGACATCTGCTGTGTTCCCTTCCTTGTGCGTGTGTGGGTTAGACGCCGATGTAGCGGCTGGCGGCGGCGGCGTCTTCGGCCACGTAGGTGGCTGCGGCATCGCCGAGGTTGAGCTGGGCGATATCGAGCAGCGCGTTGACCTTTGCGGCGACTTCCACGAACCGGGCGTGTGCGGCCTGGAAGGCCACCGAAGACTCTCCGACATGGAACGCCTGCGCCGACATAGCGGCCTGCTCGGCCTGCGAGATCGTCGAACGCATCAAAGCAGTCTTAGTACCAAACGTGCCCTCCGCAGCCACCAGGGCCGGAATGTGCGCATCAAGCAAACTCATGAAACTACCTCTCGTTGTGTGGTGGATTGCGCCGGGAACTAGGCGATTCCCGGCATATACGTTGCGGCAGCATGCATATCGCCGACGGTGTAACCCGCGCCGGCCTCGGTCACCCCGACTCCGGCCCTTCCCAGCTCGTAGACGGCACCGGCCGCGGCAGCGTTGCGCTCGATGCCATGGGCGCTGAAGACGGCCGCGCTCTGGATGGATACCGGGTCGGCGGCCGGTGGTGCCACCGCGCCGATCACCGGGGCCGCGGCGGCATGCACTGCGGCGAGCCGTGCGGTCAGGGCCTCTACCGCGGCACTGGCGGCTGTCAGTCCCTCGGGAACGACGTTCAGGTACATGGCGAATTCTCCTTCTCTGATCCCACATCGGTCATTGAGAACATCCCTGCACGAGTAGATCTCGGATCGACTCCGGTACTGTGCCAAGTTCTGATACCGCCGCGTCGAGGGAAATCGTCGGGTATCGGGCGAGATGGTCCGCATAGGTCTGCGAGCCGAGCCGCAGTCCCAACCCGGCCCAGGCGTCAATCACCGACCATCGCCGTGGATTTCGCTTGGCCCAATCACTACCGTCCAGCAGTTGCTTCCATTCACTCAGCTCGAGCTCATCGAGGCCGAACCCCGCGAGGAACTCGGCATAGCGGACCTCCATACCGCGCACCACGGTGATGCCCCGGCCGAGTGCCGACGGTTCACTCGCCATGCCAAGGATGGACGTCGCCGCGGCGTACCCCGTGGTGACCTCTTCGGTCAGCGAGACAGAAGGACAGGCCCGCAGGGCAATACACGCATCGACAATCGACACCAGCACATCGGCACTGTCGACCAATTGGCCGGCCTCCCCGAGAACTCTTGGCAGCCGTGCGAGCGTGAAGTCAAGCCCGCGCGGTGACGCCGCGACCACCAGTTCGGCCAGCGCCTTGGACGCCGCATAGGGATAGAGCGCCTCACGTGGATCGGTGACACGTGCGCCATCAACCTCCGCGTTGACGACGAAGGTCGACATGTGAATCAACCGGGCATCGCGTGCCGCACAGATGTCCACGGCGGCAGACACCCACTGCACGTTGGCGTCCCGGATATCGCGGTAGGGGGCCAACATGTTGGTGTTTCCAATGCAGTTGACCAGTGTGCGCGCCCCGTTCTCGCGCATCAATGTGTCCAGTGCCTGCGGGCCGAACCCCGTACCAACATGCTGAACCCTGACTCCATCGACAGCCCGGAGGGCCGGCCACGGTCCGGAATCGGGGAGCTCCGATCTCGTCACCAACACGACGTCCGGACGCAGCGCGCCATCGCTTTTCAGGTCGAGTGTGGCGCGGGCAAACCCGGTTCCGACGATCCCGGATGCTCCCAACACCACGATCGGCCCGTCTGCGTTGGCCCGGGAATTTTTGCCATTCAACACCGTCACGCGGGGCGTTGCCGTCAGCCGTTCAAAATCTGCGCCGATCTCGCACGCGGTGTCGGCGGCACCGAGCTGGTCGGCCGCCGCACCCGCCGCCGCGAGGTAGGCGGCGCTGTCGGCGCTGATCACATCGAGTACGGACAGCTGACGGCCGAGATACCGGCGTGTGTCCGGCAAAATTCTGATCAGGTCCAGCGAGCCGATTCCCTCGGCGAGGAGCGACGACTCCGCCCGGATATCCCGCCCGAGGTGCCGGCTCCAGATTCGTGCGAGACCGGCGGCTGTCGCGATGGTCGCTTCCTCGTCCGGCGCTGCGTCCACAAACTGCGGCATGGTCCGCAAGCGTTCGTCGTCGATCTTGCCGTTGGGCTTACGTGGGATGCGCGACACACTCACCACAAAGAACGAAGAGACACCCGAGTCCACCAGAAGTCGCCTGATCCGCGTCGCCAATTCGTTGTCGTTCAGGTCTTTACGAGCCTGGAACCACACCACCAGCGCGCCCCGGTGTACCCCCACTCCGGCATCGGCGATACCGGGTTCCTCGCCGACACATCGAACGATCGCGGCGGTGTCAATCCTTCTCCCGGAAATCTTCACGATGGCGTCGCGGCGCCCGGAGAAGGCGGGGAATCCATCCTCGTCGAACACGACGCGGTCGGCGGTGGCGAATGCCCTCCGGGATGCGCCATCGGCGGTGCGGACCACACCGAAGCTGTCGCCCGATGTCCCGAGGTAACCTGCCGAAACGGTTTCTCCGACAACCACGATCTCACCGAATGCGACAAAGACCGTGTTGGGCACCACCGGCAGACCCACCCGAAGCCGCTCGGAACTATCGCCGTGCCGCGCACCGTCGATCGGTAGATACGTGACGACGACAGTGGTTTCGGTCGGACCATAGCTCGAGATGAGTGAGACACCCTGCGGACCGGCCGAGTCCAGCCACGTGTCGACTGCGCTCGGACGGATCGCCTCACCGCCGACGACCACCTGCCGAAGAGCAGAACAACCGATCGACGCCAGCGACTGGGCGTCATCGCACAGCAGGTGCCACACGGCGGTCGGCAGGTCGATCAGGGTCGGTTCCAGCACCTGGATGTCCCGAACGAGCGCAACCAGATCTCCGGATTTCATTGCCGCAGAACGGACTATCCGCAAACCACAGACCGCGCCGCAGAATATCTCCTCCACACTGATATCCGATGTCAACGGTGCGCATTGGAGGATGCTGTCCCGCGCCTCCCAGCCGTAGGCGTTCGCGGCCGCGCGGGCGAACAGTGCGAGCGCGCCATGCGTTACCGGCACGAGTTTGGGCCGACCAGTCGACCCGGAGGTAGCCATGATGTACGCCGTCCTGGTCGCCAGGCCGGAGTCCCGCACCACCGCCTCGGTGCGCTCTTCGACGAGACGCCGCGTCGCATCATCCAGGTCCATCCGGATCGGTGCTGCGGTATCGACAACGTGTGTTACGGCGCCACCATCATGTTCGGTGATGGAATCGGCGCGCAGCGGCATATCTTTCGCGCTCTCACACACGCTGTATCCGCAGCCTGCGAGATGACAAGCGATCAGAAGGTCGACGGTTTTGTCGGTGTCGTCGTCAACACACACCACGATGTCCCCCGGCGCGACCCCGCCCGCGACCAGCCAAGCGATCCACGGCTCGACGAATTGCCGCCCCCGCAGGAACCGGTCCACACCACCGCCGGCATCAAGGAACCAGGCGGGCGTCGCGGCTGCCTCGGCCCGCACACATTCATCACCACGGCGTCGTGTGCCGTCGACACCGATCCCGAACCACTCGTTCACCGTCATGGCGATCGGTAAGTGCCACATGGCTTCCATCGAGCCCAGCGCCGCCGCGATCCGTTCGGCCATCCACAACGGCGGCGTGTTCGCGTCGCCCACGTCCGCGCGGTTCCAGATCGACAAGGTGAGTGTTCGTTGTTCCTCGTCGACGACGCACGACACGGTCATGCCTTCCACCGGACCGATATCGGTTGCGTAAGGCGCCGCCGACAGGAACGGGCGAAGGGCAGGTGCGCACGTCTCGCGGATGAAGTTGAAGGTCAGCGCCTCGACGTGCGAGGTCTTGTTTATTGCCAGGTACATTCGGCGATACTGTTCCTCGCGGAGCCACCGGCGCCGCGAGGCTCTGACATAGTCACGGTCCAGCGCGTGTACGACATCCTGCACAGAGGCAAAAGCAGGGAAACGGACCGGATGCGCGATCGAATTGACCAGGCAGGTTGCTACGTTCAAGTCGGGTTCCGCGAACCTGTTGTCTACCGCATGGATCAGCAGGGTGGCTGTGCTCTGCCGCAGACTTGCATCCACTGCGATCGCGGCCGCCGCCACCAGAATGTTCAATGGCACCTGCTTGGCTTCGGACAGCGTTTCGATCTTCTCGAAGGCCTTACCGGATAGCGTGAAAGACTCTCGCAGAACACCTCTGGCCGCCCCTACCGGCCCACCGCCTGCATCGTGTCCGTATCCGCCGGTGTGGGATGCGTCGGCGAGTTCGCGCTGCACTGCCTGGCCAAACCGTCGCAACGATTCGTCTGTCTTGGTGGCCTCACGGCTGTGCGCCTCAGAAATCTTCGCTAGAGATGCTCTTGGACATGAGGTTTCGGTATCCGCCAAACCCGCTAGCTGCCGGCCGAGATCGGTCTCTATCACCGCGATGGCGCCGCCATCTAGCAGGAGGTGGTGCGCGTGGATGTCCAGCCCCACCACGCGCCCGTCCGTTCCGGTATGGACGGTGTAACGCACGAGCGGCTTGGCTTCGAGGGCTGTTGACCACATGCGGACAAGCTCGTCAGCGCCCCGTGTTGTCGGAGCACCCGTGTCCGCAGCTGTCTGCACGATGTCGCCGAACTGCAATCGCCGCACCAGTTCTGGGTAACGGGATTCGCCTGGCACGTGTTCGAGGACACACAGCTGGACCGCATTGGCGACTACTGCCGCTTCCAGCGCGGACATGAACACCGGACCCTCGATGGGATGAAGCCGGTAGCTCTTCCCGATCAGATACAGCCGGGGGTCATCGGCCTGCGACGCGCCGTTGTACATGTTCTGCTGGGACCTGCTCAACGACACCCGGTCAACTCGAGGTTCCACCGCCAGCGTCATGTGACGCCCTCCGGCTGCGCCTGCTCCAACACCTGCGCCCACCCGGCAACGGAGAGATCCGAGACCAAACGCTTCTGCAGATCCGACCCTCGGGCTACACCCAGCTGTTTCATCAACAGCACGAAACGGACCGAGTCCAGACCCAGCTCCCGAAGATCAGTGGCATCGCCGTCGAAAAGCTCCGATTCGGAGATGTACAGCACGTCACAGACGGCCGCCACGATCCGGTTCCGCACGTTGTCAGGCACGCGTCAGTGCCCCATTCATCGAGGCGGCCAATGCCGAACGCATGACCTTGCCGGACTTCGTCCGCGGGATATCTGCGACTACTGCGATGATCGACGGCCTGGCCATCGACTCGGATTCGTGGCGGTACGTGGCCGCGATCCGCCGCTTGAGCTCAACCGTGCCCAGTTCGTCAAGCTGCGCGGCCGGTACCACCGCCAAAC
>Ga0265327_10003849_pt1 | contig 13861 bp, 8 predicted proteins | sample 41621metaG_FD_202089 | JGI IMG/M metagenome (GOLD analysis project Ga0265327, IMG submission 202089) | Rhizosphere microbial communities from Carex aquatilis grown in University of Washington, Seatle, WA, United States - 4-16-21 metaG | ecosystem: Host-associated > Plants > Roots > Rhizosphere >... | reverse complement strand
CTGCCGCCGCTGGCACTGAAGGACCTCCTCTTCGAGTACGCGGCGACAAACGATCCGACGCTCGGGCTCTGTCAGGGATTGCACATTTCGGCAGACCTTGTGATCACAAACGGGCATTGGACAGGCGGGGGGTCTGCCGCTCCCACATCCGTGACATGCGGTACAACATCGCCGACCCGGACCACAACCTGTACTTCGAACGGAAGTTCGTGTCTCGCGTCCGTACTCATCACAATCACCCCGAATGGGTTCATCGGGCGGGGCTATCTCACGGGCTGGTCCGCGGGCCCCGTTCAGTTCACACCGACCACACTGGAGCTGACGATCACGAAGTCGGCGATCCAGGTCCATATTTCAGCCGGAGGGGACCTTCTCACACCCTTCACGTGGCCCAAGTACGGAAAGACATCGCCTGAGTGGTTCGGGGGCTCGATCACACTGACAGTGGGGACCGAGCGACTGCACTTGAAGGCGACCGGCGACATCGGGGGCCTTAACGGCACGATCACATCAACAGGCTCGCTCTCGACACTGGAGAACCCGTTCACCAACCTCGCCAGCTGGTTCACGACAACAGTCAAGGGCGCCCTCGAGACAGCTGGCACCCACATCAAGACGGCGATGACAACGGTCGGCACGACCGTAAAGGGCTGGTACACAACCTACATCGCGCCCAATGGTGACAAAGAGGCCAGCGCCATCCAGAACGCCTACAAGTTTTTTGGGAACACAGGTCCGCCGAACTGGGTGAAGGTCGAGTCAGTCATCAAGAGCATCTCAACAGCGATCTCGACATGGAACAGCGCAGTCTCGGATGCAACACTCACATTCCTGGCAATTACAGTGGGCCCGATCTTCAATGACGCGCTACACGGGATCCACGTGAACGGTTGGACAATCTGCGTCGCCGGCAAGTGCGCCACCATTATTCCGGGCTTCACAATTCCGGGTGTCTGTTCCTACGTGAGCACACTTGAAGGGTCGCCGCTCTGCACGGCTTCGACACCAGTGGCCGGTGCACAGCAAGAATTCGCCGACCCCTCAGTCAACTCCCACCTCACAAGTGCCACACTCTCGCTGCCTCCAGGGGCGTCGGACAAGACATTGGTGAAGAAAATCCACGCCGTCGACCCCCCGGGCACAACAGGCATCACGTGCGCGATGGCCACGGAAAACTACGCAACCGGGACCGAAAGCAACACCGACATCCAAGTGAAGACGTTGGGGAACACCGTGACGATCAGCGGCCCGAACCCCTCGACGCTTGGCAACTCCACCGACCAGACGTCGAACAACACGCAGCTGGGACAAGACACCCTGAACAGCCTGTACAGCGGAGTCAACCAGGGGACGTGTTCACCGCCCAGTGCACAAAAGACGATCCCCACCTTGAGCCTCGCATTGCTGCAGTCCAGGATCTACAAGGGCGGCACCGTGACATCGGTCGTCCACGCCGGGACAGGCATTACCTCGGTCACGATTACATGGGGCGACGGAGCGTCCACGCCGGCCACGTACACAGCCACGTCCAAGGTGTACCGCGCGTCGCACGTGTACACCGAAAAAGGCACATTCCTGGTCACGGCGTCGGCGGCCGTGAGCTCGGGAACAGCACCCGCGCCGGTGACCACACGCATCAACGTGTTCGACGCCCCACCAGATATCAGCAAGCTTACGGTGACCCCGTCGACAGCCGACGTGGAGCAGAACGTGAAGGTGACCGGCGAGCTGCTCAATCCAGCGCAGACCGGTACGCCGGTTTCCGCCACCATCACGTGGGGTGACGGAACCACGGGGTCGGCCACGGTGGCGTCGACAGGAGACTTTGCCTTCACACACACCTACGAGCGCCTCAGCCCGCCAGGCGCGCCCAGCGCGACAGAACCGATCTCTGTCGTACTGAGTGACACCGACGGCACAACGTCCAGTGCGACGGCGTCGGCCGACGTTCACGACGTGCCGCCGACGGGCTTGATATCGCCGACGAGCGGCGGCGTCGTATCGAGTCGCGGCACCGTTTTCACGCACGTCGGTACAGAAATCGACTGGACACCCGAGGTCACAGACGTCTCGCCCCAGCAGGGCTTCACATTCGCCTTCACCTGGAATGACGGGACGTCGATTACCCGGTCCACCGTGACAAGGCCGACACCCACCACGCCGAACGTCCAAGGGCAGTACACGTACCCAGTCGCGCTGCAGTCGGTGGCGCACACGTTCGCCAATGCATGTTCGTACACAGTGACGACGAGGGCAACGGATGCCGACTCCCTGTCGGCCTCGATGCAGACTCCGGTCATCGTGACCGCTCCGCTCCAGTTCACACCCCCGTCTCCGTCCGCCTTCTGGAAGCAACAGTTTTCGCCATCACCGAAGCCGCCGAAGCTGGCGAAGGGACACATCGGATCTGCGACGCTCGCGTGCTATCTGAAGGTCGCTCAGCGCTTGAGTCCCCAGCTGGCTCCGAATCTGACGCCAGCAGCCGCGCTTGCCATCTTGCAGCCGGCGCCACCCCCGCAGTCGCAGCCGCCCTCGCAGACTGCTCAGATGGCGGCACAGGTGCGCCAAAACTTGCTGACGGTCCTGCTCGATTTCGCCAACGGCAACTGGAACTGGACACAGGAGCTATCGATCAACGGTGGGCCCCATGGGCCGTACGAGGCATCGCTTCAGACCGTCGTTGGGACGGCAAACCAGGCACTGATCTCGAACACATTGAAGGCCATGCGGACATCGTTGAACGCGCTGCACCAGGTGCAGGCCCCGAAGCCACCGAACCAGTTGACGTGGTCACCCAGTTCGAACGGGATCCACAGTTTTGGAACGGTGGCGGACGGAAAGACGATGACTCAGACCTTCACCATTACTAACCGCGGGCCGGACGGCAAACTTCACCCGCTCCCCCCCGCACTGCCGGTCGAGCTAGCCGGATCCTCAGCCTTTCTCATCACTGCGAACACCTGCCCTTCTGCGCCCCCGCCCGGACCTCCGCCGCGCACGACATGCAAGGTGACCGTCCGCTTCGCTCCAACCGTGGACGATACGCCGTACAGCGCCACGTTGGTGGTGCTCGGAGGCACGCTTCCGCAAAAGGGTGGCCCACCACCGCCAATCGCAGCAACGCTCACAATCTCTGGTACCAGCGCTTGAGCCATCCGCGCTCGACACTGGGCGCGTCCCGCCACGGCAACTTGGGGCAAGGGGGTGATGGGACCGACGAGCGGATCTGTTGCTCCGGCGTGGCTAACGAAAATGGAGATCCAGTTCGTTTGCGTAGCGCAGACCAAGCCGCTCCCCGTTGGCGGCAATCCAGTTCGAAAGCACCACCGAGCCGGTGGCCGGTGCATCCGAGTCGGCGAGGCCATCGGCCATGCTTCGGTATTCGTCCTTGGTGAGAAGCACGTCGTGGAGGGCGGCACCGAGGATCTTGGACATACCAAGGAGAACTGGGGCCGGGAGTCCGACGATCCGGGCGTGGCTCCCGACCGCTTCGTGGATCTGTCGAACAAGCTCTACGAACGTTGGTCGATCGGGTCCCACCGCGTCCACAACCCGGTCGTCTGGCCATTGTGCTGCCTCGATGGCCAGTGATGCTAAGTCTTCGACGTGAATGGGTCTGATCCTGTAGTGACCGCCTTCACCGATCCCGAAAACCGGCATCTTTCGTAGGAGCCATGCAATGTTGTTGAGGAGAACTCCCTCTTCGTCAAACAGCACGGAAGGACGCAGTACCGCGTAAGGGAGGCCCACCTCAGCCAGAGCCCGTTCGACCAGCGCCTTTCCCTGGAAGTACGGGTAGGGCGAGTCGCCCGAGGGATGGAGGATCGAGACGTGGACGATCTTGTGCACGCCGGCCCTGCGGGCAGCGTGGAAGAGGGCTCGGGAGTTCTCCACGGCCACGGCGTGGTCGGTTCTCCCGTGGGCGAAGCGGACCCAGTACGTGTTGTAGAGGGTCGTAACACCTTCAAGTGAGGAGGCGAGCCCGGGCAGATCGTCAAAATCGAGCGCCCTGACGTCGATTTCAGTTGTCCCGTGGCTCCGCTCGGGATGTCCCGTGAGGGTGCGCACCCGGCGACCGTTTGCCCGGAGGTGTCGGGCGATGGCCCGACCCGAGTAGCTGAACGCTCCGGTGACCACGTCAGCCCCGGTATCGGGGCCGCGGTGGTCTTCCGCGCCTGTTGCGGTGAAGGGTGCGGGCTGGGTGACTGGGCTCATGGCTGGTCCTTTCCTTCGTCTTCGAGAGCTGGTGGACTGCCGATGATCAGATCGGCGAACGATGCCAGTTGGCTCGCACGCTTGAATATCCCCAGGGCAGCCTGGCGATCCCCGTCGAGATGGGAGAGGAGTTCGAGTCCCAAGTAGAGGGCCACGATGGCATGGGCGATTTCGCCAGGGGGCACGATGGCGGCCATTGGTGAATCGTCGACCACGGACTTGAGAGCGTTCTCAGCGAAGTCAGTCCACGGTGCCACTCGGGCCATGACCTCGGTGCCCAAACCAGGGGTCGACGAAGCTCCGGCGATCATCTCGACCAAGAGGGCAGCGTCTCCGTTATCCAGGTCTTCCTGGAAGATCCGGGCGGCCAACTCAACCAAGTCACTCGGCCTGCGCACTTCGGCCAATGCGGCCGAATAACGCTCCCGGCGTTCGCTGCTCACATCGTCGAGCGCCGCAAGCAGCAGGTTCATCACCGACCCGAAGTGATAAAAGACCAACCCCTGATTGCAGCCGGCCCGTGCCGCGATGTTTCGAGCCGTCGCAGCAGAGAACCCTTCGAAGCGGAGGATCTCTTTTGCTGCATCGGTCAATGCCCGGCGGGTGTCCACCGCCCTTGCGCTTGGTCGGCTCTTGCTGGCCGTCTTCGCCATCGCGAGTCCTTTGTTGAGCATTTAACTTGAGCAACTGCTCAAACTCTAACTCAACCCGGTGAAGTAGGCCATTCCGAACGGTCGGGTGGCGCTTGGCCTCGGGCGTTGACGTTTTCAAGCGCGGAAGGCTGTCCCATAGGGCTCGACCGGGGCGCCCCATGGGCGACACCCCAGTGGGAAGCGGGTCACGCCTTGGCGTCGAGTCCCTATCGCCCGTTGCGTTCGCGGTGGCTGCACCCGGGCCAGCAGCACGGGCGACGCATGCCGTCCTCCAGCTCCTCTTTGGTCCGGCGGATGCGACGCTCTCGCGTTACCTGTTGTTTGGCATCCTCGACCCAACAGATGAACTCGTTGCGGGCGAGCGGGGTGATGTCATGCCACCTGTCGAGCGCCACTGGGTGAGCCAGCAGCGTCTTGCGCAGGTCCGCGGGGAGCTTGTGAACGGCTCCCCCCGGCACTCGGCTACTGCTCACCTGGCCAGGGTAGGTGGGGCTCCCTCTATGACCGGGCCTTCGGGGATGCGTCGGCCGTCGAAATCGCCGCCGGGATTGACCGCCCGACGGCCGTCGACGTTGACATCGCTGAAATTCAGGGGTGTGGGTGGGACCCCTCAGCCGTGCAGAATTGCGAGGCACCGTCCGTGCAGTGCGGCTCGGCCAGGTCGAGGCCGGCCGGCAGGCCTTCCCCGTGGAAGAGGCCGGCCGCGCCTGACGAGCTCGACAGGGCGTCGGCGGCGAGGACGATGGCCGCCGCGGTGTAGGTGGTCCGCTCGGATCCGGGGAAGGAGACCTGCTCGGGGTAGACCATGCCGGTCCAGTAGGAGCCGTCGTGGAGGCGAAGGCCCTGGGCGTCGGTGAAGAGCCGCAGCGCGCTGTCGTTGAGGCCGAGGGCGTCGAGGGCCAGTACGCACTCCGCCGTCTCGGCTGCGGTTACCCAGTCGTTGGTGGAGACGCAGCGCACCCCGAGGCCGTCCATGACGAAGGTGTCCCAGTACTCGTCGATGCGGGCCAGGCCCGGCTCACCCTCGAGGGCGCCCGAGAGCATCGGGTAGTACCAGTCCATGGCGAACTCGTGCTTGGGGGCGAAGGCCCCGGGGTGGTGGGCGACGGCGTGGCCCAGCCGGCCCGCAGCCAGCTCCCAGTCGGGCCGGTCCTTGCCCAGCCGCTCAGCCACCGCCACCCCGCACCGCAGCGAGTGGTAGATGGAGGAGGAGCCCGTGAGGAGGGCGTAGCCCTCGGGGCGCCCGGCCGGGTCGAGCGACCACCGCACCGAGCCGTCGGGCTGCTGCCAGCGCAAGACGAAGTCGAGCGCCTTCTCCATCACCGGCCACAGACGGCGGAGCAGGTCGTGCTCACCGGTCACCAGGTGGTGGTGGTAGAGGCCGGCGGCCAGGTAGGCGCAGACGTTGGTGTCGAGGCGAGGGTCTTTTACCCCTTCGGCCAGGTAATAGTTGAACCAGCTGCCGTCGGCCAGCTGGATATCGGCCAGCCAGAGGTAGGCCCGCTCGGCCTCGGCGTGCAGGCCGCACACCGACAGCGCCATGGCCGCCTCGACGTGGTTCCACGGGTCGCAGTGGCCGCCCTCGAACCACGGGATCATCCCGTCGGGTCGCTGCACCTCGGCGATGCTGTGGGCCGTAGCCAGCACCTCTGAGGCGGTGAGGACACCGGGCACCTCGGGGATGGCGACGGAACTGGCCTGCTCGGTGGTCATGCCGCCTCCTCGTGTCGTGACGGCGCGCGGTCTGTCGTGCCGGGATCGCCGGTGCCCTTCGGGATGATGTGGGGCTTGCGCAGGTACACGACCAGGCTCTTGCCGATGAGCGGGCTCAGCAGCCGGTCAGCCGTACGGGTGAGGCGCGGCCCCTTCACGATGTCCCAGACGAGCAGTCGGTGGTAGGCCGAGACGGCGGGGTTGGCGTCGTTGGTCGGCCCCACCAGGCACCGCAGCCACCAGTAGGGGGCGTGCAGACCGTGGGCGTGGTGGCTCCCCATCGGGTCCAGCCCCGTCGAGGTGAGCCGCTGGCGCAGGGTCGAGCGGCGGTAGATGCGGACGTGGCCGCCGGGAACGTCGTGGTACTCGTCCGAGAGCGCCCAGTTCACGAACTCGGGCCCGCAGCGCGGCACGGTGACGGCCATCGTCCCCCCGGGGCGCAGGACCCGGGCCAGTTCGGCCATGGCGTCGGTGTCGTCGGGGATGTGTTCGAGCACCTCGGAGGCGATGACCCGATCGAAGGTGCCGTCGGCGAAGGGCAGGTGCAAGGCGTCGCCCTGGACGGCGCCGACGCGTGCCGTCTCGGCGTCGAGCTCCCCGGCGTCGGCCATGGCCCCGAAGGTGTCGCGCACCCCGGTCACCTCGTCGGGCCCGGCGTCGAGGGCCACGACCGCCGCGCCGCGCCGGGCCGCCTCGAAGGCGTGGCGGCCGAAGCCGCAGCCCAGGTCCAACAGCTTGTCCCCGGCGCGCACCCCGAGCCGGTCGTAGTCGACGGTCAGCACGATGCACCTCGCGCCGTGCTGGCAGGAGCGGCAAAGCGCGGGGCTCCGGGGAGGGGCTTGCCCTCCATGAGGGCGGCATAGCAACGCGCCGTGCCCTCGGCCGTGACCTTCCAGGTGAACCGGTTGAGCACGCGCTGTCGGCCGGCCTCGGCGAGGCGGGCCCGCAGCGCTGGGTCGTCAAGGAGCCGCGAGATCCCCATGGCCAGGGCACCGGGGTCGTTGGGCGCGACCAGTAACCCCGTCTCGCCGTCGCGACCGACCACCTCGGGGAGCGCCCCGCCGGTGGTGGCCACCACCGGCGCGCCGCAGGCCATGGCCTCGACCGCCGGCAGCGAAAACCCCTCGTAGAGGGAGGGGACCACCGCCACCTGGGCATGGGCGTACTCGGAGGCCAGCTCGGCGTCGCTGATGCCGCTGACGCACCGCACAGCGCCCTGAAGGCCCAGCCGCTCGATGGCCCGGTCGACCCGCCCGCCCGGGCGGGGCCGGCCGACGACCACCAGTTCCACCTCCCGCTCGGTGCGGAGCTTGGCCACCGCCTCGAGCAGGGGCACTAGACCCTTCATGGGCACGTCGCTCGAGGACGTCACCATGAGCCGACCGGGCACCGGGGTGACCTCGGGGGCGGGTCGGAAGACCTCGTGGTCGACCCCCACCGGGACGACCGTCATACGTGCAGAGTCCACGCCCATCTGAGCGGCGATGTCGGTCCGGGAGGATTCCGACACCGTCACGATGGCCGGAAGCGCTCGAGCCACCCGCACCTGCATCCGCAGGAAGCCGAACCACCGCCGGGTGGTGAAGTTCTGCCAGGGGTTGGTGGTGTGATCGAGGGCGAGCTGACGGTCGACGGTGATGGGGTGGTGAAGGGTGGTGAGGAGCGGCCAACCGTCCTGGACCATGCCGAGCATGCCCGAGCCGAGGCATTGGTTGTCGTGGACGAGATCGAAGTCATTACGGCGCGCCGCCAGGAGGCGACGGGCCCGCAGCGAGTAGGCCCAAGGCTCCCCGAAGCCCGCCGTGCACATGACGGCGAACTCCAGAGCGTCGAGACGGTCGGAGAACTCCCGGTAGTGCGGCACCCGGAAGGGGTCGGGCTCGCGATAGAGGTCGAGCCCGGGGACGGGCGTGAACCCCACGCCGTCGTCCACCTCGGGCCAGGGCTGGCCCGAGAAGACCTCGACCGAGTGGCCGAGCTCGAGCAGCTCGCGGGTGAGGTGGCGGGTGTAGACCCCTTGGCCACCGCAGCGGGGGTTGCCCCGGTAGATGAGGAAGGCGACGCGCAGGCCGCCAGGCTCGGGGGGTGCCGCGGGGATCGCCGGGGGCACTTCGATGGTGGTCGAGTGCTCCCAGGACGCCTTCATTTTCCGCCAGTGGTGGCGCGGCGACTTAGCCATCCACCGCTCCGGCCCCTGGCACCATGACCCGACAGCCTCCCCCGACCTGCAGGTCCTGCGCAAACAGGACCGATGCGACGCTCACCGGAGGCCGAACCAGCCGAGGATCGCCACCACCACGTAGGCCGCGGCCACGACGGCGACGGCCCCGATGGCGATCCCCCCCACCCAGCGGGCCACCGGACCGTTGGCGGCGGGGCCGAGCAGGCTCTTTCGGTTGGCCAGGACCAGGATGAACAGGAGAGTGATGGGGGTGATCACGCCCTCGAGCACCTGGGTGTTCACGATGAGGTGGATGAGGTTCCCGGGGATGAGCACCACCGAGGCCCCGATCAGGATCTGGGCGGTGAACAGGCCGAGGAAGAGGGGCGCCTGGCGGAAGCTCCTCGACACCGACCGCTCCACCCCGACCGCCTCGGCCACGGCATAGGAGGTGGAGAGGGGGACGACGGCCGCGGCCAGGGCGGCCGCGCCCAGGAGGCCCAGCCCGAAGAGGACCTCGGCCGCGGAACCCGCCACGGGGCGCAGGGCGTGGGCCGCCTCTTCGGCGGAGTTGAGCGCCCCGTGGCCGGCCAGGACGGCGGCGGTGGCGATGATGATCGAAATGGAAACGATCGAGGCCAAGACCGCGCCGCCGATGGCGTCGGCCCGCTCGTACTTGAAGTCCTCTGGACCAATCCCCTTGTCGACCACTGCGCCCGCCTCGTAGAGCTGGATGTAGGGGGTGATGGTGGTGCCGATGAGGGCCACCACCAGGAGCAGAAACGGGTAGGAGAGCTCGAAGTGCGGCCAGGCGGCCTGGGCGAACACCTGTGACCAGTTGGGGTGGCCCAGGATGGCGGCGATCGGGTACGTGATGAACACCAGGGTCAGCAGGATGAAGATCCGCTCGGCGTAGCGGTAGCTGCCGAAGAGCACCAGCGCCCAGATGGCCACGGCGGCGATGGGGACCGAGAGGTAGCGCGAGACCCCAAAGAGGTCGAAGGCGGTGGCGATGCCGGCGAACTCGGTCACCACCAGGCCCACGTTGGCCACGGCGAAGGCCGAGATGGCGAAGGCCGTGAGGCGCAGCGGGAACTGTTCGCGAATGAGGGCGGCCAACCCCTTGCCGGTGTGGACGGCCAGGCGGGCCACCATCTCTTGGACGATGACGTAGGTGATGGCCACGAGCACCATGAGGAACAGGGTGCGGTAGCCGAACTGCGAGCCGGCCGAGGCGTAGGTGGCCACCCCGCCGGCGTCGTTGCCGGCAGCCGCGGCGATCAGACCCGGGCCGACGGCGGCCAGGTAGACGAAGAGCGGCAGGCGGCGGATCCGCTTGGCGGCCGCGACGGGGGCGGCGTCGCGTGGCGTGGCCATGGCCCTACTCGAACAGCTGGGGGAAGTGGAAGCGGCCCCTGGTCGAGACGAGCGCGTCCAGCATGTCGTCGGCCAGGATCCGTCCGATCGGCCGTCCCTCGTCCACCACCAGCAGGGAGTGGCGCCGCGACTGGATGAGGCGCTCGGACACCTCGGTGGCCCGGGCCTCCGGTCCCACGGTGACGGGCTCTTCGTCCTCGAGCAGCTGGCCCACCCGCACCTCGGCGTCGGAGCGGAGCGCCAACAGCAATGTAAGGAGGGGGAGGTCCCCGACCAAGAGCCCGTCATCGTCGACCACCGCCACGGCGTCGAGGTCGAGGTCGTGGGCGCGGGCATCGGCCAGCCTCCCGGCGACCTCGCCGGCGCTGTCGCCGGTGTCGGCCAGGACCAGGGCCGTGGTCATGAACCCGCCCGCCTCGTCCTCGGGGTAGGCGAGCAACTTGATCAGACGGGCCGCCGGGGCTGCCGGCATGCGCCCGAGCAGCGACACTCGTTCGTCCTCGTCCAGGTCACGCAGGGCGTCGACCGCCTCGTCGGGCTCCATCTTGGCCAGCAGGTCGGCGGCGGTCTGGGGCTCGGACTCGCGCAGGAGCCGGGTGAGGTCCTCGGCCTCCATCTCCTCCAGCGCGTCGGCCGCCTCGTCGGCAGAGAGCGCCGCCAAGAGCTCCTGGCGCTCGGGCCGGCGCAGCTCCTCGAGCAGGTCGGCCAGCTCGCCCGGCCGCAGCCGGTGGAGGCCCTCGTGCGACGATCGCAGCCGGACCTCCAGCGCTCCCTGGGAGGTGTCGCCGAAGGGCTGGATGGCGGCCCAGTCGATCACGCGGTCGGGGGTGGGACGGGTCCGCCAACGCCGCGGGCCGAGCCGACGCAGGAGGGACGACGGGCTGACGTCCACTCCCACCAGGCGGACCCGCCCCAGCACCGGAGCCAGGTAGAGGTCAGCTGCCCGGATGACCTGCTTGTCGTCGACGTCGACCAGCTGGTGGTCGAGCACGTCGCGCCCCAGCATCACCTCGCCGGGTCGGCGGGAGAAGTCGCGTAGGTCAAGCCGCGCCGAGCGCAGCACCACCTGGGCGTGCTCGAACTGTTCAACGGCGGTGGCGTCGACGAACGCCAGTCGTCGACCGACCCGCACCACCAGTCCGGTGATCGGCGGGTAGGTCTGGCCGTCCGACCAGCGCGCCACCACATCGACCAGCTGGCCGATCTCGTCACCGGACTGATTGCGTACCGGGCGGCCGATGACCCCGGCCACCGAGACGATGGCCGCGCGCACGGTGGCGGCGGCCAGCAGTCGCTCGGAGCGATGCCGTCGGGCATCCGCCCGACGGAGGGGCATGTGGAGCGAACGGCCACCGGTGGTGCGCGTCAGTGATCCGACTGCGGACGCGCCGGACTGGGGGTCGGTGCCGACGGGCTCGTCGGCCCGCCGGGGGCGCTGGAGAATTCGTGCCATCGGTCCTCGGTTCTGTGCTCGCCGGGCTGGGCCCGGATCGGATCGCCGGTGGCGCGTCCCGGGCAGGGCGCGGGCGCGCGACGGCAGTGCAGGGAACCGGCCCACTGATCGATCGCTCCGCGGCTCGGGCCGCGCCCGTGCACCCGCGCGAGGACGGGCTCAGGGGAGACGAGGCGGCACGGACGGGAGCTGCGGTGGGCCGCCGGGTCTACTGGGGGGTTCGCCCCGTTTCATCGGCCGCACCTCCTTCACGCTCGGCCCACTTCGGGGCACGCCGTCAGCCGTTGAGTGCCATTGTACCTGGCCAGTGGGGTCGCTCCCAGCGGCGAGGGCCGAAGACGCGACGGCTAGGGTCGGTCGAGTATGGACCTCACCTACCCCCCCGAGGCCGAGGCGTTCCGGGCCGAGATCCGCTCCTGGCTCGAGGACCACCTGCCGGAGGGGTGGGGTACGGCGGAGTTCTCCATGACGCCCGAGGAGCGCCGGAAGTTCAACGAACACTGGAACGAGACGCTCCACGACGGCGGGTGGATCTGCGCCAGCTGGCCCACCGAGTACGGAGGGAAGGGCCTCTCGCTCCTGGAGCAAGTGGTGCTGAACGAGGAGTTCGCCCGCGTCCAAGCACCGCTGCGGGCCGACTTCTTCGGCGACACCCTGGTCGGCCCGACGCTCCTGCAGTGGGGCACCGAGGAACAGAAGCAATCGTTCATCCCCCGCATCCTCCAGGGGACCATCTCGTGGTGCCAGGGCTTCTCCGAGCCCGACGCCGGCAGCGATCTGGCGTCACTCAAGACCAGGGCAGAGCTTGACGGCGACGAGTGGGTGATCAGCGGGCAGAAGGTCTGGACCACCCAAGCCCAGTACGCCGACTACATCTTCCTGCTCGCCCGCACCGACCCCGAGGCGCCCAAGCACGCCGGCATCTCCTACCTCCTCGTCCCCATGAAGCAATCCGGCGTCGAGGTGCGCCCCATCGAACAGGTCGACGGGTCGTCGGAGTTCAACGAGGTCTTCTTCTCGGGCGCCAGGTGCCCGACGGAAAACGTCGTGGGCGGGGTCAACAACGGGTGGAAGGTGGCCATGACGACCCTCGGCTTCGAGCGCGGCTCCTCGGCCACGACGGGGCATCGGCGGTTCGCCCGCGAGCTCGACGCCGTGCTGGCCGAGGCCCGCCGACGGGGGAAGGACTCCGACCCGCTCGTCCGCCAGCGGCTGGCCCGGGCCTGGTCGAACATCAAGATCATGGAGATCAATGGCTACCGGACCCTCACCGACGCGCTCCACGGCACCCACCACACCGCCGCCCTGGGCGCGTGCAACAAGATGTTCTGGTCCGAGACCCACCAGCAGACGATGGACCTGGCCATGGACATCCTCGGCCCCGAGGCCCAGGTGCTGACCGGCGGCCCGGGTGGCGGCGAGATGGTCCCCGGCGTCCATCGAGGGCGGCCCAGCTACCCGGTCGGCGACCTGCAGGCGTCGTTCTTCTTCTCGCGCTCGGAGACGATCTGGGGAGGCACGGCCCAGATTCAGCGCAACATCGTGGGCGAGCGAGTGCTCGGGCTGCCCAAGGAGCCCAAGCCCTGACGGTCGCGGCCGGCGGCCCGGCGGAGCTGATGAGCTAGTGAGCGAGCTCGAGACCTCCGCCGAGGCCACAGACGGCCTGGCTTTCGGAACGCCCCGGGCGCGCTGGGTGATCGCCGCCGCCGTGCTCGGCAGCGGCGTCGCCGCCATCGACGCCACCGTGGTGGGCATCGCCCTCCCGCCCATCAGCCGCTCGTTCCACGCCTCGCTCGGCGCCCTGCAGTGGGTGGTCACGGGTTACTCGCTCACCCTGGCTGCCTTCCTCCTCCTGGGCGGCTCGTTGGGCGACCGGTTCGGTCGCCGTCGGATCTTCCTGATCGGGACGATCTGGTTCGTCGTGGCCTCGATCGCCTGCGGGTTGGCGCCCTCGGCGCCGGCGCTGATCGTCGCCCGCATTCTCCAGGGTGTGGGCGGAGCATTGCTCACCCCGGCCAGCCTGGCCATCATCGAGGCGGCCTTCCGCCCCGACGACCGCTCCCGCGCCATCGGCGCCTGGGCGGCCCTGGGTGCGCTGGCCACCGCGGCGGGGCCGCTCGTCGGCGGCTACCTCATCTCGGTCGGCTCTTGGCGGTGGGTGTTCTTCATCAACGTGCCGGTGGTGGCCGCCGTGCTGGCCATCACCGTTCGGCACGTGCCCGAGTCGCGCGACCCTTCGGCCACCGGTCCGGTCGATGTCGGTGGTGCCACCTTGGCCGTTGTCTTCCT
>Ga0265327_10003848_pt1 | contig 13863 bp, 9 predicted proteins | sample 41621metaG_FD_202089 | JGI IMG/M metagenome (GOLD analysis project Ga0265327, IMG submission 202089) | Rhizosphere microbial communities from Carex aquatilis grown in University of Washington, Seatle, WA, United States - 4-16-21 metaG | ecosystem: Host-associated > Plants > Roots > Rhizosphere >... | reverse complement strand
CCTCTTCGGCGGAGCGTGTTACGCCGATCGCCGCCTGGCGTTCCTGATGCCCCTGGGCGCGCTCGCCCTGGGTGACCTCGCCACGGGCCTGCACCTGCTTATGCCCGCAGTCTATGGCAGCTTTGCCATCAACGTGCTGCTCGGCCGGTGGCTGCGTCCACGCCGGACAATGGCCATGACGGCGGCCGTCATGCTAGCCGGTGCGATCCAGTTCTTTCTCGTCACGAACCTGGCCACCTGGTGGGTCTATTGGCCACATACCCTCGCCGGACTGACAGAGTGTTTTGTGGCGGCCATTCCCTATTTCCAGAACACACTGGCGGGCGACATCTGCTTTACCGCACTGCTGTTCGGCGGACTATCGCTTGCCGAATGGAAACTTCCCGCGGCACGTGAACCTGGCTGGCAACCTGCAGTGGCCTGAACAACAGGAGCTTCTTGTGAAGATCGTTTCGCTGCTGCCAAGCGCCACGGAAATCGTGTGCGAACTGGGACTCGGTTCGCAACTGGTGGGGGTGACTCACGAGTGTGACTATCCCCCGTTCGTTCAATCGCTTCCCAAGGTGACGGGGACTCTGATCCCGCACGACGCCAGCAGCCGCGAGATCGATCTCCTGGTCCGGGAACGACTGAAGACCCAGCGAGCGCTCTATCACCTGGACCTGCCGACGCTACAGCAACTGGAACCCGAACTGCTGGTGACCCAGGCCCTCTGCGACGTCTGTGCCGTGGCCGAGGCCGAGGTCAACGCGGCGGCCTGCTCGCTTCCCAGTCATCCCCGCGTCGTCAACCTGGAGCCGATGCGGTTGTCCGAGGTGTTTGATTGCATTCGGATGGTCGGTGACGCGGCCGGCATCCCGGATCACGCGAAAGCGGTCATCGCCGCGCTGCAGGCTCGAGTGGATCGCATCGTCGAGAGAAATCAGCAACTGACCGAGCGTCCGCGTGTCGTGCTGTTGGAATGGATTGATCCCCCCTTCAGTTCGGGTCACTGGTCGCCAGAACTGGTCCGATTGGCAGGGGGAGTGGAAGGGATCGGGCTGGAAGGAGAGCGATCGCGGACGACCCCCTGGGACGAGATCGTTCAGTTTAATCCTCAGTATCTGATCGTTGCCTGCTGCGGGTTCACCGTGGAACGCACGCTGATCGACCTTCCAATCCTGGAGCGTTATCCGGGCTTTCATGACCTGAGCTGCGTGCGCAACAACCAGGTCTTTGTTATCGACGGCAATTCGTACTTCAGCCGACCGGGACCTCGACTGGTGGAAAGCCTGGAACTGCTGGCTCATCTACTGCATCCGCAGCTTCATCCGCTGCCGCCGGAAGTGTCGCCATTCGTGAACCCACGGTTCCAGAAACTCCTTTGACGGACACCCCATCGTCAGTGCTTGGGATTGTCCAACTGATCCAGCAGGGCCTTGATCCCCGCCCTGGCGACTTCGGCATCCTGCTCACCGGTTCCTCCGCCGACCCCGACCCCGCCGATGACCTGTCCGTCGACGAGGATGGGGACGCCTCCCTTGAGCGTCGTCAGCTTTCCGCCGCTGGCGGCAGCGGCATTTTGCAGACTCAGGTTGAGTAGCAGATCAGGCTCCCCCTTGGGGGGGAGTGGCCCCGTCTCCTGGCGAAACGTCGCGGCGGTTGACGCCTTGGTGATCGCAGTGGCCACACTGGCGGGACGGGCGCCGTCCATCCGTGCGAATGCCAGTAAGTGACCGCCGTCATCCACGATGGCGATATTCACTTTCAGCCCCATCACAGCCGCCTGTTGCCGGGCGGCAGCGAGCACGACCTCCGCGCCCCTCAGGTTCAATTGCACGCGATTCTTCGTCACCAGCGGAGGGGTTTTGTCATCGGCCTGACAGGGAAGCGATAGACGCAGGGAGGTGGCGAGTAACGTGACGAACAGGAATCGAGACATGGAATTCCTCGGCAGATCAGTTCTTTCGGAGAGGCTGCATGAGACGCAGTTGAAATTATCACAATCCATGGAACGACGTGCCACTGGTTGACCATCCGCGGTCAATTGGTGGCTTTTTTTGTGTGATGCACGGGCTGAGTCGTGATTCGGATTCCCCTGGCCACGAATGTGGCGCTTGGCCGGAAGCTGGTACCGCAAGGCTCCTCACGCAGTGCGGTAAGAGTGAGTTTATTTCATAACACCTCCTGCAAACTCAACGCATTCCACCGCATCACATTCATCTCAACTACATACACAGTGGAAAAACCAACAATTAATAAACATTGGTCCGGGCAATCAAGGGCATGTCGTGTCACAATTGACTTTAAGTAACGCACTCAATAGTCTCATTAAGGCGCATATCTCAGCGCGTTCGCACGACTCCTTTCCCCCGCATCAGGAGCATCTCATGGCGACGGCCCTCAATTTGACACTGCGATTGAAGCAGGATGCAGCGACTCAGGCCGCATTGGCCCAGGTAAAGGCGGCGTTTGCCGAGCATATTCAGCCGGCCATCGACGCGGCGCTGATGAAGTCCGAGATCGTGCACTTTGCGCGGGTTGTGGTCATTGATGACAAATACATCCAGGTCCTGACCGAGTTCGACGGGTCAAAACAGGTCTACACGACCTTCTTTCTGCGAGCGCTGCCGGAAGTGTTCAAAACCATTTTCAGCCTGGCTGAAGACGTTCCGCCGTGGGAGGAATTGCAGGACGAAGACAAGTTCTACGAAGTGGCCAGCAACTACAACGTTCGCGCCCTGGGAACCAAGGAGGATGACGACAAGGCGGGATACCTGTTTCAGGCCCTGGGAAATACCACGGTCAAAGAGATCCGCGCCGCCCTCGCCAAGTAACTTGCCCAGTGCCGATCCAGGAACGCCATCTCACCGGTCACGGCCCCGCGAGAGATCCCTCGCGGGGCAGCCGCTTCGCCGCTTCAGAGGTTTGATTCATGTCGCCAGAATTGTCGGATATTCAGGGACTGATTCACCATCACTACGGCTATCCCAAGCTGCGGCATCTGCTCTTCAAGATTGGCAGTCCCGCAAGTGGACGGCAACTGTTGAAGTTCCTGGCTCCCAGGGTTACTCATGCCGCGATGAATCTGGATCCCGGGCCAGATGTCCTGTTGAATGTCGGAATCACATTCGCGGGACTCCAATCCCTGAAGTTGGATTTGGATCTGCTCGCCTGCTTTCCGATCGATTTCAAAGAGGCCCCCGATTCAACCGTCATGGGAGATGTCGGCGCCAGTCATCCCGATCGCTGGTGGAAGGGGTTCACGGATGCCAACCTTGTTGTCCACCTTTTCGCGCGATCGACCGAGACACTCGAAGCGATCACCAGCGAGGTTCGCGAGGCGGCGGCTGGCAATACTGAGATTCTGCCGACAAGTGCCGGGGGACCGATTGAAGGAGGAATGCTGGGGACCATCCGGGGTGAACTTCATTTTGGTTATCGAGACGGCATTTCCCACCCTGATGTCCGCTGGAGCGACGATCCGGGAAGTCCCGGATCGATTGATTACCGGAATTTTCTGCTGGGGTATTCGACTCCTCAGATCCCCTCGTCCCCCAAGGTGTTTGCATCTGTCCCGGCGTCGGCCCGGGCCACGGGCCTGGCCAGGAATGGCAGCTACTCGGTCTTTCGCGTGTTGATCCAGAACGTCGCCGCGTTCAACCAGTTCCTTGCCGCGGAAGGCCCCAGGGCGTTCCCGGAGCTGCCGCCGACGGATGCTCAGGAATTGCTGGCCGCCAAGTTGATGGGACGGTGGAGAGACGGAACTCCGCTGATCCGGTCCCCGGTGGCTCCTGACATTGCGTTCGCAAACGACAATTCCTTCAACTACTCACAGGATGCGGCCGGACTGCGCTGTCCAATCTCGGCTCATATTCGCGTGACCAATCCGCGCGACCAGGCACTCGATCCGCCGCCCAAGGTGATCGGTGTTCCCCAGGTGATTCGCCGTGGTGCTCCGTTTGGAACGAAGCTCGAAGGGACAGTGGATGACAATCAGGAGCGAGGATTGGCGGGACTTTTTATCTGCTCCAGCATCACTCGACAGTTCTACACGCTGATGGAATGGATGAAGGAAAACAGCTTCAGTCCCAGCTTTCAGGATCCACGGGCCCAGGATCCGCTCGCCAACCACGAAGTGCCATCCGCCTCCAAAGAGTTTCTGATCCCCACGGAGTCAGGAGTCCGATCGGTGACTCTTCCGAATATGGTCACCACGCGCGGAACCGCGTTCTTTCTGCTCCCCAGCCTGACGGCCATCAACCGGCTGGCAGGAGATGATCGGATCTGATCATGGCGAATGCGCCTGTGAAGACTTTCGGTTTCCAGAGGCGTCGTGGATGGTACCGTGCTACCGTGCTACAGTATGAGGTCTACGACTGGAGTGCTGCACTTTCCGGCCGTCCGCATGTCATCATGGGTATGACTCACTGAGCGGTGTTCGACCAGGCATTCGAAAGATCAGAATGGAATCCAGCGAGTTTTTTCAGGCGTCCGTTGTGGATGGCGACATCCTGAGCATCGTGTTGCGCGGCGACCTCAACTCGGCATCGACGCCGGAGTTCGAAAACCTGGTCCAACAGCATCTGGATGCCGGATTCAACAAGATCATTATCGACTGCCAGTACATGGGATATGTCTCCAGCCTCGGCATCGGGTCACTCGTCGCCCTGCAAACTCGACTGCGCCGAAAAGGGGGAGCGGTGAAGCTGTGTGCAATCCAGGGCACGGTGATGCAGGTCCTGAAGCTGGTCCGCCTGGACAGTGTGCTCGACATCTACGGCGACCGCGAATTCGCTCGCAAGTCGTTCTACGAGTGATCTGAATTCGCCCTGCCGCGCCTGGCAATGTCGTCTTGACGGACAATCCCACGGCCGTTCATCGATTTCACGCAGTAGAACCGAACTGCGAACTGCGGACAAATCGGTATTTCCCGGAACAAACCGTGCGTGACCGGGGCCGCTCAGTACCCACGATCAAGCTGCCCCGCTGTTGGAATTAAATTCTCCGAGAAGCATCTCGACGGGGACTCCCTGGCACTGTGGTACCCCCCCCTGCACCGCCCTACACCGTGGCGCCTGTCATTGGGAAAGTTTCTTCCCGTCGGCGGACACTCAAACTCATCCCGGCCGGCGCCGTTCGACCGAGTCTTCGTCCCACAGAATTCCAATATGTTCGGAAGTATCAACCTTTCCGCCGGCAGGGTCGTTAAAGGCGGAATTGCTGGCGCTTCCGGCATCCTGATTCCGGTCGCCTGCAAATGATTCCGTTTTGCAACATGCCATTTTGTGACCTAGGTTTTTGATGGACCGCTGTCGGGTTGTCGGTTTCCTCGATCGAACCCTTCGAGTGGAAGCGTAAGTCAAAGGAGTCTCTTTCAAGATGGCTGCACCTGGTTATTCCCCTACACGTGGGCGCGGCGCCGCGTCGGAACTGGATTTTGAAAGCCTGAAGCGTCTGATTCATGGGAAGCTGGTCGAAAAGCTGGACCTGTCGCGCTTGGGCGATCTGCAGGGCGAAACCCTGCGTCGTGAAATCCGACTGGTCGTCGAACACCTTTGCGACACCGAAAACCCCCTGCTCAACCGCTCGGAGCGGGAACGGCTGGTTGAAGAAGTTCTGGATGAGACCTTCGGTTACGGACCGCTCGAAATCCTGCTCAAAGAACAGGGTGTCGCGGATATCATGATCAACGGCCCCAAGAACGTGTTCATTGAAAAGAACGGTCGCATTCAGAAGTCGGAAGTGACCTTTCGCGACAATGCGCACCTGATGCAGATCCTGGACCGGATCGTGTCCCGTGTCGGTCGCCGGATCGACGAAACGTCGCCAATGGTCGATGCTCGACTGGCCGATGGTTCGCGTGTGAACGCGATCATTCCGCCACTGGCGCTGGACGGGCCGTCACTCACCATTCGCCGGTTTGGTTCCAAGCCGCTTGGCCTGGAGGACCTGCTCAGATTCGGTGCGTTCACGCCCGAGATTGCTCTGCTGCTGGAAGGTGCGATCAAGGCTCGATTGAACATCATCATCAGCGGCGGGACCGGTTCCGGGAAGACGACATTGCTGAACACGCTGTCGAGTTTCATTCAGAACGATCATCGCGTGATCACGATTGAAGACGCGGCCGAACTGCAGTTGCAGCAGCCTCACGTTTTGCGGCTGGAAACCCGGCCGGCGAATATTGAAGGTAAGGGACGTGTCACGGCGACCGACCTGGTGAAGAACGCCCTGCGTATGCGTCCCGACCGGATCGTCATCGGCGAATGCCGCGGCGCCGAGTCGCTGGACATGCTGCAGGCGATGAACACCGGTCACGAAGGTTCGATGACCACGATCCACGCCAACACCCCGCGCGACGCGGTTTCGCGACTGGAGACCATGATCACGATGGGGGGAGTGGAACTTCCCCTTCGCGCCCTGCGGCAGCAGTTTGCCGCGGCGGTGGACATGATCGTTCAGGTTCAGCGATTGCAGGGGGGGCCGCGTCGACTGACGTACATCACCGAGGTCCAGAACATGGAGCAGGATCAGATCGTGATGCAGGACATTTTCGTCTTCAAGCAGGATGGAATCGACGAACAGGGGCGCGCATTCGGACATTTCGAAGCGACCGGCATCCGTCCCTCGTTCATGCACCGGCTGGAAGCAGCCGGCGTCAAGCTTCCATCCAATCTCTTTACTCAACGCGCACTGGGACGCTGACGAAGGAGTTTCAACATGGATCCAATCTGGATTGTCTCGATTGCGGCATTCGTGGGCGCGGCGGCGATGGGCGCCGGCGTGCTGTCGATGTTCAAATCGATGAACTCGACCCGTGCCGAAGATCGCCTGGATGTGCTGGCGGGAACAAAATCGCCGGAAGTCGAGGCCTCGCGCGGGTTGATGAAACAAGAGTTCGTCAACATGAGCAAGGGGGCGGGCAAGGCGCTCGGCCACTTCTCGAAGAGCCTGGGGAGCTTCGCGGTCTTCCTGCAGCAGGCAAATTCGCCAATCGACTTTCAGACGTTTGTGATGATCAGTGGAGGCTGTGCCGCACTGGGAGCGGCCATCGGTATCCTGGCACAAGCACCCCTTCCGCTGGTGCCGGTGTTTGCGCTGCTGCTGGGTGTTTGTCCCTACGTCTGGCTGATCTTTCGTCGTTCAAGGCGGATGAAGCGGTTTGGCCAGCAGCTTCCCGATGCCCTGTCGCTGCTCGGTCGAGCCCTGCGATCGGGGAACAGTCTGAATGCCGGGCTGAACATGGTGGTCGAGGAAATGGCAGAGCCGATCGGAACGGAATTTCAGATCGCCTATGAAGAGCAGAATCTGGGGATTCCAATTGAGCAGGCGCTCAAAAACATGATGACCCGAATGCCCAATCTGGATTTGAAGTTTTTTGTGACCGCCGTGGCGATTCAACGTCAAACCGGGGGTGACCTGGCGGAAATCATCGACAAGATCTGCGAAGTGATTCGCGAACGATTCAAGATACTGGGGATGGTTCAGGCTCTGACCGGCGAAGGCCGCCTGAGCGGCGCGGTGCTGATGGCCCTGCCGATCGCGATCTTTATCGCGGTTTACTATCTGAACCAGGACTACGTGATGCTGCTGTTCACGACGGACCTGGGAAAGAAAATGATCGGGTTCGGTGTCGTGATGCAGATCCTGGGCGCCATTTCGATCAAGAAGATTATTGACATCAAGGTGTAAGTTCCGCGTGGAGATGCCGGCGATGACGCCGCGTCACGGACTCTGAGACCTCAATCCCAATTCGATTCGCGAGTGAATTGTCATGGAACTTGCCACCATTCTTCCCTGGGCCGTCTTCGGCGTATGCACGGTTGGTGTCTGGGCGCTGATCAGTGCGTTTCAGAAGGAAGACAATCGGGCCACCGAGCGTCTGGCGGAACTGCGTGATCCGGGGGGGCGCGACCGAAAGAAGAAGTCGGGCGCGGGAATGGGGAAGCTGTTTGAGAAGGCGGCCCCCGCCCTGTCCAAGGCGCTGGAACCCAAGTCCGAGCTTGAGCAGAACGAACTGCGCGTTCGGCTGGCCAATGCCGGATACAACCAGGCGAACGCCGCGCAGATGTTCCTGGCGATCAAGGTCGCCATGCTGGGAATCGGGGCCCTGGCCGGAGGGGGCTTCGGGATGCTGGCCTATGGACCGACGCAGAAGGGCTATTTCTCGATCGCAATTGCAGCCGGGGTCTGTTTCTACCTGCCGGAACTTGTCCTTCGAATTATGGCTTCGTCCAGAAAACAAAAGGTGTTCCTGTCCCTTCCCGATGTGCTGGACCTGCTGGTGGTGTGCGTCGAAGCGGGATTGGGATTGGATGCGGGACTTCGCCGAATCTCTGAGGAATTGCGGGACACGCACCGGATCCTGTGCGATGAACTGGATCTGTGCAACATGCAGATTCAGATGGGGCGTGTTCGCCGCGACGTGCTGCATGACCTGGGAATCCGTACTGGTGTCGATGACGTGAAGGCGCTGGCGGCGATCCTGATCCAGGCCGAGCGATTCGGATCGTCGATCGCTCAGGCACTGCGAGTGCAATCCGATTCAATGCGCGTCAAACGTCGTCAATTGGCGGAAGAGAAGGCCCAAAAGACCGCCGTTCAGATGCTGTTCCCGATGGTGTTGTTCATTTTCCCGGGGATCTTCGTGGTGCTGGTTGGTCCAGCGGCGATCAAGATGATGGCAGCGGGCGTCGCCGGTTGATTCTGACCGGACGTCTAATGCGTATCGGCAGCACTTTTCCAACGCGGAACGTACGCGGCTGTCGTTGATCAAAAATTGATCACGCTGGTTTTGACGGATCTGAACGAGAAAAACGCGTGTGGAAACATCGATCAGTGTCGCTCAGGGAATCCCTGTTTAAGTCCGTTAAAACAGGTAGTCTATAAGTGACTGGCGAATTCAGCAGGTTGCAGGCCACTGAGTCGGCAGAAATCTCCACAACATCGAACTTGCGTCATGTTGTCGTAATTCAATACAGGTGACGATACCGATCATGGTAGGTACGAGTGCGATGGCGCGGCAATGCGCCACTGCATTCATCGGCAGAAATTGCCGATCCTGTGCCGCACGGCGAACACGAGGTTCGTCCACGGTGCAGTGGATTCATTCGGGCGAACCAACGAGACGGATTCTCACAGAGTTCCACCATGAAAACATCGCGGTACCGGCTTTCTCTGTTCACAGCCGTCCTGGTGCTGATGACGGGTTCGACTGAGCTTCTGGCGCAACAGGCTGGTCCGTTGTTCACCGAGCGGTTTGCGAGTGTGTTCGACCCTGCCAGTCGCACCTACTACTCACTGCAGGGGACGGAAGGGAAGCAGTTTGGCGGCCAGCAGCCATCCGCTAACTTTGGCGTCAGTCACTATACAGGTTCGATCCAGGATGCGATCACGTTGTATAGCGGACAGTTGATGTTCAATTACAACGGGGTGACTGGAAATCCCGCGGGGACGCTGGGGGCTCAACAGCGATGGATGACCGAACTTCCGCTGCTGGAAACTTCGATCCTGGGCGCTGGAATTTATATGGACTTTACCCAGACCCGGTACAACAACCTGTTCCAGCAGGTGAACGTCAACCTGGAACTGCTGACGGAATCGGCCTGGGTCGCCCGGGCCAACGCCTATCTTCCCGTCGGCTCGATTCAGCAGCATACCGGCCTGGGCTACACCGCGGGTGGAGCCCCCGGGCAACTGAGCGTCATGGGAACCACGGTCGGCACCGGCGGCATCAACCGCCAGTTGATGGATGTGGCGCTCATGGGGAGCGACCTGGAACTGGGACGCAAGTTCTTTGGCTACCGGACTGAAGTCTATGGTGGCTATTACAACTGGAACGGCCCGCTGGCAGGTTTTACGAACGGTGTCAAAGGGGGCCTGCGAGCCTATCTCACGAGCAATCTGTCGGGGAATGTGAATGTCTCGCACGACCAGTTCTTCGGAACAAACGTCTATGGCGGGATGACGTTGTTCTTCGGGGGCCGTGGCGGCAACAGTCCGATGGCCTTCGAAAACCTGATGACGCTTCCCGCCCAGCGGGCGCAACAGGTTGCTGTCAGCGACTACTTTCGCAGCATTGTGACATTTCAGCCACTGCATGATTCGACTTCGGGCGACGAACTGCACATGTATTTCGTGGCGGAAGGGGCCACGGGGGCGGGGACTCAGGCCGATCCCTCGAACGTCAGTTCGGTGCTGGCGAACACGATGTTCGGACACGGCAGCGCCATGGTACTGCTGGACGCCAACGGCAACATCACCTCACCAATTGCGTTGACTCAGGACCGGCAGCAGGTTGTCGGTGGCGGTTCGACGGGAACGGCCAACGTCGATTTCTCGCTGGCACTGGGCCAGGCGCCAGGGACGTCGGTCGTGCATCTGTCCAATCTTGGCGGTCGCCCGGTACTCATGCCTGCTGCAGGCAACGGTGTGACGCTGACCAATCAAAACACGATCCAGGGCTTCACGATTGACGGGTCGGGCGGTCTGACGAACGGGATCTCGGGGAATCCCGGTGCGGCGAACACATTCGTCAACGACATGATTCTTCAGAACGTCGCCGGGACGGGGATTCGGATTCAGCCCTCGACCAGCACCACGGTCAACAACACAACGTTCCTCAATAATGGGACCGACCTGTTGCTGAACGCCGCCAATTCGACTCTGACAAATCTCCATAGTACGGGCGCACTGAACGGGTCACTGAACCTGGGGGGAAGCGGTGGCGACATCACCGGGACCACGTTGATTTCGAATGTAACGATCAGCGGCGCCGGTGGGTTTGGCGGGATCCTGTTGAACAACGCCCAGTCAGGGGCAACGATCAATCTGACGAATGTCAGCATCACGGGCGGAACGGGCTCAGGTGTGACCGTCACCAACTCGCAGACGGGTAGCATCTACAACCTGACAAATGTCGACATTCTGAATGTCGGCGGAACCGGGATGTCACTGCAGAACAGCAACGGAACTTTTGGCGTCGACAGCACCTCGTCCATTACCGATCCTGCCGGAGTCGCCTTCGCGATCAACGGCGGCGCGATCAATGCGACATTCAACGGAACGTTGAACCAGGCCAATGCCGCATCGGCGGTCGCCATCACGGGCAATCATACCGGGACGCTGAATTTTACGGCGAGTTCCACGATCGGCACCACGAACGGCGACGGGTTGCAGTTCAATGGGGCGGATGGGACGTACAACTTCCTCGGCGCCACCACCATGAATGGCGGGGACGCGGGGATCGACATCTTCAACAGCAACGGTCAGTTTGTCTTTACGAATGCGTTCATCAACAACACCGCGTCAGGGATGGGTGTGAAAATTGTCGGAGGGGGCGGTGACGCGCCAATCACGACCTTCAACGGTCTAAACATCACGACCACCAGCAACCAGGGCTTTTATGTCTCGAACGGAGGTCTGACGACGGTGAATGGCGCCGCCATGGTGAATACTCAATTCGGTACCGCCGTCGAATTCCAGGGGACATCTCTCGCGGCAGTCTTCACGGACATCACGTCCACCTCCAGTCCCGCCGCCGGGATCAACATTAACAACTCCAGCGGAACGTTTGGTGTGACTGGGACAGCCACCGTTTCGTCAGCGGCCCTGAGTGGCCTGAATATCATGGGTTCGTCCGGCCTGACATCGACCATACAGAAGGTCACCATTACCACCGCTGGATCGGCGGCGACGGACAGCGGAATCAATCTGACAAACGGAGGGACGGTCAGCATCCTGGGCGGAACAATTGACGGGACCACCGGCGACGGCATCCACAGCATCGACAGCAACCTGACCGCGACCGGGCTGACGATCGGCGGCATTGCCACCATCAGCGGAGATGGGATTGAAGTTGTCAACAACGGCAGCCAGCACACCGTCACTCTCAGCAATAACACGATCATCGGGACGGCGAGCGGCATCAGCACCAAGGACTCGGGGGTGGCGAAAGAATTGCTGCTGACGCTCGATGGCAACACGTTGCAGGCGCTGAACAACAAGGCACTGGCGCTGGATGTGGTCGGAAACGGGTTGAATTCAACGATCATCCGATCATTGAATGGCGGAACGATTGTCGGAGCGGGGCCTGGTGGCGGCGGTGGCGCCCTGTTCTCACGCGTGACGTTTGATGCGTCGGGGCGGGCGTTAAGCGGAACCCAGGTGAATGGCGGCAACTGGACCATCGGAACCACGGCAAATCGCGTTCAGGGAGATGGACTCCGTTTTGATGCCCCCACGGGCGATCTGAAGTTTGGGACATTGAACGTCGCGAATGCGGCTGGAACTGGACTCTACGTCGACACCAAGTCACTGGGAACGACATTCAGCCTGGGGAGTACGGGTGGAGCGGTTAATACTTCCTCCGGGACAGCGCTGTTCCTGGATCCGTTGACCGCCAACCTGACGTTCAACTCGGTGACTTCGAGTAATGCCACGGGGAATGGGATCACGCTCGATACGGTCGGTGGCGCTGTGAATATTGGCACAGTCCACATCAATGGGGCGGGTGGGACCGGATTGCTGATGACCAATTCGTCGTCGGCGGTGACTGCCAGCACTGTTACCGTGAACGGGGCCGCCACGGGATTGAGGTTTGGAAGCAACACAGGAGGGAGCTTTACCGCGACCGGCGCGACGAACCTGAGCAACATCGCCGGGACTGCCGTTGACCTGCACGGCGCGGCCGGGACGTACAACTTCGCCGATTTGACGATTGCGATCGCAGGAGCGCACACGGGACTCGACCTTCGCAATTCAAACGTGCTGTTTACCTCGGGTACGACCTCCATTACGGGGGATGGGACGGCGGGGAGCATTGCGGTGGACCTGAGTGGAAGCACGAATCCGCACGGCGCCAATTCGGCTCTCGCGAACATCCAGCTTGCCAATGCCTCCGGACAGACGGCCCTCATCAACAATGTTGCGACCGGGATTCTGATGGGGAATCTTGCCAGCGGGTCGGCCGGTGCGAACTTCATCTACGGCAACCAGACCCCGCTCAACAGCGGCAGTCAAATCAACGTCATTCCCGGCGGCGTGACGCTGGATACAACTCACCTGACATCCACGAATTCGCTGACCCAGGGGCAGTACAACTTCCTGGGAGTCAGCTTTACCGGACAGGCTTCATTCCAGAAATCGGCCAATCTGATTTTCGTGGGCTCGACTTCGTCCGGCGGCAATGACGGATCGACACCGGGCAATCGGATCAGCATGGCGGAATTGCTGGTGCTCGATGCGACCCCCTCCAACCTGGATGGCAAGACGATCGTCCTGGTGAACGACAATAACGGAGTCGGCATCGATATCGGCGCCAAGACACTGACACTGGGCGACAACACCATTCTGGATAGCTTTGGCAACGGCCAGACATTCAGTTCGGGCGGCCCCGTTCCCGTGAATGTCATCGTCGACACGATCTCCAGCCCGGTTGTGTATTCGGATCCGAACGGCGCGGCCACACTGACAAATGACGGTTCCCTGAACCTGGTGACACTGGGGAATGGTGACACCGTTCAGAATCTGATTCTCGTCGGCGGGATCAACACGATTTCCGGGACCGGCGTGGCGGGTGTGAACATCAACAACAACCTGATCAGCGGCAGCAGCCAGGCGGGAATCAGTCTGGCCAACACGACGGGAACCATTGGCCTGAATCAGAATGCCATCAGTGGAACTGGCGGTGATGGGATCCTGTTGACGAACGCGGGAACCGTGAGTGTGAATGGCGGGACGATCAACGGGACGGGCGGGGACGGCATCCACAGTTCCGCGACGGACCTGACCGTCAACGGGGTCAACATCGGGGGGACCGGGACAATCACCGGAGACGGGATCGAGATTGTCAACAACGGTTCCGCTCATGTTGTGAATCTGAGC
>Ga0265327_10003847_pt1 | contig 13863 bp, 15 predicted proteins | sample 41621metaG_FD_202089 | JGI IMG/M metagenome (GOLD analysis project Ga0265327, IMG submission 202089) | Rhizosphere microbial communities from Carex aquatilis grown in University of Washington, Seatle, WA, United States - 4-16-21 metaG | ecosystem: Host-associated > Plants > Roots > Rhizosphere... | reverse complement strand
ACCGCGCGCCAGAAGCCGCCGTTCGGCATCGGCCAGATCGGCAAGAGCTTCCGCAACGAGATCACCCCGGGCAACTTCATCTTCCGCACCCGCGAGTTCGAGCAGATGGAGATGGAGTTCTTCGTCGAGCCCTCGACCGCGCCGGAGTGGCACAAGTACTGGATCGAAACCCGCTTCCAGTGGTACACCGACCTCGGCATCAACCCGGAGAACCTGCGGCTGTACGAACACCCGCTGGAGAAGCTGTCCCACTACAGCGCCGGCACCACCGACATCGAGTACAAGTTCGGCTTCGCCGGCAACCCGTGGGGTGAACTCGAAGGCATCGCCAACCGCACCAACTTCGACCTGAGCACGCACGGCGAGCACTCGGGCGTCGACCTGTCGTTCTACGACCAGGGCACCGACACCCGCTTCGTGCCGTACGTCATCGAGCCCGCCGCCGGCCTGACCCGCTCACTGATGGCGTTCCTGGTCGACTCGTACCACGAGGACGAGGCCCCCAACGCCAAGGGCGGCGTCGACAAGCGCACCGTGCTCAAGCTCGACCCGCGTCTCGCGCCCGTCAAGGCCGCGGTGCTGCCGTTGTCGCGCAATGCCGACCTGTCGCCGAAGGCGCGCGACCTGGCGGCCGAGCTGCGCAAGAGCTGGAACGTCGAGTTCGACGACGCCGGCGCCATCGGCCGCCGCTACCGTCGCCAGGACGAGATCGGTACGCCGTACTGCATCACGGTCGACTTCGATTCGCTCGAAGACCACGCCGTGACCATCCGTGAGCGCGACGCCATGACACAGGAGCGTGTCGCCATCGACGCCGTCAGCGACTACCTCGCGGTGCGCCTCAAGGGCTGCTGAGTTCCCTGCCGAGCCAAAAATTGGCGCCGAAGACCCGCCCCGGGCGTGAATAGGATGTAAGCCAAGGGGATTGGAGGAGCCGCGGTGGGGGTTCTCGGCGCATTTCTTTCGACTTGGGACGACGCGCGCGCGGCGTTCGGGTCCGGCACGCCGGTCGGCGGTGCCGACTTCGACATGAGTGGCCAGTTCCAGGAACTGCGCCGAACCGTTCTGTCGGTGGCCCCGGGCGGGGAGTGGACGGGCACCGCCGCCGAGAAGTACGACGGTCGCAATCGCGAGCACGCCGGGATGATCGGCAAGCTCGCCGAACTCGACCGGCGCCTCGGTGCCGAGGTCGATCGGTCCGCGGCCGTGGTGACGGCAGGTCGACGGGACCTCGACGTCGTCAGGCAATGGGTGGTCGACGCGGCCGCCAGCGCGCCGACCACCGCTGCGGGTGAGCGTGCGTTGCTTCCGGTGGTGGCCAAGGGGACCGCCGACATCACCGAGATTCTCAGTCGGTCGAATGCCGATCTGGACACCATCGCGGTGCGGATTCGCGAGATCGGCGCGGGCTATGACGAACTCAGTGGGCAAGGTGCGCCGCGATGAGGCGGTACCTCGGCGCGCTGACCGGAATCCTCATCTTGTGCACCCTGTCGGCGTGCTCCACCGAGGTGACCAGGGAGCAGAAGGCGCCGGTTTCCGCGGAGACGGCGGCGGCGTTCGGCGACGTGACGTTGCCGCCGGGTGCGCAGGTTCTCGCCACCGTCACCGACTCGGGCCGCGACACCCGGTATCGCGTGGCATTGCGGCTGACCGACGGTCAACTGCGGGACTTCCTGGGCCAGTTCCCGACAGAGCCGCGGCCGTCTGACATTCCGAAAGCTATGACGGGGCTCGCCGGCCCGTCGTTGTCCGGTGCTCCCAGACCGCTGTTCCTGCAGGAAAAGGTCACCACCAAGGACCACAAGCTGGTCAACCGCGAGGTCGTCGTCGACGAGCGCGGACCCGACGAGGTGTACGTCCACCTGTCGCTGTTCACCACCTGAGCGCGGTTGCTGAGCAGTTTGTCAGCACCTGCCGCCGATCCCGTTGGGCTTTCGGTATAGCGTGCCGGTATGACGCGAGTTTCGGTGATCACCGGCGGCGCCGGTGGAATGGGTGTGGCGACGGCGAAGATCGTCGGGCGGGACCATACGGTCGTGCTGGCCGACGTGCGTCACGACCGCCTCGATGCGGCCGCGGCCGAACTGGCCACCCTCGGTATCGCCGCAACCGTCGTCGACGCCGACGTCACCGACCGCGCCGCAGTGGACCAGTTGTTCACCACCGCAACGAGTCTCGGCTCGATCGCGTCGGTGATCCATACCGCCGGGGTGAGCCCGAGCATGGGGGCGGCGGACTACGTGGCGCGCACCAACGCGGTCGGCACCGTGAACGTCAACGAGGCCTTCTACGGTGTCGCGGAGGCGGGCGCGGCGATCGTCAACGTCGCCTCGATGGCGGCCCATCTGCTGCCCGAAGAGATCATCCCGACGACGAAGTTCCCGCTGGCGCTCACCGACGAGGACGCGTTCCTGGCCGAGATGACGGCGGCCTGTGCCTTCGCGCCCGAGGAACTGCGCTCGGGTATGGCCTACGGCGTGAGCAAGAACTTCGTCAAGTGGTACAGCAGTTCACAGGCCGAGCGCTTCAACGCCAAGGGGTTGCGCATCGTCTCGGTGTCCCCGGGTTCGGTCGACACCGAGATGGGGCTGCTCGAGGCCGACGCCGGTGCCGGCGCGATGGTCATGAACGCGGCGGTGCCGCGCTGGGGCAAGGCCGAAGAGATGGCCGCGCTGTTCGCGTTCTGCGCCAGCGACAAGGCCGGATACCTCACCGGCACCGACATCCTCAACGACGGTGGGGTGGTCGCCTCGATGCGGGAACGTGCCCGCGTCGCGGCCGCCCAGGGCTGACCTCGTACTGCCCGCGGTGGGACTAGAACCGCCCGCCGCCACCGGAGAAGCCGCCGCCGGAGCCGCCGAAACTCGTTGAGCTCCAACCGCCGCCGTGGCTGCCACCGCCGCTGCCGCCGCCGCGGATCATGCCCGACAGGATGCCGCCGATGATGATGCCGCCGATGTCCCCGGCAGTGCTCGACCCGGTCCCGGCGTAGGACTGCCGCGCGGCGGCGACGTCGTTCGCGGCCAGCGTCTGGGATTGCTTGAGCAGATCGGCCGCCGAGTTGGCCTGCTCGATGCCGGCGGGAAGGTCGGTGCGCGACGTCAATCGGGCGGACTCGATCCGGCGCTGAGCCTCGGCCAGCCGGGTCCGGGCTTCGGGGCCGACACTCCCGCGGTTCGTGTCGATGAAATCCGACACGCCACGCACCTGGGAGGTGGCGGCGAGCAGCGCTTGGTCGAACGACTGTTGCAGCCGTTGCCGAGCGGCAGCCTCGTCGGCGATGATCGCCAACAGCTTGTCCAACTGGGCGTCGGCAGCCGTCAGTTGGGTGAACGCGCTGAACGGATCGGCCGCGCCCGACGCCTGGGCGTTCGAAACCGCTTGTACCGCAGCGGTACGCGCCGCCGTCAGCTCCGTGTAGTGCGCTCCGGGCGGGACCGCCTCGGCCGCGGCGATCCCGTGCTGGATGTCGGTGATCGCGGCCGGCAGGGCGCTGATCGCGTGCGTGATGTCGCCCGCGGCGCTGTCGATCGCATCCAACATGCGCTGCGCCTGTCCCAGCGCAGACTCCGCGCCATGGATCGCATTGACCAGGGCGGCCTGGCTGTCGCCGGGCTTGCTGACCAACCCCCGCGCGGCGGTGATGTTCTGGTCGGCGAACGCCAGCCGCTGTTCGGCGCCGTCCACATTGCCGGCCACCGACGCCAGCGCAGTCTCGGCGAACTGGCCGTGCAGCCCGGTCAGGGTCTGGCGGGCCGGCTCGACGCGCGCCGTCAGGGCCACCAGCTGCTGGGTCAGCGCGTCCAGCCGGGTCGGCGCGTTGATGACCAGATCGCGCATCTGATGGAACGCGGTGCGCTGGTTCTCCAGCTCCTGATCGGCGCGGGCGGCCGAGACGACCACCTGGGTCAGTAGGTCGCGCCGCTGCTGCGGGGTCTCGGGCACCGCGTCGTCGAGCGTCTGGCGCACGCTGAATGCCTGTGCCATCGCGGCTTTCGCGGTCTGCACCGCGGTGATGAAGGGCGCGGTGTCGTGCTCGCCGAACTCGCCGACGGCCAGGGACAGCTCGTTGTCGCTGGTACGCACCGCGTTGTCGACCTCGACGAGGATCGACTTGGACAGGTCCTCCAACGTCTCCAGCGACATCTTCGCGAGCGCCGTGCCGTCGGTCGGGTCGACCTGCTGGGCCGCGTTCAGGTCCGCCTGCCGGCGCTGCCGGCGGCGACGCCGGACCCACCAGATGAGCCCGGCCAGCGCGACGCCGATCACGGCAAGCGCAACGACCAACCCCGCCCAGCTGAACGGTGGGGCCGGTGCCCGGAGTCCGTCGGCGGCAGCAACGGCCGCGCCCGCCCAGTCTCCGTCGTGCAACTTCGGTTCGACGGCATCCCGGCGCAGGCGGTCGACGTCCACACCGCCCGTCGCGGCCTCCGGGACCAGAAGCGCGTAGGCGCGATCCTTGATCGCCACGGCGAGGATGGCGTCGTTGTTGCCCAGAAAGCTCTGGCGCCAGGTGTTTTCCGCCCAGTCCCGGGGATTGGCGCCGGAGAAGGTGTCGACGTAGACGACCCACAGCCGGGTACCGCGTTTGTCGTACAGCTGTTGTACCGCGCCGCTGACCTCGCTGCGCTGTTGCGAATTCAGCGCCCCGGCCGGGTCGGTGACGTAGTCGGGCAGCCGCATGGGCGGCTCAGCAGACGAGGTCGGGGCCAGTAGCGTCCCCACCATCAGGACCGAGATCATCAGCCAGACCAGCCGCACGATGCGCATGCCGTCAATCTAGTTAAGGCGCCCAGCTTGAGGGTGTCTGGCCAGCGGGCGCGCCCGGGCTGGCAGACTTCCGCCGTGGGCATTGCACGCGATGGATACAGCGACTTCGACCGGCAGCGGCTGGTCGGGGAGGGCGTCAAGAGCGCCACGCTGCCCGGTACCGATGCCGGACACCGCACGGATTTCGCGCGCGACCGGGCCCGCGTGCTGCACAGCGCCGCGCTCCGGCGGCTCGCCGACAAGACCCAGGTGGTCGGGCCACGCCAGGGAGAGACGCCGCGAACCCGGCTCACCCACTCGCTCGAAGTCGCCCAGATCGGGCGCCACATGGCCGTCGGGCTGGGGTGTGATCCCGACCTGGTCGACCTCGCCGGTCTGGCCCACGACATCGGCCACCCGCCCTACGGCCACAACGGCGAACGTGCGCTCGACGAGATCGCCAAACCGTTCGGCGGATTCGAGGGCAACGCCCAGAATTTCCGGATCCTGACCCGCCTCGAACCGAAAGCGCTTGACAGTGCGGGCCGTTCGGCCGGGCTGAACCTGACTCGGGCGGCGCTGGACGCCGTGATCAAGTACCCGTGGTTCCGTGAGGACCGTGTCAAATTCGGTTTTTACGACGACGACGCGGCCGCCGCGGCCTGGGTGCGTGAGGGCGCGCCCGCCGAACGGCTGTGCCTGGAGGCCCAGGTCATGGACTGGGCCGACGACGTCGCGTATTCCGTGCACGACGTCGAGGACGGCATCATCTCCGGCCGCATCGATCTTCGTGTCCTCGCCGACGCGGACGCCGCCGACACCCTGGCCCGACTCGGCGCGCGGTCCCAGCCGACGGTGACGCACAACGACATGCTGGCGGCCGCTGCGCGGTTGTCGCAGCTGCCGGTGGTCACGGGCGTCGGCAAGTACGACGGTTCGGTCGCGACGTCGGTGGCGCTCAAGCGGCTCACCAGCGAGCTGGTCGGCCGGTTCGCCAACGCGGCGGTCACCGAGACCAAGAAGCAGGCGGGGCGCGCGACCATGCGCCGTTTCGAAGCCGAGCTCGCGGTGCCGGCCCTGGTTCGGGCCGAGGTGGCAGTGCTCAAGATGCTGGCCCTGCAGTTCATCATGTCCGACCACCAGCACCTGCAGATTCAGGCCGATCAGCGCACCATGGTCCGTGAAGTGGCGCTGTCGCTGTGGGGCCAGGCCCCGGCGAGCCTCGACCCGCAGTTCGCCGCCGAGTTCGCCCTCGCGGACGACGACGGCGCCAGGCTGCGGGTGGTCGTCGACCAGATCGCGTCATACACCGAGACCCGGCTGGAACGCGTCCACGAGGCGCGCTCGCCGCGGCCCTTGGATTAGCGGGCAACGGGCCGCGGCCAAACCCGGTCAACCTCCGGAAAAGCGCCGCCTACACTGGGCGCGTGGCCGGCCGGATTCCTGATCGCGATATCGCGGCCATTCGTGAACGCACCCGTATCGAGGACATCGTCGGCGAGCACGTGCAGCTGCGACGTGCGGGCGCCGACTCGCTCAAGGGCCTGTGCCCGTTCCACGACGAGAAGTCGCCGTCGTTCCATGTGCGGCCGAACCACGGCCTGTTCCACTGCTTCGGCTGTGCCGAGGGCGGCGACGTCTACGCGTTCGTGCAGAAGATCGAGCACGTCACCTTCGTCGAGGCCGTGGAGCTGCTCGCAGACCGGCTGAACTACCCGATCAGCTACGAGGGATCCTCGACCACCAACGTGCAGCGGGACAAGGGCAGCCGCAGCCGCCTGCTCGCCGCCAACACCGCCGCGCAGGAGTTCTACGCCGAGGCGCTGCAGTCGGCGGAAGCCGCCGCTGCCCGCCAGTACCTGATCGACCGGAACTTCGACGCCGACGCGGCCAAACGTTTCGGCTGCGGATTCGCACCGTCGGGCTGGGACACCCTGACAAAACACTTGCTGCGCAAGGGATTCACCTTCAAGGAGCTGGAGGCCGCCGGGTTGTCCCGCGAGGGTCGCCGCGGTCCGATGGACCGGTTCCACCGCCGGCTGCTGTGGCCCATCCGGGGCGCGACGAGTGAGGTGATCGGGTTCGGTGCCCGCCGCCTGTTCGACGACGACCACATGGAAGCCAAGTACGTCAACACGCCGGAAACGGTGTTGTACAAGAAATCCAACGTGCTGTTCGGTCTCGACCTGGCCAAGCGTGACATCGCCAAGGGGCATCAGGCCGTCGTCGTCGAGGGCTACACCGACGTCATGGCGATGCACCTTTCCGGCGTGACCACCGCGGTCGCGTCCTGCGGCACGGCCTTCGGCGACGAGCACCTGTCGATGCTGCGGCGGCTGATGATGGACGACAACTTCTTTCGCGGCGAACTGATCTACGTGTTCGACGGTGACGCCGCCGGACGCGCCGCCGCCGTGAAAGCGTTTGAGGGTGAACAGAATCTGACCGGCCAGTCGTTCGTCGCGGTGGCCTCCGACGGGATGGACCCGTGCGATCTGCGGCTCAAGTCCGGCGATGGTGCGCTGCGTGATCTGGTGGCGCGCCGAACCCCGTTGTTCGAGTTCGTGATTCGCACCGCGCTCGAAGAGCATGACCTGGACAGCGCCGAGGGCCGGGTCGCGGCGCTGCGCCGCTGCGTGCCGCTGGCCGCGCGGATCAAGGACCCCACGCTGCGTGACGAATACGCCCGTCAGCTCGCCGGCTGGGTGGGTTGGGACGATGTGGCGCAGGTGATTTCGCGGGTGCGCGAGACCGCCAAGGCGGGCCCCGCCACGTCGAAGCGGGACAGCCGGCGCCCGTCGGCACCCGTGGCCCCGGCCGCGACGGTGGGGCGTCCGAACCCGAAGGACCCGACGTTGTGGCCGCAGCGCGAAGCGCTCAAGTCCGCGCTGCAATATCCGGCGATGGCCGGCCCGGTGTTCGACGGGCTGCCGGTCGACAGCTTCACCCATCCGGGCTACGCCGCGGTTCGGCAGGCGATCGCGAAAGCAGGCGGCACGGCGTCCGGTATGGGCGGCGCGGACTGGATCGAGGCGCTCCGGGAAGCCGACCCGACGGCGACCAGCCTGATGAACGAACTGTCGGTCGAGGCGTTCCAGGTCGAAGAGGACAAGCTGCCGCGATACATCGCGAGCGTGCTGGCCCGGTTGCAGGAGGTCTGGGTCGGTCGCGAGATCGCGGAGTTGAAGTCGAAACTGCAGCGCATGTCACCGGTCGAGCAGAGCACCGAGTACCACGCGTTGTTCGGCGATCTCGTCGCCATGGAGCAGTATCGGCGCAGTCTGCTGCAGCAGGCCAGCGGCGACGACCTCAGCTGAGCCTTTGTCGGTGTAACGCGGAGAGCCACCGTCCGCGATATGGTGGGGCAGAACCGACCCCAGCGGAGAGGCCCAGCATGACCATCGGAGCAACCCGGCTTTTCGCCGCTGCAGCGCTCGTGGCCACCGCAGTGGCTGCCCCGGTGATCGTCGCGCTGAGCAGCGCTCCGTCCTCGCAGTCAACAGCTGACGGCGGCTGCCTCGCCTGGTTCGGCAACAAGGAAGACGGAAACTGCATGGGCCGGTCCAACGGCCAGCCCGTGAACGTGGGCACCCCGTGGGGCGTCTGGGGCCCGCAAGGCGGCGTCAGCAGCGGCCCGCTCCTGCCCGGCCAGACCTGGCACCAGCCGCTCGGCTGAGTTTCGCACCCCTGATGTGCCGATCAGGGGTCAGTCGTGAATCGACTCCGGTTGCAGCACCGTGGTCTGGGAATCGATCGCGGTCAACCGCACCATGTTCGGGTCCGGTGACACCTTGTCGGCCAGCTTGCGCCGGCCGGCGTCCAGCATCGCCTTGGTCTTCGGGCTCTCGGTGATGGCGCGGTATGTGCCGGCGATCTGCTCGTAACGGCGACGGCCTGCCTTGGCTCCCAGAACATAGCCAACGGCCATGACGGCGACGGCTCGGATCACTGGACCCCTCCCTGATGACGGTGCGTGGCTCCATCCTGCCTCACGATCGCCGATGCGTCTGGCCCGACCGGCAGCTACCAGCCGATTCAAAGATCCGCGCAGTCATGCGCTAGAGTCATGCCTCGGTTCAGGGACACGCGCCCGGAGCCTGAGCACAATCCCCTGTAGCTCAATTGGCAGAGCTCCCGACTGTTAATCGGGCGGTTATTGGTTCGAGTCCAATCGGGGGAGCAACGGTGACCAGCACGAAAGTGCTGGTCATTTTGCTTTTCAGCGTCAGGTTACCGCCGAAATCGGGCCGCGTGGGCACAATTTGGGCACAACCGTTTCGATCTTCTGTGCGACCGCCGCGAGGTCGTCGTCGAACAGGTCGGCGTAGGTGTCCAGCGTCATCGCCGCCGACTTGTGACCGAGCATCCGCTGCACCGCCTTCACGTTCGCGCCCACGCTGATCGCCAACGAGGCCGCGGTGTGCCGCAGATCGTGCGGCGTGAGGTCCGGGAAGACTGGCGTGGCCGGATGCACGGTGGCCGGCGTCCGGTCCGGGTGTGCGGCGAGCTCGGCCGCCCGTGCCGCCTCGGCCGCCTTCAGCTCGGCCGCGCGGGCCGCGCTCGACGCTTTCTGGCACCTGGTGACCGCTCCGGACCACCACGAGTCATGCGTTGACGGTGGCTTGAGCCATCCGCCTTTCTCTGACGGCCAGATTGGCGCGTCGAGCGCGGTGCCCCGGCAGGTGGCCGCGAGCTCATCCACGACCGTCTGGGGCAGCACTACGGTTCGGTGCTCGGAGCCCTTCAGCGTCCGGGATCCAGCGCGGGTTGCGTTGCGGTGAATCAGTGCAGTCACCGGCATCGGCCGGCCGGCGCTGTCACGGCGTCCGGCGGCCAGGAAGTCGATGTCACCGGGCGTCAGGCCCAGGGCTTCACCGATCCGCAGGCCCACCGTGCCCAGCAGCAGCACCAGCGACCGGTACCGGCCCGCTTCCTCCGCCAGGGCGCCGAGCTGCTCGGCCGTCAGATACGTGTTCGGCTTCTTGACCAACGCAGGCAGGTCGACCCCGGCGGCAGGATTGTTTGCCAGCCGCCGGTCTTTCACCGCACCATTGAGAATGCCCGAGAGCACCGAGTGAGCATTGCGAACAGTCTTCGCGCCGTCTTTGCCATCGTCCTGGAACTGCTGATACACCTCGGTCAGCCACGACTGCACCGCCGTGTGTCGGATATTGCTCAGACGCGTTGAACCCCAACGAGGTTCAACATGATTGCGCCACGTCGACTCATACACGTTGTAAGTGCTAGCGGCCCTAGCCTTCTTCCCTGCCAGCCACACCGGCCCCAACGCGCCAATCGTGATCTTTCCGGCCGCCGGGTCGACATACTCACCACGATTCGACGCCACCGTGATCTCAGCCAGGTAGTTGCTCGCATCGATCTTGCGCGCAAATCCACGCTTCTTCTTCTGCGCACCCGTATCGGGATCACGCCACCGAACTACGTAACGTGTTGCCCCACTTGATAACTGATACGACTCAACCGATCCGATCACTGCGCATCACCGCTGTCGTCATCGTCAACGATCAGGTCCAGCTCGCGCATGCCGTCGATGATCTTCCGCCGCTGCTCACGCAGTAGCCGAAGCTGAGCCATCCACTGCTCGAACGGAACCTTCGATAATCGCGCCTCGGTGTGCAGCAGCGGCGCGGCCACGTCATAGTCATGACGCTCCCGGACCAGGTCCAGTGCATTCTTGGGCTCGTCGGACGGGACCAGCGAGCGCGATAGAACGGCCAGCTCATGGGCCGCCTGGTCATAGCCGAGGGGAATCTCTCCAGTGGCCCACAGCGCCGCCTGTGCAGCGGTCGTCGTCATCCCCGGCAGCACCTCGACGGGACCATCCGCGAACTGATCCTCATAAAGCAATGCAACTGGTGAAATCTCCAGTGCCGCAGCGAAAATCAGTAACTCAGCGACGGAGATCGACTTGCGATTGCCGTTCTCAAACTGGCTTATCGTCGCTCTGCCGACTGGGTGGCCCAGCTCGGCGGTCCGATCGGCCAACCACTGCGCTGAGCGCTTGCCTCTGGATTTGACGAGCTGCCTACCAACCCTGTTGGTCAGCTCTTGCTCCCAGTTTTGCTCCACGAACGAGCAATCTACAGAAGATTTCCCGCGTGTTGCTTGATGATGCGACACGAATTCTGATATTGCTATGTCAGGTTGCAGAAACTCAGGTTGATCGCGGCCTATTGCTACGAATTCGAACAGTGGGAGAGGATTTGCGATGGAGCAAGTGAAGCCAGACGTGGCTACTGAGGCCGAAGTGGCGGAGGCCCTGCAGATGGGCAAGCAGTCGTTGGCGACGATGCGGTACCAGGGCGTCGGCCCGAAGTTCCTGAAGCTCGGCGGCGCAGTGCGTTACCGCTGGTCAGACGTCAACGCCTGGCTCGACGAGAACACCCGCCAGAGCACGCGAGCTGGTGTCGCCTGATGCACACCCTCAACGCCGAAACGGCACCCGCTTACCCCGAGGTTGCCGCCTCGGGCGAGTGCCGTTCGAACCCCACCAACCAGCAGATGAGAGAGGTCGAAACGATGATGTCACACCCGACCGACACGGGGCTGTCGCTGCCGATCAATCCGGACACCGGCGAGCGGTACAAGCTCTGCATTGATGCCCACTGCCCGAACTGCGGCCATCCCGAACGCAACTTCGATGGCGATGTATTCGGCTGCCGAAAGTGTGACTACACCAGCCGGGAGCGCAACCGATGAGCGCTGTCGACAACGCCCAGACCTGGCGCGACTTGGCTGACCAACTCACGCCAGAGCAGATCGCCAAAATGGAACGGCACGAACGAACTTGGGCTTCGATGCCCGATGGCTCCGAAGATGCGCGCACCGGGCTCTTGTTCGGTGCCCGCGAGCTGATCGGCCAGAATCTCGCTGCCGCCTTCTACCAGGACATCCCGTCGCCCGGAGGTGCCGAAACTATCGGCCCGTGGGAACCGTGGGATGACGACGACGACGTCTGGGCGCGAGTGTGGGAAGGCCGCTCTTCGCGAGTGAACATCGCGGCAGGCAACGAAATTGAGGTATGGGTCGGCGGCATTCAACGTGGCGACGGCCGTTGCACCCGCCAGGTCTCCCTCGGCGCCGGCCGCGGCGACGAACAGCTGACCGCCGGAGAAGCTCGCCAGCTGGCCGACGCACTAACGGAGGCAGCTGACGAGCTCGACGCACTGAACGCCGGAGCTGACCTGTGAGCACCGTCGAGAAGTTCAAGCCGTCTGCGGTTGTGCTATCTGGCCTGCTGGCCAAATGGCGGACCTATCAGCGCGGCAAGTCGCTCTCGGAGCGGACGATCAGAGAGCGCATCGGGGCCGTGCAGCGGTGCGCTCAATGGAACGAGACTGCCCCGGAATATCTTGATGCGGACCAGATTTCAGCCTGGTTGGCTCATGATGACAGCTGGTCGCCGCGCACCCGCTGGTCCTATCACCAGTGCCTATCGTCGTGGTTCACCTGGCTCGAGCTCAAAGAGGAAATCAGTGTGAATCCGATGGCCCGCGAGCAAGTGGGGCGGCCCAAGCGGTTGCGATCGGTGCCGAGGCCGATCACCAACGAGCAGGCCCGCCGTCTGTGGTCGTCGAGCATTCGCAACCGCCGCACTCGGGCCATGATCGCGCTCGCATTGTTCCAGGGATTGCGTACGCACGAGATTGCCAAGGTGAAGGGTGAGGACCTGGACCTGATCGCCCGCACGATTGTGGTGACCGGTAAAGGCGGTTACACGCACACGCTACCGCTGCATCATCTGGTGGTCGAAACGGCGTATCAGATGCCTCGGCAAGGGTTTTGGTTCCCCGGCACGGTGAAGGGCCACCAGCGGCGCGAATCGATCGGCAGCACCATCGCCGACGCAATGCGGCGCGTGGACATCAACGGCACGGCGCACCAGCTGCGCCATTGGTTCGGCACGTCGCTGGTGCGGGCCGGTGTCGATCTGCGCACCGTTCAGACGCTCATGCGTCACCAGGAGCTGTCGTCAACTGCGATCTACACCGAGGTGGCCGACGAGACGAAAGCCGCCGCGATCGACCGGCTGGACCCGTTCGCGCTCGGAACGCTCACTGGACCGAACGGGCGGTAGGCCACGGCGATGAGTGCAACGCGGCCGGAGTTCATTCGAGTAGTGCCGGGGGAGGTAGAGCGGTACGGCGCTAACGCTGCATTGGTGCTGGCTCACATCCGCTTCCGGTGCGAGTCGGATGGCCCCGGCCGCGTCATCGTCGACGGCGTGAGGCACTGGCGCGTGTCCTACGCGGGCCTCGGTAGTGAGGTCGGATTGACGGCACGAGAGTGCCGACGCGCCATTGAAGATCGGCTCGGTGACGCGCTCACAGCAAAGCATCTAGCGCCACTAAACAACTGGTCGCGCGCATATGCCCTGACCAGCCAGGTGCCGCTGGGGTCAGCCCGTGACCAGCCAGAAGCCGCTGTGGTCAGCCCAGCTGTGGATGAATCGGTCCGAGCTGACCCAGGGGGCAGCTCGGATGACCACACGGTCAGCTCGGCTGACCCAGGGGGCAGCTGCACTACTTATAGAGAAGCTGGAGAAGGGGGAGAACGGCGATCGCCGGTTGGGGAGGGGACGGCCGGCGTCGTCATGGCTGAGTCAGCTAACGAGCAAAAGCAACCCCAGCGTTATTGCTCGCGTCATATGCCTGACGGCACTGACGAGCCTTGCGGCGCGTGCGGTCGACGGCGGGAGGCGTTCGATCGATGGACTGCGGACGCGTCGGCCGCTGAGAGCGCCCGACTGCGTGAGGCTGCGACGGCACGCCGCTTCAGTTGCGGCAGGTGCTTCGACACCGGCACCGTGCGCAACTCCAACGGCGTGCCCGCGAAGGGCAGACCTCGCTGCTCCTGCGCTGCGGCCCAGACCGCAACGATGGCTTCGGATCAGGAGATGGCATGAGCGGCCGTCCGTGCCCGAACTGCGGTGAGCCGGTGGCTGGCTTCTACTGCGCTCGCTGCCAGTCGCTCACGCAAGCGCTGAGCGCGGCCGAGCGTCATCCGGTGCCGGAGGCGTATGCAGCTGCCGATCTCACTGAGCGGTGCTCGTCGTGCCGTGCTGACGCTGGCGATTGGTGCCGACGTGAC
>Ga0265327_10003846_pt1 | contig 13865 bp, 11 predicted proteins | sample 41621metaG_FD_202089 | JGI IMG/M metagenome (GOLD analysis project Ga0265327, IMG submission 202089) | Rhizosphere microbial communities from Carex aquatilis grown in University of Washington, Seatle, WA, United States - 4-16-21 metaG | ecosystem: Host-associated > Plants > Roots > Rhizosphere... | reverse complement strand
CTGGTGGGAATTCTCGGCAATACGGCGGTGTTTCTGACCAGCAATTTCGGCCCGACCATCTTTCCGCTTGCCGGCTTATGGAACCATTCCATCCTCACGTTCCTGCCGGACAGAATCAACGCGCTACTCGCCGCCAATTTCGAAGCGTATTTTTACCGGCTGGGGGAAATCCCCACCGAGGAAGCCGCCGGGCTGGGCTTTGGCTTGAGCGTGCTGCTGGCGGTTTCCCTGCTGTTTGCGTGCCGGCATCGTTCCCGCCGTTCATCACCTTTCCTTACCTGGCCGCGCGGCGTGATGTTGCTTTCGCCTTATTTGGCGTTGCTGGTGTTCTTCGCCAAATCGGGAATGATGACGCTGGCGCGGCTCGTGTCCGCGTATTACCCGCTGCTGCTGCCGGCGTTGCTCTGTCATTCAGCGCAACCGGCTCTGGTTCGTCGGCGCTGGTGGCGCCGGCTGGCGCTGGCGGTCATGCTGTTGGCGTTCGTTGCCGTCGTGCTGACTCCGGCCCGTCCACTGTGGCCGGTGCGCACCGCGTTTCATTTCATCGGCGACGCCGGCGCGAACCACGCCTTGGCCAGGCGCATTCGGGATGTTTATCTCACCTATGCGGACCGGCCGGATCCCTTGGCCAAAGTGCGTGCCGCTTTGCCGGATGATGGTTCTGTGGTGGGATTTTTGGGCGCCGCTGACGACACCGAGATTTCGCTGTGGCGTCCCTTCGGTCAGCGGCGGGTGGCGGATGTTTTATTCACCGATTCGCCGGCGCAACTCCGCGCCCGCCAGATCAAATACGCGGTGGTGGGCGAAACCGTGCTGGGCGAAAATCATCAGACCATTCAAGCCTGGCTCCAGTCGCACCGCGCCACGCTGCTGGCTTCGGTTTCCGCCACCATGACCGTGAGTCTGGGCCCGCGTCTCTGGCATGTTGTGCGTCTTGACTAGCCGCCGCCGTTTTCATTGCGGCGCCTTGGCCCGCCACCGGGCGGGTAAAATTCAATTGATTACGGTGGTGGTTTAGTTCACAAATGCAGCTGCACCCAAATATTTTTAAATGAACCACGCGGATGTTCAAAAGCTTTACGAGGCTGGCCTCATCACCGGTGAGCAGCGGCAGAAAATCGGCGAGCACTTCCAACTCAGAGAAGAGGACGGTAATAAATTCCTCGCCATCGTTTCCATGGTCGGCGCGGTGCTCATCACGGCGGGCATCATTCTGCTCATCTCCGCGCACTGGAACGAAATTCCGCGCGGGGTCAAAATTGCCGCCGGAATGCTGATCATGCTCGGCGCGCACGCTGGCGGCTGGTGGTTGCGCGAAATCCACGGCCAATACCGCAAAACCGGCGAAGCTTTGCATCTCATCGGCTCCGGCCTGTTTCTGGCGAACATCGCGCTGCTCGGCCAGATTTACAACCTCGTCTCGCGAACGCCCAATGCCATTCTCTTGTGGTGGCTGGGCATCGCCGCCTTGCCGTGGTTGCTGCGCTCCAAGGCTCAACACATTCTTGTGCTGCTGGCGTTTGGTCTGTGGTTCGGCCTTGAAGTCAACGAACGCGATGGCTGGATTTATGCCGGCTCCGATCAGCGGCAGATTTTGCTCTATTCATTGCTGGGTTTGATCTATCTCGGCGCAGGCTGGCTGTTGCGCTGGGGCAGTTTCAGGGAATTTGCCGGCGTCACCGAAAGACTCGGCTGGCTCGGCTTCCTGATTTTTTTCTATCCGCTGACGTGGAAATTATTTTTCAGCGACTGGGAATCAGAAAAACACCACGGGCTCTTTTGGGGGTTGGCCGTGCCGGGAGTGGCTTTGCTCGCGCTGGGCGTCCGCAACCTGCCGGCGCTTAACCGTCAATGGCGCTGGACGTGGTTTTCTGCGGTCGTCGGCATGGTGGTTTTCATGGCCACCGTTTGGTTTGGCTGCTGGCAACTGGGCTCCCGCGGCGGCGCCCGCCATTTTTACTGGAACGAATCATGGAGCTATCTCGGCGGCACTTTGGCGCTCTTTGTGTTTTGTCTGTTGCAAATTCAGGTGGGGCTGCAAACCCGCTCCAAGTTTCTGGTCAATCTCGGCATCGTGTTCATTGCGCTTGATATTTTATCCGCCTACTTGGGACTGTTTGGCTCCATGGCGCGCACCGGCGTCATGTTCCTGGTGTCCGGAATCTTTCTCATTGTCTTTGGCGTCTATCTCGAAAAGAAACGCCGGAAGCTGATGCGGCAAATCAAAAACTCAACCCCGCCGGAGGCTCGATGAAACTCAAGCTGCTCCTCCTGGTGCTCGCCCTGCAATGCGCGTGGATTGCCTGCACTGTGGTCACTCAGGAACGCGCGCTGTCCTATGGTCATATCATTCTGCTGGAAACCCGGCGCGTGGACCCGCGCGATCTGCTGCGCGGCGATTATCTGATTCTGGACTACCCAATCAGTGACGTGCCGGCCAATCTGTTTTCACCGCCCGTGAAAAAAGATTTACCCTACGGCACAAAAATCTTTGTCGCTCTGGCTGGGGGCACGAATCATTTTTACCGGGTCAGCCGTGCCAGCACGAATGAACTGGCGGCTGGAATCGGGGAGGTTTTGATTCTAGGCACCAGCGACGGGCAACGGTGGAATGCGAGCAATGCCGTTCACGTCGTTTACGGCATTGAAAAATATTTTGTCGCCGAAGGGCAGGGGAATCCCACCGGCAAGCTGACCGTGCAGGCCGTGGTGCCGGCTTCCGGTCGCGTGAAAATCAAGGAAGTGTTCGTGGATGGCCAGCCGTATGCCGTAGCCATGAAAGGTGCTGGCCGATAATTTTCCCCTTCCCGCCCCGGCCGCGGCCGGCGGAATTGCATTGCCCGATTCCAATTCCGGTTTATTTTCCCCGCCTGACAAATGGCTGAAACTATCACTAGCGACATTCCTTCCATCCCGCCCGGCGTGAAACTCACCACGCTCGAAAATGGTCTCGCCATCATTGTGCGCGAAGACCACAACGCCCCGGTCGTTTCCGCGCAGGCGTGGGCCATGGCTGGTAGCATCCACGAGGGCCGGTGGCTCGGCGCGGGGCTTTCGCATGTCCTTGAACACATGCTCTTCAAGGGCACAAAGACGCGCGCGGGCAGCCGCATTGACCAGGAAGTGCAGGAGGCCGGTGGTTACATGAACGCTTACACGAGCTTCGACCGCACGGTCTATCACATTGACGTGCCGAATACCGGCGCGGTGAAGGCGGTTGATATTCTCTGCGACATCATGCAGCACGCCACGTTGCCGCCGGATGAGCTCGCCAAGGAGATGGATGTTATCCGTCGTGAGATGGACATGTGCCACGATGATCCGGGCCGCCGCGCGAGCCGCCGCCTGTTTGAGACGGCTTACACAAAAAGTCCGTATCGTTTCACGATCATCGGCTATCCGGACATCTTCAACGAGGTGAAGCCGGACGATGTCCGCAATTACTACACGGAAAAATACGCGCCCAACAACGTCTTCTTTGTCGTCGCCGGGGATGTGAAGAACGATGATGTCGTCGCGCAGATCAAAACCGCTTACGCCAACTGCAAGTCCAGGGCGATGCCGCCCGGTGTCCTGCCGCTGGAACCAATGCAGACCGGTGAGCGCACCATCATCGAGGAAGCCGCCGTCGAACTCGGGCACGTGCATTTCGCGTGGCACATCCCGGAACTGCGCCACGCCGATGTTGCGGTCCTTGATGTCCTTGCCGTCCTGCTCGGCAGCGGCCGCAGCGCGCGTCTTTTCCAGCAGGTCCGCGAACGTCAGGGGGTCGTGCATCATGTGGATGCGTGGACTTACAGCCCTGGCTTGCCCGGTCTTTTCGGCATCAGCGCGATTGTGGATGGTGACAAATTTGAAGCTGCGAACGCTGCCATCCTCGCCGAGGTTGAAAAAATAAAATCCCTGTCCGTCTCCCCGGATGAGTTGCAGAAGGCCATCAAGCAGTTCATCTCCGCCACGCTGTCTTCGCGCAAGACGATGGAAGGTCAGGCGCAGAATCTCGGCGGCAACTGGCTGGCCGCGAATGACCTGAATTTCTCCGAGCGCTATCTCGCCGCCGTGAAACGCGTCACCACCGCTGAGGTGCAGCGCGTTGCCCGCCACTATCTCACGGCCGAAAACCGCACGCTCTACGCGCTCCTGCCCGATGGCGCAGCGCCGAAGGCTAAGGCGAATATCGAGACGAGTACCGATCACGCCATCCAGAAAATGGTGCTCCCCAACGGCCTGAAACTTTTGGTGAAGGAGGATTCGCGCCTGCCGTTCGTGGAATTTCGCGCCGTGTTTCAAGGGGGCGTTCTGGCGGAAACGGCGGAGGATAACGGCACGACGACGTTGCTCGCCAAGCTGCTCATCAAAGGCACCACGACGCGCACTGCGGAAAAGATTGCGACGGAGATTGAATCTGTCGGCGGTCACCTTGACAGCTACGGCGGCAATAACAGCTTCGGCGTGAACGCGGAAGTGTTGAGCGATGATTTCAAGACCGGCTTGGCACTGCTCGCAGATGTCATCCTGAATCCAATCTTTCCCGCCGTCGAACTCGCCCGCGAAGTCGAAGTGCAGGTCGCCAGCATCCAGGCGCGTCGGGATGAGTTGCTCAAGAGCGCCAGCCTCGCCATGCGCCGCGCCTTGTTTGGCCACACCGGATACGGTCTCGATTCGCTCGGCACCGAGGAATCCATCACCCAGTTGAAGCCCGCCGACTTGAAGTCCTTCCATCAGAAATTCGCCGTGCCGGACAATTGCGTGCTCGCAATTTTCGGCGACGTGAACATGGCCAACGTGAAAGCTGCCGTGGAAAAGGCGTTTGGCGGATGGCGTGGAGCGCCGGCTGCTGGAGTTCAGGCTTTAGCTTGCTCGGGGAACCCTCCAAAGCGTGAACTCCAGCGCGTCGAGGAATTTCGCGACAAGAAGCAGGCCGTGCTGGTCATCGGTTTTCCCGGCACCACGATGGACAGCGATGACAAATATGCGCTCGATCTCTTGCAGGAATGTTGCAGCGACCTCGGCTCGCGGCTGTTCCTGCGCATCCGCGAACAGCTCGGCCTTGCCTACTACGTCGGCGCGCAGAATTTTCCCGGCCTCGTGCCGGGGTACTTCGCGTTTTACACCGGCACCGAGCCCGCCAAGGCCGCGCAGGTGGAAACCGAATTGCTTAAGGAGGCCGAACTCCTGCGCACCGAAGGTTTGACTGCAGAAGAATTGAAACGCGCCAAGGCCAAGATCATTGGTGGGAAGAAAATCGCCCGCGCCGACCTCGGCCACCTCGCGTCCACCAGCGCGCTCGACGAACTTTACGGCCTGGGCTGGAACCGCGCCGAACTCGACGACGTGAAATATGAGGGCGTCACGCTGGCGCAGGTCAAAGCCGCCGCGAACCAATACCTGAAACCGGATGCGTTCGTGGTTTCCATCGTGCGGCCGGAAAGTTGAATTCTACCCGCCCTCAGCTTTTCCGCCGCCAGCCGGCGATGAACATGCCGTTGCCGTCCAAATCCTGCGGCCAGATTATCTTCGTTGCCGCCGACTTAAGGAGGCTCTGACTGCCTTTAATTTCCGGCCCATCCATCGGCTCAAACTCGGCCGCGAATTTGGCATTAAAATCTTCTGCCACCTCGGTCGTTTCCGCACGCGTCAGCGTGCAGACGGAGAAAATCAATTTGCCGCCCGGCTTCACGCTCGGCGCGGCATGCGTGAGCAGCTTCTTCTGGATTGCCGCCAGCTCGCGCACGTCGTTCGGCTCCGTCGTCCAGCGCGCCTGCGGATTCCGCTGCCACGTGCCGATGCCGCTGCACGGCGCGTCCACCAGCACACCGTCGAACTTCGTTTTCGTCGGCAGCTTCGCGCCGCCGTCCCAGTGCGCCGAGCGATAGTTGAAAACCTTCGCCCGCCCGGCGCGGCGCTTGAGCTTGGTCAATCGCCATTCCGCGCGGTCGCTGGCCCAGAGCATCCCCTTGTTCTGCATCAGGTCCGATAGGTGCAACGTCTTGCCGCCTTCGCCCGCGCAGGTATCCCACCACGTCTCGCTTGGCTTGGGATCGCACAGCCTGCCAACCACCTGTGACGCGATGTCTTGGATTTCAAATTCACCCGCGTGAAATTCTGGCGTCTTGAACAAGTCTTCCTCGCCGCGATACAAAATGGCCTCTGGTAGCAACGGACTCACCTCCGCCGCGAATAGCGTCCGCGCCAGCGATTCCGCCGTGCCGCATTTGGCGCGCAGCCACAATTTCGGCTCGCGCTGCAACGAGAGTAACCATTCGTCGGTGACATCCATTTCCGCCGCCGTCCACGCGGGCACGGCCTTGGCGCGCAGTTCCGCCAGCGGCACGCTGGCGTTGTTCGCTTGAAAGCGCTGGTTCAACCGGATGGCCAGCCGCATCTTGTTGTCCACGCCGCGTTCCTCGCGCAGCCAGACGTGCCAGCGGAAATACAGAAAAACCGTCTTGGCGATCTCCGTCGCGTCGAAGGGCGCGAGGTCTTTGATCTGCTTGAGCACCTCGCGCAACGCCGCGTCCGCCGGCTTGTCCTTGCCGGTTTTGCGGATCACTTCGGCCGCGACTGCTTGAACATCATGAATCATATACCGCAGCATACGCCATTGGACGGCGACAATACAACGCGGATGGAGCGCTGGCTAATTGATTTAATCCCGTTGGGTTTTCAGCTCATTTAAATTCGCGTCAATTCGTCAAATTCGTGTCAAAAAGTTTTCGTGGTTCGCGGTTAAAACTAAAAGCGGCCTCTGTTTCCAGAGACCGCTTTGTTTAAATTGGTTTTCCGTCACGCCTTCGCCACCAGCTGCCGCAGCACATACGGCAGAATGCCGCCGTGTTGGTAGTAGTCAATTTCGATGGGCGTATCTATGCGACAGCGGACGGCCACATTTTCCACGGCGCCATCCTGGCGCGTGATCTTCAGCGTGAGATCCTGTTGCGGCTTGATTTTCTCGTTGAGGCCGACGATGTCGTAGGTCTCGGTGCCGTCAAGTTTCAAGGTCTGCGCGGTGGTGCCGTCCTTGAATTGCAGCGGCAGCACGCCCATGCCGACGAGGTTGCTGCGGTGGATGCGCTCGAAGCTCTGCGCCACGACCGCTTTCACGCCGAGGAGGTTCGTGCCTTTCGCCGCCCAGTCGCGCGAGGAGCCGGTGCCGTATTCCTGGCCGGCGATGATGACCAGCGGGGTTTTTTCCGCCTGATATTTCATCGAGGCGTCGTAGATGCTGACCTGTTCGCCGGATGGCTGGAGCTTGGTCACGCCGCCTTCCACGCCGGGCACCATGAGATTCTTGATGCGGACATTCGCGAACGTGCCGCGCGTCATCACGCGGTCATTGCCGCGCCGCGAGCCGTAGCTGTTGAAATCTTCCACCGCGACGCCGTTCTCCACGAGGTATTTGCCGGCGGGCGTGGTCTTCTTGAACGAACCGGCGGGCGAAATGTGGTCCGTGGTCACGCTGTCGCCGAAAATGCCCAGCGCACGGGCGCCGGTGATGGGCTTGATGCTGCCCGGCGTCATCGAGAAATTCTCGAAAAACGGTGGTTCCTGAATGTAGGTGGACTTGCGATCCCATTCATACACATTGCCGGTGGAAGACGAGATTTCGTTCCACTTCGGATTCTGCGCGGCGAAATCCTTGTAAAGCTTGCGGAACACTTCCGGTTGCAACGCCGCCTGCATGAGGTCGCGCACTTCTTTCAAGCTCGGCCAGATGTCGCGCAGGTGAACGGGCTTGCCGTCCTTCCCGGTGCCGAGCGCGTCGTTGGCGAGGTCAATATCCACGCGGCCCGCGAGCGCAAATGCGACGACCAGCGGTGGTGACATGAGGAAGTTCGCCTTGATGTTCTGGTGCACGCGCGCCTCGAAATTGCGGTTGCCGGACAATACGGCGGCGGCGACCAGATTGTTTTTCACCACCGCTTCTTCAATGGCCGGATGCAGCGGGCCGGAATTGCCGATGCACGTCGTGCAGCCGTAGCCGACGAGGTTGAAGCCGAGCTTGTCCAGATACGGCTGGAGGCCGGTCTTGTCCAGGTAATCCGTGACGACGCGGGAGCCGGGCGCGAGCGAGGCTTTGACCGAGGCGTTGACCGTGAGTCCCTTTTCCACCGCTTTTTTCGCGAGCAAGCCGGCGGCCAGCATCACGCTCGGATTGCTGGTGTTCGTGCAACTCGTGATGGCGGCGATCAAAACCGAGCCGTGGCCGATGGTGGATTTGCCGCCAGCGAGAACCACGTCCGCTTTGGTCTGGCCGAGGTCTTCCGCCTTCATGCCAAAACCATTTTCGGTCACCGGCTTCGAAAAAGCGGTGGTGAATTCGTTCTTCAGCTTCGGCAGTTCAATCCGGTCTTGCGGCCGCTTCGGACCGGCGACGCTGGGCAGCACGGTGCTGAGATCGAGTTCGATTTCCTGCGAATAGGTGATTTCTCCCTTCTTCGGAATGCCCCACAAACCCTGGGCCTTGTAATAATTTTCGTAGGTCTTGACGGCTTCATCCGTGCGGCCGGTGGCGCGGAGATAATTCGAGCACTCGGCGTCAATCGGAAAGAAACCCATCGTCGCGCCGTATTCGGGTGCCATGTTCGCGATGGTCGCGCGATCCACGAGCGGCAGCGCGGCGGCGCCGGGGCCGAAAAATTCGACAAATTTGCCGACGACTTTCGCCTTGCGCAGAATCTGTGTGACAGTGAGCGCTACGTCCGTAGCCGTGACACCTTCGCGGATGGAACCCGTGAGGTGAACGCCGACGACGTCGGGAGTGAGGAAATAAACCGGCTGGCCGAGCATGCCGGCTTCCGCTTCGATGCCGCCGACGCCCCAGCCGACGATGCCGAGGCCGTTGATCATCGTCGTGTGCGAATCGGTGCCGACGAGCGTGTCGGGATAATAAACTTCGCCCGCGTTCAACACCCCCTTGGCGAGATATTCCAAATTCACTTGGTGTACGATGCCGATGCCCGGTGGCACGACCTTGAACGTGTCAAACGCCTGCATGCCCCACTTGAGAAATTGATAGCGCTCGCGGTTGCGCGTGAACTCCAAATCCAGATTTTTCGCCATCGAATCCGCGCCGCCGGCGAAATCCACCTGCACCGAGTGATCCACCACCAGATCCACCGGCACCAGTGGCTCGATGATTTTTGGATTCTTGTTGAGCTTGGCTACTGCGGTGCGCATCGCCGCCAGATCCACGAGCAGCGGCACGCCGGTGAAATCTTGCAGCACGATGCGCGCAACCACGAAGGGAATTTCCGCCGTGCGCGTCTCGGTCGCCTTCCAGTTGGCGAGTTCCTTCACGTTCGCTTCGTGGACTTTCTTGCCGTCGCAATTTCTCAAAACCGATTCGAGGACGAGCCGGATGGAGACCGGCAGCTTCGAGATGGGGCCGACCCCGGCTTTTTCCAGCGCGGGCAGCGAATAGAATTTTCCAGGTCTGCCGGTGCCGAGTTCAAAATTCTGCAGCGTGCCGAACAAATTATGTGATGTGCTCATTTAATTGGGTGTTTAATTCAACCTTAAACCGTCGCCAGAAAATGAAGATTGTCCGCCCCGCTGTCAAGCGAAGCACGGGACAAATTGCGGATGGTTAATTGGCGGCAATTATGGTGTGGCTGTGGTTGGGGCCGGGTCCCTGGTCGCGGTGCGGTGCGGCGCCCATGCGGGAGACATTGGAAAACAAAATGGGCGCGCTGAATTCAGCGCGCCCTGGAAAGCCGCAGAAATAAATTACTTCAGCTTGGCCAGCGTCGCCTTGACCGCTTCGAAGTTCGGCAGGTCTTTGGGCGTCGGCGTCTGCTCGCTGTATTGCACCACGCCGTTCTTATCTATGACGAAGGCTGCGCGCGCGGAGGTGTCGCCCACGCCGGCGAGCATCGGGAATAACACGTCATAAGCCTTGGTCACGGTCTTGTTCAGATCGCTGGCCAGCGGGATGCTGATTTTTTCCTTCGCGGCCCACGCGGCTTGCGCGAACGGGCTGTCCACGCTGATGGCGATGACTTCCGCGCCCAGGCTTTTGTATTCGTCCAGGCCGCCGGTCAGGCTGCACATTTCTGCCGTGCAAACCCCGGTGAAGGCGAGCGGGAAAAACAGCAGCACGGTGTTCTTCTTGCCGAAGTTGTTGCTCAGCTTGATTTCCGCGTCCACGGGGGACTTGGATTTGAGCGTGAAATCAGGGGCCTTGGCGCCGACGGGAATTGGCATAATATTTTTTAGTTTTGAATTTTTAATGGTTAGTTCTACTGGCGGGAATTCTGTAATTTCGAGTTGCGTCTGTCAAACTTGATTTAGAATAAATCTAATTCCAACCCTCTGCCGGTAAATTTTAGATTTACGATGCGCGATGACGCGGTTCAGTTCGGCGCATCGCCAATCGCCAATCTACAGCGCCGCCCGCACTTCCGCCGCGTGTTCCTCCGGCTTCACCTGCGGCCAGATTTTCTTGATCCTGCCGTCCGGCCCGATGAGAAACGTAACGCGAAAGACCCCTAGGTATTTCCGGCCCATGAAACTTTTCTCGCCCCAGACGCCGTAGGCCTCGACGATTTTCTTGTCCACGTCCGCCAGCAGCGTGAACGGCAGCTTGAACTTCTCCACGAACTTGTCGTGCTTCGCCACCGAATCCGGGCTGACGCCCAGCACCACCGCGCTCTTTTTCTTGAACTGGGCGAACTCATCGCGGAAAGCGCAAGCCTCCTTCGTGCAGCCCGGCGTGTCGTCCTTGGGGTAAAAATATAAAACGACATTCTGCCCCTGATAATCGGCGAGGGAAATCTTCCCCCCGCCGCTGATCGCCGCGGTGAATTTGGGGGCGATGTCGCCTTGCTTCAGTTTCAGCTCAATTGTTTTGGCCATAAAAAGTCCCTTAATAAACCCCGGATTTGGAAAGTTTCAACTGTGAGTTTCACTTTTTACCGGTGAGCTGGCCGGATGCGCGCCGATCTGTTTCATGAAATCCCAAACGTAAAGCAGGCCCGCCGTGCCGGTGAACAAACCCGCGCCCAGGCTGATGATTTGCAGCCAGGCGGCATGGTCGTCGGTCCACTTCAGGAGAATCCACAGCAGCAGGGCCATTTGCAGCACGGTCGCTATCTTCCCGGTCAGGCGCGGCCGCACCGTGACCTTGCCGACGACCAGGCGGACGACGATGACGCCGATGGTCAATAATAAATCCCGCCCGATGATGGTGCCGGTGAGCCAGAGGGGAATGGTCGCCAGATGCGGCGCGTGATTGAAGCTTAAGACGACGATGCCGGACACCAATAATAGTTTGTCTGCCAGCGGATCGAGCACCGTGCCCAGTTCGCTCCATTGGTGGTAGCGTCGCGCGACATAGCCATCCACGCCGTCTAGAATGGACGCCACGGCAAACGATAGAATGGCCAGCAACCGGTGCAGTTCGTTGCCCGTCTCGACGTAATAAAGAATTTCCACGACGAAGAACGGAATCAGCAGCATCCGCAGGATCGTGATTTTATTTGCCGTCGTCATGCCCTGAATTGTTTGGCGCCAATGTGATCGGTCAATTGACCAGTGGCTTCGCTTCGGAAACCAGCTTGTGCTGGGGCCAGAACGGTTTGCGAAATGCCTCGGTGAAATCGTAGCCGTTCTGAAAATCGTCCCGCGAATCCTTTTCCGTTTTGGCCAGCAGGCTGTTTTCCACCATGTTGAAGACAATCTCGCCGAAATCGTGGCAGCTCCTCACGCCCCATTCTTCCAGCACGGTTACGGCCATCGGACCGTATTGCTGGAGGGCGTATTGGCGGAGGCCGTCCAGGAGTTCCTGCCCGCTCACATGGCGGATGGGTCCCCGGTTTTCCTTGCTGACGAGCTTCTGGGTGAAGTCGAGCGATTCGCGGATGAAATGGTAGGCATCGCGCGCAAAACGCGGGTCTTGCGCGAGGATTATATCCAGACCTTCATCAAAATTGACTTCGTGCATATTAAATTTTGGCCGGCTGAACGGCTTTCACTGGCGGGTGGGCGGCGCGATAAGCCTTGACCGCCCAGCCGGTCAGCAACAATCCCAGGACGGTGATGAGCACCAGTTGTTCCTGCTTTGTCAGCCAGTTCATGCCGGGAATCTAGCCGGAAAACACACTTTCGGCAAGCAATGGCCGCAAGGTTTCGGCTTTAACCCTTGCTGCGTTGGCGGGGCGTTTGTAGTTTTCCTGCGCATGGCTGCCATCGGACGATTCCAGAAAGGTGACGAAATCTTTTACGCCAAAGTCGTGGAGGGTGAATTATTTCGCCTGCGGGGCGATGTTTTCGGCGCACCGGCTTTTGATCGCAAGCCGACACCGCGCCAAGGGGTGAAGACGCTGGTGCCGGTGGTGCCGGGTAAAATCATTGCCGTTGGTTTGAATTACGCGGATCACGTTCGCGAGATGAAGCGCGAGTTGCCGGCGGAACCTTTGTTCTGGTTCAAGGCCACGACCTCGCTGCTCGCCGCTGGCGGCAAGATTGAAATTCCCTTTCCGTCGCACCGCACCGATTTTGAGGCGGAACTGGCGGTCGTCATCGGGCGAAAAATCCGCAATGCCACGCCTGCGCAGGCGGGGCGCTGCATTTTCGGCTACACTGCGGCGCAGGACATCAGTGACCGCACGATCCAGAAAGCCGAGTCGCAATGGGCGCGCTGTAAATCCTTCGACACCTTCACGCCGCTCGGGCCTTTTGTGGAAACGGCGATGGATCCGGACGCGTTAAGCATCCAGCAGTTTCAAAACGGCCAGCTTCGGCAGAATTCAAACACCAGCCAGCTCATCTTCAAACCGGCGGCGCTCGTCAGTTTCATTTCCACGAATATGACCTTGCTGCCGGGCGACGTGATTCTCACCGGCACGCCCGGCGGCGTCGGCCCGATCCAAAGCGGTGACCGGTTGGAAGTGCGGATTCAAGACCTCGCGCCGCTGTGCAATTCGGTGAAGTGAGAAGCTTCAACGCTTTTGGGCAGTCAGTCGTTTGGCCAGCATGGCGGCGTGGAGATCAGCGGGCTGCAGGCTGCCGGGGGAGAAGTTTTCCAGCCAGCGTCCGTTGGCGTCGAGGATTTGCGGATCGCTCATCGGCAGGCCGATGAGGTTGATGGCGTCGGGACCAAAATCCTTGGGCCATGGCATCCGGGTCTGGGCGCGAATATTCCAGAAAGTTTCTCCCGCTGCCGTGTGCATGCCGCGCTGCCCGCCGCCGCTGGATTGGAAAAGACGTTTGCCCAGGCCGGCATCAATGTCGGTGAACAGGTTTTCGTAGGACGCCCAGCGGTGATGATCCATGCACAAGTTCACCGCGTGGCCGCCGGCGAACACGCAGCCCATCGCGCTTTGCACGGTGACGTCGTGGATGAACTGGCACTCGATGGCAAAGTTGGTGCAGAGGCAGTCCTGACCTTCCAGGGTGATGCCGTGATGGCCGTTGTTGCCGTCCTTGCCCCGGCGCTGCGGGTCGGCGGTGATGCGGATGTTCTCCAGCGTGCAGAACGCCGCGCCTTCCACGAAGGGACCATTGTCGCCATTGCGGATGACCATGTCCTTGAGCCAGCAATGCGCGGCGGACGCGTGGATGGCGACGGGATTCCAGCCGGCTTCCTTGAAATGTCCGGCGTAGAGGCTGGCGGGAAATTCAAAGGTGACCCCTTCAATGCCCACATCCGTGACGGTGGGGCGGAACGGTTCGAGCGTCGGCTGCCATTCGGTCCGCGCGTCAAAGCGCAGCCCGCGATCCAGGATGACGTCCCGTCCGTTCACAGCGCGGACGCGGAAAATCTGCTGGCAATGCCAGCGGTTCAGGCCGGAGAGGTTGCCGGTCTGGCCATGGTAAAGATATTGCAACAGGCTTTTGTCCGGCGTGTCGTGAACGACCAGCGT
>Ga0265327_10003845_pt1 | contig 13866 bp, 13 predicted proteins | sample 41621metaG_FD_202089 | JGI IMG/M metagenome (GOLD analysis project Ga0265327, IMG submission 202089) | Rhizosphere microbial communities from Carex aquatilis grown in University of Washington, Seatle, WA, United States - 4-16-21 metaG | ecosystem: Host-associated > Plants > Roots > Rhizosphere... | reverse complement strand
CTGGGACCGACATTCGATGGACTCACTCGCCTGTCGCGAACGCTCAACAGCCGCAACGAGTCCCTGGCCTCGCTGCTCAAGAACGCGGCCGACGTGACGGGCATTCTGGCGCAACGCAGCAACCAGGTGAACACGCTGCTGCTCGACGCCAACGCCCTGACCGGCGTGCTCGACCAACGACGCCACGCGATCGTCGATCTGCTGGCCAACACTTCTGCGCTTTCCCGGCAACTCTCTGGGCTCGTCCACGACAACGAAAAGGACCTCGCCCCGACCCTGCAGAAGGTCAACTCCGTCACCGCGATTCTGGAAAAGAACCGCGACAACATCGCCAAGGCCCTCGCCGGGCTGGCCAAATATCAAGTCACACAGGGCGAATCGGTGAACAACGGCTGGTACTACAACGCCTTCGTCGGCAACCTCATCCCCTCACAGACCATCCAACCGTTCCTCGACTACGCCTTCGGATTCCGTCGCGGCACCAACGCCGGCCAGCCCGCTGACAACGCCGGCCCGCGCGCCGAGTTCCCCTGGCCCCACAACGGTATTCCCGGAGGCCACTGATGATCACTCGCCATCGCAAACCCTTGACCCGCATCGCAGCGGCCGTACTGGTGGTCCTGGCGCTCGCCGCCGGAGTGCTTCTCGTGCGGCAGAACGTCTTCCGTCCCACCACCATCACCGCGTACTTCACGTCCGCAACAGCGATTTATCCCGGCGACGAAGTCCGCGTTGCCGGCGTCAAAGTGGGAACGATCACCAGCATCGAACCTGCCGGCAGCCAAGCCCGGCTGACGCTTGCGATCGATCACGGGGTGCCGATCCGAGCAGATGCGAAGGCCATCATCATGGCGCAGAACTTGGTGGCCGCCCGATATGTGCAGTTGGCGCCCGCGTACGAGGATGCCGGTCCGACAATGGCCGACGGTGGACAGCTGGGCGTTGACCGGACCGCGGTGCCCGTGGAATGGGACCAGGTCAAAGACCAACTCATGCGGTTGGCCACCGATTTGGGGCCGGTCAGTGGTTCCTCTGCCACGTCGCTGAGCCGTTTCGTCGACAGCGCCGCAATCGCGATGGATGGCAATGGCGAGAAGCTCCACCAAGCGATCAGCCAACTTTCGGGGATCGGACGCATACTCGCGCATGGCAGCGGCAATGTCGTCGAGATCATCAAGAATCTGCAGACTTTCGTCACCGCACTGCGCGACAGCAACACCCAGATCGTCGAGTTCCAGAACCGCCTCGCGAGTGTCACGAGCGTCGTCGACGGCGCGCGGTCCGATCTCGACGCCGCGCTGACCAACCTGGCTTCGGCTGTCGGCGAGGTTCGGCGCTTCGTCGCGGGTACCCGCGATCACACCGTCGAACAGCTGCAGCGGTTGACGAACGTGACGCAGAACCTCGTCGACAACAAGCTCAAGCTGGAGAATGTGCTGCACGTGGCGCCCAACGCCATCGCCAACGGCTACAACATCTACAACCCTGATAGTGGTACGGCCGTCGGCGCTTTCGCGATGTCGAACTTCGCCGATCCGGTGTCGGTCGTGTGCTCGGCGATCGCGGCGGTCAAGAATGCCACCGCGGCAGAATCGTCGAAGTTGTGCGCGCAGTATCTCGGCCCGGCACTGTCTCTGATCAACTTCAATTACCTGCCGCTGCCGACGAATGTCTATCTGCGCAAGGCGCCGAGCCCGGAGAATCTGGTGTACACCGATCCCAAACTCGCTCCCGGAGGCAGCGGTCCAGGCACCGCGCCTCAACCTGAGCCCCCGGCGGTGTCGGCCTACACCGGTACCAACGACGTCACCCCTCCCGCCGGGTGGGGCGCACCGCCGGGCCCCTCGGGGGCCTACGTGCCCAACGGATTACCGGCAGATCCCGCACCCGCGTTGTTCCCCGGGGCGCCGATCCCCCAACCCTCGGCCGGCACTGTGTCCTCGCCACAGACACCCACTGTGCGGGACCTGCTCCTTCCGGCAGAAGCCGCACCGGCTCCCGCGGCGCCGAACTCGGGAGGCACCCCGTGATGACCCGACTGGCCCTGACCCGCCTGGCCGCGATAGCAGCCTGTTCCCTGGTATCGGTCACCGGCTGTGCGTTCCATGGACTGAACTCGTTGCCGCTGCCCGGCACGGTGGGACGTGGCGCCGACGCCACGACTTATCATGTGGAGCTCGCCAATGTCGGCACGCTGGAGGCGAATTCGCCGGTCATGATCAGCGACGTCATCGTGGGCAGCGTGTCCAAGATGGCGGTGCGCAACATGCATGCCGACGTCGAGGTGTCGGTCAAACCTGGCACCGTCGTCCCCGCGAACGCGGTTGCCACGGTTGGGCAAACCAGCCTGCTCGGCTCCATGCACCTGGCGCTGGATCCACCACCGGGACAGGCGCCATCGGGACGACTCTCCCCAGGCACCACCCTGGAGCTGAACCGGACGTCGACATACCCATCAACGGAGCAGACGTTGTCCTCGCTATCGGTCCTCGTCAACGGCGGCGGGCTCGGCCGGATCGGCGAACTGGTCACCGAGACCAACAACGCGCTGAACGGTAGGCAAGACCAGATCCGCGACCTGCTCACCCGACTCAACAACGTGGTCGGCATCTTCGCCGATCAGCGAGACGACATCAATGCCTCCATCACCGCGCTCACTCGGCTGGCCGGGACCATGGCAGGCCAGAGCGACGTGATCACCCAAGCCCTGCAACGAATCCCGCCCGCGCTGGATGCCCTGATCAAAGAACAGCCCCGCATCACAACAGCCATGGAGAAGTTCGGTGTGTTCAGCACTACCGCCACCAAGCTGATCAACGCCACTCAAGACGACTTGGTCACCAACCTGCGCAACCTGGAACCGACCCTCCGCGCCCTGGCCGACGTCGGGCCCAATCTGGGTACCGTCCTGGCGTTCGCGCCGACGTACCCCTACCCGCAGAACTTCATCGACCGCGGCATCCGTGGCGACTACCTCAACGAATTCATCACCTTCGATTTCACGATCCCCCGGCTCAAGCGAGGACTTCTACTGGGCACCCGCTGGGGACAGGAAGGAGCCCCGTTGGTTCCCGCTCCCGGCGACCCCTGGTACGCCAACTACACCAAGGATCCACTGGGCACGATGCTGACCGCGCCGCCGAAAGCCGTTGCAACGCTGCCGGCTCCGGCTCCCGCCGGGCCATCGAATCCGAACGGAGGCACCAACTGATGCTCACCCGTTTCGTACGCATCCAGCTCGCCCTCTTCGCGGCCGCCTCGATCATCGGCATGACAGTGATGGTCGTCGTCTACCTACAGGCACCCACACTCCTGGGACTCGGGCGCATGACGGTCAGCCTGCAGCTGCCGGCCACCGGTGGGCTGTACCGGTTCTCCAATGTCACCTACCGCGGTGTACAGATCGGCAAGGTGACCGACGTCCGACCCACGCGTGACGGTGCCGTCGCCACCCTGTCATTGGACCAAGCAGCCAAGATCCCCACAGACCTGCACGCTGCGGTCCTGAGCGTGTCCGCCGTCGGCGAGCAGTATGTCGACCTGCAACCCCATAGCGAAGTCGGACCGTACCTGCACGACGGCGCGGTCATCCCGGCATCGAAAACGTCGATCCCCCAGGCCGTCGGACCAATGCTCGATCAAGCCAGCGCGCTCATCAACAGCATCCCGAAAGACAAGATCAGTCCGCTCCTCGACGAAACATTCAAGGCGTTCAACGGCTCTGGTTACGATGCCGGGTCCCTGTTGGATTCCTCATCGAAATTGATCGCCGACGCCAACAGCGTCAGCGATCAGTCTCGAGCACTCATCGACGACAGCAGGCCCTTGCTCGACGGCCAAGCCCAATCCGTCGATGCCATCCGGACGTGGGCCCACAGCGTCGCGGGAATCACCCGGCAACTCGTACAGAACGACCCCCAAGTCAGGACGCTCCTCAAAGACGGGCCGGGCGCCGCGGACGAGGGCTCCCGCCTGTTCAACCAAGTAAAGCCCACTCTGCCGATGCTCTTGGCCAACCTGGCAAGCCTCGGCCAGGTGGCGGTGACCTACCACCCGTCGCTCGAACAACTGTTGGTGCTGCTACCACCGACAGTGGCATCCACCCAGTCCTACGGTGCACCCAAGAACAATCCGACCGGCATGGCGTTGGGCGATTTCACCCTGAACATCAGCGATCCGCCGGCCTGCACCGTCGGCTTCCTGCCACCGTCGTCGTGGCGCTCACCGGAAGACACCAGTGATATCGACACGCCCGACGGTTTGTACTGCAAGCTGCCGCAGGATTCGCCGATCGGTGTGCGTGGGGCACGAAACTATCCATGTATGGGGAACCCCGGAAAACGTGCTCCCACTGTTGAAATCTGCGACAGCGAGCAGCCTTTCGAGCCGCTGGCGATGCGTCAGCACGCCCTGGGTCCCTACCCGATCGACCCGAACCTGCTCGCCCAGGGGATCCCGCCGGATTCTCGGGTCGACCACGACAGCACCATCTACGGACCACTCAACGGAACGCCGAGGCCGGCAACCGTTCAGCCGCCGGCCGGCGAGCCCTCACCGGACACTCCCCCGTCGCCCCCGAGTGATGCCACGCCCACGCCGGTGGCTCCGAGCGCCTTCGTCCCCGGTACTTCGAAGGGACCGTCGGTCGCCATAGCCACGTATGACCCCGCCACCGGCCGCTACGCGGGTCCCGATGGAAAGGTCTACCGCCAGAAGGATCTGGCTCCGCAGAGCGGAGAGCGAACGTGGCGGGACCTGTTCACGGCTTGACGTGAATGACGTTGGGGGCCGGCACATTCGCAGAATGTGCCGGCCCCCAAACAGTAGGCACCCGGGTCAGACGGCCTTGACCAGCTTGAAGGGCATGGTGATGAAGACGACCCTGCTGCTTCCGCATGAGCCACTGACGCCGGTGGTCGAGTCCTCACCCAACAGTGTCGACGACGCCGGATCTGCGCCGGCTCCATCAGCGGTAGCCGGGTAGAACCTGAACACCTGAAGTCCCGGACCCGCGCTGCCATCTGCGCACGGTTGCCAGTTGTCCACTGTCTTCTTGACGTACCACACACCGCTTTTCATGTAGATGGGCGCGGTCCATCCCCAATCGGTCGCCACGATGCCGGCGCATTCGGTCGGGTAGCTGCACCTGGTCGTGATGGTCCACGTGCTGCGGATGCTCGCCTCGTCGTGATAGATGTCGTTGGTTTTCGCCCACTCACCGTTGGACGTCGCGACATAGGTGCCATTGAGACCCCAGCCGTTCGATGCGACGGCGATACCGCAATCCCACCCGGTCAGCAGCCCGACGGTCGCCGCCGTTGCAGCGATCGACGTTGTTGATATCTGCATGACCCGCTCCTTTTACATCGAGCCCGTTTTGACGCCCGCTGGTGGATACCAGCGGCGCGAGTCCGACCACTTCGGTTCATCGAAAGATGCTGCCGCACAATCGGAACAGCTACCACTGTCCAACTTTCCCCGTTCGACGACAGGCAAAATCCCGCCAGGCGGTCATCGCGCCCTGGGCGGGTCGGCGGTGTGTCACCGTTGAGTTCGGATCTTCGATCGATGATCGGCCACCGCGAGGAGGACATCTGCGATGCATCGAGCACCATGCCGGGCAGCGGCAGGCGCCATATTGGCGATCTCCTTCGGTACAGCTACCGCTCCGTCCGCATCCGCAGACAACGACTCGGCGCCGCATCACGTGACGTACACCGTCACCGCCGATCTATCCACCAATGCGGGCATCTACTTCCGCGACGCCGAACCGCCCACTTGGGCCGAATACAGCCACAACCCTTATGAATTCAGCCCGAGAGACGACATCCATCTCGAACCGGGAAGACCGTGGGTTCACGAAGCCACCCTTGACGACCCCGACCGGTGGGCGATGGTCACCGTCACCACGGCGGGCCGGCCGTCACAACTCGGCCAGACGCTGCGCTGCACACTCGCCGTCGATGGCCGGGTCGTCAGCCGCTCTGCGGGCCCCAGCGGTGCTCTGTGCTCACTGCGAAATTGGTGACTCATCGAGCAGCCACAGCCGTCAACCGCTGGGCGGGAATCCTGCACCATTCGAATCTCGGCGAGATTAGCGTCGAAAAAGATCATCGTCCGAACGGGAATGGCGCCAATGAGCAGCAGCACGCAAGACCAGCAGAAACCGGAGGTGGATCATGCGGTTACTCAGCCGCTCTGATGCCGCGACACAGGTGAACGCACCAGACACGGCTGAGGATGCCGACCGGGCGCGGGCTTTCGACCCGGCGCTGATCAACGAGGCGGAGGCCGAAGCGCTCGCCGCTGAGGAACTGGCCGCAGCAGCGCGCGCCCGAGTAGACGGGCTTCGCGCGCAGACAGCCGATCTAGCTGTCGCCGAAACCGGCGTCGCCCAAGAGCCTTCGTCGAAGCGAGGGCGGCTCCGTCGCCCAAAGTTGACCACGACGCTGGCCGCCGCCACCGCTGTCCTCGCAAGCGCCGCACTGCTTGCGGCGATCGGCTACATGCTCCACTATCACCGCCAGTTCGACAGCGAGCTGCAACGGAAAGCAGAGTACGCGGCCTCCGCATCGCAGGCTGTCGTCACACTGATGTCGATCGACGGCACCAAAGCAGAGGACAACGTCAAGCAGATCATCGCCAACTCCGCCGGACAATTCCGTGACGATTTCCAAGCCGATGCAAAGGATTTCGCCCAGGTCGCGCGTGAGTCCAAAGCGGCTACAAAGGCCACGGTGCGCAGCGCGGCCGTGGAATCGATGACGCCGGATTCTGCTGTGGTGCTGGTAACCGCCGCGACGACGGTGAGCAATACCGCGGGGACCAACCAACAGCCACGCAACTGGCGCTTGAGCGTCACCATGATCAGAGACGGAGCGCAGCTCAAGATGTCGAAAGTCGAGTTCGTGCCATGACCGCAGACACCGCAGCGCCCCCCACTCACGACGCCACACCCGGGGACGTCGACAGTGATCAGCCCGGCGACGCGTGCTCGGTCGCTGACGAGCAACACGCCGACGCATCGGAGCAATCCACGTCAAACCCCGTCCGCTCGACGCGACTGACCCGGCGGCTTACGGGTCGGTGGCGGCCCATCGCCGCCATGAGCCTCGTGCTGGCGTGCGCCGGCACCGCAGGTGCGATGTACTTCACCACTTATCGCAGCGACCGCGCCGGCGCCGAGGCCGCAACCCAGGTTGCCAAAGCCGCGTCCGAAGGCGCCGTGGCGTTACTGTCCTATGCGCCTGCAACTTTGGATCACGACCTGGCTGCCGCGCGCTCGCATCTCACCGGCGGCTTCCTGACGTACTACAGCCAGTTCGCCGACCAGTTCGTCGCGCCTGCTGCCAAACAGAAAGACATTCACGCCGTCGCATCGGTCATCCGTGCCGCCACGATCGAGGCACATGCAGACAACGCACACGTGCTGATCTTCCTGAACCAAACCACCACCAGTCGCGAGAGCCCTGAGCCGACGCAGTCGGCCAGCAGCGTGAACGTCGGTCTTACCAAAATCGCTGGGGCATGGCGGATTTCGTCCTTTGACCCGATCTAGTCGGCATCAGCAAGCGGAGTAGCCGTTCAGAATGCACAGGCCCGGGCGCACCCATCAGGAGTGCGCCCGGTTCTGCGTGCGAACGTCGCTACTGATGAAGCAACTCGCCCAGCGCGCGGCTTGCCTGCCGGCGGGCGGCATGCGCGATATCGAACATGGGCATCGTCATGAAGCCATGTATGCCGCCGGCGAAGAACAATTGCTGAACGGTCGCGCCCGCATCCCGCAATGCATCTGCATACGCCAGGCCCTCGTCTTTGAGTGGGTCACAACCGGCAACCACCATGACCGCCGGAGGCAAACCTTCGAGACGACCTGACAACGGCGACGCATACGGATTGCTGCGATCACTCGGCTCCGGAACGTATTGATCCCAATACCATTGCAGCGCTTCGCGCGGGTTGTAGTAGCCCGCCCCGAATCGATGGTAGGACTCGGTGTCGAATTTGGCGGCGATCACCGGGTACAGCAGCATCTGCGCGGCAATGGGCAGCTCGCCACGATCACGCGCCATCAATGCGGCCACGGCAGCCAGATTCCCACCCGCGCTGTCGCCCCCGATCGCAACTCGTTGCGCATCGGCACCGAAGTCACCCGCGTGTTCGGACACCCAGCGGGTCACCGCATACACATCCTCCGCAGCCGTGGGCCACCGGTGCTCCGGAGCCAGTCGGTATGCGACCGAAACAACGACCGCTGGAATGAGATTCGCCAGATTGCGGCACAGTCCGTCGTGGCTGTCCAGATCGCAGAAGACGAATCCCCCACCGTGCGCATACACCAGAACCGGCAGCAGTCCCGGCGCTTCCGGCCGGTATATCCGGATGTCCACGAGGCCGCCTTCGACGGACACCCGAGCGTCTCGGACGATGGCTACCGGCTCGGGATCCGGATTCGGCACGAATCGTGCTCGAATCGCGGCCCTGGCCTGCGCACCGGTCATCGTGGACACTTTGGGAAATCCGGTGTCGAGCGCCTCGATCAGGCTGGCCACTTGCGGGTCGAGGCTCATGCGGGCCGTATCGCCGAAGTGCGGAGCTGCACATTTTGCGCCGCAATACCGCCGCGCAGGGGGCGCAGGAGCGTAGGCCTCGCATGTTCCCGGACGCTTTCGGCATTGCGCCAGATGGCCGTCGCAGTCATCCGCACCGGCGTGACCAACCTCCGGTCGAACGTCATCCGCGTCATCGGACCGCACACCGATACCGCGGCGACGGCTTCGCCGACGGGCCCGATCGGTGCCGCGACGCAACCGAATCCACGAAGCGACTCTTCCCGCTCGGTGGCTACACCGTGGGCCCGGACTCGGTCCAGTTCACCGGCGAGCTGAGCACGCGTGGCGACCGAGTACCGCGTTCGCCGATTCGCAAGGTCAACGAGAGCAGAGTTGTGATAGGCCAGGATCGCCTTGCCGACGGCAGTACATTGCGCCGGTTGACGCCCGCCTACGCGCGTCGGGATCGCGGCCCCCACCTCGTCGCCGATCTTCTCCAGGTATACGACATCAGCGCCGTCGAGGATCGCGAGGTGCACCACAAGTCCGGTGACCCGGTGGAGGTCGCGCAAGAGCGGGATGGCAGCTTGGTGGATTCGATCCTGTTGAAGCGCAAGGTTTCCCAACTCGACCAGGCGCACGCCAAGCTCGTAATCGAACCCGTCGCGGCTCAGCCAGCGCAAGTTCACCAGGCGCTCGAGCATACGGTGCGCAGACGAGCGCGGCAGCCCCGTACGACGAACGATCTGCGCCAAGGTGAGACTGCCCGACCCATCGAACGCTTCCAGTACCAGGGAAACCCGATCGATTACGTTGCTCGGCGTCTCGGCGGCCACATCGGCGGTCAGCGTCATCGAAACCCTCCAGGCTCGTCACAGACGATAGTCATAATAGGAATAGTGCTTTTTTTACCATATGCTGTGGTCGCTGTCACATACGCTCTGCGGTCCGCTACCTCGCCGCCGCGGCAGGTTCCGCTCACCGGTCGGCCACGTATCGCCGGGTTCCCTGCACTCGGTAGAGCTGAATCCGACAATCATCAACGACCTCGGGAGCCCAATGCGCAAGCAACTGCTGCTGGCCATCGCCGTCGGCGCACTCACCTTTGACCCGGCGCCCGTGGCGGCCGCTGACGCTCCCGCCTCGTGCGAGGATGCCTACTGCACGCCCGGTATCTCCGCCGGAGTCGTGCTGGGGGCCCCGTGCGACGACACGTCTCACTTCGTCTTCGGCACCACCTCATGGGGACGGCTCGTATTCTGCGGTTCTCCGCGGCGATATGAACCGCGCTATTTTCGTTCGCCGCCGATGCGGGGCATCAAGATCGAGGGCTCACGCTGCCCTCAATTCGTGAACGACGTGGCCCAAAGTCCCGACGGGGTGTTTCTGAGCTGCGTGGCCGTCGACGGCACCACCAGCTGGGTATCCGGTGACCAGTGACGGTCAACTACAGCTGAATGAGGTCGAATGGGTAGATCGAAGTCCCGGCGGGCGAGCCGTCGCAGCCGGTGGCGAACGATGACGACAGCGTCCCGGACATCGTGTTCACATCCCACGAGTAGGTGTCCCGGGTCGGAATCACCGGGCCGTAATAGATGTCCCCACAACGTAATCCATCCGGAACATCAACGGTGAGCGTGAAACGTCCGCCGTACATCTGCGCGTCGCCCTGGTAGGCAAATGCCTTTGCCACCGGTTGCGGAATCGCCTGGACATGGACACAATCGCCCCGGCAACTCGACAGTGCCCACAGCCAGGTGTGAAAGTCCGGCCGGCCAGACATTCTCAGTTCGAAGTTCCCGTGGCGGATATCCGCTTGCGCCAGCGGCATCGACACCAATGTGGTGGCGAGCAACGCAATGGCCGAGACGATTGATTTCATACCCACCCTCGCCGCCGTACCTGCCGGTTCGCCTGCCACCGCGAGCGCGACAACACCGCCCGAAGTAGCTGTGATCCGTTCACCAGCAAGAAGTTACGAGGCGCCGGCCCAAGGATGTGACGAATATCCGCTGAGCGGGCATTCCCGGCACCCATCCCTCGAGGCCGTGCAGACAGCGCTCGAGCCGGCCGGACGCTCACCGGCCCGGACACCCGCTCCGAAGCGACTACCGACCGCAAAACCATGGTGTGACAGCGCACACATCGTATGGTAACAATAGTCATAGTCCTTTTTTGACTATTGACCTTTGGGAGCGTCTCATGGCAACGACAGTCGTGAACCACGGCGACACGCCGATCGCCGCCATTGATCGGATGTCGCTGGTGCTGGATGCCTTTGACGGCAAGACACCGCTGACGATGGTGCAGATCGTGCACCGCACCGGTCTTCCGCGCTCATCTGTGCACCGCATGCTCGAGCGACTCGTGCACCTGCGCTGGCTTCGGCGGGAAGGTTTCGACTACGAGCTGGGGACCCGCTTGGTCGAGCTGGGGTCGCTGGCCCTGCATCAGGGCCGCATTCATCAGGCCGCACTTCCTCTGCTGCGCAGTCTGCAGCGGGCCACAGGGTTGGTGGTACATCTGGCTGTCATCGACGGCTCCGACGTCATCTGTCTCGAGAGAATGGGCGATCAAATGTCCGACCTCGTCCATACCTCGGTCGGCAATCGGGTACCTGCGCACTGTACCGCGCTGGGGAAGGCGATTCTTGCCGAAAGCGACTGCACAGAAATCGATTTCAGTGCACGCCAAACTCGCTTCTCGATCACCGGCGCCCAGCAGTTGGCCGCCGAACTGACCAAGACCCGCGAACGTGGTGTGGCATTCGACCGGGAGGAATCACTGCTGGGGATCGGCTGTGTGGCGGCGGCCATCGGACTGCCGGGTCAGCCGCTCGCGGCCGTATCTGTGTGCGGCCCGATCGACCGGATCACGCTCGATCAGCGACTCGCCGCGCCGGTGCGGATCACCGCGTCTCGCATCTGGCGGAACATCGAATTCGGGCCGCATCAGGCCAGCTCGAAAGCGGTGGTCACCCACCGCACACTGCGCCGAGTTGGACCGCCGAGCTCCTGGCCGCGAGGGTAGGTGCGGTCCACGCGGCCCGTCAATTCGCGGCTGGTCGCCGGTCGTCAGCGAGCTTGAGGGCACTTCCGTAGCGTTGCTCCGGATCCAGGACGCAGTGGGTCCGCCCGAACACCGTCACCATGCACTTGTTGTTGTGGGTGCACCGGCTGTGTGAATCCGGCTCCGCGATCATGGTGTTCACGCGGTCCGGTTCCCGAAGCAGCGCTCGCCCCATGGCGAAGAAGTCAAACCCTTCTCGCATACCCGTCTCGATGTGTTCGCGGCTCGTAATGCCGCCCAACAGAACGAGTTTGGTGTTCTTCATGAGCGGGACGAATTGGCGGGCGGCGTCCAGCATGTACAAGTCCCGGTAGGGGTACATTCCCATCGCCTGCTTGCCGAACAGCCGGATCGCGGGACGCAGGGCCGCCGGCATCACTTTCGAAAATTCCTTGGCCGGCACATCGCCGCGGAACAGATACATCGGCTTGTACACCGAGGAACCCTGGGTCAGCTCGATGGCGTCGAGGGTGGCGTCGGCATCGAGGAGTTGTGCCGTGCGCAGCGCCTCGTCGATCCAGATGCTGCCGGGCAGACCGTCATCCATGTCGAGCTTGGCAATGACCGCGACCTGCCCGCCGACAACCTGCCGTACGTGTTGAGCGATCTCGCGAACCAGGCGAGACCGATTATCGATCGACCCACCGTAGCCATCTCTGCGGCGGTTGATGAGCGGACTCAGAAATGAGCTGGGCAGGTACAGGTGCCCGAAGTGAAGTTCGACCGCGTCGAATCCGGCCTCCACCGCGATTCGCGCGGCCATCCCGAATTGCTTGATGACTGCGCCGATTTCCTCGACACTGATGGCACGGCAGTAGGCGAAAGACGTCGGGTTGACGAATCTGCTCGGCGCCACCGCGGTGACACCGGTGAGCTTCTTGGGTGCCACCACTCCAGCGTGACCGAGCTGCGCTGAAATGGCCGCTCCGGCAGCATGCACGGCATCGGTCAACCGGCGCAGGCCCGGCAACGTGGCCGCGCTCATGACGATCTGTCCGGGTGCGCTGGCAGCTTCCGGAGCGACGCAGCAGTAGGCGACGGTCGTCATACCCACGCCTCCGTCGGCGAAGGCACGGTGAAAGCCGATCAGGTCCTCGGTGACCGCGCCGTCGGGTGAGCGCCCCTCTGAGGTCGCCGCTTTGATGATTCGGTTCCGGAGTACCACCGGCCCCAGCTGCGCAGGTTCAAAAGGATTGTCGCCCATGGGATCACCATTGCCGACCACCACCGGCGAGCAAAGATCCGTTCCCGGTAACCGGGAACGGACCAACCGTGGACCGCCACCGGCGCATAGCCTCGGCTCATGGACGAAGTATTCGTCATCGATCGGGTCGTCACCGCGCCCGGATGTGCCCAGAAGTTCATCGACGCCTACCTCGCCGGCTACGCACCCGGCGCCATCGAACGCGGTATGACCATGTGGGACATCCTGGTCAGTCCACCGATCTGGTTCGACGACCGAACCAACGTCGTCACCATCACCTGGTCCCTGCCCAGCCCACAGGCGTGGTGGCAGATGACGTGGCAGGGCCGCGGGGATCCAGCACTGGCGCAGTGGTGGGACAGCATCGCAGGCCTCATCGTCGAACGCAACCGGAGTGTCGCCGCATCTCCTGAGAACGTCTCCCCCGCAGGTGATGTCGTGGAGCTCGAACCACAGCGACCCGAGGAGCGCACGACTGTCGGTGTTACCCGGTTGATCGACGTCGACGAATCCGACCGCGCACGCATCCTGGAGAACCTGCGCGCGGCAGCCCGCGACAGCGGCGCGTCAGCGTACGTGGTGGAACCGACGCTGCCGGGGTCACGCAATGGTGGCGACATCCTGGTCCATCTGCGTTTCGCAGACCAGACCTCTTGGCAACAAGCCAATTTCGACAGCACCCTGGCCGATCCCGCGATCACCCACGTCAACGGCGCGACCTACCGCGGCGCACCGACACGCACCGGCCGTGGCACCGTCTACCGCGCGCTACTGCTGCGCGTCGATCCCGACGTCGACGACAACACCGTTGCCGACTTCGAACGCGAATTGGCTTCGATGCCCCGGTATGTGTCGACCATCGTCGCGTGGCAGCTCAGTCGGGTCGACACCGCCATCGGTACCAGCCCGTGGACGCACGTGTTCGAGCAGGAATTCACCGACGTCGACGGTCTGATGGGGCCCTACTTGATGCACCCTATCCATTGGGCGGTCGTCGATCGCTGGTTCGACCCGGAAACCACCGACGTGATCATCCGAGAT
>Ga0265327_10003844_pt1 | contig 13867 bp, 4 predicted proteins | sample 41621metaG_FD_202089 | JGI IMG/M metagenome (GOLD analysis project Ga0265327, IMG submission 202089) | Rhizosphere microbial communities from Carex aquatilis grown in University of Washington, Seatle, WA, United States - 4-16-21 metaG | ecosystem: Host-associated > Plants > Roots > Rhizosphere >... | reverse complement strand
GGGTGGAACGCCAGATTCACGCTGTCGCCTTCCAACTTGAGCTTGCCGGGCGTGTCGATGGCGAAGCCCCCGATGGTCACCGCGCCCTGGACACCATCGTGCCGTTGGTCCCGTGATCGTGCTGCCGGTCTCGCGGCTGTTGGAGTCAGCGTAGAAGTTGCTGCTGTTGAATACGGTGCTGTGGCTGCTCGATTCGGTGACCGTGTCGAGGTTGATGTCGCGCTTGGCGGCGATCGACGTGCTGCCGCCGCCCTGGTTCTGGACGACCGCGCCGACGAGGTTCACGTCACGGCCCGCATTCGCCTTCAGCGTGCCGCCCGAGTTGGTCACATACACGCCGGCAATGCGGTCGATGCTGGTATGGCTCAACTGCCCGCTGCCGGAAGAGGTGGTGGTCCCGATGTAGATATCGCGACCGGCCTCGGCTCACGCTCTCCCTACCCGCGCGATGTTCAATTCGACTTAAAGGTCGGCTTGATTGAAAATAAAAATTCGAGCCAAGGCAATATTCAATTTTCTCTTAAGCGCGTCTTCATCAAGATAGAAGCCTGGATTTTCTTGCAGCAGTTCGCAGTCAGAACTGTAAGAGTCAACATCACCAAATACTTCCTCTAAAATCTCAAACAATTCTTCATCGAGCCTCCTCTTTTCATTCTTGACTCGACTCAGGTACTCTGCTTGAAACTCTGTTACGGATAACTCTCCGACGACAAAGTCCGTTAGCAACGCTTGATATTCAAGAGCTGCATTTTTCGAGCTTGTCACAGCTTTCCCCTGGTTAGAACATTTTGAAGCTGCTAATCATTCAGCTTCCACCCAGATAGAAAGTTTCCGGATGCATCTCGAATTACATTCAATCCAGTATTCGGATCAACATAGTGAGTTACCGGAAGTCCCCGATAGGTTCCTTGGATCGGTGTCGTGTTGGGCCCGCGCACATCGCGCGCCGAGCCGCTGTCGTAGGCAGTGGTGCCGTTGGCATTAGCATTGGCATTGGCATTGGCATTGGGCGTGTACTCGAAGGCGCCGACGTCGATGGTCTTGGATGGGGCCGAGTACGGCGCGAGCGAGCTTTCTCGTTTGCTACTGATCTTCTTGCAATTTGACCTGAAAGTCTTTTCAACAACTAACAGGCCGCTGAAATATTGGCTGAACCAAAAAATCAACCAAAACGAGGGTGTCCGATCCCTTTGTCTGCCTCGAAAAAATCGGTTGTAGCCCGCTCTACGCCATCGAAGATTTCGCAATTCGAGTCGTCGCGAGCCATTTCAGCGACCTGCTAAGCAATTTTGGGCGTCGCCTTATTTTAAGCCCCAAAATTCATCAAGAAGCGCGAGATTTTTTTGAACGCCTCCAGTGGTGGCTTCATTCGTAAAACGCCAAAAATTTTCTGAAGACCAAAATTCTCCCGGACCAAAATAATGCGGGCCAATCGCCAATTCAACCCCTCCAACCCATTGATTTCTATCCTCGCCCACTCCATACCGAATTATATGAGTTCTGCCGACCAAAAAATGGGAGTACGCCCAACCCCAACCCGGGTCTTTCGAATGCAAAAATCTATATGCAATTCTATTGCCATTTTTTGCATAATATTCACATATTGTGTCGTCCAAAAGATTTCGACTCTCAGGATCATTTTTTAATTGCATTATAGAAATCTCCATCGCCCAGTTTGATGTCATAGCCAGCAAATGAGGATTCATTATCAGATAGTTTTCTCTCCATTACTTACTCCTCGGAGGCGTAACTCTGATCGTGGCTCAGATAGTTGTTCACAGCCGCGCTCGCCGCGAATCGCCCCGGTGACCCGCTGCTGCCGATTCATTGTTTCGGCAGTTTGAGATTCAAAAACTCATCGAGAAGAGACAAATTCCTCTCAACACTCTCGGTTGTGGCATCCATCGAGAATCGCTTGTAGTTATCGTAGGACCAAAATGCCGCAGGGCCGAAATAGTGAGGGCCAATTCCCAGTTCGAGGGCGCCAAGCCAAACATTCCTGTCAAGCCCAATGCTGTATCTGATTGGGTGCTTCCTATCTACCAAAAAATAGGTGTAATACGTGCCTTCGTCGTCTTGACTGGACAAGAAGTTTCGAGCCGTCCTGTTTCCACTTTCGTAATATTGACGAATTGTGCGATTCAGCAAATTTTGACTGCCGAGATCATTTTTTAACTGCACGAAAGAGCCCCTCAGATATTGATTCAAAGTTGTATCCAAGCCGCGCGAAGGTCACGCCCGCGTTCATCAGCGCGATGTACTGCTCTCGCTCTACTAGCGCGACTTGTTGATCAATCCGCCTGAAGTCGTCCTCGGTGCAGTTGGGCTCGCAAGCTGCAGTAAGCCGTGCATTCTCCTAGCGGCGAGAAGCTTCACATCTTCGAACGGCGATTGGCTGATGTAGTTGTTGGCCGCAGCATTCGCCCCCGCCTGCCCTGCGAGGGTGTCTGCCTAAGTACTTAGTCAATCAACTTTAGAATGTCGGAAATCTGTTCGCGCAATTGTTCTTCATTTAGTTCGTAGCTTTTCTTGCGCTCGCTGGGATTGTACAGATCGACAACGCAAAAGATACTGGAGAGACATTCACTCAATAACGGGCCGTCCTCTTGCGAAATATTTTTATCTCTTTCTATTCGCCACAACTCAGCATATCCTTCAACAAATGTGCTTGTGGACAAGCGCTCTGTAGCGAATGACTGGATAAATCCTAGAATCGTGAGGCTCATCTCAATATCCCTTTGTTCAAGAAATTTTCGTATTGTGGTGTCCCGGGAGAAAGCTTAAATCCCGTGACAAATTCACCAGCAGAATCCAAAACAACTACGTTGTTCGTTGTTGAATTGAAGAAAACTTTTGAGTCTTTAACAAATCCGTAAATACCCATTTCTTTAGTGCCGTCGCTCAGCAGATGGAGCTTAATTGCTTGTTCAAACTGACCGATCGTCTCAGGATTTTTTTTGGTAGTGATCACTCCAAAATCGCTAGCATGCTTAAACTTTCTGTCAAGCTGCCCAGGATCGACTTTTTTTAGCTGTGCAAGATTTTTGTTGTTAGCAATCAAGGATTCCGCGTCAGTCAGCTTGTGAAGCGCCTTCGTCGAGTCGCCTACCGCCATCGCAAGCTTGGCTTCCTTGACTGCCTTTGCAATCCCATCCCCCACCGGCCCCAGCACACCGACAACCGCCAGGGTGTAGTCGAAGGGCGTCTCCGCTTCAACGAAGCCCTTGATGTCGCCCACGACCGGCGTGAAGTCTAGAACGATCGACGCGAGCTTCTCGACCATCGCCGCCGCCTGCTCGCTCGTCGCGCCCTTGAAATCCGGCGAGGCCAGAAGCTTCGCTGTGGCACTGAAGTCGTTGCCAGTAGCCCAATAGCTGTCCGGCAGCTTGCCCGCAATCACGAGGCCCTGCTGCGCAACAGCTCCCTTCAGCGCTTCGGCAAGGAAAGAAGTGCACTGACCGGCATTTCCGCTCTGGCATGCCGCCAAAAGCAGGTTGTCTTGATCGACGCTGATCTTCTGATACTTCGCCCTGAGAGCGGCTTGTTCCTCAGAGGAGCATCCGCCCGGGCTTTGCTGGCAGGCTGCGAATTCGTCCGCCAACGTCATCCACTGATCGTGTTTGAGGTAGTTGTTCGCCGCCGCATTCGCCCCCGCCTGCCCCGCGAGGGTGATCTGATTCGCGTCGAGACCAGCGACCGCCGCCGCGACGCTGCTCATCATGTTCGCGAACTGCACGGTGTCGATGTCTCGCCCGTAGAGCTCAGCCGACAGTTCGCCGATCGCGGCCCCCAGGGCGCCTGCAGCACAACTGCCGTCCGTCCTCGCGGCACCCACGGCGCAGCCCGCAATCGCGTGCGCGATCTTGTTGGCAACGCCATTCAGCGTGCCATCCTTGGTCAGGTCGCCGATCCAATTGGCAGTCTGAGCCGCAGCCGTGTCGAGGAACGCATTCACGATTCCGTCTCGCAGCGCGTCCTGCAGGCTGCCTCCGTTGATCGCGGTACTGATCACGGCTTTGGCAGCCCCCGCCGTCAGGTTCTTGCCCAGATGGTCCATGAACTCGCTCGCGCCACCCCCTGTGGTCGCCAACCCGGTCGGGTTCAGGTTCAACCCGCCCAGCACGCCGCCGGTCACGATGGCCGTCGCGAGGCTCTTCACGCTGGCGCTGCTACCCAGGTCGTCCAGGGTCTTGCCGAGGTCGCCCTTGTTGTTGATGAGCGCCACCGAGGCCTGGCTCGCCAAGGCGCTGATACCTGCCGCGACCGCACCCTGCGTGACCGCGCCGCCGCCCACGGTACTTGCGACGCCCGCACCAGCGGTCGATGCCACCCCCCACGTCAGATACGTCACCACCGCCGTCACCACAGCCGCGCCTTCTGGCGTCAACCCGCTGGTGCCGTTGTCCCACTTCTTGTGCGCCTCTTCCAGCGCCTGCCAGTCGATCTTGCCGGCCAGCTTCGGATCACTGGTTAGTTGCCCAACCCACTCCATCCCGGGCTGCTTCGATAAGGCCTCGATGCTGTCCTGTGCGTTCATGCCCACCGTCACCCGGTTGGCATTGACCTCCAGCGAACCCGCATTGATCTGGTTGTAGTGCAGCGTCTCATCCTGCGTGCCCGCGTCCTTCGTGCTCTGCCACACGAGGTTGCGCTTGCCCCCTGTGTTGCTCGTGCTCGACTCGGTGGACTGCAGCGCCAGATTGACACTGTCGCCTTCCAGCTTGAGCTTGCCGGGCGTGTCGATGGTGGTGCCGGCGATGGTCACCGCGCCCTTGTCCGCGGTGGCGGTGATGCTGACGTTGGCGCCGCTCAGCTTGCTGTTGGTGAGCGAGGAAGCCTCGGCATTGTGGATGTTCTCGCTCTTGGCCTTGGCGCCATACAACAGGCTCATCGGGCCGGCCTTGGTCTGGCTGCGCTCGCCCACGGAGGCGGTTGACTCATTCACCGCGCCGGCGATCGTGACGCTGCCGCCCTTGATGGTCAGGTCCTTGGCCGCATCGACCTGCGCGCCCTGCATGTACACGCTCTTGCCGCCTTCGACGTACACGCCGCCCTGGGTGCTGGTGATGGTGCTGGCGGACGCCGTATTGCTGCTCGTGGCAAGGCTGTCGCCGTGGGTTTTCTCGTAGCCCAGGTGCGGGTCGATGAGGGTGCTCTTCTTGCTGCGGTCGAGGCTCGCGCTGCTGCCGCTGGCGTTGCGCCCCTCCACCACGTTGACCTCGTTGCCCGCCGTGATGCTCACGCCCTGCGTGCCGCTGACCTGCGAGCCGACGATGTTGACGTTGTTGTCCGCATGCAGCGAGACCAGCCCGCCTTGCAGCTGGCTGCCCACGCTGGTGGCGCTCTCCTGCGAGGCGCTCATCGTCTGCGTGCTCTTGGAGAAGGTGCCTTTCTTGGTCGCTTGCGAGTTGTAGACGCTGCTGTCCTCAGCCTGGCCGTCGACGATGTTGAGATTGCGGCCGGCGTTGGCCACCAGCAGGCCGTCTCCCGCATTCACATTGGCCTGGCGCAGGTTGATGTCCTGGCCTGCGCTGAGCACGGTCGCTCCGTTGGTCGTGATCGTGCTGCCGGTCTCGCGGCTGCTGGAGTCAGCGTAGAAGTTGCTGCTGTTGAAGACGGTGTTGTGACTGCTCGATTCGCTGACCGTGCCGAGGTTGATGTCGCGCTTGGCGGCGATCGACGTGCTGCCGCCGCCCTGGTTCTGGACGACCGCGCCAACGAGGTTCACGTCCCGGCCCGCGCTCGCCGTCAGCGTGCCGCCTGGGTTGGTGACGTACAAGCCCGCGATGCGGTCGATGTTGGTGCTGCTGCCGTTGCTGCCCTGGGCGCTCTGGGTGGTCGTTCGCACATTGATGTCGTTGCCGGCGACCAGCGCCAGCGAATCCCGCGCATCGACCGTGCCGCCGACGATATTGATGTCGGCCCTTGCATCGAGCGCGACATTGCCGCCCAAGATGCGCCCGCCCAGCTCGTTGATGTTGTCCGCGGTGATGGACACCACCGAACGGCCAGCGACAGTGCCGCTGTTGGTGAAGTCGCCCTCGCCCGCCTTGTTCTTGATCGTCAACCGATCCGCCGACAGCAGCGCCCCCGACCCATCGATATCCCCCGGCTGCACCCGCACATACACCTGCGGCACCAGCACCTTCTGCGTGCTGCCGTCGGGCAGCGTCACCGTCTGCTCCACCAGCCACACGACGTCGCTGGTGAGCTGCGCCATCTGCTCGGCCGTGAGCGCCACGCCCGGCGTCAGCTGGTACTTCTGCGCGAAGGTCACGCCCGCGTTCATCAGCGCGGTGTATTGCTCCTCGTCGCTCGAATAGCCATCGAGGTAGCGGTAGCCGGTCAGCTGCGCGATCTGCTCTCGAATCAGCTTCTGTTCGTAGAAGCCGTCGCCCAGGCGCTTCTGCACGCTGATGGGATCGAAGCCCATGGCGTTCAGCAAATAGTCGCTGCTGAGCCAATGGCGGTAGTCCGCGAAGCGCGGATCGGTTTCGATCAGGTAGCCGCCCGCACCCGCCTTCGTCTGGAACAGGCTGGCCGTGGGCAGGCGGGTGTCGGGCGTGCTGGTGCGCACGACCATGTCCACGTCGCGCGAGCCGGCTGCGCTGCCCTTGGCATCCGCGCCATCGGCCGTAGCCTTGCCCTTGACCGTCGAGGCGACCTCGACGACCGTGCCCGGGCCGCCGCCGCCCTTCACATTGCCGGTGTTGCGCGCCGAGCCGTCCGGGCCGTCCACCACCCGTGCGGTCCCCGCGTCGTAGCCCTGCGTGGCGTTGGTGTTCTCACTGAACTCGAAGCCGCCCAGCTTGATGGAATCGGTGCGCTGCTCGATGAGGTGCGCAGGAAAGTTGGTGAAGTCGCTCTTGCCGCTGGTGTCGAAGCCCGAGATCGAGACATCCCAGCCGTCCACGCGCGTGACCTGCTTGCCCTGCGTCTCGACGTTGTCCACCAGGCTTGCCGTGAAGCGGCCGCCCGCGATGACCTTGCTGTCGTGATTGCGCAGCAGCCCGTCGATGGTCATGTCGCCACCGGCGACCAGGCGCGACGGTGCACTGCTGGCCACGTAGTCCGTGATGGTGGTGGTGCTTCGGAACTTCTCGATCCAGCCGCGCCCCAGCGGCGTGAGGGAACCGTCGTCGTTGATGTACCAGGTGTAGCGGTCGTCAGGGTCGAGGATGAAGCGCGAGATGGGCGCCTCGGAGCCACCCGTGGGAATGACCGTGGTGACGTAGGGGCTCGTCTCCTGCTTCTGCCCGATCACCAGGTGGGTGTCGATGTTGTTGACCGTTTCCGTCGAGATCGCCATGTCGCCCAGCGATTCGATGGACGCGCTCTCGTTGTTGAGCACGCTGCCGCGGCCGGTGGCGAAGCCGTTGCCGTCCAGCGCACCGCCGATGAACATGTCGCCCGCGCTGAAGAGCAGCGCGCCGTCGCGGTTGTTGATGGTTCCCGCGCCGATGTCCAGGGTGGAGCGCGCCGCGATGGTGGCGGCGATGCCGCTGCTGCCGGTGGTCTCGGTGACGTTGTTGAGCGTGCCCGCGCCGATCGCGATCGCGTCGCCGTAGATGCGGCCGGTGGCGATGTTGTTGACCACGCCCGCGTCGATGCGCGTCTGGCCGTGGCTGTCGATCAGGCCGCGGTTGTTCAGCGTGCCGGCCACGATGCGCGTGTCGCTGCCGCTCATCTCGGCATAGGCGGTGTTCTCGACCACGCTGCCGCCGGCGGTCAGCGTGCCGCCTGCCAGCAGCTTGCCGTTGTTGGTCAAGGTGCCGGTGGTGGTGTAGCTGAGGTCGCCGTTGGCGCTGACCTCGGCATCGTTCACGATGTCCTGGGTCAGCGCGATGCTGAGATCGCGGCCGGAGGCCACGGTGCCGTCGGCGCTGAAGCGCGAGGCGTCCAGCTGCAGCGACTTGTTCGCGACCAGCGTGCCGCCGGTGTTGGTCACTGCCAGGGTCTTGTCGGTGGGGTTCGCGGCCTTCGGGTCGGCGATGCGCAGGGTGTCGCCAGCGGAGATCAGGCCCGAGGTGTTGTCGACGCTGCCGGCGCTGGTGATCGTCGTGTTGGCGGCCGACCTGACGGCGCCCAGTGTGTTGTCGAGACGGCCCACGTCGAGCGCGACGCTCTGGCCTTCGATGCCCTGGTCGCTGCCCTGCGTGCCGCTGTTGACGATCGTTCCGGCGTGGAGCGTTGTCGTGGCGCCGGAGCGGACCAGGCCTGAGGCATTCAGGACGGCCCCGGCATCGACGCTCAGATCGCCCACGGCCTGGGTCTGGCCGCCGCTGTTGTCATAGGTGGCGCCATGGGTGTCCACCGCGACGCTCGACTGGCTGAAGACGATGCCGCCGTCGGTGTTGGCGAAGTCCTGGGTGCTGGCCTTCAGCGCATCCTTGGCGCTGATCGTGCCGGCCGCATTGTTCAGGGCGCCGGTGGCCATCGTCAGGGTGCCGGCGCTGCTGATGCCGCCCCTGCCGCCCGCATAGCCGGCGGCGTTGGTGTTGCTCAATGCCTGGCCGTGGGTGTCGATGCGCATCGCGGCGCCGGACTGGATCAAGCCGGCGCTGTTGTCCAGCGCGCCGGAGTCCACGTCCACGGTCTTCACCGCGGCCAGCGTGCCGCGCGAGTTGGCGAGCGTGTTGCCGCGCGTGTCGATCGCGAGCGTGTCGCCGAAGACCTTGCCTTCGCTGTTGTCGAAACCAGCGTTCGCTAACGACACGTCGCCGCCCGCCTGTATCGTGCCGCCTGCGTTGACGGTGGCTCCGCTGGTGGAAACTTTCAGCGCGCCCTTGACCGCGGCGATGGTGCCGCTGCCGTTGTCCAGGCTCGCGGCGGAGATGCGCGTGTCGCCGTTGGCTGCCAGCGTGCCGCCGATGTTCGATACGGCATCGACGACGGTCGAAGCGAGATTGCCGACCGCAGTGACCTTGCCTGCGTCGTTCACGAGTCTGCCAGCATCAAGTGTGAGTTGGCCGCCCGAAGCGATCTCGCCGCCCGCGCTGTTGTCGAGCAGGCCCGACGCGCTCAAGGCCAGGTCGGCACCGGCAGCGGCCTGGATCGAGCCGCCCCGATTGAGCAGCCTGGCGGCCGCGATGGCGGCGCTGCCGTTGCTGGCGATGGTGCCTGCACTGTTGTCGAGCACTCCGGCGACCGACAGCTGGGTGGCACCGGCGCCGGTCTGGACGATGCGGCCGCCTTGGGTGTTGCTGATGTTCGACGCGTGGATGTCGAGTCGAGCGGCGCTGAGCGTGCCGCCCGTGTTGATCAGCGTTTGATCTGCATTGCCGCCGGCATCGATGCGCAGCGTGCCGGCGTTGCCCGTGGTGGCAACGGTGGCGCCGCTGGTGTTCACATCGCCCTGGGACGCGCCGATGGCGATGTTCGCCGCGCTGGTCTGGCTGCCCGAGAGGTCGACGCTGGCGCCTTGCAGCGAAGCGTCTCCGGCAGCGAGGTTGGTGCCCTTGGCGACCAGGGCGCCCGTGGCTGTGACGCTCAGGTCGCCCGCTGCCCCGATACCGCCATCGGCCTGGATGCCCGCACCGAGGACGCTCTTCGCGCCACCTTGCAGGCTGCGCGCGGTGATGCTTGCGTTCCGACCGGCGGTGATGCTTGCATCGTTGGTCGAGACATTCGCGACGGAGATGCTCGCATCGTTGTCCGCACGCAGGTTGCCGCTGTTGGCCAACGAGCCGGCGCGCAGCGCCAGGTCGGCGGCCGCGCTGATCTGGCCCGAGTTCGTCAATGCATCGGCCACGGCGATCGAGGTGTTGGCCTTCGATGAGGCGATGTTGCCGAGGGTGTTGTCCAGCGACTTCGCCTGGATCGAGATGCCCTGATTGGCGAGCATCGAGCCCGATGCGTTCCGGATCGCGCCGGCCGCCTGCGCATCGAGGGCGCCGGTGGCGGCAACCTTGCCGCTCTGGTTGTTCACCAGTCCGCCGACATCCATCCGCGCATCGCTGTTGCTTGCGATGGAGCCGTCCTGGTTGAGCAGGTCGCCAGGGGTGGCGATGGTCACGCGGCCGGCACTCAGCTTGCCGCCGGTGTTGTCGAAGTTCGCGACATCGGCGCTGAAGCCGTTCGTGATGTTCAGGGTGCCGCCCGCATTGCTGAAGGCCGCGCCCGAGACCGCGAGGCTGGATGCGGAGAGGGTGCCTCCAGCGTTCGACACATGGGGCGTCTGCAGCTCGATCGGGCCGCCTGCATAGATGCGGCCGCCTTCGTTGCGGATGGCGCCTGCGGCGCTGACCAGGCCGGGTGCCACTGCTGCGCTGCCGGTGCCGCCGGTGCCGGTGCCGGTGCCGGTGCCCGTCGAGGTGTTGCCGGAGCCACTTCCGCCAGTGGAACCCGAACCCGATCCCGAACCCGTATCCGCACCGCCCCCCGTGCCCGAACCGTCGCCGGAGCCGCTTCCACCTTTGCTGGATCCGCCGCCCGCATTGCCCGAGTTGGAGATCGCCTCGGCGCCAATCGTGCCGCCGTTGGTGTTGAGCAGCGAGGGCGCGGCCAGCGTCAGGCCGGCATAGCCGGTTTGCCTGATCGTGCCGGAGTTCGTCACATCCCCGCCCGCGCTCGCCAACTCGATGCGCTGCCCTTCGAGGGTCCCGCTGTTGATGAGCCCGCTCTGCGCGGCGATGCTTGCGCTGCCCGCAGCCAGCACCTTGCCGCTGTTGTCGAAGCTGGGCGCGGTGATCACCGCCGCACCCGCTGCTTGGATCGTCCCGATGTTCTCGATGCGCCCCGCCGAGGTCACGGTCAGTTCGCCCAGGCCCATCAGCTTGGCGTCCCCGGCGCCGGTCTGGATCGTGCCGGCCGATCTGGCCCCGACGCCAGCCTCCGTACCCATGATCCAGATCTTCTGCGAATACATGCCGCCGAGCGCGCCCACGTCGAAAGCCAGCGGCTGCGCCGCGCCGGTGCCAGCGATCGGGGTGACATCGGCCGCAGCGCCCGGCGCACCATCGGCGCCGATCTGGTTCGCGCCCGTTGCGACGCGCAGCTCGCCGCCGCCCCAGACGCCGCCATTGATCGACACCATGCGCGCGTAGAGCGCCGCGAACTCGGTGCCGCTCATGTCAAGCCCACCGCCGCTCACACCGATCGAGCCGCCGGTGACGCGGTAGCTCTCGATGCCGCCGTAGGCGTTCAGTTGAGGAACGCCCGTTGTGAGCGTGACCCGGCTCGAATTTATGAAGCCACCCCCTTGCACCTGGATGCCCGAGGGATTCGCGATGACCACCTCGGCCTTCGGCCCCGCGACCTCGACGTAGCCACGCAGGTAGCTGGGCGATGCGCTGTTGACCTCGTTCAGGATGACGCGGGCAGAGCCCTTCGCCAACCACGGGTTCCCTGGTATGTAGCCCCCAAGCTGGGACTGCACCGCCGTGCGCGAGTTGTTCAGGATCGCGCCGTTGGCGTTGACGTCGAACTGCTTGTAGACGTTGCGCGAGACCCCCGCGGCCGATGGCGTGGTGATGTTGACCATCGGCACGCCATTCGGAGCCGCCAGCACGGTCGGGCGCTGATGGCCCGGCGCACTCAGGTCGCCCGCGATCTGCGCACCAGCAGGCGATGCCGCCAGCAACGCGGCGACCGTCACGCCTACCGCGCCGGCGGTCGTCCCCGCCGCCTTGCCAGCGCTGCGCGCCGTCTCCTGCACAGCCACCAACATGCCCCTCGCGGCGCTGAAAATGACCCTGTATCGCAGCTTGTTCATGAAGTCGTTCTCGTATCAAAAGTTGTAGAGCAGGCTGAAGCCGGCGGTGACGTTGGCGGTCTGGAAGCCATCGGGCTTATTGAGGGGCGTGCCGACGAAGACGTCGTAGTTCAGGCCCTTGAAGGCGCCGCGCACGCCGATGACGGCGCCCGCCAGTTGGCTGCCCACCTGCAGTTCGACCGCGGGGCCTCCGACCCATCCGTAGTCGACGCCCGCATACAGCTCCGCGCCGCTCTGGCCCAGGGACCAGCCCAGGTCGTTGCGAATGAGCCATCCGCGTTCGCCGATGAGGCTTTCCTCACCGTCGAAGCCGCGCACCGTGTAGCGCCCACCGATCGCGAAGCGGTCCTGCGGCGTCAGCGGCGTTCGATTCCATTGCGCGCGCCACAGGCCGCCGTAGCGAAGCTGCTGCTTGCCCAGCTTGAAGGGCGCGTTCAGGCTGGCTTCGGCGGTGAAGAGCTTCATGCGCGAAGTGCCTTCGCCGAAGGCTTCTTCCGGCGCTTCGAGCGCACCGAATGCACCGGTGCCGCGGCGATAGGACAGCGTGCCGTCGAGGGTGGCCTCGCCGATGAACTCGCGATGGTTGAGGCTCGCTTCCCAGCCGCCGACGATGCGCCGCTGCACATCGATCTCGGTGTCGTCGACGTAGTTGTCCGAGGTGCGCTGGAAGGCGCGGATCGAGGCGCTGGTCTTGCGCGATGCGTCGCGGTACAGCAGCCGACCCAGCTTGACTTCCGCGTTGCTGCTCTCGCCGCTGTAGACGTAGCTTTCGTAGGCGCCCGCGGCCGTCTGGTGGTAGTCGCTCTTCGACGCGGTGGCGCTCAGCAGCCAGTTGCCGTAGGGCACCGAGTAGTGCGCAGTCTGGCCGGCCGTTCCCTGGCCTTGATGGTTGAAGGCATCGTGATTCAGGCTCAGATAGAACAGGTCGTTCAAGCCGAGCGGGTTGTCCCACGCGATGGTGGCGCCAGCCTGCACCTTGCCGGTTGCATCCGTGCCGCCATCGTCCAGCGAGAGCGATGCGCGCAACGGCCCGAGCATCGACGGCTTGCGCGAATAGACCACCACCAGTTCGCTGTCGCCCGGCTTCGCATCCGGTGCCGTCGAGGCTTCGATCTGGATGTCCGCATCCGCGGTCGGCAGGCGCTTCAGGTTTTCCAGGCCCTGTTCGATGTCGCGCAGGTCGAGCAGGTTGCCGACCCGCGCCGGGATGGCGCCGAGCAGGCTGGTCCGGGCGGCGCCGTCCGTGTCGTCCTTGAAGCGGATCGACGCGATGTGGCTCGGCACCCATGTCAGGGTGAGCGTGCCGCTGGCCAGGTCCTGCGGGCCGACCAGCACGCGCGAGGTCACGAAGCCCTTGGCGATGACCGCCTGCTGCACGCGCGCCAGCAGGATGTTCACGCCCTTGGTGCCGAGGCAGCGGCCATGCCAGTCGTCGGCCGCCGAGCCGGCCATCGCGGCGGCGTCCAGCGCCCACTGGAATGCATCGGCGCCATCGCCAACCAGCGAGAGGCGGTCGATGCGAAAGCAGGGCACTTCATCCGCCGGCAGCAATTGCGAGTCGATGACGGCGGGCTTCAGGCGATCGTCGACCGAGCGTTCCTGCTGCTCGCGCAGGGCGCGTTCGCGCTCTTGCTGGCGCTGCTCCTCGACGAAGGGGCGCGGCGAGGAGGCGATCTGCGCACGCACCGGCAGCGACGACGCAAACGCGCCAAGGACGAGGGCCGAAACGGCGGACAGTTTCGAGACATGGCGAATCACCGCGAAGGGCCTCGCCCGCTCGCGGGAAAGAGATGTCATGAATATGTTGCGGGCAACCTGCGTTTCAGCGAAGGGCCTTGCAAGGCTCGCCCTGACGCGCAAAAAAGAGCCCGCGCGAAGCGGGCTCGAAGGCCGTGGTCGTCTCTGGAGTAAAGGCAGAGCGTGTGGCAACCACAGCGAATCCGTGGAGACATCGGATGGGGCAACTCGAGGTGCCGCGCCCATGCCATGCCTGCCAGGAATCAGTCTATGGAGCCCTACCCTCGCGGGCTATGAGACAAGTCTGAGACCAATTCAAGAAGGTGATGCCACGCGGTTTGGCGCGATCGGCCAACGCAGTGGAACTACGCGCGGCTCGGCAAGCTTGGCGTCATCGAGCAGGCAAGGCAGGAGGCC
>Ga0265327_10003843_pt1 | contig 13868 bp, 13 predicted proteins | sample 41621metaG_FD_202089 | JGI IMG/M metagenome (GOLD analysis project Ga0265327, IMG submission 202089) | Rhizosphere microbial communities from Carex aquatilis grown in University of Washington, Seatle, WA, United States - 4-16-21 metaG | ecosystem: Host-associated > Plants > Roots > Rhizosphere... | reverse complement strand
TGACCGGAATGCACTTGCGACCCCGGGGCGGGCGGGCAGGACTGCCTGAGACTGCGAGCGCCCCCGCCATGCCGATCCTTCCCAAAAACCTGCTGGTTTTAGGCGCGCGGGTGCTGGCCGCGAAGACAGCCCTCGAGTTGCGGCAGAAGAAATCCGCCGTGCCCGCGCAGCATCGGGCGTTCCGCGCGCTCACCGGACGTTTCGCCAAGACCGCCTTCGGCCGCGCGGTCGGCCTCGAGGGCGGCTGCACCTACCGCCAGTTCCAAGCCCGGGTGCCGCTGCAGACTTACGAAATGCTCTCGCCCGCCATCGAGCGGATGAAGCGCGGCGAGGCCGACGTGCTCTGGCCCGGGCGGTGCGCATTTTATGCGCTGACGCCGGGCACCACGCCGGGGCCGGCCAAGTGGATCCCGATGACCTTCGATCTGCTCACGCACTTCCGTCGCGCGAACCGCACCGCGTTGCTGTATTACTGCGCCCGCACCGGGAGTTCCCGCGTCTTTCACGGCCGGCACCTGCTGCTCGGCGGATCGACAGCGCTGAACCTCCTGTCCGAGTCCGCGCAATTCACCGCCTACGAGGGCGAGCTCAGCGGCTTCACGTCGCTCAACTTCCCGAGCTGGGCCGTGCATCATCTCTACGAGCCCGGCGCCGACATCGACCAGCTGGGCAACTGGGACGAAAAGCTCGCCGCGATCGTGGAACGCACGCGTTCGCTCGACCTGACGCTCGTCGCGGGCCTGCCCCACTGGCTGCTCGTGCTCGCAGAGGCTTTGCGGTCCGGTTCACGCAGCCCGACGGGCTCGCGCGCACCCAGCCTGCAGGCCGTTTGGCCCAATCTCGAATGCCTCATGCACTCCGGCATGCCCTTGGGGCCGTTCCAGGGGGAGTTGCGCCGCGCGTTCGGCCCCACGGTCAATTTTCACGAGACCTACTCGGCCACGGAGGGCGTCATCGCCGCGCAGGACGCCAGCGCGCCCGAGGGGCTGCGGCTCCTGGCGGATGCGGGAATCTTCTTTGAGTTCGTGCCGCTGAAGGATTTTGACGAGGACCGCCTTGGCCCGCTGGGCGCGCGAGCCGTGCCGCTGGAAGGTGTGGCGGCGAACGAGGATTACGTGCTGGCGGTCACCACGCCGGGCGGACTGTGCCGCTACCTCATCGGCGATGTTGTCCGCTTCATTTCCACCACGCCCCCGCGGCTGATCTACGTGGGCCGGACGCGGCTCATGCTCGACGCATTCGGCGAGCAGGTGATCGAGAAGGAACTGACCGATGCGCTGCTCGCGGTCTGTTCGCCGCACGGCTGGAGCATCACCAATTTCCACGTGGCGCCGGCGTTCATCGAATCCCACACCGGCAACAATCGCGGCCGGCACGAGTGGTGGATCGAGCTGCGTCCCGGGTCCGTGCAGACTCCCACCGGCCCAACTCTCGCCGACCAGCTCGACGGCGAGCTGCGCGCCCGCAATCCCCACTACGAACTCAAGCGCCGCGGCGTAGCGATGGAGGCTCCCGTGGTCCGCCTGGTGATGCCCGGCGTGTTCGCGCACTGGATGCGCCACCACGGCAAATGGGGCGGATCGAACAAGATGCCGCGCTGCCGCAGCGACCGGGTGATCGCCGACGAACTGATGCAACTCGCGCGCTTCAATGAGTGAGGTGGCGTAGCGCAGCCGTCCCCGCCTGAACCCGATCCAAAGCAGGCGGGACGCCTGCGCTACTTCACTTCAAATACTTCAGGATCGTCTGCTCGTAGGCCGCCTCGGGCTCGGCCCCGACCTTGCGGTCGCGGAGCTGCCCGTCGCGGTCGATCAGGAACGTCGTGGGGATCGCGTCCATCCCGCCAAACGCCGCCTGGATCTCGTCGTCCGCCATCACGACCACGTAGTTCATGCCGCTCTTCGCGACGAACGCCTTCACCGTCTGCACCGCGTGCTTATCCTGGTCGCAGGACACACCGATGATCACCAGGCCGTCCTTGCCATATTTCTTCTGCAGCGCGATGTAGCCGGGGATTTCCGCGCGGCAGGGCGGGCACCACGTGGCCCAGAAATCCAGCACGACCACCTTGCCCTTGAACTGGTCGGAGCTGACGACGTTGCCGTCGAGGTCCTTGAGTTTCCACGCGGGCGCGGCCGCGGCCGGCACGGGTTCGGCCCGGAGGTGGGCAACGGCGACAAACAGGAGGGCAAGACCGAGAAGCGAACGAAGCGTTTTCATGGGAGAGGATAACGTAAGAGCCGCGGAGCGCGGATTTCTTCCCAGACCGCTCCGTTGGCCCACAGTGCCCGAAATTACGAACTGCCGGGCATGTCGAGGCCGAGGGTCTCGATGAATTTCTTCATCGCCGGCGTCAGCACGCGCCCCTTGCGGTGGAGGATGGCCAGCGGACGGGTGAAGTCCTTGCCCTTGAAATGCACCGCGATGAGCGTCCCCTGCTTCACTTCCTGCATCACCGTGGCCTGCGGCACGATCGCGATGCCGTGGTCGATCTCGACCGCGCGCTTCACCGTCTCGATGTTGTCGAACTCCATCACGGGCTCGATCTCGAGCTTGTTGTCGCGGAAGATCTGGTCGACCGCCTTGCGCGTCGGGATGTCCGGGTCGAAGCCGATGAACTTCTGCCCCGCCAGCTGCTTGATGTCGATTTCCCCGCCCTTCGCCAGCGGGTGGCCGGGATGCGCGATGAGCACGAGGTGATCGTCGCGGAACGGCAGGGACTCGATCTGGCGCTGTTTCACCGGGAACGCCACCAGGCCAAAATCCACGGCATTGTGCAGGATGTCCTCGTAAACCAGGTTCGAGCGGCGGTATTCCACGCGCACGTTGACCGAGGGATAGTCGTGCAGGAACTTCTTGATGTAGGCCGGCAGCTCGTGGAGGCCGATCGAGTAAATCGTCGAGATCCGGATCGTCCCGCTGATCACCTTCTTCATCTCCTGCAGCTCGGAAAGCAGCTTGTCGTAGGTGTGCAGGATCTCCTTCGCCGACTCGTAGACCCGCTGTCCCTCGCGCGTGAGCTGGAACTGCTTCTGGCTGCGGTCGATCAGCAGCGTCTTGAAGTGCCGCTCCATCGCGCGGGCCTGCTGGCTGACCGCCGACTGGGTGATGCCGTTCAGTTTGGCGGACTTGGAAAAGCTCTTCGTCTCGACGAGGTCGGCAAAGATTTTGAAGTTCTCAATTTGCATAACAGGCGTAAGGAATGTTGGCCGACCATAACTCCGGCTAATCCAACCGCAACCCATAAGCAGTTTCACTTTTCCGCCATGTTTTTACCTTATGAGGATTTTTGCCGCCGCGCCGATGCCGTCCGCGCCGAGATCGCCGCGGCGTGCGCTCGCGCAGGCCGCAATCCGGCCGAGGTGGGGCTGCTCGCTGTGACCAAGAATCACCCGCCCGCCGCCGCCGAGTATGCCGCCCGCTACGGGCTCCCGGCCGTGGGCGAAAACCGGGTGCAGGAAGGTGTCGACAAGCGCGCGCAGACCACGGCGAAGGTGCGCTGGGAGCTGATCGGCCACCTGCAATCCAACAAGGCCAAGCTCGCCGCCACCCACTTCGACCGCATCCAAAGCGTCGACAGCGAGAAGCTCCTCCGGCTCCTCGACCGGGCCGCCGCCGAGGCGGGGCGCATCCTGCCCGTCCTCCTGCAGGTCAACGCCGGCCGGGATCCCGCCAAGTTTGGCGCGGAACTCGAGGACACGCCGCGGCTGCTCGAAACCGCGCTCGCGCAAAGCCACTTGCGCGTCGAAGGCCTGATGACGATCGCGCCGCTCAGCGATGATTCCACGGTTGCGGTGCGCACGTTCACGACCCTGCGGGAGTTACGCGACCGGCTCACCGGCGAAACCGGCGCGCCGCTGCGCGAACTTTCCATGGGCATGAGCGGCGACTTCGCGGACGCCATCGCCGCCGGTAGTACCCAGGTGCGCATCGGCACCGCGCTGTTTGGCGAGCGGGATGTTGAATCAAGTCACATGTAACAAGGCCCAAGTAACAGGATGGCAGCCGCGCCTGCGGTTGGGTTCTTGTTACCGGTCTCTTGTTGCTTGAAACTTGCCCGCCAACCGCGGTCCCACTGGCACGATTGTTGCGTTTCCGGTTGCCACAATGACGAAACTTTTCTCGCCTCACCGCGTGGAAACCGCCCCCCTCGACGAAGCCCGGCAGCAGGCGCTTCGCGATCTGCTCGACGATTCCAGCCCCGCCGTCCGCAAGGCCCTCCTCACCCATTTCGCCGGGCTCGGCCCCGCCGCCCTGCACTTCCTGCAGGAGACCGCGCGCAGTCCCCACCGTCTCCTCGCCCGCCACGCCGCGTGGTTCCTCGAGGAGCTCAAGTTTTCCGATCCCGTCGCGGAATTCCGCGGCTTCATCCGCTCCCTCAACTACGAGCTCGAGAGCGGCGCGCTCCTCCTCAGCCGCACCGTAACGCCCGCGCTCGACGTCGGCGCCTGCTGCAGCGCCCTCGATGCCATCGCCGCCCGCTGCCGCGAGCTCATCAGCGAGCCCGCCAGCACGCGCCAGCAATGCCGCATCATCAACCGCGTGCTGTTCCATGAGTGGGGCTTCCACGGCAACGTCGAACACTACACCGACCCGCTCAACAGCCTGATCGACCACGTCCTCACCCGCCGCACCGGCATCCCGCTCTCGCTCAGCATCGTCTATCTTCTCGTCGCCGAGCGCCTCGGCCTTGCCCTCGAGCCGGTCGGCCTGCCCGGCCATTTCATCGTCGGCTGCTTCGAGGACTCGCCGCCCTTCTTCGTCGATCCCTTCGACAAGGGCGTCTTCCTCGACCCGGATGAGATTTACGCGCTCCTGCGCGCCAACCAGATCGAGCCGCAGGTGACGGACCTCGCCCCCACCCCGATCCGCGAGGTGCTGTGCCGCAACTGCCGCAATCTCGTCAACCACTACACCGCCAGCGGTGACGCCGAGCACGCACGACTGTTCGCCAGCTTCGTCTCCGAGTTCGAAACGACCCACGAGCGCTCCGCGCAGCCGTAGGTTCACCACGAAACACACGAGAGACACGAAAATCGATCCTTCGGATTTGTTGCCCACGGAACACACGGAGGACACGGAACCGGTCGGCCGGATTTTCGGTGGGTTCGGACACCATTCCGTGTCCTCCGTGTGTTCCGTGGGCCATCAGATAGTTTTTCGTGTCTTTCGTGTATTTCGTGGTGATTCTTCTGACGCATGAGCGTCCCTGACCCCGTCCTGACTCTCCGCGACCTCGAGGCTTGGTCGCGCCCCGGCGTTTCGCTCGCCGTGATCGGGTCACCCATCGGCCACTCGATCAGCCCGCCGATGCACAATGCCGCCTTGGCGGCACTTGCCCGCACGCAACCCACGTTCGCCGCGTGGCAGTATTTCCGCTTCGAAATCCCGCCGGCCGACCTGCCGCGCGCGCTCGGGCTTTTCCACGTGAAGAAATTCCGCGGCCTCAACCTCACCGTGCCGCACAAGGTCCTCGCCTTCGATCAGGTCGCCGCCGTCGCCGACACCGCGCGCCCCGTCGGCGCCGTCAACACCCTCGTCTGGACCGAACGCGGCTGGCTCGGCCACAATACCGACGGTTACGGCATCGCCACCGCCCTGCGCCTCGACCTGGGCTGCGACCTCGCCGGCACGGATGTCATCCTCCTCGGCGCCGGGGGCGCCGCCCGCAGCGCGGCCGTCGAGTGCCTCAACCGTCGCTGCGCTTCCCTGAGCCTCGCCAACCGCACCCGCGAACACCTCGATGCCCTGCTCGCGCTCCTCGCCCCGCTCGCCCGCGGTATCCCACTGCGCGGCTTTGCGCCTTCCGCCCCACCCGCCGATCTCCCCGCGGGCGCCGTGGTGATCAACGCCACCAGCGCCGGACTGCATGCGGATGATCCGTTGCCGATTGATTTGCCGCGACTGCCGCGCCCCGCCAGCGTGTGCGACATGATTTACAACCCGCCCCAGACCCCGCTGCTGCGCGCCGCCGCGCTGCTGGGTGTCCCGCACGCCAATGGCCTCTCGATGCTCGTGCACCAGGGCGCCAAGGCGTTGGAGATCTGGAGCGACATCCCCGCCGGCCAGACCGCGTCCATCATGGCGACCGCCGCCCGTGCGGCCTTGCAGCGCAAATGAACATGTCCGACTACCACCAATTTGCCGCCACCTTTCCGTGGTTCCTGCCCGCCGTCGTGACCGTGTTCGGCGCCATGGTCGGGAGTTTCCTCAACGTCTGCATCTACCGGATTCCCGCTGAGCAATCGATCATCCGCCCCGGCTCGCACTGCGCCTGCGGCCAGCCCATTGCGTGGTTCGACAACATCCCGGTGCTGAGCTGGTTCATCCTCCGCGGCCGCGCCCGCTGCTGCGGCCGGCCGTATTCCTTTCGCTATGCCTTCGTCGAACTCCTGACCGCGGGACTCTTCCTCGCGTGCTGGCGCCTGTTTCCCCACGACAAGGCCGCGTGCGGGTTGGTTTTCGTGAGCGTCCTAATCGCCGCGACGTTCATCGACCTCGACCACATGATCATCCCCGACGTGTTCACGCTCGGGGCGGGCGTGTTCGGCGTGCTGCTCTCCTTCCTCGTGCCGGCGCTGCACGGGCAGCACAGCGGCTTCTTCATCGTCGACAGCCTGCGCTCCGGCACCGCCGGCCTGCAGGGTCTCCTCGTCGGCTCCGGCCTCGTGCTCTGGATCGCGCTGCTCGCGGAAATGGCGCTGAAAAAGGAGGCAATGGGCTTCGGTGACGTGAAGTTCGTTGGCATGATCGGGGCGTTCTGCGGCTGGCAGGGCGCGGTGTTCTCCGTTTTTGGGGGCGCCGTCGTCGGCACGGTCTGGTTCGTGATCGCGCTGGTCGTGCAGAAACTTTCCGGCAAACCCGCCGCGATCGCCCCGCCGTCCGAGACGCCCGAGGGCGAGTCCGCGCCACTCGGCTTCGGCATGCACGTGCCCTTCGGCCCCATGCTCGCCATCGCCGGCCTGCTCTACTTCCTCGTCTTCCACCGCTACGTCGCCGGCTACTTCGCCACGCTCACGGAGCTGCTGTAAGCGCCGGAAGATTGGCCACAAAGAGGCGCAAGAAGCGGCCGGGGCTTCGAAGAGAATCTCCCGCGCGCCTATAGGCGCAATGTGCGCACGGCGGCAGCAGCCGACCCCATTTTGTGCCTCTTTGTGGCCAATCTTCCGGGTTTGCTGGCTAAACCAGCCCCGCGCCGTCGCCGGTCTGCGCGCGCAGCACCTCGGGCCGCGAGCCAAATTTCCTGGCGTAAGTGTCCGCCACCGCCGCCGCCTGCGCGGCCGTGAATTCCGGCGAGGTCACCGCCATCACCGCCCCGCCGAATCCGCCGCCGCTGAGCCGGGCGCCGAACACGTGCGGCGCCAACACGAGCTGGTCCACGAGGAAATCCAGCTCGGGCGTGCTGTTCTCAAACAACGTTTGTGAACTGCGGTGCGAGGCCGTGAGCAGCTTCCCCGCCGCCACCAAATCTCCCGCGCGCAACGCGAGCACGGTCTTATCCACCCGCGCGATTTCCTCCACCACGTGCCGGGCGCGTTTGAACTCCAGCGGCGGCAGCCGGTCGCGCGCCGCCAGCACGCTCGCGGGCGCGGCGTCCGCCAGCAGCGCGACGCCCAGCGCCTTCGCTGCCGCCATGCATTCCTGGTGACGCGCGGCATACAGCCCGTCCACCAGCGCATGCTTCGTGTGTGTGTTGAATACCCAGAACCGCGCGGCCTCCGGCAGCGGCACCGTGGCGAATTTTGGACCGCGGCAGTCGATGAATACGAGGTGATGCTCGCGGCCAAAGCCCGACACCCCCTGGTCGAGCACGCCACAGGGCACGCCGACGAATTCGTTTTCCGCGTGACGACAAAGCTGCACGACCACCTCCCGCGCCGCCTGCTGGCCGCTCAGCGCGAGAAACGCGAGGGCCGACGCCAGCTCGAGCGCGGCGCTGCTGCTCAAGCCCGCGCCGGACGGCAGGTCCGACCCCGCGAGGAAATCAAAGCCGGCAGGACGCCGCAGCCCAAACTTCGGCAGCGCAGCAATGACGCCGAGCGGGTAATTGGCCCAGCGGGCCGCACCGGTTTGTTTCGCCGGCGAATCGGTGGCCGGCACCGTGATGATCTCCGGATGCGTCTCGCTGCCCAAGCGCCACTCGGCCTCGGTGCGCGGCGCCACCGCCACCCACACGCTCCGGTCAATCGACACGCCCAACACGGTGCCACCGTTGTAGTCCGTGTGGTTGCCGATGAACTCGAGCCGTCCCGGCGCGCGGGCGATCACCACTGGATCCCGCCCGTAACGGGCCCGAAAGCTTGCGATGAGTTTCTCCTTCATGCGAGGGGTTCCGTCCCGCCACCGGCCCGGCCGGCCGCGTGCGCCGTCACGTTCAAATCGCGCCCTTCAGCAGGACGCCGGCCTTGAAACGGATGGTCTTCATCGCGCGGATCTTCATCGGCTGCTGCGTGTACGGATTGTAGCCGCGCCGCGCCGCGCGGGTCGCGACGTCAAACGTCCCGAAGCCCACCAGCTGCACCTCGCGGTCGCGCCGCAAGCCCTGGCCCACGGCGGCGAGCACGGCGTCCACGGCGCGCTCGGCGGCGGCATTGGACGTGGCGGGGCCCAGGCGTTTCTGCACGGCGTCGGTCAATTCGGCTTTGTTCATCGGGTCAGGTCGGGGTTGAGCCAACGAAGCAACTCCGCCCCCGATGGCGCAACCTCGGAATTTCCCAGCCGCAAATGGACGCGAAATTTCGAGCCCGGAGGTTGACCACAAAAGGCACAAGGGCGCAGCGGCTGCGCAAGAGTCTCCATTGCGCCCACAGGCGCACGGGAGAGCACATTCCCAACCCCAGAAAACTTTGTGCCTTTTTGTGCCAAAACCCCGGAGGTTCGGATTCGCGGTCACTTTCCTGGATTGGTGGGCGGAAAGCCCGGCGGCGTCTCGCCGTTGCGGCCCTTAACGACGACATTCAGCAGGTGCGCCAGCGCCGTCTCGCGCGTGATGCCCCGCTCCAGCGCCAGCTGCGAGGCGCGCTTCTGCAGCTGCGCCGCCATCGTCGCCGCCTGCTCGGGACTCGCCCCGAGCCGGACGCACAACTCCCGCAACTGTTCGTCTTCGGTCATGCCGGGTCCGAAAAATTCACCACCGCCGCGCCGCCCGACTCGAGGGACAGGCCATCCTCGCGGCGGAGTTGCACGAGCGAAACCATCGCCAGCCCGATCCACTCGGCACCGTCGCGCACCGCCGACCGCAGCTCGCCGACGCGACGGTCCCCTTGGAACAGTGACGCCGGTCGCGGCGGAATTTCACCCGTGCCGCGGACCTTCAGCAACCGACGCCGCACCTGGCCCATCGACTTCAACCGCGCCATCACCTCCTGCCCGAGGTAGCAGCCCTTCGTGTAGGAAATCGCCTCTGCCTCGAGTCCACCTTCATTCGGCAGGTCGCCTGGCCCGATATCCTTCGGCACCGCTGGAATCCCCGCCGCAATCCGGCGCCGCTCCATGTCCTCCGCCCCCAGTGCCGTGCCACCACGCAATCTGTCGTCCAACGCGACCGCCTCGCCCACCGGAAAAATAATCTCCGTGTGAACCTCGCGTTCGCGCCGTCCGCGAAACGCCCACGCCGAGTCGCTCAACACCAGCTCGGCTGGCGTCACCTCGCCCGCGAGCGCCACGGCCGTCATCGCGGCCGTGACATCCTCGATCACCACGTCATCCGCGATGACATACGCCTCGAGGCGCTCCCGAATCGCGCTGGCGGGAGAAAAATAACTCACAATCCACGCCTCACTCGCCGACACTTTCCGGACAAAACTGTCCGCCAAAACTTTCCCCTTCTGATTCAGCCACAGTCCGTAGACCGCGCTGGCATTTCCCGCCTGTTGCAAGTCATTGGTAAACTGCCCCTGCAGAAAGGTTAGGGAATCATCGCCCGATACCCGCAGCACCGCCGCCGGCTGCCAGCGGTAAAACCTCTTCGGTGGAGTCAGATTCATCGCTTTAATAAGACGCTATTTTTCAGCTACTAGCAAAAGAAAGTGGGAGAAATTGATAACTTTGAGTTGACGATGCGGCAAACGGGTTTATCTATCAACTCATCAGTTTAACACTTCTCCCGCCTAGCGGGAGTTTTGGGGTAACTAAGAAAGCAAAGGCCGGCCACTTAGGGGTAAGTGGCCGGCCACTTTTTTTGCCCGGATTTTGCCACTCGCGCCATCGGAACCAGTCGAGGAAGGCCTGTCCGCCGTAGCCTTGGCGAAGGCGGGCTTGCGCCGCGCCATCCCCGCCCGCCAAGCTGGCAGTTCATGCAGAGAACATCGGACATCAATGTCGTCGAGACCCGTGCCCTGCCGTCACCCGCCGCACTGCTGGCGGAACTGCCCAAGAGCGAGGTCCAGGCCGAATTCGTCACCCGCGCCCGCCGCGAAATCCACCGGCTCATCTTCACCGACGACAAACGTTTTCTCCTGATCGTCGGGCCTTGCTCGATCCACGACCTGGCCGCCGGACGCGACTATGCCACCCGCCTCGCCGCGCTCGCCCGGGAGGTGTCCGACCGCGTGATGATCGTGATGCGCGTCTATTTCGAGAAACCCCGCACCACGGTTGGCTGGAAGGGCCTGATCATGGATCCCCACCTCGATGGCTCCCACGACATCGCCGCCGGCCTGCGCCTCGCGCGGACTTTCCTGCGCGACGTGCTCGACCTCGGCCTGCCCACCGCGACGGAGTTGCTCGACCCAATCACGCCGCAATACATCGCCGACCTCATCTGCTGGTCCGCCATCGGCGCGCGCACCGCGGAGTCGCAGACGCACCGCCAGATGGCCTCGGGCCTTTCGATGCCGCTGGGCTTCAAGAACGGCACCGATGGTTCCATCGCCACCGCCATCAACGCCATCAAGGCCGCCGCGCAGCCCCACACCTTCCTCGGCATCAACCTCGACGGCTCGGCCTCCGCCATCGTCACGCGTGGCAATCCCGACTGCCATGTCGTCCTCCGCGGTGGCGGCGGCGGGGCCAATTACTCGCCGGCGCACATCGCGCAGACGGAGGCGCTCCTCGCCAAGGCCGGCTTGCCCAAGGCCATCCTCGTCGACTGCTCGCACGACAACTCGGCCAAGCAGCCGGAGCGCCAGCCCGAGGTCATGCGCGAGCTCCTCGAGCAATTCAGCGCCGGCAATGCCTCCATCATGGGCGCCATGATCGAGAGCAACCTCGGCGCCGGCAGCCAGAAGTTCCCGCAGCCCAAGGACCAGCTCCGCTACGGAGTCTCCATCACCGACGCGTGCATCGACTGGCCGACCACCGAAAAGCTCGTCCGCGATCTCCACGCCGCCCTGGCCCCACGATTCCAGTGAATGCTTGGGCCACCACGTATTAGGCGGGATCCACGAAAGTCTTTCCTATCCCCGCCTGCGACGGCCGCGAATGAGCAGGGATTGGCCGGCTGCAAATTAGTAAGTTTTCATTCGATTTCTCCGCGTTCCTTTGCCTGATTCGCGGGCCCAATCCGACAGTTTCAGCTTTCGGGTTATTCGTGTTTTTCGTGGTTACCCTCTCCCCTCACTCTTCCTCATGAAATCTCCCATTCGCGTCGCCGTCACCGGTGCAGCCGGCCAGATCGGCTACTCCCTCCTTTTCCGCATCGCCTCCGGCGCCATGTTTGGACCCGACCAACCCGTCATCCTCCAACTCATCGAGGCGCCGATCGAGAAGGCCATGCTCGCCCTCGGCGGCGTCGCGATGGAACTCGATGACTGCGCGTTCCCGCTGCTCAAGGGCATCGTGCAGACGGACTCGGCCGAGGTTGGCTTCAAGGACGCCAACTGGTGCCTCCTCGTCGGCGCCAAGCCCCGCGGCCCCGGCATGGAGCGCGCCGACCTGCTCAAGGACAACGGCAAGATCTTCATCGGCCAGGGCAAGATCATCGATGCCGTCGCCGCCGCCGATGCGCGCGTCGCCGTCGTCGGCAATCCCGCCAACACGAACTGCATGATCGCCGCCAGCCAGGCCAAGCGCCTGCCGCCCGAGCGTTTCACCGCCATGGTCCGCCTCGACCAAAACCGCGCGCAAACCCAGCTCGCCAAGAAGGCCGGCGTGGATCTCACCGCCGTGAAAGACATCTTCATCTACGGCAACCACAGTCCGACCATGTTCCCGGCCTACGCCCAGGCCACGATCAACGGCCAGCCCGCGACGTCCGTCATCACCGACACCGCCTGGCTGCAGGGCGCGTTCTGTGAGACCGTCGGCAAGCGTGGCGCCGCCGTCATCGCCGCCCGCGGCCTGTCCTCCGCTGCCTCCGCCGCCAACGCACTTGTGGACCACGTCCGCTCGCTCGTGACGCCAGGCGCCATCCATTCCATCGCCGTCAAGTCGAACGGCCTCTACGGCTTCGACGCCAACGTCTGGGCCGGCATGCCGGTCCGCACCACGACGCCCGGCAACTACGAGGTGATCACGGGCTATGCGATGGACGACTTCGCCAAGTCAAAGATCGCCGCGACGAACAAGGAGCTCGTGGAAGAGCGCGCCTTTGTCGCCGAGATGATCAGCTGAGCGATCCGGCTTTCACCGCAAAGAGCGCCAAGCTCGCGAAGGGAAACCCGCGGAAATGTCCGCCCAGGTTATCTGCTTCGCGGTCTTCGCGACCTTGGCGGTGAACCTAAGCGGCGGTTAGCCAAGGCTCACCGTCTGTTCGCCGGACCGCAGCGCCGTCTCGCGTCCCGCCCAGACAAACACGCCCGTCGTATCCGGCGGCAGGTCGACCGTCGCCTCGACGCGGCCATTCGCAAAATTCGCGCGCAACCGGATTGTCCCGCGCGGATGCGGCAGGTCGCTTTCGATCTTCGTCAGCGTGCCCGGCTGCGGGGCGATGCGCACTTGCTTGAAACCCGGCGCGGTCGGGCGGATGCCTGCGACCGTCGCGTGCAGGTGAAACACGGGGTGCGCCCCCCACGCGTGGCAGTCCGACCGCGCGGGCTCGGGGCTTTCGACGGGCGTCTTGAAGCCCTGCTTCACCAGTCCGCGCCACAATTCCAGTTTCTCCAGCACCAAGTCCGCGCGCCCGGCTTTGCCCAGCGCCTCAAACAGGTAGTGTTGGAAATAAATCGTCGCCGCGGCGAGGCCGTTGGCTGTGGCGTCCGCCCACTTGGCCGGATCCGGCACGCGCAATCCGCCGATCACGGCGAACGCCTGCGCGTGCTGGCTGAAGGTCGCGTGCGATTCGTCGTCCGCCCACAGACCCCGCGCCTCGTCCCAGAATACCCGGCCCAGCGACGCCGCGACCTTTGCCGCACGTTCCGACCAGCGTGACGCCATCCGCGCGTCACCCGCCCAGCTTTCCAACTCCGCCGCGCGTTGCAGCGTCAGCAAATACTGCAGGCTGATCAGCGCAGACCGGCGGCCTTCGCGCTGGCCTGGCGGCCAGCCCGCATACCAGCCCGGCACCCAGTCCATGAATAGCCAGCCCGGCGGCTTCACCAGCAACCCGTCGGCGTCCTCCTCCGTCTGCAGCGCCTCCAGCAGCGCCCGCATCCCGGGCAGCCGTTGCTGCAGCCAGGGCCGGTCGTCGCGCCAGAGCGCAAAATCGTGCAGCATCCACGGCCAGATCATCGCAAACGTGGCGCTCTCCTGCCGCAGATACGACGGATGCCGCATCGTGGGATAGCCGCTGCGCCCGCGCGACAGGTCGAACAGCTCCATGCCGCGCCGCGGGAGCCGCTCCTCGCCCGCCATGACATACGCCAGCAGCATCTGGATGCGCGTGTCGGCCACATACATCATCTGCTCGTAATACGGACAATCGACGAAGATGTCGTGCATGCACGCGCGCAGCCCGCGCTCGCTCAGCTCCAGGATCGGCGGCAGACTCG
>Ga0265327_10003842_pt1 | contig 13871 bp, 11 predicted proteins | sample 41621metaG_FD_202089 | JGI IMG/M metagenome (GOLD analysis project Ga0265327, IMG submission 202089) | Rhizosphere microbial communities from Carex aquatilis grown in University of Washington, Seatle, WA, United States - 4-16-21 metaG | ecosystem: Host-associated > Plants > Roots > Rhizosphere... | reverse complement strand
GAGCCACTATTTTTTCTCCCGATTCTTTTGCAAATTGAATGCACTGCTGCGTTAAGGTCTTTCCAATTCCCTGTCCTTCAAAATCCGGATCAACGCCCACCAAACGAATATACGACCAACCAGCTTCAAAAAATGAAAAGGGATTACCTTTTGGAATTAAAAAAGCCATGCCGATAATCATTTCTTTTTTTACGCAAACAAAACATTGTGCAATATTCAGTAAGTTTAAATAAGTATTTTCGGCCCCACAACCTGCTGCCATTTTTTTCCACTCTTCCTCCCCCAAAACAGATTCAAATTGACCATAGGCCTTTAACCCCAAACTCTGCAAGTGTTTGAGATCACTCAACTTTCCTTTTCTGTATGTATATTCGTCATTCATAAGACATTATGCTCCTTTCGTTTTTATCTCTTCTTGAATTTTTTCATTTCCTTTGCGATCTCCTTTGAATTCGCATCTCCCTTCTTTTCAAGCTGACTGACAATCGCGTAGTAATTCTTCTCGTCTCGATTTTGAGAAAGTTTTTTTGCGGCTTCGATCGTTTCTATTTGAATTTCAAATCCTGCAATCCCTTTTATCTCATTTTGTAAAAAAGGTCCTGACATCGCATCGATAGAAACCGGACGTTCGGAATTAACTTCGTGTTTGTCCACCAGTCCTCTGAGCGACTGTAACAATTCTTCTCCTTCAATTAATTTTAATTTTCCGTAAACATGCACCGCGATGTAATTCCACGTGGGCACATTTTCATGATCGTACCAGGAGGATGAAACATAAGAGTGGGGCCCTTGAAAAATAACGAGCACTTCGTTTTGTATGCTTATATTTTTGAACTGAGGATTTGCTTTTGAAATATGTCCCGACAAAACATCATCCCCTTCTTTATTTTTATGCAGAAGGAAAGGAATATGTGTTGCCACAATCTTGCCCTCTGCGGAGGTGACAAGAATTCCAAAGTTGTGTGCGTGGACGAAATCTTTGATTTCGTCAGTGTTTTCGTTCTTATAAAATTTTGGAATATACATACTGTTTATTCTTTATTTACGAGGATGTGTTTTTTTCTTAGCCTTATAGAGTGCTGTTAATTTTACCTTTTTTTCATTCCATTCCTTATCGAGGATACTGAAGTAAGCAGAATTTCGAAAACTACCATTGTCTCTTATAAAATCTTGTCTTAAAATTCCTTCATACTGTGCGCCAATTTTTTCGATCGCCTTTCTGGAACGGATATTGTTTTCATCTGTTTTGAGCTGAACGCGGATGGCTTTTAAGTTTTCGAAAGAGAAGTTAAGCAATAGAAGTTTACACTCCAGGTTAACTTCCGTTGCCCAGTAGTCAGGGTGCAACCAGGTCCAGCCGATCTCAAGTCCCTTATGCAGCAGTACAATATTCATCAGGCGGGTACTTCCGATGATCTTATTTTCTTTTTTGTGAAAAATCACGAACGGAAATTGGGTTCCGGCGGTCCTTTCTTCAAAGCCTTTCAAAAAAATCGCTTTGCATTTCTCCTCGGTGGACATATCGATAGGAATAAATTCCCAGATCCTTTTTTCTTTAGCCAGCTCGATCAATGCACCAAAATGGCTTTCAGCCATAGGAAGAAGATCAACGGTTTCACCGTGTAACGTTGTATTTTCTTTTATCCAATTCATTTTGTGAAAATCAGGTGTGCACAAATCTCAACTAAAATTTTGTTTCAATACAGATACAGTTTTCGTAATTTTGACCAATACAGATTAATCCAGCAAAAAATGAAGGAATTACTTTACCAGCAAATTGCAAATGATTTAGAACACCAGATCAAAAACTCTGTTTTGAAAGTAGGAGATAAATTACCCTCCCTGCGAACAATTTGTGCAGAACGTGGCGTGAGCCTAAGTTCCGGTTCACAAGCGTATCTTGAGTTGGAGAGCAGGGGGCTCATTGAATCAAGGCCCCGCTCGGGTTACTTTGTTTCTTTCGCTCACAACCGGTTTCTTGCTGTTCCATCCACCTCGCAACCAAAACTGGCACACTCATCAGAAGATCCCGAAGAGATCATCAATACGGTTTCCACCAACGCACAACGCGCCACTATTTTTTTATCCTCTGGCGTGCCCGCTTTAAGTTTGTTGCCGGTTGCTAAATTAAACAAAGGCATGATTCAGGCAATACGTTCGCTCCCCGATAGCGGGATCAACTACGAACGCTATGGCAATCCAAAATTGAAACAACAAATTGCAAGGCGCGCTCTTCTGTGGGGCGGCCGTTTACGCGAAGAAGAGATCATTACTACATCAGGATGCATGGACGCTATTTCTTTCTGCATTCTTTCTCTGGCAAAAAAAGGGGATACCATCGCTGTGGAAAGTCCAACCTATTTCGGAATTCTACAACTCGCTAAAAACATGGGACTACATGTGATAGAGCTTCCAACAAACCCTATCACAGGTGTAGAGCTTGACGCGCTTGAAAAGGCCATGAAAAAAAATAAGATCAAACTCTGCCTGCTTGTTTCTAATTTTAATAATCCTTTGGGAAGTATGATGCCTGATGCCCACAAAAAGGAAGCGGTACGACTCTCTGAAAAATATAATGTGCCACTTATTGAGGACGATCTTTATGGGGATTTATATTTTGGAGATCACCGCCCGCGTACCTGCAAATCTTACGATGAAAGTGGCATGGTTTTATGGTGTGGCTCTTTTTCAAAAACACTTGCGGCGGGTTACCGTGTAGGATGGGTTGCGCCAGGCAAATTTCTTGAAAAAATAAAACGGTTGAAACATTATCACTCCATATCCTGCAATGCCATTGCTCATCAAACCATCGCCAATTTTTTAGAGAACGACCGTTACGAAAATCATCTGAGAAAACTAAGGCAAACCCTTTACCGCAATACGCTTCAGTTTCATCGGCTCATTGGCGACTATTTTCCGGAAGGCACACGTGTCAGCCGCCCCACAGGCGGGTTTCATTTATGGGTTGAATTAAAGAAACGAACAGATACAGTTGAACTGTATAATAAAGTTATCCAACATAAAATAAGTTTTACCCCTGGTAAAATGTACACGTTAAGAAACCAGTACAACAATTGTTTGCGATTAAGCACCGGACTTATTTTAAATGATAAAGTGGAAGGGGCTTTGAAGTTGGTGGGGAGATTGGCAGAGAAGTAAGCAAACTGTTTAATCGAAAAAATTCCGCGATGCTTCGCTTCGGTTTGAGCTCTGTGTTTTGAGCCACGAATTCCACGAATTAACACCAATGAATAGGGTTAGTGATAATTAGTGTAATTGGTGGCAAAATACCTTGAGGCTCTGCCTCGGGGCTATTCATTGTTCATTAAAGCAAAATAATTCGTAAATTTATACACCGGTTAGTTACCCTTCGGATAAAACCCAATAGTTTGGAATAAGCAACAGCAGTTCTTAAAAAGCATAGCATACCATGAACTCGAAACTATTATTATTTTTGCTCCTACCTGTTTTGACTTTTTCGCAAACGTCACCTGCCGGCGTATTAACCTCTGCCGCTTGCAAATTATGGATAGACGCCGGTGATTTAAACGGGGACGGAAATTATGGCAACAACCCGGCGGTTAATTCGGCAGTTACAACCTGGAGCGATAAAAGTGCCAATGCCAATAATCTCACACAGGCAACTGCTTCGGCTAAGCCAACCTATAGTACCATTGGTGGTTTCAGCGCCGTTAAATTCGATAACACCGGAGCCAACATGAATTATATGGACGCCACCACGCAAGCCATGCTTACACCAGGCACAATGTATTTTGTTTTGTACATGGTAGATGCCGGAGATGGGGCCAATTGTCTCTTCGACAGGAACAGTTCAGGAAACACTTCCGTAAGGTATGCACAATGGAGCTCTACAAACCAATTGGGGTTTACTAAATACGCAACTGCCGATTATGTAAGTACGCTCGCAAGTACCTATAATGCTAATGTAATTGTATCCTATTTAAAAACAGGCGCATCGAATAACCTCGATATAGCCATTAACAATGCCAGTTTGAACTTAACGGTGGGTTCTGCTAATCCTGGTTTACCGCTTTATACACTTGGAAAAAATAACACCTCCGATGGAATGAACGGTTTTGTTTTGGAAATTCTCGCTTACAACGTGGCCTTGAATGCCGCACAAAAACTTATTGTCGACAACTACCTCTCTGCAAAATATAGCGGCATCTCCATTCTGACTGATTATTATGCAGGCGACACGCCGGGCAACGGAAATTACGATTTTGAAGTGGGCGGAGTTGGTACAGATGCGAGTGGAAACAACGCTGGCGCAGCATCCTCAATTACCGGGGGATTAGAAGCTGTTCAATCAACTGCCATGGGAAATGGTGAGTATCTTATTTATGGTCATCCCAGCGGTGTAAACTCTTTAAATACCGCAGACGTAGGTGGCATGAGTGCCGGCGCCAGCAAAGCCCGCTGGGACAGAATTTGGTATTTTGACTGGACACATGTGGGTGGAAGCAATGAAACAGTGAATCTTACTTTTGATCTGAGTGATGCCGGCCTCTCAGGAACCCCAGCGATACCTTTAACAAATTACAAATTGCTATACAGAGCGGGATTGTCGGGAAACTGGACAGAAGTAATGAGTGCAAGCAGTTTAACGGGCGACCGCATCACATTTAATGGACTCGCTTGGAACACGCAGGGAGATGGGTACTACACCATAGGCACGCTTAATAATGCAGTGAGTCCTTTACCAATCGACTTAGCAGATTTCAAAGTCGAAATTTGTGGTACGCAGATTTGTATAGATTGGTCAACAGCTTCCGAAAAAAATACAGCCTATTTTCTAATCGAAAAAAGTAAAGACGCACAAACCTGGAATACAATTGGAAAAGTAACAGCTGCCGGAAACAGTAATGCGAAAATTAACTACAGTTTAATAGACGAAAACTCTGTTGAAGGAACACTCTATTACCGGCTTACAACTGTTGACCTGGATATGAAACAATCCTCCGCACCTTTGAAACAGGTGTTCGTATCAACCAGGGAGAACGATGTGCATATTTTTCCAAATCCTTCCAACAATGTCTTTACCATTATTTGCAATGCCTACAGCTTCTCAGAATTAAATCTTCAATTAGTCAGCTCCTCCGGTGACGATCTTAAAAATATTCCTATCAAAAATATAGACACGCATAAAATAAGTATCGACCTCAGCGACTTTCCCCGCGGCTCTTATTATTTGATAATCCAATCAGATAACGGTGGTAGTGTTGCGAAAAAGAAATTGATTCTTAGGTGACCGCTCAGCCATTAGATTTTTAGAAAAATTTAACAGCAGGTTTTATCTTCTGTGTGTTTATTCACGTGTTGTGTTTTATGGTTTTAGTTCCGGAGTATCAAATTTATGTACTTTTGTTTTTCTAAAACCGGGTACTATGAACTTCAAAAGCATTAGAGACAAGATCTTAAAAGGAGACTTCACGCATCTCCTTCACTTAGGAAGTAACAAAAATTACATGCACCCGGCAGTCGTCGCCAAAATGCTTTCTTCGCTCCCGGCAGATACAGCAGTTCAATCGTTTAGCTCGCTATCAGAGAAATTTCAGGTGGAGATTTTTCCTTACGTTGTTTTTGAAATCCAGAAAAAAATTATTCATAGCATTCCTAAAAATAAAGCTTCATTTATATTGAACGATTTATCCTCCGATGATCGCTTCGAATTCTTTTCATTGTTGCATGGCATAGAACAAACTTCTCTTTTAGAGTTGCTCTCAGAAAAGAAAAGGAATGAGACATTTAGTTATATTGGTTTTCCAAAGAAAAGTATTGCAAGAGGAATTGACACCAATTTTGCAACCATCAAAGCGCAAATGACCATTGCCGAAGCAAACGAGTACTTAAGAAATAATCATAAGGACACCGAAGCCGCCAATGTTATTTACGTGGTGGATGAAGAAGGAAAATTAATTGACGACATTCCGGTTCGCAGATTAATTTTAAATGAACCTTCAAAAACTATTGAGAGCATCATGGATCGCTCTTACATCAGTTTAAACATTAACGATAATAAAGAAACGGCCATTCATACTTTTAAGGAATACGACAGAAGTGTGCTACCTGTAGTAAATAATGAAAACGTTTTAATAGGCGTGCTTACGGTAGACGATGTAATGGATATTGCAGAACGGGAAGATACAGAAGACATTCAAAAATTTGGTGGTCTGGAAGCTCTCGATTATCCGTATGTGAACACGCCTTTTTTTTCACTGATTAAAAAAAGAGCAGGCTGGCTCATTGTTCTCTTTGTCGGAGAAATGCTCACCGCAACCGCAATGGGTTATTTTGACGCTGAAATTTCTAAAGCGGTTGTTTTAGCGTTATTTGTCCCCTTAATTATTTCAAGTGGTGGTAACAGTGGTTCACAGGCAGCAACACTCATCATCCGCGCAATGGCTTTGAAAGAACTTACAATAAAAGATTGGTGGTACGTGATGCGCAGAGAACTTTTATCCGGATTAACTTTAGGCTTAATTCTTGGTTCCATTGGTTTTATCAGAATAGCCCTTTGGCAAAACGTTCATTGGTTTGATTATGGCGAACATTGGTTTTTAATCGCACTTACCGTTTCGCTTTCTCTGATTGGTATTGTGATGTGGGGAACGTTCAGTGGATCGATGGTTCCTATTGCTTTAAAAAAATGCGGACTCGACCCTGCTGCCTCTTCCGCTCCATTCGTGGCAACGCTGGTAGACGTAACTGGCTTGGTTATTTATTTTACCATTGCGGCCATATTACTTAAGGGAACATTATTGTAATTTAATAAAAATCAAATGCCGTCTTTATTTTGCACGCACAGTACTAAAAACTAAACCACTACCAACTGGAAGTCGATCGGTTAAATACCAAAAGAATGAAATTCTTATTTTGCAATACAGAAATTAGGAGGCACAAAGACACTGAGAGCTGTGTGTGTTTTACGATCTCAACTCCGTGCCTCAATGCCTCTTGTTACTCTGTGTTATTTTTAGCAACTGATCCCGTAAATGTGGGAGCGCTGAAAGCGCTAAGTATAAACTAACGATTGAGACCAATGAATCCCGGAACTTTCAGAGCTTTTCGAAGCTATAATTACAGATTGTTTTTTTCGGGGCAGTCCTTATCCCTTATCGGAACCTGGATGCAGCGCACCGCCGTGTATTGGGTTATCTACATTCAAACGCATTCTTCTTTTATGTTAGGCCTTGCGGTATTCGCTGCGCAGTTTCCCTCTTTTTTATTTTCTCTTTTAGGCGGTGTGGTTTCCGATCGATATAACCGTTACCGCGTTTTACTCATTACCCAAATCGCCTCCATGTTGCAGGCAACGCTTCTTACACTATTGGTAATGTTTAATCACTATGAAGTGTGGCATATCTTAACATTGAGTGTTGTACTCGGAATAATTAATGCCTTCGATGTTCCCGCGCGACAATCGATGATCTATGAAATGGTCGACAATAAAGAGGATCTTCCGAATGCCATTGCCTTAAATTCTTCGATGGTAAACCTGGCACGACTTATTGGGCCGGCACTTTCAGGTATCGTGCTGGAATCATTAGGTGCCGGAACCTGTTTTCTAATAAATGCACTAAGCTTTGTAGCGGTCATTATTTCATTGCTATTTATGCGACTGCCCACTTACGTGGCGCCCTCACGCGTAAAAAAAGCATTCGCCGAATTAAAAGAAGGTTTTACTTATTTAAAAGCTACGCCCTCTATTGGTTTTGTTATTTTATTTCTTGCCTGCGTCAGCTTAACGGTTTTACCTTTTATTACTTTATTACCGGTATACGCCGGCGTTATTTTTAAAGGCAACGCCTCTACTTTTGGTTACCTCAATAGTTTTATTGGATTAGGTGCGGTAGGGGGCACATTTTTTCTCGCCTCTTTAAAACCTGAAAGCAATCTTAAAAAAATTCTTTTTGTGAATACACTTGTTTTTGGACTCGGACTTATTTTATTTTCACACTGCTCTTATTTTCCTCTGGCTCTGCTTTTTGCAACCATGGCGGGTTTTGGCATGATGTCGCAAACCACCATAAGCAATACAATTATTCAAACCACAGTCTCAGGCGAAATGCGGGGCAGGGTAATTAGTTATTTTGCCATGGCTTTCTTTGGCATGCAGCCTTTGGGTGGCTTAATCATTGGTTCTTTTTCGCATTATGCAGGTGCCCCGAACACACTTTTAATAGAAGGCGCTACAGCTATCTTGTTAGCACTCTTATTTTTCCCCTTCTTCAAAAACGGTACCTTTAAGCGCAAAAATAAATTAAAACCCATCGAACTCGCGGACCCTTCAATCGAATCTATCACGTAAACATTTTATCATGGAAACATCAAATCAAAATTCAGCACTGCTTGTAATGGACATGCAGGCCGTTATTCTGGGAACTTACAAAGAAACCATCACCCCTTTGCTTGCAACACTCGCAAAAACAATCGCAGCCGCCCGTAAAAAAAATATTCCAATCATATATTGTGTTGTTGGTTTTAGAAAAGGTTATCCTGAATTAAGTCCGGCTAACAAAACTTTCTCCATGCTGGCAGGCAGTGGCCGAAATTTCGATTCCCCTGAAACACTTCAGATCATCGATACCGTGGCTCCTATGCCGGGAGAAGTTATTGTAAATAAAAAACGGTTCAGCGCTTTTACAGGGAGTGACCTCGAAGTAGTGCTGCGTTCTAAAAATATTCAGCACATGGTCCTAACTGGCGTGTCAACAAGTGGTGTTGTGCTATCAACCCTGCGCGAAGCCGCCGATAAAGATTACAAGCTTACAGTGCTCTCCGATTGCTGTGCCGATATGGATGAAGAAGTACACCGGGTGCTTACTACTAAAATATTTCCACGACAGGCGGAAGTCCTAACGAGTGAAGAGTGGATGAAATAGAAGCAGATTTTACTTTTTAGTGCAGGGGTTAACTAAGAGTTTGTGTGTTTTTGAATTTTATAGTTAAGAACAAGTGTATTATTTTCAATCAAATTATTAATCGGAGCACTAACTTTTCCGATAAAAACCTCTTCATAATTAAAACTTTCAGAATCATCCATCACATTTAAGACTTGTCTTTCTCCGCTTTCAATAGTCGGGAAAGTCTTTGCGATCATAACGGTATACACTTTTGTAACTTTAGCCAAACTAACCGATTTCGTTTTTTGCTGGTAGTGTATGGTTGGAATAAGTATCGATTTGCTTCCGAAATTCCTTACAGAAGTTTGAGAAGACAGGTTTGAGGTACTTACTAGCGCAATAAATAAAATACTTATTAGTTTAAGGCTAAAAGAGTTGTTGGTATTGAGTAATAGTGTTTTCATTTTTTTCGCATTTGATTCTGAGTCAAAGGTATTGCAGTTTATAATAATTTTTTCACCGTTTAAGTTTTACATGTTTCACGTGTAAGATTAATTTACAATTTGTAGGGCCATTTTAGTGAAGAAGGGGGTGAATTCAATACTAAATTCAATGTTTACGAGGACTTCGGGCCATTTAAAAGGTTACAGTAACATTTCTTTGACACAGCTGCTTGGTTTGTCAAATCTTGTCCGCGAAGCCAACAACTCAGAAGTGGAATTGAAAAAGATCACCTGTTACATGGAACAATCTTTTTTGGCACTGGATGATTTCACTAAAGAATTAACTACCTTCATTCACAACTCAAAACTAAAAGGCCTCGAATAAATAAAAATATCCTCGGGTTGTAGAAGTACAAATTTAGATAAGCTGTCAAATCTCATTAACGAATGAAAAACATAAAAAACATATTACTGTGTCAGAAACATTTCTTATGTCTGGCATTCTTTTGTCTTGTCTTCCCCGCCCTACAGAGCCAAACTCTAAACATCAACCCCAATCCTTTTATTCAACGCACCCTTGCATCATTCACGCTCGCGGGCACCGACAGTGTTTCACTTCAGTTAATAAATTCGCTGGGCCAGGTGATTGTTTCTCCTGTTTCAAATACTGTACTTCCGGCAGGGAACTATCAGGACTCTCTTATCCTGGACAATTATCCGCCCGGAACATATTTTTTAATTCTAAAGGTAAAATCAGGTTCTTCAAAAACTATGAAGTTAATAAAACAAGGCCCTGTTGGAATCAACGAACTAAATTTGAATGCTTCCATAAAACTTTTTCCAAATCCTGTAAAAGATAAATTGTCTTTGCAATTTGAAAGCACTTTAAAAATAGATGTGATCAGTATTTCAAACGCACTGGGGCAAATGATCTATTCAATGAATGATCCTCAAAGTAAGCAGGAAATAGATCTTGGTTTTTTGCAAAGCGGGATTTATTTTTTGACCCTTCGGCAAGCTCAGGGCGAAAACAAAACCGGGCAAAAGGTTTTTAAAGTGGTGAAAGAATAATTTTTTTATTCAACAACCATCCTTGATATTAACCTGGCTTCCTTTCTCCAATCTCCACTGTTAAATAGTCTTTACTTAATTCTATTTTTTGTACATTCGTTAGAAAGAAACCCATGAAAAATCTAATCCTCATCTGTATTATAAGTGTTCCGCTTTTCTGTTTTTCGCAAATGGAAAATACGCAATGGCGCTTTGCCGATCAGTCCGGACTCAGCTTTACTACAAATCCTGCAGCATTCGTGAGCTCAGCCTACAGCGGCGGCGGGGGGAGTTGTTCAAGCATCGCCGACGCCTCCGGCAATCTTCTCTTCTACACCGATGGTATATTTGTTTGGAATCGTTTTAATTCAAGCATGGCTGGAACCAGTACACCCCTTATCGGTGGAGGAACCACGCAAGGTGTTCTTATCGCCAAACAACCTGGCAATAATCCTTATTACTATATTTTTGTTTCAGGCGTTTCGGGTACGCGCTACTCAATTGTGGACATGAGCCTGGCTGCAGGCGCCGGCTCTGTAACGGTAAAAAACGTTACACTTACTACACAGCAACAGGCCTATAAGATTGCAGGAACCAGGCATTGCAACAAATCAGATATCTGGATTGTATCACAAGACGACGGGATAACCTCGTGGCGCGCCTACCTGCTCACAAGCACTGGACTTACCGCGCCGGTTATCTCTAACACCGGGCATGCACATGTAGTGTATGCTGCTATGAAATTTTCACCCGACGGCTCAAAAATTGCCTCTACCGAATGGGGTGACGGTGTGTACCTGTATGATTTTAATAATTCAACTGGCGCAGTGTCAGGTATGACGGTCGTCAGCGGCCAGGCATCTGCAGCATGGGGCGTTGAATTCTCTCCTGACGGAAAAAAACTCTACGCAACACGAAGTTATGCAACTGTCTTACAATGGGATTTAACGGCCGGAAGCGCCTCCGCGATTGCTGCTAGTGTCTACACCGTTTACGTAACGCCCACCACTTTCAATGGCAACAAGGGAGCGCTTCAACTGGCACCCGATGGTAAAATTTATCAGTCGTATGGAAGTGCGCAGGCATTAAGCGTTATACAAAACCCTAACGCATCCGGTGCAGCCTGCAGTTATTCTTTCTGCGCGTTGAATTTAGCTCCTAAGTCTACGAGTTATGGCCTGCCTAACCAGGTGAAACCTGTTCTTCCGCTTCCTTCCTTTACCAATGCTGTAAGTCAAAGCACTTGCCAAACCTTGCAGTTTAGCCCAACGAATACAACGGTGGGTGGCGTAAATTCTTTATATCCAACTGCGGCCAGTTGGATCTTTGGAGACCCTTCATCGGGGCCGGCCAACTATTCCTCGCAACTTAGTCCGGCCCATGTTTTTTCGGCTCCAGGAACCTACACCGTTAAAATGCTTATACCGAATGCCTGCGGAAGTCCCGACACCATCAGCCAGGTAGTGAATGTCCCAAATAATGTATCTGTACTTTCTTTTTCCGGGAACACCCTCACCTGCATGGGCGAAACCACAACCCTGACTGTGAATGGCGCCACCTCCTACACATGGACTTCGCCCTTAGGCCAGACAATAGGCGCGTCTATTGTTGTTAACCCTACTATTTCGGTTATTTTTACCGTAAGTTCTCAGAATGGAAATTCCTGCACAACAAATTCAATAATGCCTGTGTCAGTTCTGCCTCCTTCAGTATTTAATGTTTCGGGAACAACGGAACTTTGCCTTGGCGAAAGTACCACACTCACCGCAAATGGAGTAAGCAACTACACATGGACCTCCGCCTCCGGGCCAGTCGGCACCACATCAGTACTTACACTCAACCCGCCACTAGGCATTTTAAATTATACGCTCTTTGGTTTTAATCCTTCACTAACATGTGTAGGTCAGTTATTCATAACACTTACCGTTTCTCCCTATCCTGTTTTAAGCGTGTCGGGCCCTACCATGGCATGCTTGGGCGACGCCATAACACTGGTTGCATCCGGGGCTACTAATTATACCTGGACTTTCTCCGGGGGAACGATAAGCGGATCAACAATGGCCACAACATTATCCTCACCGGTAAGCTTTACGCTCAGTGGCGGCGATCCGAACAACAACTGTATAAGTAAAGAGGCACTGTCAGTAGGCACAAATATCTGCCTTGGACTTTCATCCCATGAGATCCGTGACTTCAACATCTACCCAAACCCCACCCAGGATAAAATTGTTATAAATAGTACTATGGAAGTAGAGAAAATAACAGTGGTAAATTCTCTCGGCCAGGAGCTTTTCATTCTGAATAAACCAGCGCTTAAACAAGAAATTGATCTTTCGCATTTGCCGGTTGGCATCTATTTTTTGAAAGCTGAAAATAAACAAAGGCAACAAGTTTTTAAACTTGTAAAAGAATAAATTTATTTCAATAAATTTTTAAAACACAAATCACCTAAACAAAATAACAAGTGCAAATTCCAGAATATATTTTATAGCTTAACTCTATTTTTTTTCCATTCTGCTTAATGCGCACGGTTAAATGTGAATTTTGTACATTTGAATTCCCAAATTGATTTAAATTTTTTACCCATGAAAAAACAAGCTCTTACCCTAACCGTTTCCTTTTTATTTACAGCAAGTTTCTATGCCGGTAACGGTACAAAAACAACACCTGACTTTAAAGAACATACAAACATTTCATTTACTGAAAACAAAGGCCAGGTGCACGACCAGAATTATAAACCTCGCCTGGATGTGTTATATGGCGCGATGACCGGCAACATGGCCGTGCACATTAAAAATAACGGAGTAAGTTATCAATTATACAGTCGTGTAAACCCTGGCAGGGTTGCGGCCTCATCAGGAAACCCTGGCAGGGTCAAGCGGGTTCAAACCCCGGTTGAAGCGTCAGCGGAAGAGACCACCATTTACCGCATCGACTTAACCTGGTTAAATGCCAATACACATTTTACGCAAAGCGAAGACGAGACCCTGCCGGGTTATAGCAACTACTATTTAGAAAACTGCCCTCAGGGCGCACTAAACATCAGAAGTTACAAGGGGATAACATTACACAATCTCTACAACGGTATTAACTTGCACTACTACGAAAAGAAAAACGAATTAAAACACGATTACATAGTTGCACCGCATGCGGATTATAAACAAATAAAAATAAAAATAGACGGCGCAGATATCAGTGTGAATGAAGATGGCTCTTTAATTCTCAACACGCCTTTAGGCAAGGTGCAGGAAGGCGCTCCCGTTGTTTATCAAAATGCCAGGCAATTAATAGCAAGGTGGGAAATTAAAAATAACACCCTGAGTTTTGAAATAGAAAATTACAACCCAAATTATGGATTAATCATTGATCCTGTCACACGCATGTGGGGCACTTATTATGGTGGCGTGGACTCAGAAGCTGGAGTGGGCTGTGCGAGTGACGCGTCAGGCAATGTCTACCTCACCGGTATCACTACCGCGAGTTCAGGTACACGCATTGCAACCACGGGTTC
>Ga0265327_10003841_pt1 | contig 13871 bp, 13 predicted proteins | sample 41621metaG_FD_202089 | JGI IMG/M metagenome (GOLD analysis project Ga0265327, IMG submission 202089) | Rhizosphere microbial communities from Carex aquatilis grown in University of Washington, Seatle, WA, United States - 4-16-21 metaG | ecosystem: Host-associated > Plants > Roots > Rhizosphere... | reverse complement strand
CAAGGGCCAGGTGATCGCGTGGTCCAGCGCCGGCAAGTGCAACTTCCGCGGCTCGCGCAAGTCCACCGCCTACGCCGCCCAGATCGTGGCGCAGGACGCCGCGCGCAACGCGATGTCGCACGGCCTGAAGGACGTCGTCATCCGCATCTCCGGTCCCGGCCTCGGCCGCGATTCCGCCATCCGCGCCCTCCAGGCCATCGGCCTGGAAATCACCTCGATCGTCGATGTCACGCCGATCCCGCACAACGGCTGCCGCCCGCGCAAGCGCCGCCGCGTCTAAGTCCGGACCCGTCAACCGCAAATCCCAACCCGTAATTTCCCATGGCTCGTTACACCGGACCCACCACCCGCATCAGCCGCCGCTTCGGCCAGCATATTCTTGGCTCGGGCAAGGCCTTTGAGCGCCGCAGCTATCCCGCCGGCCAGCACGGCCCGAAGCTCCGCCGCAAGGTTTCCGAGTACGCCCTCGGCCTCAACGAAAAGCAGAAGCTCCGCCTCATCTACGGCCTGCTCGAGCGCCAGTTCCGCCGCACCTTCGAGATCGCGAAGAAGGAGCGCGGTGTCACCGGCGAGCGCTTCCTCCAGCTGCTGGAGACGCGCCTCGACAGCACCGTCTACCTCCTCGGCCTGGCCAAGAGCCGCGCCGCCGCCCGCCAGTTCGTCAACCACGGCCACATCCGCGTCAACGGCCACAAGGTCGACATCGCCAGCTACAACGTCCAGGCCGGCGACGAGATCGAGGTCAAGAACGCCCCGGCCTCGCGCCAGTTCGCGACCCGCAATCTCGAGGAAAACCGCATCCGCAACGTCCCGGGCTGGCTCACCATGAACGCCGAGACCTTCAAGGCCGTCGCCAACCGCCTGCCCACGCGCGACGAGATGGAACAGAACATCAACGAGCAGCTCATCGTCGAGTTCTATTCGCGCTTCTAAACCTCCTCGATCCCTCTCACCTCAACGCTCAACTCAGAGTTCATCGCCATGCCCAAACGTCTCGGAAAGTTCGAACTCCCCTCCAAGCTCACCAAGGTCGAGGAAGGCTCCAGCCCGACCTACGCCAAGTTCCTGGCCGAGCCCTTCGAGGCCGGCTACGGCCACACCATCGGCAATTCCCTGCGCCGCGTCCTCCTCAGCTCCATTGAGGGCGCCGCCATCTCGTCGATCAAGATCGAGGGCGTGAACCATGAGTTCCAGTCCATCGACAACGTCGTCGAGGATGTCACCGACATCGTCCTCAACCTGAAGAAGATCCTGATCGTCTCCGCCAAGCGCGAGCCGATCACCCTCCAGATCAAGGCCACCAAGGCCGGCGTCGTCACCGCCGCCGACATCCAGGCCGACGCCAACATCACCATCATCAACCCCGACCAGGTCATCTGCACCCTCGACACGAAGCGCACCTTCACCGCCGAGATCGAGATCAAGACCGGCCGCGGCTACCACCCCGGCGAGGCCAACAAGAAGGAAGACCAGGCCATCGGCGTCATCTCCATCGACTCGCTCTTCTCGCCCGTCCGCCTGGTGAAGTACGCCGTCGAGGCCACCCGCGTGGGCCAGATCACCGACTACGACAAGCTCGTCCTCGAGATCTGGACCGACGGCCGCATCACCCCGGACGACGCCCTCAAGCAGTCCGCCTCCATCCTGAAGCACCACCTCGACGTGTTCGACCGCGTCTCCGAGGAGGCCTTCGAGTTCGAGAGCCAGCAGTCCGAGGTCAGCGAGGAGCAGAACAAGCTCCGCAAGCTCCTCAACATGTCGGTCAACGAGATCGAGCTCTCGGTCCGCGCCGCCAACTGCCTCAACAACGCGAACATCACCACCGTCGGCGAGCTCGCGATGAAGACCGAGCAGGAGATGCTCAAGTACCGCAACTTCGGCAAGAAGTCCCTCAACGAAATCAAAGAGAAGCTCGAGGCCCTCGGCCTGTCGCTCGGCATGAAGTTCGACGAGCGCCTCCTCGACACCAAGAAGGAAGCCTAAGGCGAACGATCGAGTCGCGCGCAGTGAGCCCCGGGCCCGGGCTCGCCTCACTGCGCCGCCCCCTTCGCTCCCGCTGCTCACCACTCGCTACTAATCTGGTGTTCGCGCCGTCCGCTGCCGCTCAACGCTGCGACCGGATTGCCGATCGGGCACCGCCAAAAAAACCAACCAATGCGTCACAATAAACACCACGCCTCCCTGGGCGTCACCGTCGAGCATCGCCGGGCGATGATGTCCAATCTCGCCGCCGCGCTCATCACGCACGGTCGCATCCAGACCACCCTGACCAAGGCCAAGGCCCTGCGTCCCTTCATCGAGAAGGTCATCACCAAGGCCAAGCAGGCCGCGGCCAAGACCGACAAGAAGGACGCCCTCCACCTTCGCCGCCTGGCGCTCTCCGACGTCCGCGACGAGACGGCCCTGACGCTGCTCTTCAACGAGAAGCACAAGGAGTTCACCAACCGCAGCGGCGGCTACACCCGCATCTACAAGCTCGGCCAGCAGCGCCTCGGCGACGCCGCCGAGCTCGCGCTCATCGAGTTCGTGAAGGCCGACGACGTCGGCTACAAGAAGTCGAAGGGCAAGAAGGCCCCGAAGGCCAAGAAGGCCAAGGCCGCCGCCGAGGCCGCCCCGGCCGCCGAAGCCCCGAAGGCCGAGGGCGAGGCCAAGGCCTAAGCCCCCGCCCGCGCTCCACTCCCCACGCGTCGAAGGTTTACCTTCGGCGCGTTTTCATTTTAGAGGTTAGCCATGCTCGATCTCACCACCGCCGCGGTTCTCTACTGCACGCTGGTGGCCGGCCTGTTCCTCGGCCTGTGGCTGTACTACGACCGCCGCGACCACGCGCGCTTCGAGGTCGAGCGCCGGAAGACGATCTTCCACTGCATCCGCTGCGACGCGCTCTACTCGGCCCCCACCGGCACCGAGCTGGCGCACTGCCCCCGCTGCGGACATGAAAACAGCCGGCTCCGGTTCTGAACCTTTGCGGCCCCCGCGGGTCTGTCCGTGATCCGGCCCCGGCCGTCTCCCTGATGAATCGCCCCATTCTTTCCGTCCGCCTGCTGGCCGCGCTGGTTGTGCTCGGCGCCGGCCTGACGGCCGCCACCGTCCGCGCCGAGGACACTGCCGCCACCCGCTTCCAGACGCTGCTGGCGGGCTACTACGAGGACTACCTCGCGCTCTTTCCGGTCGAGGCGGCCGTCAACGGCGACAACGACCCGCGCTATGAGGCCGTCTGGCCGAATGACATCGGTCCCGAGCACCGCACCCAGGTCGCCGCCCTGTGCGACCGCTACCTCGGCGAACTCGCGCAGTTCGACCGCGCCGCGCTCTCCGCGACCGACCAGCTCAGCTACGACCTGCTGCAGTGGAACCTCACGCTGCGCCGCGACGGCACGCGGCAGCTGTTCTACCTTACGCCGGTCAACCAGTTTTCCTCCGCCACCCTGACATTTGCCCAGCTGGGCTCGGGGGCGTCGGTCCACCCGTTCCGCACCGCCGCCGACTACCGGAACTTTCTCCGCCGCGCCCAGGGGTTCAGCACCTGGGTCGACACGGCCATCGCCAACCTGCGCGAGGGCGCCGCCCGTGGCATCGTCCTCCCGCGCGTCCTCGTCGAGCGCATGCTGCCGCAGCTCGCCCCGCTGATGGCCGACGACCCGGAGAAGAACCTGTTCTTCGCGCCGCTCGCACGGCTCCCCGCCGGGCTCAGCCCGGAGGAGCGCGTCCGGCTGACCGTCGAGTACGCCGACGGCCTGCGCGCCACCGTGCTGCCGGCCTACCGGCGGCTGCATGCCTATCTCAGGGATGAGTACCTGGCGCAGGCCCGCGACACCGCCGGCCTCTGCGCGCTCCCGGGCGGACGCGACGCCTACGCCTATGCGATCCGGCTCCAGACGGGCACGGACCTCGCCCCGGAGGCGATCCATGAGCTCGGCCTCCGCGAGGTTGCCCGCATCCGGCGGGAGATGGAGCAGGTCCAGGCCCAGGTCGGCTACAAGGGCACGCTGGCCGACTTCCTGCGCTACGTCGCGACCGATCCCCGCTTTGCCCCGTTCCACACCGAGGAGGAGGTGCTCGCCGGCTACCGCGCCATCGAGGGTCGCGTGCTGGCCCGCATCCCGGAGCTGTTCAACCACACGCCGCGCGCCCGCTTCGAGATCCGCGCCACCGAGCGATTCCGCGCCGAGTCGGCCTCGGCCGAGTACAATGCCGGCACCGCTGACGGCTCCCGGCCCGGCGTCTTTTTCGTGCCCATCCCCAATCCCGCCAAGATGCGGACCACGCGGATGGAGGATCTCTTCCTGCACGAGGCCATCCCCGGTCACCATTTCCAGATCTCCCTCGCGCTGGAGAACACCTCGCTGCCGCGGTTCCGCCGCTACGACGCCAACAACGCCTTCGTCGAGGGCTGGGCGCTGTACTGCGAGAGCCTCGGCCCCGAGCTCGGCCTCTACACCGATCCCTACCAGCGGCTCGGCATGCTGCTCGGCGACATGCACCGCGCGGTGCGGCTGGTGGTCGACACCGGCCTCCACGCCCTGGGCTGGTCCCGCGAGCAGGCGCTCCGTTACGGGGCGGAGCAGGAGGGCGGCAGCCCCGAGCACCAGGCGGTCGAGATCGACCGCTACCTGGCCTGCCCCGGCCAGGCGCTCGGCTACAAGCTCGGGCAGCTCAAGATCCGCGAGCTCCGCACGCTCGCCCAGCAGCGCCTGGGCGCGCGGTTCGACGTGCGCGCCTTCCACGACGCCGTCCTGTCCGAGGGCTCCCTGCCGCTGGCGATCTTCGAGACCCACCTCCGGGCCTGGATTGACCGCCAGGCCGCGCCGTAGCCGGCCGACGCCGGGACGTTGACAGGCCGGGGGTTTGTTGTCCGCCTACTCGTTTTCCGCTCTTCGACCCTGTCTCCCATGTCCCAGACCATTGCCGTCCTCGACTTCGGTTCCCAGCTCACGCAGGTCATCGCGCGCCGCATCCGCGAGTGCCAGGTCTACTCGAAGATCTACCACTTCTCGACCCCCGCGGCGCAGCTCCGCGCGGACGGCGTCATCGGCATCATCCTCTCCGGCGGCCCGCAGAGCGTCTACGCGAAGACCGCCCCGCACCCCGACCCGGCCATCTTCACCCTGGGCGTGCCCGTGCTCGGCATCTGCTACGGCGTCCAGCTCATGGGCCACTTCCTCGGCGGGAAGGTCGCGCTGAGCAAGGCGCGCGAGTACGGCCACGGCCACCTCGTGATCAAGAAGCCCGGCCGGCTCTTCGCCGGGCTGCCGCGGAAGCTCCGGATCTGGAACTCGCACGGGGACAAGCTCACCCGCCTGCCGCCCGGCTTCGTCGCCACCGCCATCTCCGAGAACTCGCCCTTCGCCGGCATCGAGGACGCCAAGCGCCGGTTCTACGGCATCCAGTTCCACCCCGAGGTCTTCCACACCGAGCGCGGCGTGGACATGATCCGCAACTTCCTCCTCGGCGTCTGCGGCGCGCGGCAGGACTGGACCACGAAGGACTTCATCGCCCACGCCGTGGCCGACATCCGCGCCAAGGTCGGCCAGTCCCGCGTCATCCTCGGCCTCTCCGGCGGCGTCGACTCCTCCGTCGCCGCCGCGCTGCTCCACAAGGCCATCGGCCGCCAGCTCACCTGCGTCTTCGTCGACAACGGCCTGCTGCGCCAGGGCGAGCGCGCCACCGTCGAGTCGCTGTACCGCCGCAACTTCAAGATCGACCTCCGCGTGGTGGACGCCTCGGGGCTCTTCCTGCGCCGCCTCAAGGGCGTCACGGAGCCCGAGCAGAAGCGCAAGATCATCGGCCGGACGTTCGTCGAGGTCTTCGAGAAGTCCCTCAAGTCCATCGGCCACGCCGATTTTCTCGGCCAGGGCACGCTCTACCCCGACGTGATCGAGAGCGTCTCGATCGCCGGCAACCCCGCCTCGCTGATCAAGACCCACCACAACGTCGGCGGCCTGCCCGCCCGCATGCGGCTCAAGCTCATCGAGCCGCTGCGCGAGCTGTTCAAGGACGAGGTTCGCAAGGTCGGCGCCGCGCTCGGCCTGCCGCGCGAGGTCGTCTGGCGCCAGCCGTTCCCCGGCCCCGGCCTCGGCGTCCGCGTCATGGGCGACATCACCGCGCCGAAGCTTGAGATCCTCCGCCACGCCGACGCCGTCCTCCAGGAGGAGATGATGCGCACCGGCTACTACTGGAAGGTCTGGCAGTCGTTCGCCGTGTTCCTGCCCGTCAAGACCGTCGGCGTGTTCGGCGACGAGCGCACCTACGACTACGTCGTGGCGCTCCGCATCGTCGAGAGCACCGACGCAATGACGGCGGACTGGGCCAAGCTGCCGCACGACCTGCTCCAGAAGATCTCGAGCCGCATCACCAACGAGGTGCGCGGCGTGAGCCGCGTGGTGCTCGACATCAGCTCCAAGCCCCCGGCGACGATCGAGTGGGAGTAAGGCGGGCTCCGGGGCGGGGGAGACGGGCCACTTTCGCCCTTCATCTTTGCCCCGGTCTCCTTCAAGCTGGCTGCCCATGACCCTTCTTCCTCTCCGTCGCCTGGCCGCCTGGGGTGTGCTGCTGGCCGCCGTCGCCGCGGCCCGCGGCGAACATCCCCTGATCGCGAAGGCCCGCGCCTTCGTCGGCCCCGAGGAGGTCCTCGCGGCCGTGAAGTCGGTGCATTACACGGGCTCGCTCGTCACGTCGGACCCGACGGACGCGAAGAAGATGACCTACGTCACCGTGGAGATCATCGTCCAGGACCCGTATCAGCAGCGCATCACGGCCAGCTCGGACCGGAGCGTGGAGGTCACCGCGCTCGACGGCTACGACGCCTGGCACCGCGTGCAGGACCCGAAGGATTCCACGCGCTGGCGCATGCAGCTGCTCGGCACCGACCAGATCAAGCGCCTCCGCGCCAACACCTGGGAGAACCTGGCGTTCTACCGCGGGCTGGAGCGCGAGGCGGGCAGGGTGGTGGACCAGGGCGACGCCACCAAGGACGGCATCGCCTGCCGCAAGCTGGCCTTCATCCATGCCGGGGGCGTCGTGTTCCTCCGCTACTTCGACGCCGTCACGGGCCGGCTCGTGGTGACCGAGAGCGAGTCGGGCGTGTCCATCCGCGAGCAGGGCGAGATCCGCGTCAACGGCCTGCGCTTCCCCAAGTCCATCGTCACGGCCACCCGGGGCGACGACGGGCGCGAGAAGTCCGTCACCCTCACTTTCGACCAGATCACGGTGAACGAGTCCTTCCCCGCCAGCACCTTCGCCCTACCGTCCCTCAACAGTCGCTGACCCTTTCCCGCGGTGCGCACCCTCTCCCACACTTCCCGGACCTTTCAGGATGAACTCGCGGCCTTCTGCCGCACGGCCGCCGTCTCCCGCGAGTTCTCGGCCGGCGTCGCCGCCATCCTCGCCGCCGTCAACGAGCGGGGCGACGAGGCCCTGAGCTACTACGCGGCCAAGTTCGACGGCGCCAAGCTCCAGGCCCGCGATTTCCGGGTGAAGCCCGCCGAGATCACCGCCGCGGCCCGCCGCCTGCCCGCCGCCGAGCGCCGCGCGCTCGCGGCCGCGCACGCGAGCATCGTCGCCTTCCACAAGCGCGGCCTGCCGCAGGGCTGGACCGCCCGCAACAAGGACGGCGCCGTCGTGGGCGAGAAATTCGACCCGATCCGCCGCGTCGGCCTCTACGTGCCCGGCGGCCAGGTGCCGCTGGTCTCGACCGTCCTCATGACCGCCACGCTGGCCAAGCTCGCGGGCTGCCCGGAGATCGCGGTGTTCACGCCGTCCAACTCCTCGGGCAAGGTCGCCGACGGCCTGCTGGCCGCGCTCCACCTCGTCGGCGTGGACGAGGTCTACAAGCTGGGCGGCGTCCACGCCATCGGCGCCATGGCCTACGGCACCACCACCATCCCGGCCGTGGACAAGGTCTACGGCCCGGGCAACGCCTTCGTCTGCGAGGCCAAGCGCCAGGTCTTCGGCACCGTGGGCGTGGACTCCCTGCCGGGCCCCAGCGAGGTCATGATCATCGCCGACGACACCGCGCGCGCGGACTTCGCCGCGGCCGACCTGCTGGCCCAGGCCGAGCACGGCACCGGGCGCGAGAAGATCTACCTCGTGGCCACCTCGGCCCGCATCATCACCGCCATCCTCGCCGAGGTGGAGAAGCAGCTGCACCTCCTCTCGCGCTCCGAGCAGACCGCCCGCGTCCTCGCCGAGGGCTTCCTCGCCGTCGAGGTCGCCACGCTGGCCCAGGCCGCCGCCGTCGCCAACTACGTCGCGCCCGAGCACCTCGAGCTGCTGGTCAAGGATTCCGCCGCCCAGGTCCTCACCCGCACCGTCACCACCGCCGGCGCCATCATGATCGGCAACTTCACCCCGACCGCGCTGGGCGACTTCGTCGCCGGCCCGAGCCACGTGCTGCCGACGGCCCGCGCGGGGCGCTTCTTCAGCGGCCTGCGCGTGGCGGACTTCCTGCGGCGGACGAGCCTCACGACGTACACCCGCGGCGCGGTGCGCAAGGCCGAGCCGATCGTGTCCGCCTTCGCGCGGATGGAGCGGCTCGACGCCCACGGCCGGTCCGTCCAGATCCGGGCCGGAAAATAGCCGCGCCATGCCCGCCCCCACGCCGACGCAGCTCGCGCTGCCGCACGTGCCCCGCCTGCACGCGTACACGCCAGGACTCCAGCCGACCGAGCCGGGCTGGGTGAAGCTCAACACTAACGAGTGCCCGTATCCGCCCAGCCCCCGCGTGGCCGAGGCGCTGCACCGCGAGATCGGCCCCGACGGCGCCTCGCTGCGCCTCTATCCCAACCCGCCGAGCACGCCGCTCCGCGCCGCCGTCGCGCGGCTGCACGGCCTCCGCCCGGAACAGGTCTGCATCGGCAACGGCTCCGACGACATCCTCAACCTCCTCGTCCGCGTCTTCGGCGGTCCCGACGCCGCCGTGGGCTTCACCTTCCCGAGCTACTCGCTCTACCCGGTGCTCGTGGAGATCCAGGCCGGCCGCACGGAGGTCATCCCGTTCGACCGCTCCCTGCGCCTGCCGCTGGAGCGCATCGCCGCCTCCACCGCCCGGGCGTTCTTCCTGACCTCGCCCAACGCCCCGACCGGCGTCGCATTCGCCAACACCGACCTGGAACGCATGCTGGCCTCCTTCGGCGGCCTGCTGGTGGTGGACGAGGCCTACGCGCCCTTTGCCGACGTCGACGCCGTGCCGCTGCTCGCGCGGCACCCGCGGCTCGTCATCGTGCGCACGCTCTCGAAGGCCTACGCCTTGGCCGGCATCCGCGTCGGCTACGCGCTGGGCGATCCCGAGCTCATCGGCCTGCTCGACCGCGTCCGCGACAGCTACAACGTCAACCGGCTCTCCCAGGCCGCCGCCCTCGCCGCGCTGGAGGACCCGGCGTATTATGCCGGCGTGGTGGCGAAGGTGCGGGCCACCCGCGACACCCACCTTGCGAAGTTCTCGACCCAGCGCGGCTGGTTCACGTACCCGTCCCAGGCCAACTTCATCTTCACCGAGCCGAAAAACGCCCGTGGCGAGAGCGGCCCGGCGGTGGCCAAGGCGGCCTACGACTTCCTCTATTCGCGCCGCGTGCTCGTCCGGCATTTTCCCAATCACCCGCTCACCACGTCCTTCCTCCGCATCACCGTCGGCACGAACGAGGAGATGAACCAGCTCCAGGGCGCCCTCGACGCCTGGCTGGGGGCGAAGGCCAGTTGAAGGTTGAATAGCTGAAAGTTGAAGTTCCGGGAATCCGAACGGCCGGATTTCGGATCCGCGCCGGCCCTGCGGCCCGGCCACTTTCTGGCTTTCAACTTTCATCCTTCAACCTTCAACTCCCTCTGCCATGGCCAAGACCTCCTCCCGCGTTGCGACCGTCACCCGCAAGACGGCCGAGACCGACATCGCCCTCACGCTTGCGGTCGACGGCCGCGGCACGTCCCGGATCGAGACCGGCGTGCCGTTCTTCGACCACATGCTCACGCTGTTCGCCAAGCACGGCCTGTTCGACCTGACGGTGAAGGCCAAGGGCGACACCGACGTCGACTACCACCACACGGTGGAGGATGTCGGGCTCGTGCTCGGCCAGGCCTTCAAGGAGGCCCTCGGTGACAAGGTTGGCATCCGGCGCTACGGGTTCTTCCTGCTGCCCATGGATGAGTCCCTCGCCCGCGTCGTCATCGACGTCGGCGGTCGGCCGCACCTCGTCTACGTCGCCGAGGCCCCGACCATGTTCGTGCGCGACTTCAATATCGTCCTCGTGAAGGAATTCTGCCGCGCGTTCAGCAATGCCCTCGGCGCCAACCTGCACGTCCAGCTGCTTTACGGCGAGGAGCCACATCACGTCGCCGAGGCCATCTTCAAGTGCCTCGCCCGCGCCCTCGACCAGGCCACGCAGATCGAGCCGCGCGCGGCCGACCTGCTGCCCTCCACCAAGGGCACGATCTGAAACGGGCGGGCCGCTGCCGATCGGCGACGGGCGATGACGGTTGGGAGATGGCATCCTGTGGTCCTCTCCGATTGACTTCGCCCACGGCTGACTGACGTTGTGCTCCCGCGACCCCTTTCCTGGCGTCCCATCTCCCAACTCCCATCACCATGACTGAGATCGCGGTCATCGATAACGGCATCTGCAACCTCCGCAGCGTCACCAAGGCGCTGGAGGCCGTGGGCGTCAGGCCGCGCGTGGTGCGCACGCCCGAGGAGGTTGCGGCCAGCGGTGCCCGCGGTCTGGTCCTGCCGGGCGTCGGCGCCCTGCGCGACTGCGTGGCCGCGCTGCGGGCGGCGCGCCTGGACGCCACCGTGCGCGACTGGATCGCCGCCGACCGGCCCTTCCTCGGCGTCTGCCTCGGCATGCAGGCGCTCTTCGAGCACTCGGAGGAGGGCAACATCACCGGGCTCGGCATCCTGCCTGGCCGCGTCGTCCGCTTCCGCCGTCCGCCCGAGTTCAAGATTCCCCACATGGGCTGGAACACCGTCCGCTTCACCCAGTCCGGCTCGCCGCTGGCGGCCGGGCTCGCGGCCGAGGGCGAGGCGTTCTATTTCGTCCACAGCTTTCACTGCGAGCCGTCCGATCGCGCGCTGGTCCTGGCGGAGAGCGACTACGGCGGCCCCTTCTGCGCGGCCATCGGGCGCGGCCGCTGCTTCGCGACCCAGTTCCACCCGGAGAAGAGCCAGGCGAAGGGTCTCCGGATCTACCGGAATTTTGCCGCCGTCGTCGCCGCGGCCTGAGGTCGCGACAGTGTTTCGGGCCGGCTGCAGGACGGCTAACCCGGCTGGTGGCGATTTCTAATGATCACCCCGGGGGCGGGACGGCCCGGCAACTTTGTTTTGCAAGCCGTGGAGATTCCGGTTGGTTAGCCGTCACTATGGCTCTGACCGCGCAGCTGAAACTCGACGACAAGGACTACACGTTGCCCGTGATCCAGGGCACGGAGGGCGAGAAGGCGATCGACACGCGCAAGCTGCGCGCCGACACGGGCTACATCGCCTTTGACCAGGGCTACGGCAACACGGGCTCGTGCGAGAGCGGCATCACCTACCTCGATGGCGACAACGGCATCCTCCGCCACCGCGGCTACCCGATCGAGCAGCTGGCCCAGCAGAGCAACTTCGGCGAGACGGCCTACCTCATCATCTACGGCGAGCTGCCGAACGCCGCCCAGCGCAAGGCCTTTGGCGACCTGCTGCGCCAGCACGCCGCGATCGAGCCGCAGATGCAGGCGATCCTCCAGGGCTACCCGAAGAGCGCGCCGCCGATGGCGATGCTGTCGTCGCTCGTCGCCGCCCTCGCCGCGTATTATCCGCACCTCGCGACGAACAATTTCGAGAACGACCTGAAGAACTTCGACCTGGCCGCCGCCATGGCCATCTCGAAGATCCGCACGCTCGGGGCGATGATCTACCGCTACCAGAACGGCCTGCCCTACAATCCGCCGAAGGACGTCCCGTTCTGCGACAACTTCCTCCACATGATGTTCTCGGAGCTCTACAAGGACTTCGTGCCGTCGCCGGAGGTCTCCCGCGCGCTGAACACGCTCCTGCTGCTCCACGCCGACCACGAGCAGAACTGCAGCACCTCGACGGTGCGCATGGTGGGCTCCAGCGCCGCCAACCTCTTCACGTCCCTCTCCGCCGGCATCTGCGCGCTCTCCGGCCCGCTGCACGGCGGCGCCAACACCGCGGTGGTGCAGATGCTCCAGTCGATCCACGACGAGCACGATGACGGCACGCGCTTCATCGCCGCCGCCAAGTCGGGCAGCAAGAGCAACCGCCTGATGGGCTTCGGCCATGCCGTGTACAAGAACTTCGACCCGCGCGCCAAGATCATCGCCAAGGCGTGCGACGACGTCCTCAACAAACTCGGCATCAACGACCCGCTCCTCGCCATCGCGAAGAACCTCGAGCAGGCCGCGCTCAAGGACGACTACTTCCTCTCGCGGAAGCTCTATCCGAACGTCGACTTCTACAGCGGCATCATCATGCGCGCCCTCGGCATCCCGGTGAACATGTTCACGGTCATGTTCGCCATCGGCCGCTCCCCGGGCTGGATCGCCAACTGGCGCGAGGTCGCCGCCAACCCGAAGGGCCGCATCTACCGCCCGCGGCAGATCTACGCTGGCCCGGTCAAGCGCGACTTCGTGCCCATGGCCCAGCGCGCCTGAAGCCGGGTCCCAGAGGTAGGGCGGGGTCGCCGACCCCGCCTTTTTTCTGGGCAACCGCCGCCTGCCAGGCGGCCGCCACTGACGCATCCGGTTCGCGGCAATGGCGGGGTCGGGCGACCCCGCCCTACAATTTTCGCAGCCGGGCCTCGGCCTCCGCGAGGCCCCGCTCCCAGACTTCCGCCAGCCGGTCCTCCTGCGGGTCGCTGTCCGCGTCGGCGATGGTCCGGTGCTGGTCCATCCACGCCACCGTCCGGCGCACGCCTTCCTCGAAGGGCATCGCGGGACGGTACTCGGGCACGTCGCGCTTGAGCTTCGCGTTGGCGTACACGCCGTGGAAGCGGAAGATCTCCTCCAGCGCCACGAAGCGCGGACGATCCGCCGCCAGCAGGAAATCCGTCGGCACGTGCACGATTCGCGGCGCGGGCGCCCCGATCGCCGCGGCGGTGCGGCGCGTGTAGTCGTCCCAGGTCACGACCTCGTCGCCGACGATGTTGTAGGCCTGCCCGAAGCACTTCGACCGCCCGGCCGCGTGGGCGAAGCCGACGCCGACATCCTCCGAGTAGGTGCTCTGCCACAGGCCGTGGCCGTCGCCGCTCACGATGATCGGGCGGCCTTTGCGCAGCCGGTCCACGAACGTCGGCGCCCAGCCGAGGTTGTTGATCACGTTGCCGCCGGGGCCGTAGGTGTGCGAGGGCCGGAAGATCGTCACGTTCATCCGCCCGTCGGCCTGCGCCTGCAGCAGGAGCTGCTCGCACGCGACCTTGTCGCGGCCGTAGGCGGAGTGGGGCGCCTGCGGCGTCGTCTCCAGCGTGGGCACCACGGTCTGGGTGTTGCCGTAGGTGCAGACCGTGCTGCAGAAGAGGAAGTGCCCGCAGCGCCCGGCGAACGCCCGCAGCGCGCTCTCGGCCTGGTCGGGACGGAAGCAGATCATGTCGATCACGACATCCCAGTTCCCCGTGGCGGCCATCGTCCGCTCGAACGCGGCGAAGTCGTTCCGGTCGCCCTGCAGCCGCCGCACCGCGCCCAGCCGGTCGTCGGTCCGGCCGCGGTTGAAGACGGTGAGGTCCGCGCCGCGCGCCTGCAGCGCCTTCACAATCCCGGAGGAAATCAGCCCGGTGCCGCCGATGATCAGGACTTTCATGGCGGCATCCAATCGGGCCGCACCCGGTTCGACCAGAGCGAAACGGCGCCGGGCTACGGACCGGCCGGCCGCGCGGCGGCGAGCTCGGCCC
>Ga0265327_10003840_pt1 | contig 13872 bp, 13 predicted proteins | sample 41621metaG_FD_202089 | JGI IMG/M metagenome (GOLD analysis project Ga0265327, IMG submission 202089) | Rhizosphere microbial communities from Carex aquatilis grown in University of Washington, Seatle, WA, United States - 4-16-21 metaG | ecosystem: Host-associated > Plants > Roots > Rhizosphere... | reverse complement strand
CGATGAAGTCCTTGCATGGGGTATCCCCACCCTGATTGATGACACCCGAGCATGCCGAGAGCAGTGCGACTGCCACGAAACCGGTTCCAGCCAAGACCTTCACAGCGCTCATGCCGTGACAGTAACTCATCACCGAACCCAGCTCCGGCAAGATGTACCTTGAGCCGGAGATAGGGAGGGTCATGTTCCATCTGTTCAACGAGCGCTCGCGACAGGTCATCGTGATCGCACAGGAGGAAGCACGCGAACGCCAGCACAACTATCTCGGAGCAGAACACCTCCTGCTGGGTCTGCTCGGCGAAGGCACCGGCCTGGGTGCTCGGCTGCTCGCTACCGCCGGAGTCCGCTTTGAGAACGGGTCACGGGTCATTCAGCAGATCGTGCCGTTGGGCCAGGAGCCGCCGACGGAGAAAATGGCGTTCACTCCGGGCGCCCAGCAGACACTCGAGCTGGCGATGACCGCGTCCACAAGCAGGCGGCACACGGAAATCTGCACGGGGCACCTACTTTTGGGACTCGTAGACGCGGCCGACCCCCTCATCATCCAAATCTGGGAGAAGCTCAACGTGGACGTTCTCGACCTCTGGGATAACGTCCGGGCCCATCTGGACGAGAACCTCGGCGACTAGGACGCGGTTAGGCGTACGCAGGTCGTGACTGCGCGGCGATGCTCTTCTCCCCCGCGCTCGCGGCCCGCCGCAGAGCCCCGTACTCACCGAAATATCCGGCCACACTGCCCACCGCCGGCAACATTCCCAGATAACGGAAAATCGGCTTGGGCTGCGGCCGTTTTTCCAGCTCGTCACCGATGGCCCGCAGGATGCCCGCGAGGTGCCACAGGGTGCGGGCCAGGGCGAACGGCGACCAGCTCCGCGGCGTCTCCGGGTCCTGATCGTCGGCGCCGGCCAGCGCCGCATCGCTGAGGGTGCGATTGCACAGCACCTTCGCCAGCAGCCGGACTTGCTCCTGGTGATCACCGATACCAAGCTCGCGGGCGATGGCCACCAGGACAATGGCCTGGTTGGAGAATCCCAGCAGGTCCTGCACGGGCAGCCGTGCCGCGAGGGCACCGAAAATTCCTGGGAAAGCGACGAATACGGTGTTCACGGCGCCCACGCGCTGCACCCACCAGTGCACCTTTCCGCGCGTGTCCAACTGCTCCCAGGCCCGGGTGCCCGGGGTGGTGGCCGTGTTCAGAGCGCAGGCCAGGGCATCAAGCGCCTTGTCTGCGACTCCCTCGCCTTCACCCAGCTCGTAGGTGCGCTCCTTGAGTCCAAAGGGATCGGACTGCGCCAGCACGGTCAGGACGGGGTTGATCACCCGGACAGCGCGGCTCAATGCGTCGGCGATATCGGCATCGGAGAGCACGGCATTTGGTAACGCGATGAGACCCATATGCCCATCATCTCGCGGCCCGGGTCCACGCGCGCGACGGGGATCGATTCCTCCGAATTCAGACCGTCAAATCGCCACGGCGTGAACGTGATCGGGCGTACTGTGCCCTCAGCACAACAAGATAAGGACGGGCAATGAAGCTCATGGTCTCGACCCCAGAGAGCGACGAGGGCTGATCCGTGGCACTCGCAGCAACTCTGATCACCGTCTGCACCACTGCGGTCGGTGCGACAGCATTCGGCGCTTCGCTCGCCATCACTCCGCAGCCCCCGGACACTGTTCTCTACGTCATCAGTTCAGATCACCCGATAACGGCGATCACCTGGCGAGACAGCCTCGGGCATATGCGTGAGCAGCCCGTCGACGGCTCTCAGCGCACCTGGACCTGGGCCTTTACCAGCGATATCACCGATCCCCCGTACTTCGTCAGCGCCCAGTCCGCAGGGGCCGAAGCGACATGCCGCTTGATCGTCAACGGCAAGGTCAAGGTCGAAAACACCGCCGCCGCGCAGGACTCAACCGCCACCTGCCACGGATAGCGCTCGCCACTGGGTCAGAGGTGCTTCGCGACCGTCAGCAACACCGCCGAGTACACGGCATTCCATGTCTCGGCGGGTCGGCCCGTCAACCCTCCCTCAACCCTTCTTCAGCTCCTCGGCGAACATCACGAGGATGCCGCTGGGACCGCGAAGGTACGTGAGCTTGTAGACGTCCTCGTAGGCGGCGACACCGCGTAGCGGATGGCAGCCGTGCCTGGCGGCTATCTCGATGGCCTCATCGATGTCGTCGACCGAGAACGCGACGCGATGCATGCCAATGTCGTTGGGGCGAGTGGGCTTCGACGCGATTGCTTCGGGATGGATGTACTCGAAGAGTTCGATCCGACCATGGCCGTCTGGCGTCTGAAGCATCGCGATGTTCGCGTGATTGCCGTCCAGACCGACGGCCGTGTCAGTCCACTCACCGCTGACGGTAGCGCGACCGAGGACTGTGAGACCGAGGTCGGTGAAAAACGCGATAGCGGCTTCGAGATCCTCAACGGCGATGCCCACGTTTTCGAGCTTGATGGCCATCGCAGGGATGCTACCGAGCCGGGCGCGAGAGTGGCCGAACATCTCGGAGTAAAAATGACGCAGGCCAGAACTGAGTCTCTGGCCTGCGTACCTAGTAGCGGGGACAGGATTTGAACCTGCGACCTCTGGGTTCCACGAAAGTTGGGCTACCACAGACAATTTCGGACAGTCAAGGACAGCCCGGATACCACCCGCTACCTGCGGATACTTCGAATTTTCGACAGTCACGGACAGTCGAACACAGTTGCGAAAAGTTGCCACGTCACGCGAATTAGTGATGATTTATTGATGACCTCGGGCCGAGTTGTCGGGCTATATGCCAGGTGGCGGAGTAGGCGAATGTTTGCTGATCAAGTGGACAGTTTGCCCCCGATATGGAACGCTCCGAGAAGTAGCTATTGGCGCGAGGGGGCGGGGTTGTCCGGGCGGTTACAGGTGAGTCCTGAGCAACTACATCTGTCGGCCAATGAGATGGATAGCCTCATGGCCGCACATCGCGCGGCACACACCAAAGCTCACGGCATGATCAGTGCCGCCATGTCAGGGTGGGTCGGTGGCGCCGCGTCAACCCTGAGCAGCGCGTCGACTGATTGGCAGGGCCACTCCAAGCATGTCGTGAACGAATCAACCCACTACCGCGACGCGTTCGATCAGATCGGGTACGCGTTCGCAGGGATGGAAGAACAGACCGCCGTCAATATCCTGGGCATCCGTCCGCAGGCTAAGGCCTAGACAATGTCGTTGTCGCTGGCCGAGATCAAGCGCGCCAAGGTCCAATCATTCCGTGACGTGGCCGACGCGCTTGACAGCATGGCGAGCGCCAACCGGGATATGAAGCGCGGTGTGGAGCGGCTGCCCATCATGGGCGATGGCTGGAAAGGCGTTTCGGGGGACGCCGCTCACCATGACATCGACGCACACGCCAAGTACCTCGATGCTCACGCCCAAGCCCAACAGGGCGCAGCGGGCAAGATCCGGCGCGCCGCAGACGAATTCGAGGGTGTGCAACAACTCCTCAAGAAGATCGAAAGCGACGCCGCCCAAGGCAAATTCACGATCAACGACGAGACCGGTGAAGTCACCCCGCCAAACGGCAAGTACGACAAGAATGAGCTGGACTACCTGACCAACACACTGCGACAGATCCGCGCAGCAGGGGACGCCGCGAACACCGACCTCGAGGCTGCGGTCAAAGCCGCCCAGACACTCCCGGACCCGTCCGGCGCTACTGGCGCACTGCCGGTTACACCGAACTCGTCCACTAAGCCGGATGGCTCGTTTGGTGCACTGCAGAACCTGGCTACCGCCAGACCCGACGGGCGGCCCGCGGAAACTCAGGCTGCCGCCGCGGGTGCGGACACGCAGGCCAACTATAAAGAGTGGTACCCCAAAAACGCTGTCCCGGTGGGTGATAAGAACGTCGATCCAAGCAAGCTCGGCGGGGTGGGGTCGATACCCGGTGTGCGGGACAACGTCGATAAGATTCCGCAGCGGATGTCGTCGACCTTGCAGCCCAAGGATGTGCCCGCGTTCAAGGACTTGACCCGTCAAAACCTGCAACGCCTGGGTGTGCCCGCCGATCAAATCGAAGCGAAGGTCAATGCAGCGGTCGAGCAGGCACAAACCCCTCACTTCCTGCCTGATGCACCCGCTGCCGGAGACGGCAACGCCAACCTGAGCAAATCACCAGGTGAGCGGTTCATCGACTTCACCAACGATGTTCACGAGGGCTTCTACCAAAGCGCCGATGGTGCCGTACAGCAAGGCAAGGAACTCACCGGGCAAGCCGGACCGGGCGCACCCGGAGTCGCCGAAGCCTGGAGCAACCTCGCCAAAGACAGCGGCAAAGCGCTCTTCGAGCAGACCGTCAACCCGATTGGCAGCGCTATCGACCAGGCCCAACAAGCCGTGAATGACCCCGGACACTTCGCCGGACACAAACTCTTCGAAGCAACCGCCGTCGCCCCCACCCTGCCCCTGGGCGGGGAAGGTGCAGCTTTGGCACGTGGGCTCGAAGGCGGCGCCATCGAACGCGGCCTACTCGGAGACGTCACCCATCTCGATGACGGCGTAGGCCACCACACACCGTCTATTGGTGACCACTCAATACCGAGCACGGTCGATCATCATCCCTATGCCTCGGTGCCACATGAAGCCCCAGCGCCACCCCCACTACCGCCGGACCACCCGCTCTTCGAGGGTTACCACCCCACTGACCCCGGCCCCAACTACACCAACCCTGACGGCAGCCTGCGCTATCCGAACGATCTAGACCCCGCCAAGCCGTACGCCGTCCCTGGCACGGTGATCGACAATGCCCAGCTGCCGAAGGGCACAATCTTGGGCAGATTCGGCTACCCCGGCGGCGAGTGGCTAGCCCCCGAGGGGACCTCGTTCGCTAAGCTTTCACTACCCCCGGATAGCGCGATGAAACCGTACTTCGAATACGCAGTTAGTGATCCGACGAAACTGCCTCCAGGATGGCGAATTGAGCAGTCCCAGGTGGCACCCTGGTTCAACCAACCAGGTATGGGTCCGCAGTATCGCGTGATCGCTCCGCCGGGCCAGGAGGCATCGGTTGATGCGCTAGCCCGCTACGGCTTCCTAGAACGGATAGGTAGGCAATAATGGCCGACTTCACAAGGCTTTCGCGTGACTGGACCACCTGGTCAAGCTGGTTCGGGATGAGCAACGTGTCCGTGTCCGTCGAAAATGACCACGAAGCGTGCTTCAAGTCAGATGATGAAACCTTCTGCCTGCGAACAGAGGGCGAGTGGTGGGTCGTCGACAGCATTAATGATCGCGGCAAAAAATACGAGGCCATTGGCAGCTTCTCCAACTTTGAGTTAGCGGAGAAGTACCTAATTTCACGATGGGCCTTCACCGTAACGAGTGCGCCCGAACTCGGCCCGGAACTCTATGCGCGAGGAATGAATCCTGATGTGGCCGTGCGCCCAACGGAGGATGAATGGCGCGTCGAGCTGGAGTCCAGCGTCGGCAATGCACGCTTAAGTACGCCTGAGGCAACCATATTCGGCCATCTCATGCTGACTCCAACAGATCAGATTGAGCGACGAGCCAACCAGACGGGCTCGCAGGCTGGCTAGATCGTGATCGACGACAGGTCGACCACGCCGTCGACCAGTCCGATTATGGCCGTGTTCGCAACCAGCCATATATCAGTCTGCGTCGCAGAGGTTTTCAGAACGCCGCCGTCGATTGTTCGCAGCGGCAGCGGCGATATCAGGGTCCCCCGCTTAATGCCGCCATCACAACCGGCACCACGATCTCCGGCTACCCTGATGCTGCCGATGCTCGAAGAGCCAGGTACTCGTCCCAGATCTCTTCGGGTGTCTTCTCAATCAAGAGATCTTTGATTCGTTGGATTGCGTTCTGGGAATAGCGTTGGTACTTAACCTTACCGATCGCGACTTGCTTGTAGCACTCGGGATCGTCCTTAATCCCGAGTATCCGGATGGCGGCCGTCGTCTTGTTGGTCGTAATTCCAATCTTCTTCGCAAGTTCATGGTGGCCAAGGTTGTAAAAGCCGAGTTGGTCAACTCGCTTGAGAGCGATGACACCTGCGCCCGGCGTTCCCTCGGGCACAACGGTTACCGGAACACCCTCCTTCTTCGCGATACGAAGACTCAAGGAAGGGCCCACCCCGCTTGTCTGGAAAGTCACGGCACCGATGCCCGGGAACAGCTGGTCGAACTTCTCCCCGCCGGTCAAGCGCGAGCCGAGCTTCCGGAGTTCGGATTCACTCGGCTGCACGAACTGCCCCTGCAATGCGCCGTCGACAATCGCCAACCCGCGCAACTTTGCCTCAGCTTCATGCCTGTGCCGTCGTCCTGGGGCGAGGAGTTGCTTCACAGTGTCCAATTCAGTCGCGAACATTTCGAGTGGGTTTGTGGGGACGATGGTCGAGACTGGCAAGACGCGCGACGGAAGCGAATTCGCAAGGTCCTCTCCGAAGACATCTCTCAAGACATCTCGAAAGAGAGTCACGCCAGACTGCGCGTGGAAGTACAGTTGGCCTTCGGAGAGATCCACGAGGTGATGTTGAGCTGCGTCCCGCAGTCCATTAATCGCCTGGAGGACCAGTGCCTGCTCTTGGGTCAGGAACGGTGTGTCGGAAAGCGCCTTCCGGACACACTTATCGAACCCAATCGTGTTTGCTTCTCGGGCCTCACGAATCTTGCCTCCCTTGAACAAGATAGCTGCCTTCAACAACATCTCGAAAGAATGGTCCAGGAAGATCAACACCGCATCGTCTCGGCCAACTTCGGAGACTCTGTTAAAGTGGTCGATCGAGAGCAGAATGGACGAGATGCCCTTCTCCTTAAGGAGTTTCGCCTCCTTCTTCACGACGTCCGCGCGCCTCGAACCAGTGATAAAGCCGGTCGGTTGTCAACCATTCCAAGCATTTCTCGGACATACGCAGGCCTCCAGCGCAATTCGCGGGCGAGGTCGACAATTGAGAAGCCGGAGTGCTCGGCGACCCGTTGGGCTTCCTGCAGTAGCAATGGCAATTCGCCAGGGTACGAGGCGACTGGCTCCACAGCTTCGAAGGCCTGCGTCATCCTTAACCGCTGATATGCACGTTGAATCGAAGACTCCGACACTGTGCGCAGTTCGCCCATCCGCCGGACCAACGAGTGCGTGGAAACGCCCCAAGCCCGGCCAAGCCGATCAAGCGCAGCAAGATCCATTGCCCTAGGTAAGAGGGGTGCAATCTGCTCAGCCGGCGTAAGGAATTCGGCCGCGAACTGATCCGCCTCTCGTTCATGGCGTAGTTCGCCGGGAGGAAGATCGCGGTGCAACATCAGGTGTCCCAACTCATGGGCACAGGTGAATCTGTACCTGTAGATAGTGTTCGACCGCTCTGGGGTGACTATGACGATCGGACGTTCGCCGAGCCAACTAGTAGAAAAAGCATCAACAGTCGCCACTTCGGAACGGCTCAGCGCGATGATCGTGACGATGATTCCGTGGCTCTCAATAGTCGCAACCAAATGCCGCACCGGCCCCGACTCAATTCCCCAGTGTTGTCTGAGCAGCTTGGCAGCGCTAACTGGATTCGTGCCGTCGGGGACCACAGGCATGTCGAGGTGTGGAAATTGGACGCGTTTCTCCAGTGCATGGGCAACCTCCCATACCTGCTCGGTGTAGGCAGCTGCACGACTCCGATCAATCACGCGGGTCGAACGAAGGCTCCGGAAGTGCGCATTTCCCGCATCAAGTTCGGCCAATGGCCTTCCGGCAGCGAAGAAGTCAACGGGTACGTCAAGTACTTGCGCCAAGCGCTCCAGGATATCCGGGCCTGGCCTAGTTACACGTGCCTCGTATTGGCCAATCAATGCGGCTGAAACACCCGCCTCGTTGGCGAGGTGGGCCTTTGTCCACGCTTTGAGAACCCGAGCCTGGCGGAGTCGGGACGCCTCGAATGATTTGGCTACATCGGATCTAGAAAAGAGATCTAGTTGGGTGTCATCAGACACCGCCCGACTCCGTGTCCCTCAGGGCGACGACGCGTGTAGGGATGTTGCCGGCTGCGAACTCGCCGGGCTCGTGAGTCTCAACAAGAACCAGTTGATTCTGATCGATGTCGAGCTTTTCGTGGAAATCACCCCAGTGGAGAAAACCCTCTTTGTCGATGTGGCTGACCAAACCCCACTCCAGGGAGTGCAACCCATCGACCGAGCTTGCGTACGCGACCACGACCGTCGCCTTCGCATCCGCAAAGACCTTGGCAAGGTTGGCAGCACGACCCTTCAATACCTCGACGTCCTCCTCGCTGAGATGCGGTCGCTCCGTCCCAAAATCGAGTTCCTGGTTCAGCTCAGGTCTAGGATTCTCAAGGAGGGCCAGTCGCGCCCCCGAGGTTGCGAACCGAGCGGAGGCCGCCGACGCAACATGGTCAAGCGAATAGCGCCAAGGAAAGATAGCGACGCCGTTGACGATCACGACGCGGTAGTTGGCGCCTTCCGGAGTAAACCTGGCGGCTCCCTGGAAGTGCCCGAATGCCTTCTGCAGGTCCTCGAACGCACCGCGCCAAATCTGCCCGTACACACCTCGCGAAATCTGACCCGACACTTCCTGCGCGTCCGCCATTCGGGTGTGTAGACCAGCGAAGAGACTTGGAATTTGTTCGCGAATCAACGGCCCGTCTGGGCCGAAGAGCTCAAGGGACCAATTCCGTCCATCGCTTATCTTCATCACCCTGGCCCTTCAGTAGTAGGTTGCCTGGCTTCAAGGTACTTCAGAATCAATCACAAATCATTCATTGAGCTTTAGGGCGCGCCGCAGGTCTCATCATCATTACGCATCTTCGGGCGTTAACTTGAACGCTTCACTGCGCGCGGCTTGCTCCCGCAGGTTCCGTCCCTCAAGGAACTACGCTCGGGACCGAGAAATGAAGACGGCCCCCGGAGTCAGACTCCGGGGGCCGTCTTACCTAGTAGCGGGGACAGGATTTGAACCTGCGACCTCTGGGTTATGAGCCCAGCGAGCTACCGAGCTGCTCCACCCCGCGGTGGTGAACACAAGGTTACCGGGCGCAGTGCGTGGCGCCAAATCGTTTACCTGGCCTGCAGTTACGCACCCACGAACGCCTCGGCCGAGTGTCGACTTTCCGGACTTCTATCTCGGACTTTGGCCCGAAAAGTCGACATTCGGCGGAAATTACTTGGCCTGTGTGAACTTCGTCATCGCGTCGTCAAGGCTCTTCAGCGCTTGCCCATACCGGGCGAAGTCGCCACTCTTCTGGGCGTCCTTCACCTCGCCGATGGCCCGCTGAACCTCCTGCAGCGCGGCGGCCTTCGCCGAGGACAGTTCCGAGGACCCCGCCGGCGGCACGGCAGCCGGGGGAACGATCGGAACGTTCTGACCGCTGGGCGGCGGCGGGTTCACATTTCCGGGTTCGGCCGCCGGGGCGGTTGCCGTCGCACCGGCACCGGGCCCGAACACCATGTCCAGAGCATCCCTGACCGTGGTCGCGTAGCCGACCTTGCCGTTGTAGAACATGCCCACACGGATCAGGCGCGGATACGAGGACTGATCACCTTGGCCCGGCGAGGCATACAGCGGCTCGACGAACAACAATCCACCGTTGGCCACCGGCAGTGTCAGCAGGTTGCCCCACCGCAGGATGTTCTGGTTCTTGATGATGCCGACATGCGAAGACACCTGGTTGTCGGTGGTGATCGCATTGTTCACCAGCTTGGGGCCCTGCACCGTTCCGGGAACCGTCAAAACGGTGATCTTCCCGTAGGTTTCGGGATCGGAGCTGGCACTGACATAGGCAGCCAGGAAGTCACGCTGGAAACGGTTCAGCGCACTGGTCAATTGGAATGACGCCGAATTGTCGTTCTTCGTAATATCTTTCGCGACGATGTAATACGGCGGCTGCGAACCGGTGGACGCGTTCGGGTCATCGGGCACCTGCCAGAAATCACTGGTGGAGAAGAAGGTCACCGGGTCGTTGACGTGGTAGCGCGCCAGCAGCGTCCGCTGGACCTTGAAAAGATCCTCCGGGTAGCGCAGGTGGCGCGCGAGGTCCGGCGAGATGTCGCTCTTCGGCTTAACCGTTCCGGGGAAGATCTTCATCCATGCCTTGAGCACGGGATCCTTCTCGTCCTGCTGATACAGGGTGACGGTGCCGTCGTACGCGTCCACCGTCGCCTTGACCGAGTTCCGGATGTACGACACCTGCTGGTTGGGCAGCGCTCCCCCGGTCTTGCCGACCTGGCTGTCAAAGGTGGCCTCCGACAACGACGTCTGCTGCGAGTACGGGTAGTTGTCCAGCGTGGTGTAGCCATCGACGATCCAGACCATGCGCTTGTCGACGATCGCCGGGTAGGTCCCGCTGTCGACCGTCAGCCACGGCGCCACCGCTTCCACACGCCGGCTTGGGTCCCGGTTGAACAGGATCTTGCTGTTGTCCCCGATCACGTTGGAGAACAGGAAGTTCCGTTCGGCGTACTTCAGACCGAAGACCGTCCGCGCCAGCGCACCGCCGACCGGCACGCCGCCGGTACCGGTGTAGGTGCTGTTCTTGGTTCCGGAGTTGTTCTCGTAGTCGTACTCACGATCGTCACCGTTCTTGCCGACGATCGCATAGTCGTTGGTGTCGCTGGCGATGATCGGGCCGTAGTAGACGCGCGGCTGAGCCAGCGCCGCCGGGCCGTCGGAAAGGACCTTGCCGTTGTCATCGACGGCATTTACCAGGAACTCCGGGTACCCGCCGTTCTCGTCCGGCTTATCGGCCACTCCGCGCACGGTGTTGGCCGGGGCGGCGATGAATCCGTTGCCGTGGGTGTAGACGGTGTGCCGGTTGATCCAGTCGCGCTGGTTATCACGAAGCTTGGCCGGATCGAGCTCGCGTGCGGCAACGACATAGTCGCGCAGCGAGCCGCTCCTGTCCTGATACCGATCGATCGACAACGAATCGGGGAAGGCGTAGAAGTTCTTGCCCTGCTGCAATTGAGTGAAGGCCGGGCTCACGATGTTGGGATCCAAGACGCGGATGTTGGCGATCGTGGAGCGGTCGGCCGCAACCTGCTTGGCCAGTTGCTCACTGCCGGTGGGCGCCGATGCGGTACCGCTGTAGTCCCGGTAGGTCACAACGTCGTCGGTCAGTCCGTAGGCGTCGCGCGTCGCCTTGATGCTGCGCGCGATGTACTCACTTTCCTTCTGCGCGGCATTGGGTTTGACACTGAACTGCTCCACAATGAGCGGCCAGCCGGCGCCGACCACCAACGAGGACAGCAGCAGCAGCGCCAGGCCGATCGCGGGAATCCGCAGATCCTTGAGCACCAGCGCCGAGAACACCGCGACCGCGCAGATCACCGCGATGGCCAGCAGGATGAGCTTGGCCGGCAGCACCGCGTTGATATCGGTGTAACCGGCGCCGGTGAACGGCTTGCCGGCCCGCGTGTGCGATAGCAGTTCGTATCGATCAAGCCAGTAGGCGGCAACCTTGAGCAGCACCAGAATTCCGGCAAGAGTCACCAGCTGGATGCGTGCCGGACGCGACAGCGTGCCCGAACGACCGGACAGCCGAATGCCACCAAAGATGTAGTGCACCAAGGCGTTGACGATGAGCGCGACGAAGACAGCGATGAAAAGGTACGTCAGCACGAATCGATAGAACGGCAGCTCGAAAGCAAAAAACCCGAGATCCAGGCCGAACTGTGGATCCTTGATACCGAAGTCCCCGCCCTCCAGGAACAGCTGCACGGGCATCCAATAGCTTTGGGCCACAATGCCGGCCAGCACACCGATAAGCACCGGAACACCGATGACGAAAAGCCTCACCCGCGAGAGGATCAGAGCACGGTACTGCGCCAGCGCGTCACCCGGCCCCTTGGTGGGCACGAACACGGGCCGCGCCCGGTATGCCAATCCGAAGCCCGCGAAAACCACGGCACCGACCAAGATTCCGACGATCAGGAACAAGGCCAGCCGGGTCAGCAGCACGGTCGTGAACACGCCACGGAATCCGAGCTCACCGAACCACAGCCAATTGATGTAGGTGTCGACCAGGCGTGGGCCGATCAACAACAACACCACGATCACCAACGCCGCGGCGACCAGTCGCCGGCTCCGTCGGGTCAATCGTGGCAGAGCCCCATTCGGCCGCATTCCCACGTCGCTACGCTCCTCGTCGAGTGTTCAAGCACGGCTCAATTTTCGCGCTTCGATTCTCAGCCCCACTGTAGCCGCAGAACAGCGGGCATCGGCCAGCATCGAGAGTGGTGAGGCTCGCTAACAACTGGGCGCTTGACCACCACGATCAAGGGTGTTGAGTCCGTCAACCGCTTCGGCCAAGGTGCCGACCTTGACCATGGTGAGCCCCTGTCCACCGTCCGTCTTGGCCTCGGCACAGTTGGCCGCCGGCACCAAGAACACCGTTGCTCCAGCGTCTTTGGCTGCCTGCATCTTGTGCGTAATTCCACCGATGGGCCCCACCTTGCCCTCGGCGTCGATGGTTCCCGTTCCGGCGACGAACTTTCCACCGTCGAGTTCACCGGGCGTCAGTTTGTCGATCACCGCGAGGCTGAACATCAGCCCGGCCGACGGCCCACCGATATTGGCCAGGTTGAAATCAATGGTGAACGGCGCCCACGGCGCCTGCACAACACCGACCCCCAGGAACCCGTAGTCACGATCCCCGTTCTTGCCGAGCGTGATTTTCACCGATTCCGTCTTACTGCTGCCCTCGGGGTTCTTGCGCTTGTAGTCAAGCGTCACCACCTCACCGGGCTTGGTCGCCTTGAGCGCTCCGGTGAACTCCTCCAGGTTGGCGACCGGCCGCCCATTCACCGCGGTGATCGCGTCGTTCTCCTGCAGCTTGCCCTTGGACGGTCCGTCATCGCTGATGGTCAGGACGGTGACCGCCGTCGGGTACTTGAGGTATCCGAGCGCCGCGAATTCGGCACTTTCTTCGGACTTCTTGAACTCGAGGTCGTTTTCCTTGTCCACCTGGTCCTTGGACCGATTAGGCGGGTACACGGCGTCCCGCGGAACTAGCTGCTCACGCCCGCTCGCCCACAACCGCAGCGCGTCGGCCAATGTCAGTCCGTCGCGCTGGGAGACCGTCGTCATGTTGAGGTGGCCCGACACCGGGTCGACCTTGGTGCCCTTGATGTCGACGACCTCCTTGCCCTCGACCTGGCCGAGAGTGTTGAAGGTCGGGCCCGGCCCCAGGGAGACGAACGGCACGGTGATCACCGACATCAACAACGCGAAGGCGATGATCGGGACCAGCGCGACCAGCAGCGTCGCTACGCGGCGATTCATGCCTGCACCCTATGGCAAGCCCTGTTCGGGACCCCGTCGGTAGTCTCATGGTGGAGGTCTGATGAACGATCATGCCCCCGTCCTGCTGTATGACGGCGTGTGCGCACTGTGCAACGGGGCGGTGAAGAAGATCCTGCGGGACGACAAGGTCGGAACGATGCGCTTCGCGGCGCTCGACAGTGAATACGGCAAGCAGGTGATCGCGCGGCACCCCGAACTCGTCGGTGTCGATTCCTTCGTGATCGTCGACAACCCGGGCGATCCTGCCGAACGAATTCATATCCGGTCCGACGGAGTGGTGCGCATCATCGACTATCTCGGCGGCACCCGACGAGCCTCCCTCATCGCACTGATCCCGCGCCCCATCCGCGATGCGCTCTACCGGCTGGTCGCCCGAACCCGATACCGGGTGTTCGGGCGGTACGACACCTGCCCGTTGCCGCCTCCGGAGGTCCGGGCGCGCTTCCTGGCCTGATCCCATGCCAAAACGGGTGCGTTCACTGACAGCGTGATCCGGCCATGTCTACCAGCGGTACCGTGGAGATATGGCCGACCTCCCCTTTGGATTCGCTGCTGGCGACGACCCCGACCGTGAGCCGGG
>Ga0265327_10003839_pt1 | contig 13872 bp, 14 predicted proteins | sample 41621metaG_FD_202089 | JGI IMG/M metagenome (GOLD analysis project Ga0265327, IMG submission 202089) | Rhizosphere microbial communities from Carex aquatilis grown in University of Washington, Seatle, WA, United States - 4-16-21 metaG | ecosystem: Host-associated > Plants > Roots > Rhizosphere... | reverse complement strand
CTCCCGCGTGGGCGCCGGCTTGAGGCAAGACCTCCGCGAGGAAACCGTCATGTTGAAGCAAACCGATCCTCCCTCCCCGTTTGTCCGACGGGATAAGTTCATCTTGCTGCTGGCGTCTTGCCTATGGGGTGTCGCCATGTTGTTGGCGGGTCTCGCCCCGGCGCGGGCCGACGCCTTGGCCGAGGCGCTTAATCAATTGAAAACCACGCCGATGGCCGATATGGAGCAAGCCATATCAGCCATGGAGCAAATCCAAGATCCGCGTGTGCCGGGCTTGTTCAAAGCCTTGCGCGATGGCCGCTTGTTCTATGTCAAAGCCACCGGGCGCGTTGTGCTGGCCGATCCGAAAGACGAGGGTTTCACGCTGGCAGACGCGCTGAATAATGAGGCTTTAGGCGAGACGGGCCGCTTCGATGTGAAAAAAATCCCCGTCATCAATGCTTTAAGAAATACCTTGAACGTGGCGATTGCCCGTCTTGAATTAAACGCCCCCGACGTCCGGCAACGGTTGAAGGCGGTGGAATCCATCAGTCAAAATCTAAACGCCGACTCGGCGGCGTTATTGCGCAGGCAGTCGGAGCAGGAAAGCGACGGCGCGGTCCGTGATGCCATCGCCGTAGCCTTGGCCCTGGCCGATTTGGCGGGCCAAGACAAAGCCTTGCGGCTTAAAGCCGTCCAAACCCTGTCTGGCAGTTTGAACCAGGAAGTGCGCAATCGCCTGGCCAATCTGCAAGAGAAGACCGACGAGGGCGAATTTGTCGAGCCAGACAGCGACATCCGCAACCATGCCGCCGCCGCCTTGAAACAAATCGAATTAAAACTGGAAGCCAACCATCTGGCCGAAACCCTGTTCTTTGGCTTGAGCCTTGGCGCGGTGCTGGTGCTGTCGGCCATTGGCTTGGCGATTACTTTCGGCGTCATGGGCGTCATTAACATGGCCCACGGCGAATTGATGATGCTCGGCGCTTATACGACGTATGTCGTGCAAACTTTGATGCCCGGCCATATCGACCTGTCTTTGTTTGTCGCGGTGCCTGCGGCGTTTGTCATCGCCGGCCTGGTCGGCGTCGGCATCGAGCGCGGCATCATCCGCTTCCTGTATGGCCGGCCTTTGGAGACCTTGCTGGCGACCTTCGGCCTGAGCTTGGTTTTGCAACAAACCGTCCGCTCGATTTTTTCGCCGCTGAACCGCAGTGTGTCCACGCCGTCGTGGATGAGCGGCTCTTTGGAAATCAACAGCGCCTTGTCGCTGACCTTGAACCGCTTTTACATCATCCTGTTCAGCCTCATGGTGTTTCTGGCGCTGTTGGCGATTTTGAAGCGCACGCGCTTAGGGTTGGAAGTGCGGGCGGTGTCGCAAAACCGCGCCATGGCGAAGGCGATGGGCATCCGCACTGATTGGGTGGACGCCATGACCTTCGGCTTGGGGGCCGGCGTGGCGGGCGTGGCGGGCGTGGCCTTGAGCCAGTTGACCAATGTCGGCCCCAATCTGGGCCAGGCGTATATCGTCGATTCGTTCATGGTCGTGGTGTTCGGCGGCGTGGGCAACCTCTGGGGAACCTTGGTCGGGGGCTTGGCCTTAGGGGTGGCCGACAAGATTCTCGAACCCTATGCCGGGACTGTGCTGGCGAAGATATTGATGCTGGTGTTCATCATCCTATTCATCCAAAAGCGGCCGCGTGGATTGTTTCCGCAAAAAGGCCGGGCGGCGGAGGCTTGAACATGGGCTGCGCACAATTATGGCAACAAGACCGCGCCGGTCGGCTGTTCCTGTCCGTGTTGGCGGCGCTGGCGGTATTGGTGGCTGTGTTTAATTTGCTGACGCCGGCCGACTCGCCTTTGCATGTCAGCACGTTCACCGTCACCTTGATCGGCAAATATTTAAGTTTCGCCATGCTTGCCCTCGCCGTGGATCTGGTCTGGGGCTACTGCGGCATCCTCAGTCTCGGCCACGGCGCTTTTTTCGCGCTGGGCGGTTATGCGGTGGGCATGTATATGATGCGGCAGATTGGCGAGCGCGGCGTTTACGGCAACGCGCTGCTGCCGGATTTCATGGTGTTTTTGAACTGGAAAGAATTGCCTTGGTATTGGCTAGGCTTTGACCAGTTTTGGTTTGCGCTGTTGATGGTGGTGCTCGTGCCCGGCGCGTTGGCTTGCGTGTTCGGCTGGCTGGCGTTCCGATCCCGCGTCACCGGGGTGTATCTGTCCATCATCACCCAGGCTTTGACTTATGCCTTGATGCTGGCTTTTTTCCGCAATGAAATGGGTTTCGGCGGCAATAACGGGCTGACCGATTTCAAAGATATTTTAGGCTTCAACCTGCAAAGCGACGCCACGCGGGTGTTTATTTTCCTGCTGACCGCCGCCTTGTTGGGCTTGGCCTATGCGGTCTCGCGCTATGTGGTCGCCTCGAAAATGGGCCGGGTGGTGACGGCGCTGCGCGACGCCGAATCGCGCACCCGGTTTATTGGCTACCAAGTCGAACATTTTAAGCTGTGGATCTTTGTGTTCTCGGCCATTGTGGCCGGCGTGGCCGGCGCCTTGTACGTGCCGCAAGTCGGCATCATCAACCCCAGCGAATTCTCCCCGCTCAATTCCCTGGAGCTGGTCATCTGGGTCGCCGTCGGCGGTCGCGGCAGCTTGTATGGCGCGGTGCTGGGCGCGGTGTTGGTGAATTACGCCAAGACGGTTTTCACCGGGATACTGCCGGAAGTCTGGCTGTTCGCGCTGGGCGGCTTGTTCGTCGCGGTGACGTTGTTCATGCCGGACGGCATCGTCGGCTTGGCGCGGCGCTTCAAAGAAGGAAAAACCGCATGAACCGAATAGTCCGTATTCAGGAAGAGCCTTCGGTCGAAACCGACGGCATTGCCGCGACCGAGCTAGATACCAGCCACGGGCCGATTCTGTATCTGGAAGGCGTGACGGTCAGTTTCGACGGCTTCCGCGCCCTCAACGATTTGTCGCTGTATATCAACGACGGCGAATTGCGCTGCATCATAGGCCCCAACGGCGCGGTCAAGACCACGATGATGGATGTCATCACGGGCAAGACCCGGCCCGACCAGGGCACGGTGTTTTTCGGGCAGACCATCGACTTGTTGCAATTGGACGAACCGGCCATCGCCCGCGCCGGCATCGGCCGCAAATTCCAAAAGCCGAGTGTGTTCGAGCAATTGAACGTGTTTGAAAACCTGGAGCTGGCGATGCGCACCGACAAGCGCGTGTGGCCGACTTTATTTGCCCGGCTGGATGCGGCGCAACGCGGCGGCATCGAAGAAACCTTGGAAGCCATTGGCTTGGCCGATCAGCGCTGGGCGCGGGCCGGCTCGCTGTCGCATGGCCAGAAGCAATGGCTGGAAATCGGCATGTTGTTGATGCAACGGCCCAAGGTGCTCTTGGTGGACGAGCCGGTGGCTGGCATGACCCATCAGGAAACCGAGCGCACCGCCGAACTGCTGCTGTCTTTGGCCGGCAAGCACTCGGTGGTCGTGGTCGAGCATGACATGGAATTTGTCCGCTCCATCGCCCGCACCGTGACCGTGTTGCATGAAGGCGCGGTGTTGACCGAAGGCACGATGGAGGAAGTGCAGAGCCATCCGCGTGTCATCGAAGTCTATTTGGGGGCGTGATGCTAAAAATCTCAGGGCTTAACCAGTTTTACGGCGAAAGCCACATCCTTTGGGACGTGGACATGACCGTGGCCCAAGGCCAATGTACGTGTTTGATGGGCCGCAACGGCGTGGGCAAGACCACGCTGCTTAAATGCGTCATGGGCCTGTTGCCGATCAAAACTGGCAAAATTGAATTGCAAGGCCAGAACATCGCGCCATTGAAAGCGGAAATGCGGGCGGGTTTGCGCGTAGGCTTCGTGCCGCAGGGCCGCGAGATATTCCCGCTGATGACGGTGGAGGAAAACTTGAAGACCGGCTTGGGTGCGCGGGCGGACAAATTGAAAAAAATCCCGGAATCCATCTTCGAGATTTTCCCGGTGCTGAAATCCATGCTGCATCGGCGCGGCGGCGACCTTTCCGGCGGCCAGCAACAGCAACTCGCCATCGGCCGCGCCTTGGTGCTAGACCCGCATTTGCTGATTCTCGACGAGCCCACCGAAGGCATACAGCCGAATATCGTCCATGAAATCGGCGATGTGATTTTGCGCTTAAATAAAGAAATGGGCGTGACAGTGTTATTAGTCGAACAAAAATTGCCGTTTGCCCGCCGCGTCGGCGACCAGTTTTTCATCATGGAAAAGGGCAGGGGCGTGGCAGCGGGTAAAATGGCCGAACTGGACGACGAGATTGTGAAGCGGTATTTGTCGGTGTGATGAGTTTGTATTGCCTGATTCCCTCTTATGCGTTCGCATAAATCCGCTGCATCGCCGCATTGGCTTGCGGCGCTTAATTTGGGCTTCGCGCCCAGAGGCGGCAAAACTGTCCTGGCCGAACGCCAGCAACAAGGCCCGCTGACCGTGCAAAGGGCGTTTTACCCTGAGGACGGTTTGGCGCATTTGTATATTCTCCATCCGCCCGGTGGCGTCGTCGGCGGCGACGAGTTGCACATCACCGCCCGTTGCGCCGAAAACGCCCAAGCCCTGCTGACCACCCCGGCGGCGGGCAAGTTTTACCGCAGTGACGGCGCGCTGGCCCGGCAAACCGTCCATCTGCACATCGCCGCCGGCGCCAGCCTGGAATGGCTGCCGCAGGAGACTTTGCTGTTTGGCGGGGCGCAGGCGGATTTACGTCTGCAAGTCGAATTGACGAAGCAATCGCGCTTCATCGGCTGGGACATGGTTTGCCTGGGGATGCCGGAATGCGGCGATTATTTTGAGCAAGGCAAGGCACGGCTGCGCTTGCGCATGCAACTGGAAAACCAGCCGCTATTGATCGAAAATCTCCAGGCCGACCACGCATTTTCCCAATCCCCCTGGGGCTTGCGCGGCAATGCGGTGCTGGGCGTCTTGTATGCCTATCCCTTCCCGAAATCGGGTTTAGCCGACGTGCAAGCTTTGTGGGAAAATCAAACCGGCTACGCCGCGACCTTGCTGGATGATTTGTTAGTATGCCGAGGCATCGCGCCGCAAGCCGCCGAGTTACGGGCTGAGTTTGAGCGGGTTTGGCGCCTGGCCCGGCCTAGTGTCATAGGCCGCGCCGCCTGCCCGCCGCGAATCTGGGCCACATAAAATCCTCGTTCCCAGGCGGCGCAATTTTAGACTCCATCTAAATAAAGAGAAAAATCATGCAACTCACTCCCCGGGAAAAAGACAAGCTGCTCTTGTTTACGGCCGCCTTGCTCGCCGAACGCCGCAAAGCCCGTGGCCTGAAGTTGAATTACCCGGAGGCGATTGCTTATATCAGCGCGGCGATCATGGAAGGGGCGCGGGACGGCCAGACCGTCGCCGAATTGATGGGCTATGGCCGCACGCTGCTGACCCGTGACGACGTCATGGACGGCGTGCCGGAAATGATCCCCGATGTGCAAGTCGAAGCCACTTTCCCTGACGGCACCAAGCTCGTCACCGTCCACGAACCGATAGTTTAAAGGCCCAGCCATGATTCCCGGCGAAGTGATTACCGCAGAAGGCAATATTGAACTCAATGCAGGCCGCGAGCTTATCAGCCTGCGCGTCGCCAATACCGGCGACAGGCCTATCCAAGTCGGCTCGCATTACCACTTTTACGAAACCAATGATGCGCTGTATTTCGACCGCGAAGCGGCCAAAGGCTTCCGGCTGGATATTCCCGCTGGCACGGCAGTGCGCTTCGAGCCGGGGCAGGCAAGGGAAATCACGCTGGTCGCCTTCGCGGGTAAACGCGAGGTCTATGGATTTCAGCAAAAAGTCATGGGGCTATTGGAGGAATCAGCATGAGCCGCATTTCCCGCCAAGCCTATGCCGATATGTTCGGCCCGACGACCGGCGATAAAGTCCGCCTCGCCGATACCGCATTATTCATCGAAGTCGAAGCCGATTACACCATCTATGGCGAAGAAGTTAAATTCGGTGGTGGCAAAGTCATCCGCGACGGCATGGGTCAAAGCCAGATCAGCAATGCCAATGGCGCGGTCGATGCGGTCATCACCAATGCGTTGATTCTCGACCATTGGGGTATCGTCAAAGCCGATATAGGCATAAAATCCGGGCGTATTTCCGGTATTGGCAAGGCCGGCAACCCCGATGTGCAGCCGGGCGTGACGATTATTATCGGCCCCGGCACCGAAGTCATCGCTGGCGAAGGCCATATTATCACCGCCGGCGGCGTCGATTCGCATATCCATTTCATTTGTCCGCAGCAAGTCGAAGAAGCGCTAATGTCCGGCGTCACGACGATGATCGGCGGCGGCACCGGGCCTGCGACTGGCACGAACGCGACGACTTGCACCCCCGGCCCGTGGAATCTGCACCGCATGTTGCAAGCCGTCGATGGTTTGCCGATGAATATAGGATTATTAGGCAAGGGCAATGCCAGCTTGCCCGGTGCGTTGATCGAGCAAGTCGAAGCCGGCGCGATGGGCCTTAAGCTGCACGAAGACTGGGGCACGACACCCGCCGCGATAGATTGCTGTTTATCCGTGGCCGACGACTATGACGTGCAAGTCGCCATCCACACGGATACTTTGAACGAATCGGGTTTCGTCGAAGATACTTTTGCCGCGTTCAAAGGCCGCGCCATCCACACCTACCACACCGAAGGTGCCGGCGGTGGCCACGCGCCGGATATTATCAAAGCCTGCGGCCAATCAAATGTGTTGCCGTCTTCGACCAACCCAACCCGGCCTTATACCGTCAACACCGTGGACGAGCATTTAGATATGTTGATGGTCTGCCACCACCTCGACCCGGCCATCCCCGAAGACATCGCCTTCGCCGAATCGCGTATCCGCCGTGAGACCATCGCAGCCGAAGACATACTCCATGATTTGGGTGCGTTCTCGATGATTTCGTCGGACTCGCAAGCCATGGGCCGCGTCGGCGAAGTGATTATCCGCACTTGGCAGACGGCCCATAAAATGAAACTTCAGCGCGGTCCACTCCCCTCCCCCCGAGGGGGAGGAGCTGGGGGAGAGGGAGATAATTTCCGCGCCAAACGCTACATCGCCAAATACACGATCAACCCGGCAATTACCCACGGCGTGGCCCATGAAATCGGTTCAGTCGAAGTCGGCAAACTCGCCGATTTAGTCTTATGGAACCCGGCTTTTTTCGCCGTCAAACCCAGTTTAATATTAAAAGCCGGCCTGATTGCCGCCGCGCCGATGGGCGACCCCAACGCCTCGATTCCAACACCGCAGCCGGTGCATTACCGCCCGATGTTCGCCGCGCTAGGTTCCGCCTGCCACGCCACCTCGATGACGTTCTTATCGAAAGCGGCGGCAGAATCGGGTTTGGCCGATAAAATAGGTTTAAAGAAACTTATCGGCGTGGTGTCGAACACGCGGACGATAGGCAAAAAAGACTTGATCCATAATAGCTATCAACCGCTAATAGAAGTGGATGCACAGACTTATCAAGTGCGGGCCGATGGGGAGTTATTGGTTTGCGAACCGGCTGAGGTTTTGCCGTTGGCGCAGCGGTATTTCTTGTTTTAATTTCTCGTTCCCACGCTTCGCGTGGGAATGCAGTCTTGGCCGCTCTGCGGCCCGTAGCGCGGATTCACGACACGGAATGTCGCGGGAATATAAGAAGCTATTTTCACAGCATCCACAAGACAGCCCCATGCCCAAACTCACCGAATTCTCTCCCCCCAACACCCCAGCCACCCGAACCTTAACCCTCTCCTACCAATCCCGCACCAAAAGCCGTCTGCTTGCCAAACTGGATAATGGCGAAGACGTGGGGCTGTTTTTGGAGCGTGGGCGGGTATTGCGTGGCGGGGATGTGTTGACCGGCCCTGACGGTTTGGCGGTTTTAATCATCGCCGCGCCGGAACCGGTTTCGGTGGCAAGCACCGACGACGCGCTATTGTTGGCGCGTACGTGTTATCACTTGGGCAACCGCCATATCGCCTTGCAAATCGGACTGGGCGAGTTGCGTTATCTGGCCGACCATGTATTGGACGAGATGGTGCGTGGTTTAGGCTTGGTCGTGGCGCATGAGTCCGCGCCATTTGAGCCGGAGGCTGGGGCTTATAGCCATGGGCATTGATCCGGCATTATTACGATTATTGCAATTGGCCAGCCCGTCGTTGCCGGTGGGTATGTATAGTTATTCGCAGGGCATGGAACAGGCGGTCGAAAACGCTTGGATCAGCGACGAGGCACAGGCGCAGGCGTGGCTGGACGGGGTTTTACGGCACGGTTTGGCGCGGCTGGATGCGCCGGTTTTATCGCGGCTTTACGAGGCTTGGGCTAATGGCGACGATGATACTGTCGAGCATTGGAGTATGGCGTTAATGGCGATGCGCGAGACTTCGGAACTGCGGGCGGAGGACCGGCAAACCGGCCAGGCTTTGGCGCGTTTGCTCGATGGCTTGGGCGTGGCACGGGCACAAGCCTGGATACGCCATCGCCAAGCGACATTTGCGACACTGTTCGCGTTGGCGGCGGTGGAGTGGCAGATACCGAAAGCGCAGGCTTTGTCCGGGTATTTGTGGAGTTGGCTGGAAAACCAAGTTTTATGTGCGGTTAAACTGCTGCCGTTGGGACAATTGGCCGGACAAAGGCTGTTGCATGGCTTAAGTTTGCAGATTCCGGCTTTAGTCGAATGTGCTTTGGATTTTTCGGAAGAGGAAATCGGCGCCAGCAGTTTCGCGCTGAGTTTGGCATCTAGCCGCCATGAGCGGCAGTATTCGCGTTTGTTCCGTTCCTAACAGAGAAAACCATGAGTAAAAATCCAGTATTGCGGATCGGCGTCGGCGGGCCGGTGGGTTCGGGCAAGACGGCCTTGGTGGACGCCTTGTGCAAGGCGATGCGCGAGCGTTACCAGATGGCGGTGGTGACGAATGATATTTATACCAAGGAAGACCAGCAGTTTTTAATCCGCAGTTCCGCCTTGCCGGAGGAGCGTATTGTCGGTGTGGAAACCGGCGGTTGCCCGCATACGGCGATCCGCGAGGATGCGTCGATGAATCTCGCCGCCGTCGAGGATCTGTGCGAGCGCTTCGCGGATTTGGATTTGGTATTGGTGGAAAGCGGCGGGGATAATCTCAGCGCGACGTTTAGCCCGGAATTGGCCGATTTGACGATTTATGTGATCGATGTGTCGGCGGGCGATAAAATCCCGCGCAAAGGCGGCCCTGGCATTACCCGCTCGGATTTATTGGTCATTAATAAAATCGACTTGGCACCTTATGTCGGCGCGTCTTTGGCGGTCATGGATCGCGATGCCCGGAAAATGCGCGGCGAGCGGCCTTTTGTGTTTTCTAATTTGAAAACCCAGCAAGGGTTGGCCGACATCGTCCATTTCATTGAACGTGAGGGCATGTTGGCGGTTGCCTAGGCCGGATTAAATGGCCTAGACTCTCCGGGTTTTTTTGCCGATTCCCGCCACCGACAATGAGGGTCGCCATGCGCCATTTGCTGTTATTTTCAGTCGCCTTGCTGATTGCCGGTTGCGCGGCACTCACGGGCTATCAACTCGACCAGCGTTACGGGACGCAAAACCCGACCCGCTTCGACCAAGCCCCGGTGCAAACCGCCGCCGTGGAATATTGGCGCGATGTGAAGCCGATTACGGATAGCCGCTGCGCGGTGTGCCACGGCTGCTTTGACGCGCCTTGCCAATTGCAGATGGGCAGTTATGAGGGCATCACCCGTGGCGGCAACAAGACCAAGGTCTATGACGGCGGACGGTTGCTGGCGGCGGAGCCCAGCCGGCTGTTTGTCGATGGCAATAGCAACGCCGAATGGCGCTGGAAAGGCTTCCATCCGGTGTTGAACGAGCGCAAGCCCGAGGCCGAAGCCAATGTGCAGGCCGGCGTCATGGCGCGTCTGTTGAAGTTGAAAGGCGAGTACCATTTTTCCGCCGACCAGCCTTTACCCGCCGAGCGCTTTGACTTTTCCCTGGATCGAGATCAGCAGTGCCCGGCCATCGAGGCGTTTGACGGTTTCGCCAAGGCGCATCCGGAATGGGGTATGCCTTATGGCTTGCCGGCTTTATCGAAAAAGGAAGAGCAAACCCTGCTGGGTTGGCTGGAGGCCGGCGCACCCGCCGCCGCCGCCCCGCCCATCCAGCCGGCCGCGCTTGAGCGCATCGAGCAGTGGGAGGCGTTTTTGAACGGCCCCACGTTGAAAGCCCAACTGATGGCCCGTTATATCTTCGAGCATTGGTTTTTGGCGCATCTGTATTTTGACGATGTGCCGCCGCGGCAGTTTTTTGAATTAGTGCGCTCGAAAACCCCGCCCGGCCAAGCGATCCAGTTGATTGCCAGCCGCAGGCCGTTCGACGATCCTGGCGTGCCTAAGGTGTATTACCGCTTGCGCCCGGTGAAGGGCACGCTGCTGGCGAAAACGCACATGCCATACCCGCTGAACGCGGCCCGTATGCATAAACTCCAGGCTTGGTTTCTCGACAAGCCCTATGCCGTCACCCGGCTGCCTTCTTACGCGCCGTCCGTCGCGGCGAATCCGTTTGTGGCTTTCGATCAAATTCCGGTGGATTCACGGTATCGCTTGATGCTGGATGAGGCGCAGTTTACCGTGATGGGCTTCATCAAAGGGCCGGTTTGCCGGGGCCAGGTTGCGCTTAATGTGGTCGCCGACCATTTCTGGATAGGGTTTCTCGATCCGGCGCGGGAGGACGCGGCGGACAACGCCAACTACCTGGGGAAAATCCTGAAGAATGTCAGCTTGCCGATTGAGCAGGCAAGCAATGCACGTTTGCTGAAATGGCGCACTTATTCCAGGCAGCAAACCGATTATCTGCGTGCCAAAAGCGAGTTTCTAAACCAGACGCTGGTGGGGGACAAGCTGCCCAATCTGGACATGCTATGGAATGGCGACGGCAGCAACCCCAACGCCGCGCTGACGGTCTTCCGCCATTTCGACAGCGCCACGGTGGTGCAGGGTTTGGTCGGCGAGCGGCCGCAGACGGCTTTAATCATGGGCTACCCTTTATTGGAGCGCATCCATTACCTGCTGGTGGCGGGATTCGACGTCTACGGCAATGTCGCCCACCAACTCGAAGCCCGGCTGTACATGGATTTCCTGCGCATGGAAGGCGAGTTGAACGTCCTCGCCATGCTGCCCAAGGACGCGCGCAACACGGTGCGCGATGTGTGGTATCGCAAATCGCCCGAGGACGTGAAAGCGTATTTGAACGGCAGCAAGGCGTTTTTCTACCAAGACAGCGGCATCGACTATAAAACCGGCGAGCCGTGGCCCGAGTTTTTGGCGTTGTGGAGGCAATATCTTAAGCCGGTGCTCAATCAGCGTTATGAACTGGGCGCAAGCAAGCTGGCGCGGGAACCGTTGGAGGTGTTGAAGTCGCTGGCCGATTTGAAGGGCAGGGCGGTTTCCTATCTGCCGGAGGCGTCATTTGTGACGGTGCTTGACGAAAAGGGCCGCGAGCATCATTTCACCTTGCTGCGCAACAGCGCCCACAGCAATATCTCCGAGTTGTTCGACGAGGAAAATCGGCGATTGCCCGAGGAGGACACCCTGACCCTGGTGCCCGGCTTTTTAGGGGCTTATCCGAATGCTTTTTATCGGGTGGAGGCCGGGCAACTGCCGCGATTTGCCCAGTTGGCCGGGAATTTAAAGTCGGAAGCCGATTATGCGGCATTCAGCTCGCAATTCGCCATCCGCCGCACCGATAGCCGTTTTTGGAGCCATAGCGACACGCTGCACGAGGCTTACCAGAAGACCTATCCCGTGGAGGCGGCGCTGTTTGACTATAACCGCTTTGAAAACCGTTGAGGGCGATTGCGTCGGCGCTTGAGGCGGGCGGAAGCCCGCCTTACAATCGCGGCCTTCCAAAACCCATAAAGCTAAACGACCATGACCGAACCTGTGGAACCTGCCGCGCCGGAAACGCCTTACCAGCGCCTAGGCGGCGAAGCCGTGCTGCGCCAATTGGTGCGGCGCTTTTATGCGCTGATGAACCAGTTGCCGCAGGTGCGCGGCATTCGCAAGATGCATGCCGCCGATCTGGGTGGCGCGGAGGCCAAGCTGTTCAAGTTTATGTCCGGTTGGCTGGGCGGGCCGGATTTGTTTATGCAGGAATATGGCCATCCGCGCCTGCGTGCCCGGCATTTTCCGTTTGCCATCGGCGTGGACGAGCGCGACCAGTGGATGCGCTGTATGAATCAAGCCTTGGACGAGACACCCATGGACGAAGATCTGCGCGAGAAGATGCGGCTGGCCTTGGAGCAGACCGCCACCCACATGATTAACCAGTAGCCTTAAGGGTCGAATTTAAGATGACGCGACAAATCGTGCTGGCCAGCGACAATGCCGGAAAAATCCGCGAAATCCAAGCCTTGCTGGCGGGGCTGGACATCGAAATCTTGCCGCAATCGGCGTTCGTCGCCGAGGGGGCGGAAGAGACTGGCCTGAGCTTCGTCGAAAACGCCATCCTCAAGGCCCGCCACGCGGCGTTGGCGTCAGGCCTTCCGGCCATCGCCGACGATTCCGGCTTGGAGGTGGACGCCCTGGCCGGCGCGCCGGGCGTATTCTCCGCCCGTTACGCCGGGGCGGGGGCCGGGGACGCGGCCAACAACGCGAAGCTGCTGTGTGAGTTGGAGGGGGTCGGCGACGCGGCGCGTACCGCCCGCTTCCGCTGTGTGATGGTTTATCTGCGCCATGCCGCCGACCCCAGCCCTTTGATCGGCGAAGGCGTCTGGGAAGGCCGCATCCTGCGAACTTTGCGCGGCGGCGGCGGCTTCGGCTACGATCCGCTGTTCTGGGTGCCCGGACACGGCTGCGCCTCCGCGGAGTTGGAGCCTGCCGAGAAAAACCGCCTCAGCCATCGCGGCAAAGCCTTGCAAGCTTTGCTGGCGCGCTTGGCGGCGGGATGACATTTTCCGGCAACCTGCCATAATTCGTCTTAAATCCAGCGCACGTTTCCCCCTCCCCGCGACCAGGCCCTGCACCCCCTATGATTGAAGATCTGAAAGGCAATGAGGCTTGGCGAATGTTTCGCATCATCAGTGAATTCACTGAAGGTTTCGACAAGCTCGCCGAGCTGCGTTGCGCGGTGTCGATTTTTGGCTCTTCCAGGCTTCAGCCTGACTCGCCTTATTACCAGGCGGCGCAGACCATCGCCGAAATCCTCGCCGGCCAAGGCTATGGCGTCATCACCGGCGGCGGCCCGGGCATTATGGAGGCCGCCAACAAGGGCGCCTGGCTGAAAGGCGCACCTTCCGTCGGCCTGAACATTCAATTGCCGCAGGAGCAAAAGCCCAATCCATACCAAAACCTGGCCGTGGATTTCCGCTATTTTTTCGTCCGCAAAGTGATGTTCGTCAAATATTCCATCGGCTATGTGTGCATGCCGGGCGGGTTCGGCACGCTGGACGAGCTGTTTGAAGCGCTCACGCTGATGCAGACGCACAAGACCCACGCGATGCCGCTGATCTTGTTCGGCTCCGAATATTGGTCGGGTCTGCTAAACTGGATCAAGGACACGCTCTTGGCCCAGCAGTTGGTCGATGCGGACGAGGTGGGATTCATCTCGCTCACCGACGATCCTTTGGAAGTGGTCGCCACGATGAACCGTCATCGCGAGTGGAAGCGCCGAAAAATCGCCGAGGCCGCCGCCGCGAGTGTGGACTATAGGCCCAAAAGCCCCTGATACCGAGGGCTTGGGACAACACCCTGGAAGGAATTGCCATGCCCAACGTCGATCCTTTGACTTATATCAAAACCGTTCTCGCCAAGGATTTTGCCGCACGCTCCCACCCCCCCCCCCCCCAAACATCACTTTTGAATAACCAGTAC
>Ga0265327_10003838_pt1 | contig 13872 bp, 6 predicted proteins | sample 41621metaG_FD_202089 | JGI IMG/M metagenome (GOLD analysis project Ga0265327, IMG submission 202089) | Rhizosphere microbial communities from Carex aquatilis grown in University of Washington, Seatle, WA, United States - 4-16-21 metaG | ecosystem: Host-associated > Plants > Roots > Rhizosphere >... | reverse complement strand
TGTTGCCTGCAATTCTTCGAGATTTTGACGCATTTCTTCTTCCTGCGCAGCCATTGCCTCTGCTTGCTGACGCGACTGGTTGAGCAATCGTGCGGTACGCTCTGCTGTTTTTATGTTCGACAATGTAGATGCGATGCTTTCGGCAATTTTTTCGATAAACTCAATTTGAAATTGTTTGAAAATATGGAACGATGCAATTTCGAGTACGCCAAAAATATCTTCTTCAATTTTCAATGGAACAATTAATAAATTTCGTGGATTTGCTTGCCCCAGTCCCGATGTTATTTGAATATAATTTTCCGGTATGTCTGTCAGATAAATTGTTTTTTTCTCCAACGCGCAAGAACCAACCAACTCTTCGCCAAGATTAATTTCTTTTTTAAGATATTTTTTTCGGTGATAAGCATAAGCAGCCACCAATTCGAGGAATTTATTATCAGCATTGTCGTCGTTGTAAATAAATAAGCCCGATTGTATTGCGTCAATATATTCAACTAAATTGCTAATTATGCTCGACGCCATTTCGGAAATATTCTCGGACCGTTGACGGAGTATGTCGGCAAATTTTGCGACGCCTTGCGTTGTCCAAGCTCTGACGGCTTCTTCTTCTTTTCGTAATTTTTCTTCAGTTGCAGCATTTATAAGACTTCCGCGCATTTCGAGTAATGCGTTACCTAACGAATCGTTTTCGCTCAACAACTGAAATTCAGAATCGAATTTTCCTTCGCCAATTTGTTTGGCAAATTCTGTTGTGCGCACCAAGCCGTCCATTAAAGTGTTGAGCGCTGTTGCCATTTGTCCGAGTTCGTCGCCGCTGTCGTATTCCATTCGTTTCTTTATATCGACTTGTCCTTTTGCTAAATTCTTGAGCGTTGACGTTGCATCGTTGATTGGTTTGACAAGCGCATGACTTAAATAATTTATAACAAATGCAATGACTAACAAAACGATGGCGATAATGATAATAAATAGCCAGAATGTTGACGTTGCACTTGCCAACACTTCGTCAACCGGAACTAACAAACAAAACGACCAAGGTGTATTTGTGTCGATGATGTTGATTGGCGTGTAAATTTTGATTGTTTCTTTGGTTAGTGACTTGGATTGAATTGTAGTCGTATATTCTTTGCCATAAGTTACCGTATTAATAATATCGGTTTGTTTGTCGGCAAATTCGAATGTTGTTTTTCCAAGATATTCGCGTGTTTGGTCGGCGGCAACAATTCCTTTGTGCGACAAAAGCTTACCAAACCCGCTTGTGTAAAATTTAATCTGCGAATTTATTTCCTGTAATCTGTCCATGTTATAATCGATGCCCATAAGTCCCACAAATTCACCGTCATTAATTACTGGTACAACCAATCCGCAAATAAATCGCTCTTCGTTTTTCGATCCGGAATAGGAATATTTTACAGGTTCGAGAATGGTAGGCTGTTTATTCATTTTTGGAATAATATAAAAATCGTTTGCACCCGGTGTATCATAGTCGGGGTTTGGATTGAGGCGTATTTTAACCGACGAGCGATCCCAGCATGCAACGAATCTTCCTGTGGCGTCGTGTCCGGGTGAATTTCTATAAAGACTGTCTTTTCCGTCAAAAGCGTTCGGTTCCCAAATTGTCCAGACTGCAAGAATATCGTTGTTTTTATCGAGTTCAGTCCGCATTAAATCCATCAAATCCTGACGGTTTTGGCGTCCCGATTTTAACGAACTTTCGCAACTGCCCGCCAGAACTTCAACTGTGCGCATTGCAAGATTTAATTTTTCGGCGTACAGATTACTATATTGTTTTGCAGTCGCCGTAGCAAATTCGATGGAACCTTTTGTGATGACATCTTTCGATTTGAATGAAACAAAAAAGATGATTCCAATAAAAAATACGGAAATGATTAACATAAATGTAATCATCAATTTCTGGCGAATATTCAAATTATTAAAAGATTTAATTTTCATAATTCCGGAGATGTTATTCTATTAATGTATTGCTTAATTTTTATCAATTAAATATTACTTCGATTTGAGATAGTTTAATTCTATTTCAAGTCGCGATATTCTGTTTTTATATTCTTCTTCCTGTTGTTTAAATTGTTTTAGATATTTATTCAATTCTGCTTCTTTGCGTGCGGCTGCTTCTTGTATTGCCATCAGTTCCTCGAGATTCTGACGCATTTCTTCTTCTTGCGCTGCCAGCATTTCTGATTTTTCGTGCGACTGATTAAGCAGCATTTGCGTTTTTATGTGGACACGTCCATTTGAAATTGTTGATGCAATTATTTCTGCAATTTTTTCTATAAACTGACGTTGAAAAGCTGTAAATTCTTCGAAAGATGCCAACTCTAAAACGCCGTAAATTTCGTCATCTATTTTTAACGGAACAATAAATATAGCTTTTGGAACGGCATGTCCCAAGCCCGAAGTAATTTGTATGTAATCGTCAGGAATTTTGGTAAGATAAATTATTTTTTTCTCGACGGCGCAAGTACCAATAAGACCTTCTCCAAAGTGTATTTTTTGTTCCAGATATTTTCGACGATTATAAGCGTGCGATGCAACAATTTCGAGATAAATGTCATCTTGTACGTCGTCGTTTAAAATAAAAATAGCGCCTTGATTGATGTCAACATATTTAACAAGCAAATGCAGTATTTCGTAAATAAGTTCGTTTTGATCGCTGGTTTGCAGACGCACCAGTTCTGAAAACTTTGCGACGCCCGAATCGAACCAACTTTGCTGACGTTCCATTTCGTTGTGCTTTTGTTCATCTTCTGATGCTTTTTTCAGACTTTTATGCATTTCGAACAATGTGCGTCCCATTTCGTTGTCGATATTTTCGAACTGAAAGTCAACATTCAAATTTCCGGCGCCGATTTGTTTTGCATACGCTGTCATCTTTGCAATGTTTTTCATCATTGTGTTACAGGCGTTGTCCATTTCGGCGAGTTCGTCTTCGGTGTCAATAATTAAAAAATCCGACTCAGTAAATTTTCCACTTGCTATATGAGTTAGCGTATGCGTTACTTTTCCAATACGGCTTGTTATAAATCTGACGCTTAAATAAATTACATAAGCAATCATCAGCAACGATAATATTCCTGCAAAAACAATAATTATCAGATTGACATTTGCTTCGTACATTAGTTTTGGCATCGGAATTATTATTCCAAATGACCAAGGCGACGTGGTATTGCCAATTGTTATTGGTACAAATGCTTTGATTGCTTCCTGATTATATTCGACGCTTTTTTCCACAGCTCTAAATTCTGTTCCGCTTTCAATAGAATCTTGCAATGTTTTACTATAACCGGTATTGTATTCGTCGGTAAATTTGCCGATGCGCGATTTTTGAAAGTTGGCTGCTTCGAAACCGCCGTGCGAAATGAGTTTTCCGTAACCCGAATATGCTGTAACGATTTTATCATTTTCTGTCTGGATTTTTTCGAGTGAAATATTTATTCCAACCACACCAACAAATCTTTTTTGAAACAGTATCGGAATGCAAAGCGAAGTTATTAAAGTTTGTTCGCCTTTCAATTTGTTAAAATAGAACAAATAAGGTTCGGTAATTACTTCTTCGCCGGTTCGTTTTGGAATCATATAATAGTTTCCTGTGCCCGGAACGTCATAATTTTCGCATACTGTCAATTTGAGCGAGTCTTTATAACGCAACCAGGTGCTCACGAATCTTCCGTTTTTATCGCAGCCGTAGGTATTTGCAAATTTATAATCGAGCGAATCGAAATGGTTGGGTTCGAAAATTGTCCAGACTGAAACGAAATCAGTATTTTTGAGCAGAATTTGTAAAAGTTGCTCTTGCAAAACCTGTCGGTCTTTTTTGTTTGCTTTCATAGAACCTTCGATGGTTGCAGCCAAAGTGCGTGCTGTCGATAAAGCGTTTTCGAATTCGAGTTTACAAAAATTGGCGTGTTGTTTTGCTTCGGCAAGTGCATAATCCGAAGCGTTTTTTACTTTCAATGTGCGTAACCTGATGGTCATATAAACAATGACTGACGCATATACTACAAGAACGGTAGTTATGATGACAAATAACATTTTTGTCTGAAGTTTCAACCGCCTGAAAAAATTAAACTTCATATTTTATATTTTGTTAATTTCTAAATTTCTATTATAAATTGTTAGTCAATTTTTTTTCGATTTCTACAATCCGTGCAACATATTTTTCGTTGTCGGACTTTAATTGGTCAATAACTTCTAAAAGATGCGTTTCTTGAAAATTTGCTTCTTTTTGTGCTAATTGCAGTTTCTCATTTTGTTGCATTATTTCATTTTCCAGATTTTTATAATCTGTTATATCAATTTGATAACCAAGTATTCCTGTTTGATTAAGATACGGAATATATATTGGCATTTTAGTTGTTTTCAAATAGCGCAGTTCGCCCGAAAGCATTTCTGATTGTTCGTAAACTTGTGTGCCATTTTTAAGAATGTCCTGTTCTTCGTTGTAGAGTGGCAATGCTTGTTCGTACGGGAAAAAGTCAAAATCGCTCTTGCCGAGTAATTCTTCTTTAGTGGTGTGGTGTATTTTACAAACCGTTTCGTTTACCAGTATCATTTTACATTCATTGTCTTTGAGGAATATTTTACCCGGAATGAGATCGATAATATTTGTAAGTGTTTGTTTGTGTAACTCTATCGAATCAAGTAATTCTTGTAATTTATGTGCTTCGTCTTCTTTTGTAAGCCTTAGTTCTTCTTTTGTAATTTTTAAAATCCGATTTTGAGAAAGTATATCTTCCTGCGTGGTTTGCAATTCTTCGAGGTTTTGACGCAGTTCTTCTTCCTGCGAAACTAACTGTTCGTTTTGTTCGCTTATTTCTTCCTGTAGTTTTTTGAAATCGGTAATATCAATTTGATAACCAAGTAAACCGGTTTGGTTTAGATATGGAATGTAAATCGGCATCTTGATAGTTCTCAAATATCTCAGTTCGCCGGAAAGTGTTTCAGTTTGTTCGTAAGTTTGAGCGCCGGTATTCATAATATCTTGTTCCTCGTTGAAAAGCCTCAGCGCATGTTCGTACGGGAAAAAGTCGAAGTCACTTTTGCCCAGTAATTCTTCTTTTGTCGTATGGTGAATTTTACAAACCATTTCGTTTACCAACAGCATTTTGCATTGATTATCTTTGAGGAAAATTTTTCCGGGTATCAGATCGATAATATTGGTAAGGGTTTGTTTATATAATTCAATCGAATCTAATAATTCTTGTGATTTTCGTGCTTCTTCTTCTTTTGTAAGTTTGAGTTCTTCCTGCGTTTTTCTAAGGACGTCATATTGAAACATCATTTCTTCTTGCGTGGACTGCAATTGTTCTAAATTATGACGCATAAAATCTTCTTGAGCCGACAGCGCTTCGTTTTGATTGCGCAATTCGATTTCCATATTTTTTATTTCGGTAACATCTTTGACCAATGCAAATGTTCCGATGGTTTTTCCGTTTTCGTCGGTGAGCGGCATTTTTGTAATAGCTTTCCATGTTTTATCGCCCGATGAGCTTATTTCAACTTTATCGATAATGCCATGACCAGTGCGGATTATTTCTTCTTCTTCTTTGCGGATTTTTTTTGCATACTCAGCCGGGTAAAAATCAAAGTCCGATTTGCCGACAACTTCTGCATACGTTTGTTTTTTAAAGCGGTTTAATTGCGAACGGTTTATTCTAATATATTTGCTCTGAAGGTCTTTAAAAATAATTCTTTCCGGGATATTTTCGAGCAACACTGTCAGCAATTGATTTTCCTTGGTCAGTTCATTTTTAAGCGCTTCTTGTTCGCAGTTACGGCGATGCAAATCGTCTTGTGTCGATTGGAGTTCTTCGAGATTCTGACGCATTTCTTCTTCTTGTGCTGCCATAGCTTCTGCTTGCTGGCGCGACAATTCGAGCAACTGTTCTGTTCTTTGGTTTGCTTTTAAATTTGACAAAGTTGATGCAATAATTTCGCCTATTCGTTCAACAAAGTCGCGTTTGTTTTCGTCAAGATCGTCGAGTGATGCAATTTCCAAGATGCCAAATACTTCTTCGTCAACTTTTAATGGAACAATCATTATTGATTTCGGATCGGTTTTGCCCAAACCCGACGCAATTTGCAAATAATTGTCAGGTACTTCGGTTATGTAAATTGTTTTTTTCTCAAGCATACATGTTCCTATGAGTCCTTCGCCGCCACGTACCTGATTGTTGATGTATTTCCGGCGGTTATAAGCGTACGATGCTGCAATTTCTAAAAACGAATCATCTTTTTTGTCGTCATTTAAAATAAAAATACATCCGGCGCTGGCTTCGAGATAGGTAATTAAATTACTAACAATGATGTATGAAAAATCGTTGATGTCTTTGTGTCGTTGTCTTAATAATTCACTGAAATGTGCAATTCCGCCCAATGTCCAGTTGCGCAATTCGTCTTGTTTTTTGCGTTGTTCATCGGTATTGCGCAGGTTTATTAAGTTCTGCTGCATTTCAATCAACGCTTTTCCAAGTACATCATCGTCGCTCAGCAGTTCGTATTTCGAAGTCAGATTTCCTGCACCGATGCTTTTGGCAAATTTTACAGTGTCATTTAAATTGTCGATTAATTTATTTATCGACGTCATCATTTTGCCGCTTTCGTCATTAAATTTAATGTTGAATTTTTTGACTTTATCTATTTTTCCTTTTTCAATTTCGACGATGACTTCGGTTGTATCAACAAACGGACGTGTTATCCAATGTGCCAAAATCCAGATTACAACAGAAAGCAATATTAAACCAAAAAACATAATCGCCATCGCCATATTGATGGTGCTGTTGGCGGTTGCATAAATAACGTCGATTGGCATAATGAGACCAATAGCCCAAGGTCTTCCTGTTGTTCCGGTAGTAATCGGGTCAATTACAAGTTCAACGTCGCCATACAGTTCCGATTTATCTACGCGAAAATTGATGCTGTTCCCTTTTTTTATATTTTCGGTGATTTTATATTTTTTGTCGATATCGGGATATACTTCGGCGAAAGTCTTTCCGACAAAATCGTCGTTCGGATGCGCTACAAAAATTCCGTTGTTCGAAATGATAAATGCAAAACTTCTTTCGTAGGGTTTAATTTTGTCAGTCATTTCGTGGTATTCAGCAAGATTAACGTCAACACCCGCGTCGCCGACAAATATATTATTAATTTTGATTGTGTGGATAATGCTGGTTGTTAATTCCTCAATCATTTGGTTATCTATTTTATGACGGAATAGATATGGGTCTGCAATGATTTCGGGATTCACGCTAATTTTGTTTGCATAATATAAACCTGTTTGATTGTCGCCGTTTGTGTCGAGCGTATCAATCATGGTGAATAGTTCTTTTTGTTTACGTAAAACGGCAATTCGCCTTCGTCCATATGGTTTTGTCCATGTCGAGTCGAGCGCCGAAAGTTCGAATGAACCGAATACAGCCGAAACTGTCGGATTGTCTTCGAGGGACTTGTAGTAAATGTTTTCGAGTGTTTTAAGTTTGTTTTTGTCTTTCGATTTTAAAATTTGTAAAGCGGTTTGTTGCATGGAGCGGGCTGTTCCAAAATTAATGTTTAATTCAGATTCAATTGATTTTGATGCTTGTTTGGTTGTGGTTATTGCAAGTTTTATAGCGTCGTCTATAGCGTTGCCTCTGTATTTCAAATTTACATACGTAGCCGTCGATATAAAAACCAATATTGTAGTTCCTAAAACTGTAATAATTAGCTTGGTTTTTATTTTAAGTCTTTTTATATATTTTTTTAAGTTTGCAAACATAAAATTGCTATTTTATCCAAATAATAATGCATCGTTTGTAGTTCAAAAATAAAGCCAAATTGAATTGTTAATTGTCAATTGTTAATTGTTAATTCATTAATTCACTTTTTTCTTTTTTTGATGTTTTTAAAATTGACGTTAATAATTTCATAATTTCTATTGCGTCAGAATTAATGCTTTCATATTCTTTTTCAAATAAATAATCTGTTGCTTTCAACAATTCGAGCCAGTAAATTGTTTCGTCACATTCTTTTTGTGCAATTGCCAATTTGTGAATAAAATCTGCTTTGCTTTCAGCGTTTATTCCTTCTCTGATATTTGCTCCTATACTGGTTCCGCTTCGCAAAAGTTGTTTGCTTAGAACAAATTCCTTTTTATTTTCTGCTAAGAATTTGTATAAGTTAACAGTTCTAATTGCAAATTGAAAACTTTTTGTTTTAATAATATTATCCTTCATTAACAATTAACAATTGATAATTAACAATTAATTATTCGTATCGTAGCGCCATGATTGGATCAAGTCTTGCTGCGCGTATTGCCGGTAATAAACCAGATAATACGCCAACAAGCAAACAAACTAAAATTCCACCCAGTATCCACAACCAAGGTACAATAAAACTACTGCCCATTAGCACCGAAACCAGATTGCCAATTAATATTCCAAGAATAATTCCGAGCAAACCGCCCATCTGACCAATCATTACAGACTCGTATAAAAATTGTCTGCGTATCATTTTCGAGTTTGCACCGATTGCTTTGCGTGTACCGATTTCGCGCGTGCGCTCGGAAACAGATACCAGCATAATATTCATCAAACCGATTGCTGCACCTAAAAGTGTAATGACTCCAATTATTGTTGCCGCAAGTGTTACATATTTTATATTGTCGATTAACATTTTTGCAAGATTGTCGCTTTTGTTGAGATTAAAGTCGTTTTCGTCTGCCAAGCCAAGTTTACGAATTTGACGGAATAGTCCTTCGGCTTCGCTCAGTGCGATGTCCACAAGCTGAGCGCTGTTAGGTAAAACGGTTATTCTATACATCATGTTTGGTTGCGAAAAATATAGTCTGACGCTCGTTACCGGCAAAACACAAATCTGATCGATATTATTACCCATACTCGAACCCTTTTCTTTCAAGACGCCAATTACACGATATTTGCCGTCGCCGATATTGACAATTTCGTCGAGTGGATTGTCGGTACCAAATAATTTTGTTGATAACTGACTTCCGATTATTACAAAATTTTTCATGCTGTTAACGTCCTGAAAAGTAAAGTTACGACCTTTCTCAATTTCAAGTCCCGACGTGAAAATATAATTTTCGTCTGTGCCGATAACCGGTATGTTTGGATTTGTTTTGACCGATTTGTATTTTACGGTTGAGTTACCCGAAGCTCTCACCATTATTGAGACCAGAGCTGGAAAATTAAAATCGTTTTTGAAACGTGTAGATTCGTCATAAGTTATTTGGCTATTATTGATAACCCGATTTCGCTGGTTGCCAATATGAATTTGAACAGACCGCGATTCTATCATAAAACTGTTTGCACCCATGCGCGAAAATTCGCTGTTGATTGTACTTTTTATCGATTCGATGGCAGTCAAAATACCAACAAGCGCCATGATTCCAAATGCGATAATCAATATTGTCAATATGCTACGAAGCAAATTAGAACGTACAGACCGCGTGGCAATCCGCAAATTCTCCCAAAACAAGGCTAATTCTTTTTTATTTATATTTATCATTTTTTGGTCTGTACGTCTTATAAAGTCAAACTTTCTTTTAATGTTCAAAGTTAAAAAATAAATTGGATATGAAAATAATTATCGCAAAATTTGATTTTTTTAATGTTACATTTTTATATTTTTGTAAAAATTTTGTTCTTTCGTTTTTGAAACAATTAACCCTGAAAAAATAATTTATGGTATTTGACATAGAAATGATCAAGCGGGCGTATGCAGTAATGCCCGGCAAAATAGACGCTGCACGAAAACTTTTGGCAAGACCGTTGACCTTGACCGAAAAAATTTTATACTCGCATTTAGCCGAGACCGATTTGTCCGAACCATATTTACGTGCGGTTTCGTATGTCGATTTTTTTCCTGACCGAGTTGCTATGCAAGACGCTACTGCACAGATGGCGTTGTTGCAATTTATGATGGCTGGCAGAGCAAAAGTTGCCGTTCCATCGACTGTACACTGCGACCATTTGATTCAGGCGAAAATTGGCGCTGCTGCTGATTTGCAAACAGCAAATGATACCAACAAGGAAGTTTACGATTTCTTATCATCGGTATCGAATAAATACGGAATTGGTTTCTGGAAACCCGGCGCAGGTATTATCCATCAGGTGTTACTCGAAAATTATGCGTTTCCGGGCGGAATGATGATTGGCACAGATTCGCACACAGTTAATGCCGGCGGACTTGGAATGGTTGCCATTGGCGTTGGTGGCGCGGACGCTGTCGATGTTATGGCTGGCATGGCATGGGAACTTAAATTTCCGAAACTAATCGGCATCAAACTTACAGGTAAACTGAGTGGTTGGACGTCAGCAAAAGATGTCATCTTAAAAGTTGCCGGAATTTTAACAGTCAAAGGTGGAACAGGTTGTATTGTAGAATATTTTGGCGACGGTGCAGATACAATTTCTTGTACCGGCAAAGGAACCATTTGCAACATGGGCGCAGAAATCGGTGCAACAACTTCGATATTTGGTTACGACCAAAAAATGTCAGCCTATTTACGTTCAACCGGACGCGCAGAAGTTGCCGACGGAGCAGATGCAATTGCTCAACATCTTAAAGGCGACGCTGAAGTGTATCAACATCCCGAAAAATATTTTGACCAGGTTATCGAAATTGATTTATCGAAACTCGAACCACATATAAACGGTCCTTTTACGCCAGACAAAGCTTGGCCGTTGTCAGAATTTGCAAAAGCTGTCAAAGAAAATAATTATCCGCCAAAACTTGAAGTCGGTTTGATTGGCTCTTGTACAAACTCGTCTTACGAAGACATTACGCGCGCTGCATCATTGGCAAAACAAGCGCTCGACAAAAATCTCGAAGTAAAAGGAGAATTCATTATTACTCCAGGTTCAGAATTGGTTCGTTACACCATTCAACGCGACGGTTTGATAGATACATTTGCAAAAATCGGCGGTCAGGTAATGGCAAACGCTTGCGGTCCGTGTATCGGGCAATGGTCAAGACACAACGCCGACAAAGGCGAAAAAAATTCTATCATAACGTCTTTCAACAGAAATTTTGCTGCACGTAACGATGGCAATCCGAATACTTTCGCATTTGTTGCGTCGCCCGAAATTGTAACAGCTTTCGCCATTTCCGGTGACTTGACTTTCAATCCGATTACGGACAGTTTAACCAACAAAGACGGCGTCAAAGTAAAACTTGAAGAACCACAAGGCGTTGAATTGCCTGCAAAGGGTTTTGATGTTGAAGACAACGGTTACCAAGCGCCGGCACACGATGGCAGCTCAGTACAAATTGCAGTTAGCTTAACTTCGGACAGATTGCAACTAATTCATCCGTTTGCTCCTTGGGACGGAAAAGAGTTGATGGATTTGCGTTTATTGATAAAAGCAAAAGGCAAATGTACCACCGACCATATTTCGATGGCAGGTCCTTGGCTCAAATATCGCGGGCATCTTGACAATATTTCGAACAACATGTTGATTGGCGCTGTAAATGCTTTTAACGAAAAAACAAATTCGGTAAAGAATCAACTTTCGAAAGAATATGAAGCTGTTCCAGCAGTTGCGCGCGCTTACAAAAAATTAAACATTAGCAGTATTGTTATTGGCGACGAAAATTATGGCGAAGGCTCCTCGCGCGAACATGCTGCTATGGAACCGCGTCATCTGGGCGTAAAAGTTGTTTTGGTAAAATCATTTGCACGTATTCATGAAACGAATTTGAAAAAACAAGGCATTCTTGCATTGACATTTGCCGACAAAGCAGACTATGAAAAAATTCTGGAAGACGATGTAATTGATGTTTTGGGATTACAGGAATTTGACGAGGATATGCCATTTACTGTTATTATTCATCACAAATGGGGAACGCAGGAATTGATTTTGGCAAACCATACTTACAACAAAAATCAGTTTGAATGGTTTAAAGCCGGTAGTGCATTAAATTTGATACGTTTGCAAAATCATTAATATTAATTTTAACCTGCCGGTTTTTGAAAGCCGGCGGGTTTTTATTTTGCGACTAATAATTAAACATTTACAGACTAATAATTATTCGTATCAATTTCCAAACTTTACGATTTTTTCGACTTTGAATTTTTTGAGATACGAACGGATAATGTTTCTAATGTCTCGATTGTCGTTTGCAGGACGGATGCAACTTTTAAGACTTTCCAAATCGCCGCTTTCGTTCTCAAAATCGAAAAAACCAAAACCTTTATATGTTCCGTTTTCAATCATCACAATTGATTTTTCTGACTGACTTCGTCCTTTGTCGATAATTAAAAAATTCTGATGTTCAAATTGATAATAACTGATTGCTTTTTGAACACGCTTATTGTACGTTTCTGGCGATTCTTCTCCAATACACGCACCTTTGCATTGTTGAATGGTATAAAAAAAACAAGCGCCATCGGTTTTGTGCAAATGGCAAAGTTTTTGACACAACACATGATGGTCGATAATTTTTTCAAGTGTGTCACGCGCTTCGTCTAACGATTCGAAGGACGTCAACGGAATTTCGTCGCCCTCAATTTTTTTAATTTTCAGATTTTGGTAATTGTTTTCGTCTTCGAACATAAACAATCCATAATTATATATTGTGCGACGTTGCGAACGATTGTAAAGCGGAATATTTTGTTTGATTTCTGCTGACTCCAGCAAAAGCGCAATTAATTCGCTGCCGGTTAATTCATAAGAAATATCGGCAATGTTGTTTCGCATTTCAATTGCCTTGCGCGATTTGGTGTTTGCAAAATGCGTCATTACACGGCTGTAAACGTTTTTACTTTTGCCAATGTAAATTAACTCGTGTTTGTCATTATAAAGATAATATACACCGGTTTCTTCGGGTAAATTTTCAATCGTGTTTTTGTCGAGTAACGGATGCAAATTATTCAATCCTTGTATTTTATTCGACGAAAACAAATCTTTGTCAACGTTGTTTATCGACAATAAATATTCGAACAATTTTGTAGTTGCAAAAGCGTCGCCGGCAGCGCGGTGGCGTCCTTCGATGACAATTCCCAAATCGTCGCAAATTCTGCCAAGACTGTACGAAGGTAACGCCGGCACTAACTTGCGCGACAACTGAACGGTACACAAAGTTTTGCGACGGTAATTATAACCAAGACTTTTAAACTCGTTTTGTACAAACCGGTAATCAAAGGCAACATTGTGCGCCACAAAAATTTTATCGGCAGTAATTTCGACGATTTTTTTAGCGACTTCGAAAAACTTTGGCGCGCCGGCAACCATCTCATTATTAATTCCTGTAAGTTTGGTTATAAAATTAGGGATATTTATTTCGGGATTTATTAGCGTCGCAAATTCGTCAACAATTCTAATTCCATCGTGAATGTAAATCGCAATTTCGGTGATTTTATCAACCGCGCGTCCGCCGGTAGTTTCGATGTCGATAATTGCGTACATGAATTAATAATACGATAATACGTTAATGTGATAATGTGATAATGTGATAATGTGATAAAATGAAGTTCGAAAGTAAACAAATTATCTTGTATAAAAAAACAAAAACCCCGCCGGTTTGGCGGGGTTTTTTGTTAATAGCGTTTTTGACGTTTCCATGTCCTACTAACTATGATAGGTTTAATTTTGTTTTTGCTTTTTGGAAACAAGGAAAGCATTTTTATTTGCGTATATACCTGAACTCCGCCAAAACACGATTTTGATTCCAAAAACATGTTTTCATCTCAATAAACGTCAAAATGATGTCAATTTGACAGTTTTTCGCCGAAAAACTGCAAAATAGATATCTACATGGCACATCCGCAAGTGCGGATGCGTAATTGGTATATCTAAACAGCATATCCGCCAATGTAAAATCAACTATTTGGAATCTAAGTTATATATTTGCACTTGT
>Ga0265327_10003837_pt1 | contig 13875 bp, 26 predicted proteins | sample 41621metaG_FD_202089 | JGI IMG/M metagenome (GOLD analysis project Ga0265327, IMG submission 202089) | Rhizosphere microbial communities from Carex aquatilis grown in University of Washington, Seatle, WA, United States - 4-16-21 metaG | ecosystem: Host-associated > Plants > Roots > Rhizosphere... | reverse complement strand
TTTGTCATCAGTAACTACCCATATAGTTATGGGCCATCGATTTACATCCCAGGATGGACCGCTGACGGCGACTCCGCCCATATCGTTCCATTCAAGGATTACTTCAGGAATCAGTTCGGTGACAACTTCGGGTATAAGCTGCTATGAACCTAGTAAATGTAGAAGGGGGTGACATCGTTATTCGAATCCCCATTAGCGGCTTAAGCAACAGCTCTCTGGTACCAGCTGAGTTGTTTAACGACTTCAGTGAGCCCCTGTTTAAGGTGACGGATGCCAAAGCCTTTTCTAGGGCTTTCATCGAAGAGCTTAACCACGAAGATGAGGATGGTTCCACCCCTGTAACACAACTTCTGGACGCAGTGTTCCTAGCCGCTATTGAAAACGGCGCGGACGGTGTAGAAGAATTAGATCAACCAATAAGGAAACAGAATGAGCGCACTAAGCGTAGCCGATAAATCATATAAGGCGCTGCTAGACAAGTTCGCTGCCGCAGTACGCGGTGGTGAAGCCGATAATCTCAAGCGGTATCACAGTATCGGTGAACTCTTTGACACTTTCGCTGAGGGTGCCGAGCGGAACACCTACGGTGAGCGTACCGTTGACCAACTAGCCGAGGACCTGACTGAGAGAGGTCTACTAGTTGATATCAAGGACGGCAAGCGGTTCCTGTACTGGGCCAGAAGCATCTATGAGGACTACCCCGACGTCGATGATCTAATGACCCTAGCTGAGCAGGGCTTTACCGTTACCCACGCCAAGTCCTTGTTCGTCTTAGACGACGAGTTCCGGGCTAAGGTCGTAGCACGTCTAGCCAACCCTGATGGCAGCATCATTAGCACCCGCGAGTTAGATGCCGTTATTAAGGAAGAGGCCCGTGGTAAGGCCGTGGAGTCCATCGCTAAGATTGCTACCCCAAAGAAGGAGGACGCCTCAGGGTTCCCGCCAGCAGAAGGGGAAGGCGAGGGGCCAGTAGCAGGTACCCCAGTTGAGGAGGCTAAGCCAGCGGCTAAAGCGGAGAAGGAGCCAGCTAAGAAGCCAGCTTCAGTAGCTCGTGCTGAGCCCATGGATATCCCTCATCCACTGAAGACTTTGGCGTCAATGGAGAAGCTGATCAGCCGTGCTATTACTGAAGTTCCTGACGTGCTTATCGTACTGAAGGAAGTGACTAAGAGGGGCTTCGACAGTGACTCAGCTCAGAAGAAGTTCCGGGAACATGTCGCTAACCTGAAGTCTGCACTACAAGCTGTCATTGAGCCGCTACAGATCCTACTGAACGAGACCAAGGAGACGGAGGAGTAATGGAGGAAGGCGAGTTTGCGATTTATCATCCGGCACCGCGTCTGGTACGAATGTTGACTAAAGCGGAGAAGGAGCCAGCTAAGAAGCCAGCTTCAGTAGCTCGTGCTGAGCCCATGGATATCCCTCATCTGGTACGAATGTTGACTAAAGAAGGGGTATTTGTCTCTGAGTGTCAAACTCAGACCGGAGAAATTGTGTATGCCGATAACAGTAGGATGGATAAGCCCTATACACCGCATGAGTGCATCTTAGAGCGATGGCCGGAGCCAAACCCCAATCGGGAGGTAAAAACCGGTGGTTGATCTTATTCATTGCATGATCGGTGAATACCGGTGGCTGTCGAACTTCCATGAATGCTTGGTATGGTACGACGGAGTCTGGTACCCGTCATCAGAAGCAGCCTACCAGGCTCAGAAGACATTGGATGAAGGTCAGCGCGAAGCGTTCACTACCATGACGCCAAAGGAAGCCAAGAAGGCCGGTATGAAGGTCAAACTTCGCGGTGACTGGGACGACATTAAAATCGATGTCATGTGGAAGTGTCTGAAGTCTAAGTTCAACAAGGCGGCTAACCCCGATCTAGCCAGCCTGCTCCTGGACACCGGCAAAGCGGAGATAGAAGAAGGCAACTGGTGGAAAGACAGCTTCTGGGGCATCGCCTACGGCAACAAGGATGACTGCATCAAGGGGGTCAACAAGATCGGTGGCCGAAACGAGCTAGGCAAGCTACTGATGACCCTGAGACATTCGCTGCGACACCCATCGGTAACCACAGACGAAATCGTGGCGATGCTAAATGATTGACACACGGGAACTTAAAAAGGTAGAGAAGAACTCAGCTAAACTGTTGAGCGCTTTCCTACCTTTTGAGAACAGCATTATAACCAAGGATGTAGCCCTCCAGCTTGCCAGACGGGCAGACTACATCCTTGATAGGTCAGAGATATTCGAGAACGTCTACCCCACGATCTTGCAGTACGAGTCCCAGGTCATGACGGCTAAGACAGCAGATTTGCTGTCACGGCAGATAGCGGCACGTCTCCTGGAACTTGAGGCCCGAGTGGTTCCAGCATTCCAGTATGTTGTAGTACCGGAGTGGACCCCATTGGAGATCATTGCAGTTAAAGAAGCGGTATGGCGTGACACCGAGAAGGGGCAGCAGTTCTCGTTCCTATGCCTATCTGGGACGGCGGCAGGACACATTTTAGTAAAGAAGTTCCCGGATAAGTTCCTGTCGTATCTGGCGTATCAAATTGGGTTCAACAAGCGGATGAACTACAACTACGAGCCCAAGGTCTTCTTGGGACTACGGATCTCGGGGTTACTGATACCGTCACAACGCGAGTTGGGACAAACAGATATATCGGAATGGCAGATCTCGAAGAACATGAAGAAGCGCAATGTCGGCATCCTCAAGCTGAGGACCCGGTACGACAAGCTTCATAAGGAAGGTCCTGAGTGCCCTAATGGATTTGACAATGCCTGCGAAGACTGTATGAAGAACTCCAATGACTGCCCGGCATCATATATCAGGATGATCAATGGAAGACCTATCATGGACAAAGGAGCAGCCAAAGCTCCTACAGAACGATCCCTTACCGAAGCCGCACCAAGGTGAGCGAAAGGTATTAACAGATGTCCCACGGCACAGCGAGCAGTACCACAAGGCGCCTGATAGGCTTGACCCAGGAATGTGCTGGATCATACCGGGTCTTGCTTATATGCAGCTTAGAATGGATAAATCTCTATTTGATCTCTGTTCTTGGGCTCGCAACCTGCCTGTACCAGTGGTGTCGCACATAGCACCGTATCACCTGTTCGTTACCCCATGGGATCGCTATGGCCCCTGGTTCCAGTCGATCCAGGGCATCTCCAAGGCAGACTCACTGTTCTGCATCTCGTATCTGGAGTCCTTTGAGTTCCGCCGGGATCTGACTGAGAGATGGGTACTTCGATTTGAGCCCGTCACAATTACTGACCCCTTCAATGGCATGTCACCGGTAACCGTGCAGATGGTACTCCCCAAACGTCTTGGTGGGGAGCTATACGTCATAGAGCGGAATGTACCGGGCACCCCGTTGTTGATTAATTCGCAGCAATGCACTTAACACGAACAAAGTTAGGTGAGATCCCTAGTACGATGACCTTTGGCGGGATGGTCATGACGACGGAGTCTCCGGAGAAGGTGTTCGCATTCGCATTAGCGGATGGCGCTAAACCACACGTCTTCGATTATGATATCGATGAAGACGGGTTAGCTTCTCTAGCCAATTTAATGAGATCCGAGCATATCCTAGCGGTCATCAAAGGGCGTAGAGTCAACTTCGCCGTTGAGTCCGTAGTAACAGTTGACTTGGATACCGTCAAGATTAACGACCGCATGCCTCTTTCCCTAGATGGAATTTAATATGGCCCGCAAGAAGACTGTCATCAAACAAGACATCAAGTACCGCGATGGCGACATCAAAGTACAGTATGTCGCTAGGCTAAACGCAGAGCTACCAGCGGAACACAGTAGAATTATCCAAGCTATACGCACAGCTATACGGTACCTGAAGACCCTGAGTAGGTCCCAGCATACCGCAATCAGATCGGCGTTGTTCCAGTTGAGCAACTGCATCGAAGAGCTACCACCGGACGCGAAGCCCGAAGTGTATGCCAGATCGATCGCCTATATGAGCTATAGCATGGATGAAGTACTCAAGAAAATACTCGCAAAAATGTCGAACTGCAAAGTTGATTCCCTTACACTGGCAAGGTTCCAGTTGGAGTACGGTCAAACTCCTAAGAAGCGGGATCGTGACGACCTGATGTGTGCTAAGAGAAGCACAAAGCGAAAGTACAATGACGACGACGAAGAGCGCCGAGACGATGACTAATGGCCTCATTGATTTAGTAGATGATGAAGTAACGCTGATCGGTAGTCCTCCATATGATTTCCCGAGCACTATCGGACCCAATTTAGTTAACAAGCTATTCGAGTACCCACAAGACGATCACCGATTCCTGGGGCTGCTGTCCAGTGACTTCACGTCAAAGGCCAGGGAGCGGTTTATGCAGACCTGTAGATCCCTAGGCGGCGTGTTCTGGAACCAGTACCGCAAGAATGCCACCCAATGGGTATCGGTGACCAGTGAGAATGGAAAGTGGTGTATCGATAGATTCTCCATGATTTATGAAGCCGAGGTAGCAGCCCCTAAGATAGAGCGAATTGCTATCACCAATAGGAAGCTGAAGTTCGTCCTGACCCCACGGGGATGGAAGACCTTTGACGAGTTCGAATGGCTGTTCAGCGAGACGGTCCTAGCGCATATCGAGAAGTTCATGTTGCAACAAACCGAGCGACACGAAGCCCAGATGTCGAGCCTCTGTGAGATCAGCAAAGTAATTAGATCGGAGTTCACGACACGACAAATAGCCGTCGTCTCCGATAAAGGTGTCGAGGTCCAGCCTGTATCAGGCCTAGCCTGCTTGGACACCCATAAGTGGAAGCTCCCCAAGGGTCTGGAGTTTCTTGATGAAGTCGATGTAAACAGTGATTGACACAATAGTTATACCTAAGTATTGACATCCGGCATTGTCGCTGTATGTTTCCGTTGAACCACTAACAAGGAACCAAATGCTATCGTTTCCCTATGAAGTTAACGCCCCAGAGAAGCCAGTGGGCACATTCGTTGTCACCATTAAGATGCCTATCCCAGAGAAGGCTCTCCCGTCCGATGTTATTAACTACATCCGCTCTCCTGGTGTGAAGAACGATCTCAACGATACCTGGGTCAAGAAGAACGCCCCGAATCATGGCATGGAAGTTCGTGGTGGTCCTCGCCCCGTACTCGAAAACGCCGCTGATCGTACCAGCCGGATCGTCGCCTATGAGCAGGACTTCAAGCTTTGCCCGAGAGTGTAAGTCATGGTGAATTTCCATGATATCGTGGCGCCGCAAGGAGAAGTAGTTCCGCCGGACTTGGTCATCAAGTACCTGACGTCAACGAACATGGCGGAGCACGAAGCTGAATTCAGGACCTGTATCGATATGGTCGGCGGTGAGGACTATCAGGGTCCAATGCTGAGGGTCTACGTCATCTCCATGGTGGCGCTCCTGATGCTTGTCGGCGGGGTCAAATGGATCTATATCCAGAAGATCATCAACGCCCTCAAGACCCGTAGCGACGAAGATCTCCAGCAAGACGCTGTAGCCTTCGTTAATGGCTCCGATTTGATCGTACCATGCAACGGTGAGCCAGGGGTGGCTATTTACGATTTGAACACCATGAAGCGCATCCCGGATCCCTCGGAGTTCCAGTTGGTATCCTCGATCTATTCAGTTCGAGACATCTGGGCTCAAGCCGAGTCCATCCTCATTCCGCCGAAACGGTAATGCGTATATTCGGGTGCGACCCAGGGGCAGGCGGCGGTATAGCCTACATACGGGACGGTACCGTAGTAAGCGCTATACCGATGCCGCTGAACGATGACAACCAAATCGATCTACCGGGCCTATCTATGTGGTTCACGGCTTGCGTAGAGACTGCTTCGGCGCACACCGTGGTGTACATCGAAAACGTACACAGCATGCCTGGTCAAGGAGTGGCTTCGAGTTTCCAATTCGGCAGGAACCTAGGAAAGCTCGAAGGTGTAGTCGGCGCTAAAGGGCTGCGTACGAAGTACGTCACCCCACAGGGTTGGAAGAAGAAGACCCTCATAGCCGACAATGTCTACATGGGCATGGACCTAGAGGACAAGGCTAAGCGCAAGGTGGTCCAGAAGAAGGCCGCTGTTGCTTGGGCACAACAGAAGTTCCCTGAGGTGAATCTGATTCCAGAACGTTGTCGTGTCCCCTCCGACGGTATGGCAGAAGCTCTTTGTATCGCGTATTACGGTTATCTCGTTGAAACCCCGACATGAGTCCTGATGCTCGTTTCTATAACATCACTGTCTCTGGACGAAGTAGCAATTGCTAAGACAGCATTAACCGATAAATTGCTGCATGAAATAGGCGGTATCTTTACATCTAAGGGGGAAGACGATACTGCCTTCGGTCTATACCTGTATTCCATTTTTGAGAAGCGCAACTTCAAATGGTACTGTATCGACCACACCGATGGAGCCATTTCGAGGCTGACATTCTCTAACGCCTCTAACCCGAGGCTGCTATCGTTTAGAGGTGCCAACGTCAGAATTGCCCCAGCCGATGCTGATTCCTTCGAGCTACTGGTACAGCAATGTGACGCCGTCAAGCCATCCGGCAAGCGGCAAGAAAACAAAACCTATATAGGATAACAAGGTTAAAGGAAATGACTAAAACAGCCGCCGCGAAAAGGGTATTTCACGAAATCTACGATGATTCATACTGGGGTTCTGGCCGCACAGATCCCAATATGCACTCCAAAGAGATATTAGACAATAGAGAGAGCTTACGTTGTTCGAAGGGCTTGACTAAATGGTATGCTCATAAAGCCGGTATCACAAATAAGTTCGATCATACCGAGGCTTATAAAACTAAAGCCGGCGCGATTGTATTATTTACGTCACCATATAGTGTTACATCAGAGGATGCGGCATACTTTATTTCGCTCGGTATGAGCGAAATACCCCCAATGTACTGTACGACAGCTAGAACTTTTATGATCGAATTCCCTAACGGTTACGTATTGCGCGCATGGCGTAATAAGCTTCTTAAGAAATAAGGTAAGAATATGCCAAAAACTACGCCGCATGCCAAGCACGCCGATTACGATAAGCAGATCCGAAGCCACGCCGATAAGGCTTTCGAGATAGCTGCGGAGAAGCCAGAGATCCGTGAGGAAGGCAAGAAGTCACATGACCGCTTGTTCAGCTGGCTCATGGATATCCACGAGAAGTCCAGTAAGCCAGAGTCCTTCGTTACTGACGGCATGGTCAAGCTTGTATTAGACGAACTATATGAGCCTCAAACCGCTGGCCGTACCACTGACGACCCGGATTCTGATGATGTCCGACGCGCCCTAGAAAAGCTGTTCGCAGCTACCTTCAAGAATGGGGCTACCCTATCTCGGCAGAACGGCGACAGACCCTGGGAGCAGACCGGCTTCTTCAGTGATCCCAAGGATGCTAAGGCCGTATTCGCTAAGGTCGGTAAGGACCTATACCAGCCTCTGGGCTTCGATGATGGTGAGTGCTACTTACCAATCGATGTCAGCAAGATGCTGTGGGGCCGTGAATGGGCTCTAGCCTTCGTTGTACCGATTGCCCCGGCTTTCGAGGTTGAAGCCACCCAAGGTGCCGAAGCTGATAAGGGCATGGACCCAGTCATGCTTGAGGTGCTGAAGGTCTGTCATACCGATATCAGTGAAGAACTCGAAGGCTTCATGAAGGCCCGTGACGGGACCGACGAAGAGAAGAAGGAAGCCAATTACCGTCTCCGTGAGACCATTAAGCTGTGTCGTATCCGGTACAAGGATCTCGATGACAAGATGGACAAGGTCACCCAGGATCGGCCGGAGTTCGGTAAGAACTTTGAGAACGCCAATATCGGTGAAGTCGCCCATGCCTGTCTCGAATTCTTGGCTCTAAAGATCGACTCAGCCCTTGTCCGAGGCAAGATCCAGGAGACATCGTTGGTCATTCCGAAGGCCGATGAGAACGGCGCCACGCTTCTGGAGACCATTAGGGACAAGATCAACAAAGAGCTGAAGAAGACCAATCCCGATGGTGATTACTTGGCCAGTATGATTGCCGCCGCCGCAGCGGCGCATGCTCCACTACGGCTGAAGCTCGACGAGATCAGCAAAGACACACACATCAATGAAGCAGCACAAATCCTCGTGGAAACCATACATGATATTCGCTAAAGCGTTAGGACTCCTAGTCCTGACAGCATCTACACTCTTTGCCCCCATGGTAGAGGTTAAGGATGCACCAACTACACCGTACACAGTACCATGCCCGGACCCAGTCGAACAACCGATTAAGGTCGAAGAGCCTGCACCAGCGGAACCAGAGATCAATGTCCACCGCATCTGGGCCAAGGTAACGGCGTGCTCACCAGAGGACCCTCAGGACAAGGAGTACTACAAGCAACATGGTTATCGAGGTGCGACATACAACATCGCAGCATACTACCAACAGTTTCCCAAGGGAACCCAGATTTATGTGCCAGGGTACATGGTTAGTCATGGCGACAAATACTGGGAAGTGGATTCGCCTGGAGGAAGCGTTATTCGACGTTCACACCGGCAAGGCGTTGTCCAGATAGATGTTAAGTTCAGGACGTATCACTCAGCGCAGGAATGGGGGGTCAAGTGGATGTACATCGACGTGATATACCCGGACAACCGCTGAAGTTCGGTGATGTCGCCGTAACCTTCGTAGTTGATACCTCAGCCGCTATACTGGGCTACGAAGCTCTTATAGCGCTGGGGATCCAGGAGATTGTATACAACCAGCAGAAGAACCGGTACGGCGATTTCATGTATCGACTGTATGGGGCGGGTTACTACCGTGATTGGTTACGGCGGCGCCCCCTGTCTATATCGGGCTCACATTTCTGTGGGGAGTCAAGAACCCTCAGCCTCTGCGACTCGCTTCTAGAGGTATACGAGGCAACTGACCGTAGTAAGCGCAATGTCGTTGTAGTCATCAGATTTAATCGAAACGATGACAGTGAAGCAGTGGCCTGCGACAAGCAGACCAAGGAGTTCTGCGAGCACAGCGTCAATCAAGTCCTCTACGTCGGCTTGAACCATGATACTAACATAGCTAGTTCACGGTACGGCATCCCCAAGAGTCATACGCTGATCTGTGGCGTAGACAGCTTCCGCGATGCCATGAGGTCCTGCGACAGCTCCATTAGTAGGCTCAGGGCCTTAGCGGATATCCATAATTGCCATAGGGCCTTCTCAGTAACAGCCTTTGACACTGAGGACCGGCGTAAGGCGTTCCCCATGAAATGGAGAGGTAACCGGGAGTACCACAATAAGATCGGGAAGCTAGATGAGTACAACAATCAAGTCAATTGGAAGCTGAATGGTCTCCACAGCAGATTTGCCGTTTAACGTTTACAGCAGGCATACCGTAGAGAGCTGGCTCAGTATTAGGGTATCACGGCGTATCGGTAGGAGCCACCTATCTGTACATCGCAGTGATGTCGCTCAGACCGAGGATCTCTTCATACAGGCCTACGAGACTGATCTCATCAGGATAGGGCCAGGCAAGATCTGGGCGACCTGTAATGGGTATCCCACGGCTACGGTGCTGAAGTATTTGAGGATCCTGACTGGGCTCAAGTGGAAGCTTGACGGTGGCTGCGTTGCTGTTTCAACACCGCGACAGACGTGGTTTATGTCGCCCAAAGACATGGTCGCTATCAAGCAGGTTTACAACGGTGGATTAATTGAGTATATTTTCCCTGATAACGTGGTGCTACCACAGGTTAACCCGATTCATGTCAACGAGTTGTGTCGCGTTTAGCATAGATTTGCTATACCACCGTGCCGTACCTATAATTGCTGGTCCCAGGACCCCAGAGGAGAGCGCATGTTCGAAGGCATTACCTTTACTCCAGAACTCCCACCAATCGACCAATTATTCAAGAATGCGACCGTAGTAGAGACCCTGTGCATAGGTCACTATATTCACGTAGATGCTTATGGCTACATAGTTTGGGTGAACACCGGTCGGTCACTACATAACGTATCTAACGCAAATCCATTTACGAACCTCCAGCGGGCCGTCCTGTTTATCCAGGCCTACCATGACGCCATGAAGACAGGAAATCAGGCTCTCATCGACGAGTGCCTGCTGAAGCATCACATTGAGGTGGAATCCGATAGGACCCCTCCCGTTGTCCTGTTACCCCGGGATGACGAGCTGTACCAATTCAATGAGCAACACCTCACTGGCGGTGACTCCCTGGTTACGTTGACTCGTAGACAGGCCATCGAGTTTACTAGAGAGGCCGTTAAGCGTATTTCAGATGAGGAAGGTTACAGGCACCCCGCTGACTTAAGCGACGAAGCTATGTTAGGAGAGTTCATCGCGGTTCACTGGGCCTGGAAAGTCGGAGAAGAGAAAGTAAAGGTCGCCACTACGGCGGCTTGATTATCACTCCCGAGGTTATATAACCTCAGGAATCATTCCAAAGAAGGATTACTATGCCGGAAATCATGACACGCGAACTAGCCGAAGACACCCTAGAAGCCTGGGAAGACGCTGGTCGCAGTGGTAGAGCAGCAGCACGAGAACTCGGTATCCCACGGTCAACCTTTAGAGATCGGCTAGCAGCCGCTCAACGCCTACTGGGTATTCACCCCGGCGCAATGGTGCCCGTGCCGGTTCCCGAGGGACACAGAACTACACGGACTACAGTACAATACGATGGTGAAGGCAACATCGAGCGGGAATGGCGCAAGCTAGCTCCTCAGGCTCAGCTTCTACAGGAAGTGGCTGACGAGCTATGCGCCCAAGTCGAGGGCAAGTGCCCCAAGCTACCGAAGCCCGATAAGGACCTACCGGATGACGTGATGTTCCACGTCGGTCTCTGGGATCAGCATATCGGCATGTTGGCGCATGCCTCAGAGACCGGTGAAGACTACGATCTCAAGATCTGTGAGAAGCTCGTAGTTGGAGCCATTACTAAGTTGGTAGCCGAAGCCGGCGAATTCGGTAAAGCCGTACTGGTGTGCGGCGGTGACTTGTTCCACAGTGATACCCGCAAAGCCATCACTGAGCGCGGAGGTAACCACCTCGATGTTGACTCCAGACAGTTCAAGATCTGGGAAGTCGCCACGCGCATCCTACATACCTGCGTTAACCTCATCGCATCACGGTGTAACTCCATCAAACTCGTCGTGATCCCCGGTAACCATGACTGGGAGTCATCATTCCACTTGTCGAGACTACTTGAGGCGTATTACCGTAATGAGAAGCGTGTCGAAGTCGTAAACACCCCGGCCACGAGACAATACGTCCAACACGGTACAGTCCTACTGGGCTTCCACCATGGACACCTCGTCAAGCCCAAGGATCTCCCTAGCTTGATGGCTGTCGAACAGCCCAAGGCTTGGGGCGACACAACGGTACGTCATTGGTTCATGGGTCATATCCACCGAAACGTCGTGGAGTCCATGCACGGTGTCGTTATGGAGCATATGGAGTCATTGGTATCTCCAGATGCTTGGTCCGCTGAAATGGGCTATATCGGTTCCCAGCGGCGCCTAACCGGCTTCCTCTGGCATGCTAAGCACGGACTACGGAAGCGTATTTATGTCAGTGCCAAGGAAGTACTCGACGAATAAGGAACATATGGACATACAAGAGCTAGAGAAAGCATTTCGTGATTCAGGAATAACCAACGTCGTGTGGGACTGTAGCCCACAGGTGCAAGCGGTTATAGACCATCCAGACTTCTGTAAAGTAGATGAAGAGGTCCTACGCAGGGCTGAACTCAGCTGCCAACGAATCAAAGAGCGAATGCGATAATGCTACCACAAGAAGATGCAGAACAGGAAGGGGAGGGCGAACAGCTCTCCTCTTCTGAGTTATTGGAGGCTGCCAACAGCCTTAAAGGCGTATTCAATAAACTGGTAGACGCGTATGCCAGCAATAACGACGATGTCACCATCAGTTCGTACATAGCTGCGGTACAGCGGAATCCAACTCACGTTGCCGTGCTGATGAAGATGCTGGGATACATCCTTGCTGAGAGCGTCAATCAGAAAGCATCGATTACTATCACGACTACTAAGAAAGGCGTGAATGGAGCCGAGAACTCCGTCCTGACCTTTATGGTGCGTGACGCCACTGATGAGTATCCCGCGAAGTCCATGGAGATCATTAAGCAGGCCTTCGATAAGACGCTAGATGACTACAAGAAATCCGATCCCCGGTTGAACTAATGACAAAGCTAACAATACTTAATGACGATTTCCACGATAGATCAGTATTCGAGATCAATGGTAAGCACTACGCCCACGTCAGTGGCCACGAGATGAACACCGAGTTCTGGCTAAAGTTGATCAAGAAACTAGGTATTACAGTAGTTATACAAGACGTAGAGATAGTCCATGATTGAGTTCACTAAAGAGAACGTTATGGCTATGATTCGGAATAACGTCGAAGGCCGTATCTCTTGCATCGACACGCTGGGTAGTCACGACTATCCCAATGACCAGAAACCAGCGATTGCCGCTAAGCTATGGGAACTCTATCAGATCGACAACGCGATATTCTGGTCTTTGATGAACAGACTGCATGTCGAGATGAGTCTAGAGGGGTGGGAGAACCTTGAATCGATTCTCGGTAACTTAATGGATGACTCCTACTTCGGTATTGTCTATAAGCCATATCCGGAGAGCGAGTTTATTCATTTGTCAGCCTTTGGCTTCGAGTGGGTCAACGATGATGTACACCCGCACGTTCTGTACCCCGAACAATGGCCACCGTTCCTGGATTGGTTCATTGACTACGCCAAGAAGCTGCATGCCGAAGCGGTTTTAGATGAAAATGACGATGATGCCTACGCCATACGCTGTAGTTTAGCTATCGTCAAGGATTGGAATAAGTACCCACCGGTGCTGAAGATTGCTTATGATTTGTGGGAAAAGAAACGAATTAACGATGCTATAGACGCAGTTTAAACCAAAAGGATAACATGGCAACATACGTAATCGCTGTAGTCAACTCGACTAAGCTATACCCCAATATCGATCCATTCATCCCACAGCCGGCCATGGGTAACATGCTGCCGACGACCAAGGGATACGATGAGAAGTTCCAGGAGAAGCTATTCAAGATCCAGTCAGAGATCGTAGCTGATCCCCTGTTCGCTTACCCAACAGACCTGTCGCTGGCATACTACACTCCAGCCAAGGTAGGCCAGCTACCGGAGAAGCTCAAGGTACAGCGCTTCGTCGGTGATGAGATCCGCATCAAGCAACTGGGTCTACCGGTAGACGTGGATCGCAACGACTTCGTTGTGACCGGCGTCAACCCATTCGTTGACCGTGCATTGCTCACCGGCTTCTTGGCACGCACCAATGCGTCGCTACCATGCTGGTGCAAGCCCGACACCGAGGTCCTGGATATCTGGAAGTTCCTCAGTAGCTCCAATGACTGGCGCACCGTCGCCACACTATGGGATCTCAGTAAGGACCCCATGGAAGCTACTAGGGAGATGATTGATCGTCTCCTGGCTACCCGAATGTGGATGGCAGAGGCTAAGTGAGCGACGACTGCTACAAGTCTGATGCTCCCATAGACGTGGCGTGTCTATTGATTACTACGTTGTGGGCACAATTGAGATCCAAGGATCCGCGAACGAGAGTTGGGGCATGTGTGTATGACCCAACATCTGGTGGTATTTACCTAGGCTACAATGGGTTCCCATCTGGATTTCCTGATTTGAAATCTGTATGGGACAATAGAGATCCGGAAACCGGCAAAGCTGCTTATGTAGTACACGGTGAATCCAACGCCATTCGTAAGACCTCATTGGTACTTAAATGATCAGACTAACTAAAATCCCGTTTGTGGTTAGTCCAAGGGACAAGTACGAGATTGATTTGGACCTCATACATGGTGACGGCGATAAGTACGAGA
>Ga0265327_10003836_pt1 | contig 13876 bp, 10 predicted proteins | sample 41621metaG_FD_202089 | JGI IMG/M metagenome (GOLD analysis project Ga0265327, IMG submission 202089) | Rhizosphere microbial communities from Carex aquatilis grown in University of Washington, Seatle, WA, United States - 4-16-21 metaG | ecosystem: Host-associated > Plants > Roots > Rhizosphere... | reverse complement strand
TGACGGCAGCCCCGCATCCAAGGCCGGGTTGCAGCAGGGCGACGTGATCACCGCCATCGACGGCAACGACGTCACGTCGGCCGATGCGGTGCGCACCGCGGTGCAGGCCAAGGCCAGTGGCGACGAGATCAGCGTGACCTACACCCGCAACGGGACGTCGAGCACGGTGAAGGTGACGCTCACGAGCCGTTCGCAGACCCAGTCGAGCTGACGCACCACCTCCTCCCAGCCCACGGGCGAGGATCCGGCTCCCCCGGTCCTCGCCCGCTGGGACGGAGCGAGCGGGGCGAAGAAGGCGGACGGCGGCCGTTCAGCCGTCGAGCACCTGGGTGACGAGCGCGGCGATGGCCGACCGCTCCGATCGCGTCAGGGTCACGTGCGCGAAGAGCGGATGACCCCGCAGCGTCTCGATGACGCTCACGATGCCGTCGTGACGACCCACCCGCAGGTTGTCGCGCTGCGCGACGTCGTGGGTGAGCACGACGCGGCTGCCCCGCCCCAACCGGCTCAACGCGGTGAGCAGCACCGTCCGCTCCAGGTTCTGCGCCTCGTCGATCACGACCAGGCTGTCGGTCAGGCTGCGGCCCCGGATGTGGGTGAGCGGCAGCACTTCGAGCAGACCACGGTCGATGACCTCGTCGATCACCTCGCGCCCGACCATCGACTCGAGCGCGTCGGTGACGGCGGCGCCCCAGGGCGACATCTTCTCGCTCTCCGAACCCGGCAGGTAGCCGAGGTCCTGGCCGCCGACTGCGTAGATCGGGCGGAACACGACGACGCGGTGGTGCGTGCGCCGTTCGAGCACGGCTTCGAGCCCGGCCGCGAGCGCGAGCACGCTCTTCCCGGTGCCCGCGCTGCCGCCGAGGCTCACGATGCCCACCTGGTCGTCGAGCAGGACGTCGATCGCGATGTGCTGCTCGGCCGAACGGCCGCGCAGGTCGAACATCGACTGGTCGGTGCGCACGAGGTGGAGTCGCTTGTCGGGAAGAACGCGCGCGAGCGCGGACTGGGAGCCCGAGTGGAGCGCGACACCGGTGTGGCACGGGAGCTCGCGAGCGGCCTCGAGGTCGACGACCTTCTGCTCGTAGAGCTCGTCGATCACCGAGCTCCACACGTCGAGCTCCACGAAGCCGGTCCAGCCGGAGTCGGTGGCGAGCTCGTTGCGGTACTCGTCGGCCTCGAGGCCGACCACCCCGGCCTTCAGGCGCAGCGGCAGGTCCTTGGTGACGATCACCACGTCGCGACCCTCCCGGCCCAAGCTCAACGCCACCGCCAGGATGCGGTGGTCGTTGGCCGGCGAGGTGAGCGGTGGGGGCAGCGCGTCGAGCTCCTGGTGGTTGAGCTCCACGCGCAGCGTGCCGCCGTCGTCGTTGACCGGCATGGGATCGAGCAGCGAGCCGTGGCGGGTGCGGAGATCCTCGAGGAAGCGGAGGCTCTGACGCGCGGCCCAGCCCAGCTCCGGGTGGTGGCGCTTGCCCTCGAGCTCGGTGAGGACCACCAGCGGGAGCACCACTTCGTGCTCCGCGAAGCGCGTGACCGCCAGCGGATCGGCGAGGAGGACGGAGGTGTCGACGACGTAGACGGTCCTGGTCATCAAGGCATCGGGGACGCTAGCCCGGACGTCGACGCGCATCGCGCACCCTCTCCGTGCGGGCTTCGCCAACCCACCGCGAACACGGCCCGAACATGCCCCGAACACGCGGCTCATCCGCACCTCAGGTTCGATGCCTAGGGTGCACGGAGCCGTCAACTCCGTCCGGAGGTCTCCATCAGTGGCACCCGGCCGCACCGATGCGATCATCGCAGGGGTCAACAAGGCAGGCACCACGTCGTTGTTCGTGTCGCTGTCCGCGCATCCCGACGTCGCGCCGTCTTCGGTCAAGGAGACGCGCTACTTCCTCTCGGCCCGCTACGGCGGATCGCTCGCGCCCACCGCCGAGTGGGACGCCTACTTCGCCGACGCCGGTGATCGCCCCGTGCACCTCGAGGCCACGCCGTCGTACTTCTACGGAGGCGCGGTCGTCGCCGAGGCGATCCGCACGCGACTGGTGAACCCGCGTGCGCTCGTGGTGCTACGCGAGCCGGTGAGCCGCGCCATCTCGTTCTTCACCTACCAGAAGATCCGGCTGCGCTTTCCCGCCGACTACTCGATCACCGACTACCTGGCCGACGCCGACCGGCTCACCGACGCCGACTTCGACGATCCCGAGAACGAGAAGTACATGGCGTTCCGCGGCGGGTGCTACGCCGACCACCTGCCCGGCTGGCTCGACGTCCTGGGCACCGCCCACGTGCGCGTCATCGACTTCGCACGACTCGTGGGCGACGAGGTGACGACGTTGCACGAGACCGCCGACTGGCTCGGTCTCGATCCCGCGCGGTTCCCCGACGATGCCCTGAGCTCCGAGAACCGCACGACGGGCTACCGGAGCGAGGGCTTCCAGCGGATCGCGCTCGCAGGCAACGACAAGCTCGAGCGCGTGCTCCGGCGACGGCCCGACCTCAAGCGCAAGCTGCGCGCGGTCTACTACCGACTCAACGGACGACCGGCGGAGGAGGTGATCCCCGACTCCGTGCGCACCGAGCTCGGGTCACGCTACGAGGAGCCCAACGCGCGGCTCGCTCAGCTGCTCGACGCGACCGGGATCGCACTCCCCGGTTGGCTCTCGCCCTCCGACCCCCAGCGCTCCGGCGCCGGCACGGCCGAGTAGTCACGCCACCGCGACACCGGTCCGTCGCTCGGCGTGAGCGCCACGAACACCAGCGCACACTCGAACACCAGCGCCATCACCGCGGGGATGGCGACACCGGAGTCGTTGAGCGCGTAGCCGAGCGCGGCGACGACCACGAGCGCGAGCACGGTCTGGCGGATCACCGGCACCGCGCGGTACAGGGGCCGGATGGTGCCGCCGCGCACGCGCCACAGGTGCCAGACCAGCAGTGCGACGACCGGGAGCACCCACAACAGCTTGGTGCCACCGAACGACGCGAGGTTGGCGTCGATCTTGCGCCGGATGGTGAGGAACGAGTCGCCCGGCGCGCCGTTCAGCAGCTCGTCGAAGAAGCGACCGATGTGGGTCTGCTGGTCGCGCGGACGGAGGAGGTCGGCGATGCCGACGAGCATGCCGGCGGCGACGAGCACACCACCGAGGATGACGACGGTGCGCAGCCGGATGGCGCGGCCGAGCAGCAGCCAGGCGAAGAGCCCGAAGCCGGGCGCGCCCGCGATGGCGGCCCCGAAGTCGCCGCCGAACGGTGGCGCGGCCATCACGACCAACGTGACCGCGAGCATGGCGATGACCGCGTACACGGTGCGCCGGCCCGGCCGACGCCAGACCGCGAGGCCCCCGAGCAGCAACCCGGCTGCGCTCAGCTGCGAGAACGTGATGTTGCCCTGGCCGGCGACGCGGATGCCGACGGTCGCCGAGTAGCCGAACACGCTGTTGAGCTCGAGGCGCGCGCCGGCCAGCAGGTCGAGCACGTGCACCGCGACGGTGACCGCGAGCGCGATCGCGAGCGGGCGGTACGGCCGGCGTCCGCCGAGCAGTCGGCACCCGCCCGCGAAGACGAGCGCCGCCACCAGCAGGAAGCCGAAGTACGCAGCCGCGTTGTCGCTCCGCCCGAAGTGGAGGGGCACCGCGGCGTACGTCGCGAACATGAAGCCGAGCACCGCGAGGGCGAAGAACCGCACCGCACCGGCACCCCGGCGCCGGGCGCGCGCCACGAGCGCCGCCGCGATCGCCAGCGCGATCGAGAGCACGAGCACGATGTTGTTGGCCGTGACCACCTTCGAGTCGCGGAACACGGCTTCCTCGTTCGCGTGCACGAGCGTGGTGACGCGTTGGTCGCGCGCAGGCCCGTGCACCACCTCCATCGCCCGCCCCTCCATCTCCTTCGGCACGTCGAGACCGAGCAGGCCGAGGATGGTGGGCGCGACATCGATCACGTACACGAAGCCGTTGCGGCGGCTGGTGGCGGACCGGAGGAGCTCGGGCTCGACGCCCGGCGCGCGGATCCCGGTGACCGCGAGCCCCGAACCGCGGCGGGGCGACGCCGGACTCACCACGAACACCGCGTCGTGCGCGGGATCCACGTCGGCGAGCATCCGCCCGACCAGCTCGTCGACGCGGTGCAGCGCCGCCAGCTTCTCCGCGCGGGCCTGGGCGTCGGTGAGGAACTCGGAGTAGAGGTCGGCCCGGAGCAGATCGGAGCCCTCCACGAGGACGACACCGCCCTGCCGCCACGCGTCGGAGAACGCCCGGTAGGTGGCGTCGTTGTCGGTCCGCAGCCCGAACGGCGCGTGTGGATCGGGTTCGAGCAGGTCGTCGCCCACGCGGCCGGCGGGAACGCGACCCTTGCTGTCCATGAGCGCGTTCACCGCCGCCCGCTGGTAGGGCTGGAGCGGCTGGTCGACCACCGGCTGCGCGCCGTCGCCGTTCGCGACGACCGCGCGTGGGACCTTCGCCTGCTCGAGCGTGTCGCCGAGCGCGCCGATGGTGGGGTCGTAGAGGCCGGCTGCGTTCTCCTGCACCAGGGCCTCGACCCCCAGGTGCACGATGCCACCGTCGGCCTCGACGCCGGTGCGCTGCCGGTACACCGCACCGGCGGTGCTGTCGCCGTAGGCCTCCGTGGTCTCGAACGCCTGCGGCGCGAGCAGGGTCGACGCCGAGGCGCGCCCACCGGCGCCGAGCGCGGTGTAGCCGGCGGCGATCGAGCTCTTGCGTCCGGCCGTGCGGGTGATCATGTCGGCGACCGCCGACTGCGTGAACAGCTGTTGCAGGTGGGGGTCGTCGCCCGCCTGCACGTCACCCCAGGACGTGGCGGGCAGGGAGATGAGCAGCACGCGGCGAACCTCACCGCTCTGCTGTGCGTGCGCGACACCCGCCGACGCGACCTGCGTGGTGACGACCGCGACCGCCACGCTGAGCGCCACGACCAGCCCGGCCGCGCGCCGGATCACGGCTCGACCGCGAGATCGGGATCGATCGGTTCGAACGCGTGCTCTCGGCGGTCACCGCGCTTCGGCAGCATGCGCAGCAGCAGGAGGTAGAGCCCGAGGCCGATGACGCCGATGGCCGCGAGCACGAGGACGTCGGCGACGCGGCCGCTCGAACCGACGAGGCGCTCGACCAACCACGCGGCCCCACCGAGGGCCGCCGACGCCGCGAGCGAGGGCAGGAACGCGTGCGGGAAGAACCCGTGACCGACGCGCCGACGCAGCACCGCACCGAGCGCGAGGGTGCCCACGAAGTACGCGGCGCTGTGCCCGAGGCCGAGCGCGGCGACCTTGCCCGTGTCGCTCTCGAACGTCAGCCCGCCCACGACCATGACGGCGGCACCCACGAGCGCGCTCGCGCCCGCGATGATCGCAGGCGTCCGGCTGTCGCCGAGCGCGTACGACGCGCGGGCGAAGAAGAGGAACGTGCCGTACGTGAACAGGCCGATCCCCAGCGACGCCAGCACCGCGGCGAACAGGTCGGCGTCGTGACGGCTGTTGCCCACCGCCAGCACCCGCATCGCCGGGAGGGCCAGTGCGACGTACGCCGCACTCACCGGCAGCAACAGGCGCGACATGCTGTCGAGCCCCCACCGGATCCGATCGGCGAAGGCCACCATGTCGCCGGCTCCGGCGTCGACGGTGAGCTCGGGGAGGATGGTCGTGTGGATCGGCTGGGCCAGGATCGCGTAGGGCGCCAGGAACGCCACGAAGCAGAACTGGTACGCAACCACACCACCGGCCACCTGGTTGCCCATCACCAGCGCGGCGGCGAGCAGCACCGCGACGTCGGGCTGCAGCGCGACCCACGCTGACAGCCACAGCAGGCGGCGGAGGTGCCGATCGACCGCACCGAGGGTGGCGCGGAGGCGGAATCCGGAGCGCAGGAGCGCGACCGTCGGCACCGCGACGAATCCGACGACACCCAGCGTGCCACCGATCGCGAGGACCAGCTGCTCTTCGGTGGTGAGGTCGAGGCCCGGGTTCGGTCCGTGCATCGCCCGGAAGATCGCCATGGTCGCGACGAGGATGATCGCGTTCGCGATGGGCGCCACCGCGACGATGACGAACCGTCGCTTGGCGAACAGCACCGCGGTGGCGACGGTGCCGATCGCGTAGAGGAGCACCTGGGGGACGAAGAACCGCAGGAAGAAGGCCGACAGCGCCACCTGCTGGGACTCGATCCGGGCGTTGGGGGCGCTGCTCGACAGGACCCGGGCGATGGGCTCGGCGAACACGACGCCCACGACCGACACGACGGCCATGACCGCCAGGGCCATCCCCAGCACCCCCGAGGCCAGCCGCTCCGCCTCGCGGTCGTCGCCGGCACGGAAGAGGTCGACGAACGTGGGCACGAGCACTGCCGACAGCGCACCGGCGGCGATGAGCTCGAACAGGATGTTCGAGACCGAGCTCGACGCCTGGTAGGTGTTGCCGAGGTAGGTCGCGCCCAGGACCGCTGCGATCACCCACACCTTGACGAACCCGACGCCGCGGGACGCCAGGGTGGCGACGCTCATGCGCGCCGCGGCCCGCGTCGGTCCACTCTCGCTCGCCACCACCAGCGGGCAAGCCTACGGGGGCGCGCGCGTTTTCCGGCGGCGAGCGGGCATGCTGGCGTGCGGTCGCCCACCCGCCCGCCGTCGACCCTGCTGGGGGGACGGGACGTCCGGCGGCGGGTGGGCGTTCGTCACCCGTCTCGGCGGCATCGGTCTCCGCGGCGGGCAGGGTGCCACCCGCCCGTCCCCTCGCCTCTAGGCTTCCCGGCCATGCACGACGCCCTCACGGTCGCCGAGACCGCCCTGCTCGAGGAACATCGGTCCCTCACGCGCGACGAGGCGCTCGCCGTCGCCGGGGTGCCGCTCGACGAGCTGCCCGACCTCATCGCGCTCGCCCACCGCGTCCGGCTCGCCTACTGCGGCGCCGAGGTCGAGTTGGAGAGCCTCATCAACGCCAAGTCGGGCGCATGTCCCGAGGACTGCGCGTTCTGCTCGCAGTCGGCCCGCTACTCGACCGACGTCGACGTGTACCCGCTGCTCCAGCTGGACGAAGTGCTCGAGGCGGCGCACGCCACCCGACAGGCAGGCGCCACCCAGTTCTGCATCGTGGTCGCCGTGCGCGGGCCGTCGGAACGCATGCTGACGCGCGTGATCGAGGCGGTCGACGCGGTGCAGCGCGAGACCGGGCTCGAGGTCGCGTGCTCGTTGGGCCTCCTCACCCAGGAGCAGGCGGAGCGCCTCGCGGCCGCCGGGGTGAAGCGCTACAACCACAACCTCGAAGCACCCCGGGCGCTGTTCCCGTCGATCGTCAGCACGCACACCTACGACGACCGCGTCGACACCGCCCGTCTGGCCATCGACGCGGGCATGGAGCTGTGCTGCGGCGGCATCCTCGGCATGGGCGAGACGCTGGAGCAGCGGGTCGACTTCGCGTTCGAGCTCGCCGAGCTCGAGCCGTGTGAGGTGCCGATCAACTTCCTCCTCCCCACCGGCACGCCCCTCGGCGACGAGCGGCGGATCACGCCCCGTGAGGCGCTGCAGGCGATCGCGCTGTTCCGCCTCGTGCTGCCGAGCGCGTGGCTGCGCCTCGCCGGTGGACGCGAGTACGTGCTCGGCGAGTTGCAGGCGATGGGCCTGCTCGCGGGGGCCAACGCCCTGATCGTCGGCAACTACCTCACGTCGACCGGTCGTCCGCCGGAGGAAGACCACGCGCTGCTCGAGGCGCTCGGCATGCCCGTGGCCGACGGTCCCGGCGAGGGCAGGTTCGTCGTCGACTCCCGCGGCGCCCACGCCCGCCCGGCGCAGGCTCCCCGCCCCGTGCGCGTCGGCATCCCCGTCCGCGCCGAGTAGCAACGATCTGGCGCCGCAACTGTGTGACATACACACAGTTGCGGCGCCGAAACGGTCCGGGGTCAGGGGGTCGTTGCGGTGAGGCGGCCGGTGCGGAAGAACTCTTCGCGGGGGCCGGGCAGGTAGAGGTCGTACTGGCCGACGACGACCCAGCACACGAAGAGGCCGATGACCTCCTCGAGCACCACGACCCACCACGTGGGCAGCAGCGCGTCGTGGGCGAAGTCGGTGCCGAGGAACGGCCACCAGAACAGATCGGCGTTGCCGAACGCGCCCGAGAGGATGAGCCCGGCGAACACGCCGATCGGCAGGCACAGCCAGCGTCGGCGCACGAGTCGCGGACGGCCGATCGTGGCGAGCATCACCACGACGAGCAGCACCACGGGGAACAGCAGCGCGTAGCCGTACGCCCGGTAGCCGAATCCGATGTCGAGCACGAGCGGCAGCAACGACCCGCCCGCGATGAGGCGGTAGTCGACGCCGACGCTGCGGAAGATCGTCGCCACGCCGAACACCGAGAGCCCGACGTACCAGAAGAACATCGGCTCAGGGCAGGTCGAGCGCCGCGTTGACCAGCGCGTCGGCGTCGCGGTTGAGCTCGCGACGCACGTGCCCGAGGTCGACGTTCTCGTAGCCCGCCAGGAGCTCACGCACGCGCGCCACCAACGGCCGTAGGTGCTCCTGCTTCACCTTCCAGCGCCCGGCCACCTGCTCGATCACCAGCTTCGAGTCACCCCGCACCTTCACGCCCCGCGCCGGGGTGGCGACGGCCGCTTCGAGCCCGGCGATCAGAGCCCGGTACTCGGCGACGTTGTTGGTGGTCTCACCGATGCGCTCGCTGACCGCCGCGAGCCGGACGGGCGGCGCGCTCGACGGGTCGAGCACCACGGCGCCGATCGCCGCCGGGCCCGGGTTCCCGCGCGCACCACCGTCGAAGTACACGACGACCTCGTCGAGCATCAGGAAGGGACCAGGATCGCGCCGCAGTTGTCGCAGAACGCCAGCGGCTGACCACCGGTGCGCTTGATCTGCTCGGCCTCGATCGCCGGAATCGACAGGTGACAGCCCTGGCAGGTGGTGCCCACCAGACGGGCCACGCCCGCACCCTTCGCCTGCGCCCGCCGGCGGTCGTACTCCGACACGAGGGCGGCGTCGATGGCCGACGCGATCTCGTCACGCGTGGTCCGCTCCGCCTGCATCTCGGCGATGATCTCGGCTTCGGCTGCGCCCAGTGCCGCGGTGGAGCGGTCGATGTCGGCGCTCACCGTCGCCCGCTGCTGCTCGAGGTCGGCGACCATCGCGTCGAGGGGCTCGCGCACCTCCATGAGCTCGAGCTCGCGGTTCTCGACCGTGCCCTGGTGCCGACGGAGCTGCTCGACGTCGGCCTGCATCGACTGCAGCTCCTTCGGCGAGCTGATCTCCCCCGAGTACATCCGCGACTCCACCTCGGTCGCCTTCGCCGCCAGCGAGCGGGCTTCGTCGTCGAGCTGTTGCTCCTCGCGTGCGACGCGGTCGCGCTCGGCGCGGGCCGACGCGATGCGGGCGTCGAGGGCTGCGGCCGCCGCCTCCGCGTCGCGCAACGCGTCGCGCTCGGGGAGGGTGTGGTGACGGTGCAGCAGCCGCTCGAGGGTGCTGTCATGCTCCTGGAGCGTGAGCAGCACGTCGAGCTCGCTCACCGGCCTGCGCCGCCGATGCCGTCCTGCCGGGTCGCGGTCGCGGTTGCAGTGGCGCCGGCGGGCGCGGCGGGGGCCGTCGGCGTCGTCGGTGCGGTGGGCGGCGTGGTCGCGGGGGTCGTCGGCGGTGTGGTGGCGGGGGTGGTCGGCGAGGTGGGCACCTGCTGGACGCTCGGCAGCTGGGGCGTGTCCGAGCCGGACGAGCCCGACGAACCGAACACGGACCCGGTGTTGCGCCCACCGTCGGGGTTCACGAAACCACCGGTTCGCGCGCACACCGGGCCCGGGTCGGGCAGGCTGCCCGCCGCCTGGCCGGCCAGGGCCTGGGTCATGAAGGACCGGAAGACCGGTGCCGCCGAGTCGCCACCGAAGCCGGCGCCCTGCGCCTGCGCCCGCCAGTTGCCGAACCACACCGCGGTGGCGAGTTGCTGGCCACTGCCGGCGGGGTTGGCGCCGATGAACCAGGCGTCGGCGCGGTTGTCGGTGGTGCCCGTCTTGCCGAAGATGTCCTGACCCGCGACCGCGGCGTTGGTGCCGGTGCCGCCGGTGACGACGCCGCGCAGCACGTTCTGCTCGCAAGCGGCGACGTCGGCGGGGATCGCCTGCTCGCCCGACTCGCTCATGTCGAGCAGCACCTTGCCGTCGGCGCCGACGACCTTCTGCACCACGTACGGGGCGCGGTAGACGCCACCGCTGGCGATCGTGGACATCACCGAAGCCATGGTCTCGGTGTTCTGCTCGCGGGTGCCCAGGGTGAGGTTGAGGATGTTGATCAGGTTGTCCTTCTTGATGCCCATGGCGTGGGCGGTGGCGATCACCTTGTCGTAGCCGACGCTGGTGGCCAGGCGCACGAACGCGCAGTTCACCGAACCCGCGGTCGCCGACCAGAGGTCTTCGACACCGCCACCCGGCTCGTCGTTGACCGCCTGGTTGCTGGTGCCGTAGCGCGCCACCGAGCACGGGCTGCTGCCGTCGACCGAGTCATTGGGCGAGTAGCCGTTCGAGAGCGCGGTCGCGAGGGTGATCACCTTGAACGTGGAGCCGGTCTGGCGGCCATCGGGCGAGGTGGCGATGTTGGTCTGGCTGTCGGCGTAGTTCTGGCCCGAGACCATGGCCTTCACCGCGCCGGTGGTCGGGTCGATCGAGACCAGCGACGACGCCCAGTCGGGGCCCGAGTTGCCGGAGCACGTCGTGGAGTCGGGGCCACACGGCTTGGCGTTGGTGGTGGCGTCGACCGCCATGTTCTGCAGGTTGGGGTCGAAGGTGGTGTAGATCTTCAGCCCGCCCTTGAGCACCTTGTCGGTGCGTTCGGCCTCGGTGGCGCCGAGCGCGGCGACGATCTCGGGAGTCGGCTTCTTGATGAGGTCCTGCAGCACCTCGGTGGTGAGGAAGTCGTGGCCGACGACCGGGTTGGCAGCGGGCTTGTTCGTGGGCGGCGGCTCGTTGTTGGCCGCGTCGGCCTGGGCCTGGGTGATGTAGTGCTCGGTGACCATGCCCCGCAGCACGTCGGCGCGGCGCCGGACGGCGCGGTCGAAGTTGCTGAACGGGCTGTTGCCCTCGGGGTTGGAGATCACGCCCGCGAGCATCGCGGCTTCGCCGATCGTGAGTTGGTCGAGCGACTTGCCGAAGAAGCGCGACGCCGCGGCCTTGATGCCGTAGGAGCCCGAACCGAAGTACACGGTGTTGAGGTACTCGACGAGGATCTTCTCCTTGGAGAATTTCTCGTTGAGGCGCAGGGCGTCCTCGATCTCCTTGATCTTGCGGTTCACGTCTCGCTTCGAGGAGAGGATGCGGTTCTTCACCAGCTGCTGCGTGATGGTGGAGCCGCCCTGCTCGATCTTCCCCGACGTGACGTTGGTGAGGAAGGCCCGGAACACGCCGCCGAGGTCGATGCCGTCGTTGCTCCAGAAGGAACGGTCCTCGGTGGCGATCACCGCGTCCTGCACGATCTTCGGGACCTCGCTGAGCGACGTGATGGGGTCGCGCGCTTCGAGGCCGAACGTGCCCATCGACGAGCCATCGGCCCAGTAGATGGTGGACGGCTCGGCCAACGCCTTGAGGTCACCGACCTGCTCCGCCGTGTAGTGGTGCGCGGTGGCGACCTCGACCGTGCCCGGGATCAGCGCCGCCAGGCAGGCGCCGACCGCGAGACCACCGACGACGATGGCGGCGACCACCGTGAGCAGACTGCGGGACAACGGACGCATGGGGCCTCCCAGCTTGGCACACGGCCCCCGCGCTCACGGGGTCAGGGCGAGCCCTGTCCCGACAACGCCCGGGCCACGAACTGGGCGTAGGCGGCGGCCCCGTCGGGCCGCAGGTGGATGCCGTCGTCGTAGAAGAACTCGGGGTGGGCCCCGCCGTAGGAGTGCCAGTCGAGCAGCACCGCGTTCTTGTACTTCTTGACCCCGTCGGCCAGCGTGTCGTTCACCTGCTCCTCCCAGGGTCGGGGCACCTTGGCGTTGATGATCACGACCTTGTTGCGGTCGCTCAGGAGCGTCATCATGCGGTCGAACTCGCCTGGGTCGACGGTGCCGTTGGTGCCGAGCTGCACCACGACGTCCTGCCCGAGCTGTCCCTTGTTCTTGTAGTCCTGGATGAGGTCGACGCCGGTGCTGAACTGGCGGCTCTCGGCCGCGTCGATGCCGGTGACGTCGGCGTTGAACATGGTGTCGATGGTCGACTTCAGGGGCACGTACGCACCGAGCATCACCGAGTCGCCGATGGCGGTCACGGTGGTGACCGGGGTGCCGGGCACCGTCGTCGGCGCGCCCGGTGCCGCGGTCGTGGGCACCGTGGTGGTGGCGCCCGGCAGCGTGGTGGTGGTCTCGCCCGGCCGCACGACCACCTCGGTGCGGGCGCCGAACGCGGCGGGCGCGGCCGCGCTCCCACCGTTGCCGAGCCCGATCACGATCACCACGAGGCCGACGACGATCCCGGCGGCGGCGAGGCCGAACCGGGCCGTGAGCTTGCGGCGGGTCTCGGCCGGCGCGGTGCGGTAGCGCGCCCACTGGCGCTCGACCGCACCGTGACGGACCGGCTCCTCGATGTACTTGTATGACGCCGCGGCCACCAGGAAGGTCAGCGTGAGGCGCAACACGAGCAACGGGAGGCCGGTCAGCTCGATGTCGGAGTGCGGGCGGGTGACCATGTAGATCGGCCAGTGCCACAGGTAGATGCCGTACGAGCGCACCCCGATCCAGCGGAACACCGCGAAGCCGAGCAGCCAGGGCACGAGTCGCGACGCGGGATGGACCGTCGCCGCGATCAGCACCGCCGACACCGCCGCCACCACGAGGAACCCGCCGCGGTACAGGTCGGGGTCGAACTCCCCCACGTTGAGGAACATCCAGAAGAGGACGATGCCGCTCAGCACGGCGACGACGTCGAGCACGATGCCGGCGTTGCGCCCGGTGCGACCGATCAGTCGCCACGGGGCCCACACGAACGCGAGGGCCGCGCCGAGCAGCAGCGCGGCGACGCGGGTGTCGGTGCCGTAGTAGACGCGCGACGGGTCGGTGTAGGGGTGGTAGAGGATCGCCATCTCGATGGTGGAGACGGCGACGCCGCAGAGCACGCCGATGAGGAGCGCCCGGCGGCTCTTGCCCCACACCGTGAGCACCAGCATCAGGATGAGCGGCCAGAACAGGTAGAACTGCTCCTCCACCGCCAGCGACCACACGTGCTGCAGCAACGGCGGACGGCCCGCGCTCTGGAAGTACGAGAGGTTGCGGAAGATCAGGAACCAGTTCTCGACGTAGGTCAGCGCCGCGATCACCTCGCCCCGGAGCTGGCTCAGCACGTCGGGGAGGAAGAGGATCGCGTAGAGCGACACCACGAAGAGCATGGCGAAGAGCGCCGGCAGCAACCGGCGGGCCCTCCGGTACCAGAAGCGCTTGAGGCCGATGCCGCCGGTCTGCTGCCAGTCGGAGAGCAGGAGGCAGGTGATCAGGTAGCCGCTGATGACGAAGAACACGTCGACGCCGAGGAACCCGCCGGGGATCCACGACTGGTCGGCGTGGTAGAGCAGCACCGCGATGACGGCGAGCGCGCGCAACCCGTCGAGCGCGGGGATGTAGCCGAGTCGCGGCGGTGCGTGCTCGGGCGCGACACGGTCGGGTGCTGCCACTCCGGCCATCCTCTCATCGTCGCGCGCGAGACTGCCGTTCGTGGGTCGAGAACTGTCGGGTCAGGTGGCGCTCGTGACCGGTGGGTCGAAGGGCATCGGGCGGGCGATCGCCGCCTCGTTGGCCGACGCCGGCGCCGCGGTCATGCTCTCCTCCCGCAAGCAGGACGGCCTCGACGAGGCCGCGGCCGCCATCCTCGAGCTCACCCCGGACGCCAGGGTGGCCACGTAC